>JAABUL010000616.1_pt1 | contig 75389 bp, 128 predicted proteins | sample 5559151 | NCBI WGS metagenome assembly JAABUL01 (sample SAMN10711876, study PRJNA513368) | rock metagenome | isolation source: Antarctica rocks | place: Antarctica: Victoria Land, Pudding Butte sud | reverse complement strand
GAATGCATTTCATCGCAGCTGCACACAGCGGTTAGGGTTAGGGAGGCCCAGCAGAGAATCTCGCCGTCCATGTGCGCATTGGGAACACCAATACATTTGGTAGCTAAAGTTGCCTGAAACGGCAGACCAGGCCAGCAACAAGCGATGATGACGACAGACTCACTGGCTGGCCCACGCCTGCGCGGCAACCGCCAGATCAGCGCTCCATGTCACCGGCGGCGTGTTGAGGTGCTGCGCGCGCTTCTGGTTGTGCGCGGCCATCATCAGCGCTGTGACGTCGACGCCGGCCGGCGCCGGGGTGGCGACAGGCACTGGCGCCGGGGTGGCGACGGGCGCCGGCGTGTCGACGAGTACCGGCACCGGAATGGGTACGGGAGCCGCGGGCATCGGATTCTCAGGCTCCAGGCCCGGGGTCGTCTGCTGCTGCGCCGGTGCATCCGTCGGCGGGTCCGTCGGTTGCGGCGCCTCCACCTGCACCGACTGCGGCATCGGCGCCGGCTGGCTGCTGAAGATCCTCCGGGGGGTGGGCGCCGGGGTGCGCTTCGGCGTCAATTTTTGCGTCGCCTTTTTCGTGGGCCGTCTTGTAGGTTCGTGGGTTGTTGTGTGGACTGTTTTGTGGGTTTGGGCCTGGCTTTAATCAGCAGCCGCCGGCCGCCGCCACCGCCGCCGCCGCTACCGCCGCCGCCGCCGCCGAATCCGGTCTGGCTGCTGCCGGACAGGCCGCCGGAACCCAGCGCCACCACCTGGAGGCCTGCAGGAAGTGCACATATGCAGAATATAGGGTGGGTACCCCACACCTGATCACACCAACCCAATACATGCGTGCCTGCAGCACTAGTGCGGCAATTGACACTGGACAGGTTGCACTCCCGATGGGCGCGTAAAGTACCGCAATAATCAGGAGCGGCACGAGTCTTGAGGTGCTGCGATATCACCGGGAAATACTCACCAGAGCAACGTTGCAGGTGACTGCTATGTTGCAGCAAAAGTGATCACCTGATGCCATGTGCGCAGCCAGGCCGTCACCGTCTGCCTGCGCAGGGGATCGGCGGGAAGGGGGTCAGGCAGGGCCTTCGTGGATCATCTGTAATTTTATTACACAATATGTCTGCTGGATCTCAAGTGTTGCAGGCAGGCATGAACTCTGTATGTACACATCTAGCGCACCTAATCGTGCCCCATATGAGCTGAAACCGGCGCACTGTAAGCGAGTGCACAGGCGAGGGCCACGATGACCTTCAGCGCGCCGTGTTGCATGGTTGATCTGGCCTGGAACATGATTGTCTGCAGCTGGGAACACAAACGAATGACCTATGATGAGTGGCGTTACTGATCATCGCCGGCATGACCCCACGGCACGCAGCTGGGACAAGCACCCGACCGACACGCGTGGCCGCACTATCAGGAATTTCTGACTGCAGAGTCTGCAATTTGCACTCATCCTCTGCTAGTGCCGGTCTTGCACTGATGGGCCATGACAGTGCAACGCAAGGTAGACCGAAATCCAGGGTACGGAAGCTGACTTTCCGCTAGTGTCTGGCTGTAGCATAAATAATGGGTATCAACATTCAATGTAGCGTCGAATGGCGCAGCAAATGGCGCCAGATCCGGAGAAGTTTCGGGCACGCTGCCAACGCCGAATGTTACATTCGTACAGCCGTCGGACCGCACAGCCTGTGTCGCGCGAGCTTGATACAAAGGAGATGGGATAACGCGTGATTGTAATGGAGTTCTGCGGGCGACGGAAGCGTATTGAGCGGACCGTCATCATACGACGGAGTAATTGCGCAAGACCCAATGGTACCAGCGCTGAAATACAAGCGCGGAGCTTGCGCCCATTCGACAGCTCACCTGATGCTTGAAGCTCTCTGATGCCCATATGGATCCGCGGCTCGCGCGCCACGAGCACGTGGTGAGAGTGGCCTAGCATGCGCCAGTCGGAGCTTGTTCTTGCCTCTTCCGCGAGTCCCCTGCCAGAGATTCCCAGCATCACGAGACCAGTGCAAGGACCTATGACCTACCTCCCGTGAGGCAAGACTCCTTGAGCAGTTTCGCGATGTGCACTTTAATGCCTGAAGCACAGCCTGTCCTGGCTTTTAAGTGCGGCGGCTCGCAGGTCGAACAGGGCACGAGCTCATGCCGAGTCTCCGCTGCTGCCGCCGCAATCAGCGAGCTGTCAACAACTCTCGGTTATGATTGACATGTTGGCACCACCTCCCGACGGTGCACCTGAGCAAAACTCCGGCAAATTAATGCAATGTTTCTGTACCACTCCAGGCTCTCTCTAGTACAGCGAGCAAAACGATGCAATCGAAAGCATTTCGGCCAGAAGGCGATCAAAATTGAGCCACGTCCTTGACGCGATCGCATGCCATCGCTGCTCGCTGCGGTCTACCTTCGCTGGCACTAGGCGCATCAGCAACGAATCTGCCACTGCTGTCTGCCTAGTCAGCAGTTCAGTCTGTCCCGAGCAGGGGTCGTGCATCGGCGCCAAACAGTGGCATGCCGGGTACATACTGCGGCGCTGGCGCGAGCAAAGCCGCGGCCTCCAGGTCCTTCAGCCGCGCGTTCCGCTTCTTCTTCTTCTTCTTGCGGGGTTTGGACCCGCGGCTCGATGCGGATCCGCGGCCCGGCGCGGACGCAGGCCCGGCTGCCCTGTCGCTCCGCGCAGCGGCGGCCGGGACGGCCGCCGCCGCGCCGGCTGCAGGCTTCTGCGCCACCGGGTCGGCGACCTCCGCTGCCGCCGCCGCTGCCGCCTCCACCTCCTCTGTCTGGAACGCATCAGTGTCGGCTGCCGCGGCTGCATCGGCTTCCGCCGCCGCGGCCGCCTCCACCTCTGCCGCCGCATCGGCTTCCGCCTCGTCTGCCGCCCGCTGCCGCTTTGCCGACTCGCCGTCGAGCTCCTTCAGCGCCTTGCCACCGAGCGATGGCGCCGGGCTGGCATCATAGGCCGCCGCGGGCGTCCTGCCGTCGCCGTCACCGCCGGCGCCGGCGGCCGCCGCTGCTGCATTGCTGTCGCCATCGCCTCTGCCACCGGCGGCCGCGGCAGTGGCTTGGCCGTCGCCGCCGGCGGCCGCGGCGGCCTCCTGCATCGCGGCTTGCTCCTTCTGCTTGCGCTTGCGCTCTTGCCGCTGCTGCGCCACCGCCTGCGCGTCGGTGGACACGCGCTGATTCCGCCGCTTCAGCGCAAGCTTCCAGGCGCCGGGCCCATGCTGCCGGTATTCCTTGGCGGCTGCCACCAGCCCCTCCGGCTCCCCCAGCATGTCCTGCACGGGCAAGAGTTTAAAAACAGGAATTAGGGTTTGTGCACTGCGTCGGGAGCAGCTGGATGACATCCGATCGATTGACAGTGCGGCAGACTGAAATTACCGTGCGGCAGACTGAAATGGCCGACTTTACTTTCTGCAGGCTTCTCTCGCCAGTCGCGCTTGCGTGTCTGTCAAGAAACGAATGCTGCGGACAGGCTGGGGCCATGCGTCGACGTTGCTGTCACACACTGCCGGAAGGAAGAGGGTTGGTTTGAATTATCAGTGCAGCACCTGAAAGTGCTGCAATGCTCAGCAGAAAGGGTCGAGATTTGCATAAGGTTCTGGACTGCACCTGGAACTGCTGCGACGCCTGCAGGCCGACGGTGACCATCTCCTCGACGTCCACCTCGGACGCTTCCGCCCAGACCTGCGCCTTTGTCTTCGGCGTGTCTGACTGCCCTGCGTAGCGAAAATAGGGCAATGTGGAGGTTGTTGGAGGTCCAGTGCCACTAGACGGGCGACAGTGGAAACAAAACAAACCAGAAAGTTGCTGCCGCATGGACCCTCACCCCATACTACAGGGTGTGGTGCAGTGCAGGAAGCACGTTTTGCACGCATGGTGCTAATGCAGGGAGCACACGACAGGTCTACGAAGAGGTGAAGGATTGGCTGTCAGCTGCCGCGCAGTGCACGCATTTCCGATGCCCTCGACTCAAGAAAGATGTGCACCTGGCACGGGCAGCGGCGCCTGGCGCTCGGCGTTGCACTTGAAGCGGAAGGGCCGGCCCTCGAATTGGCCGAACATAACGAAGTGGCTCCACCGGCCCGAGGGCGACATGGGCGGCAGGTCCCGGTTCCGGCGCTCGTAGAACGGTACCTGCAGCCCGGCGCGCAAAGTTTGCCACACACCCACCAGCCACCGGCGCATTTGCGGCACTTGAGGAATGCTGCAACATGCCGCCCGTCAGCCAGCTGACAACGCAATGTGGTGGGAAGCACATTTGCGCTGGTGTTCCAAGCTGGTCATTCGATGCTGTGCTGATGCCATACACAGGCGCCACACTGACGCAGTGTAAAAGCCGAACTGAAACCCTACTCACGTCGAAGCACTCGAAACCGCGCAGCGCCATCTCGAAGGCGCTCTTCTTCTTCAGCTCCCGCAGCATCGCCAGGTACTGGTTGCTGGTCACCGCGCTGGCATTGCCCTGTATGGCAAGGCACAGAATGTCAACACAAGTCAGAAGACAACGCCAGAAGCCCACCCCATCTCAACGACCTGCAGAGACCTCTCCCGCATGCATAGCCAAGCACATGCCCCCTCGCCAGGGTGGCCTTGCGACGCCAGACCTCACCAGATGCAGCACGCCCCAGTTGAGATGCCTGCGGAGGCCATTCCGTGCCGACATCCAGCAGCAGAGCGGTACCCTGGGATGGGTCTTCGATGAAAATTTGCAAACCCTCATCTCGTGCGCCATCTAATGGTTGTGCGCCTATGGTCGTGAAGCGCAGCCGCGGATCCATGTGGGCTACAGAATGTCAAGCTTTGCAATTGAAAGGTGCAGATTTTCAAAAAGCCGCACCCGGTGCGCCATCCAGTGGTCGTAGCGCGCGGCCGCAGAGGCGGAGGACCAGCCCAAATCCAGCAGAAACGCCTTGACCTTGACAAACAGCACCTCCGTCGGCGCCAGGTTGGCGCCGTCAAGGCTGTGCTCCTTGTACGGGTTCTCCCTGCGTGTTTGCGCACAGAGAGGTTTGGGTATAGGTCATTTCCAAGCAAGAATCTGGAGAGTCAGAATCTGGCTGTGCCACTCTCGGCGCCAGTTTGCCACCGTCCAGGCTGTACTCCTTGTACGGCTTCTCCCTGCACGAGTCTCCTGTATGCTGTGAGAAACACAGATGAATGTTGTGCCGTGAATTGGGGTCACGAGTTCTGCTGCCAAGCAGGGATTTCCCTTTGCGGAGGCATACCTTCCACCATTTGCAACATGGGCTAAGAGCAGGGGGATTTACAGAATTTGCGCATGGAGACAGCTCGGGCAGAGATGCTGCGGCATGAACGCACCCTGCGTTGCACTGCCAGAACGCTGGATCCCGCCAGTCGACGCCCTGGTACCGCATCATCAGGCTGTCCAGATTGTAGCCGGCCTGCAGATTTGAAGTCAGCACTTCAAGGCTTTTCTGATGTCATAGAAGCGAGATCTGGCTCCGATGAAGAGCTTCTAAAGCGGCCAAGTGGACAGCTGACATGCCGAACACACAGTTTCGCGGCTTGCATCACAGCGCCGCGCCACCCTTTCCCCGCCATGATCAAGCGAATTTGGTCTCCGTACTTTCTATTTCTCGACTTCTCAGAATCGTATCATAAGAGAAGACAATAGAATAGACACAGCCCACCTCCATGATGGCCAGGCTGGCGCCAAGCTCCGAGTGCCACACGGTGTCGTCGATCGTGTGGTGGCACTGGAACACCTTCCCGTCTGCCTGCAGCACCGCCAGCCCCTCCTGCGCAAGCGGCAGACCCACACTGGTCAGACCCACAGCATGGCGCCCAAGGAAATCGAGTGGGGTCCATTCGTAGTGATGACAAGCGGAATGCAGCAGGCAGCAGAAGATGCCCCAGCGGCAGACACCCACGGCGCGGCAGTGCTGCTGCCGGCTGTGGCAGTGAACGGGATGGAAGTTTCACAAGCACACTAGGTTGGCTTCAACAGGTTCGAGCCTGCACCTGGTCGGTGGCCATGGCGTAGGACTGCACGTGCGCGTTCTGGCGGCTGCCCTTATTTGCGTCGCCGTCCTTCAGCGTGCTCTCGCAGCTGATGGTCGCGCCCACCAGCTTCGTGTCGTCCGTGATGCGCCCCGTGAACGCGCGGCTCCAGTGCACGTCCCGCTGTGCAAACCAGAAACATACTTCGACGACAATCGATCTTCTGTGTCGATGTTTGGCGCCCACCAGCTTCGTGTCGTACGTGATGCGCCCCGTGAATGCGCGGCTCCTGTACACGTCCCGCCGCGCGTCGTACATCAGCCTTTGAGAGGGAGGAGATGGCATGATGAACAGCCACGATCTGCATAGGAGACCGGCTCCCAGCCCTTGACGGCGCAGCTCGAATGAACCGCACAATGTGTATGATCAGATGAGAGATTTGAGAAAGCCCGCACTTCTCTGCTGATGACCCTTGATGGCACCCTGCACTTGCAGGTCCGCGCAATACCCATGGACGCACAGCTCGACCCATGTAAATTGATACGTGATTTCAGTACGGCTCGGGGCGCACCGGCCAGTACGCGGGCAGGAAGGGGCCACGCGTGCTGCTGTTGAGGAACACGAACCACTTGTAGCGGCTCGTGTCCACGCGCTTGGTGCCCAGCACCCAGCCAATGGTGCCCCAATCGAAGCACCTGCCGCAGAGTCCGCACCATGCCGGTCACTAACGATGCACGTCCGCATACGGCGCGGGATCGTACAGTGATTTGACCCTTATGTTCAACCCTCCTCTCGCTTGGCAGTGGATTAAAGCCATTGCCACCATGCATGCTTCATGCGACGCGGGGCACGGGAAGTCAAGCGGCAACGCGGCTCACTCGTTGGGGTGCCACTCGTAGCGCGCATTGTCCGGCAGCTCTGGCAGCGGCCCTGACTCTTCCAGATCGTCCCCCTGCACACCGAGCATCAAACACATGGGAACACGAGGCTGTGTGCTGACTGGCTGCAGGTCGCATGGTGAATGATGTTTAGGGCAATTCGCATTGCGTGGCCTCCAGCAGCTGCTGCATGGCAGGGCTTGCGCATGTGCTTGGCTGCCGTTTGATGTGGACACATGCGTGCCTGCAGTTGACCAGGCACGCAGTCATAAACAACCTTCACATTGCCGTGCATCAGCCGCCGCCTTCGCACCTGCTGCACGACGATGACGTACTCGCAGCCGTCGCCGGCAGTGACGGCATGTCGTATGAAGAATCGCAGGTTCTGCTCATACTCCGGGTCCGATTTGCTGTAGATGTAGATGGCCAGCGTGTCCACCGGCCTGGCCCCGCCGGACGCCACCGCGCCGCCCCAGGTGCCGCCGCTGGTCACTGCCCGAACCTCCGGATCCTGCCTGCAGCGTGCAACCAAACACAGGTTTGGCATTGTTGACAGCACTGCAAACCAGGCTTTCGGCCCTGCAGTGCTATGGCATCATTGCGCATATGCATAATGACGTACAGCCTGTGAGCCCACAGCAGCTCCACCAGCTTTGACCTGTGCAGAGCATTAACAGGAAGTGTGTGCCATGAAAGCGCCAGCTCACCTGATGGCTGAGAAGCCAGACCCTGCGAACAGCAGCGCAATGGCTGTGACGCTCAAGAGTGCCACTCGCAGCGGCGTCCAGCTGCGGTGGCTGCCGCCGGCCGGCCGGCGTTCGATGCGGGATATCAAGCTGCTCAGGCCGCCCGGAGGCCTCTGATGTTTTGGCGCGCCGAGCGGCGCTGGGCCCGCCTCCATGTCACCTGCTGACGCCCTGCGGCAAGCGGCAGTTGCGGCAGTCAGGCAGCTTGTGCTGGAGGAAATGCAGGCTGACAGCGGCACTGTCGTGGCTGACAGGGGCACGGTTGGGCATCTTGGCACCTGTTGCGAGGATGCGCCAGGCTCACAATGGGCTTGGGCCCCTCAAACGGGCGCTCACCTGGAGGCGCCGCGGGGTGTGGCCTGCGAATCCTGCAGCGAGCTGTAGCTCAGCGAGCGGGGGGCCTGCCGTGCCGCCTTGATGCCCTGCGGTGGGGAACTCGGGGCTGACTGTGTTGTGCTGCCGCTGCGGCCGCCGCTGCCCTGCTGGCGCGTGTGAACACTCAGGCTACCCGCCGCCATGCCAGAGCCGGCTGTCTGATCGATGCGCCGGACGCTGTACACACCGCTGACATGGCCGGCCGGCTACGCCATTGGCGCTCCCGCCGCATGCTGACGGCGGTCTACATGTGCGGCCTGCCTCCAGCCCAGACCGGTGTTTGACCTGCAGATCAGCAGCGCAGCAGCCTCAGCGACGCTCGTCTGGCTTGCAAAGACACTGCCAGAAGACCATGGTGTGTCAATCGTCAAGTGAAAGACCTGTGGGAGTGCATCCGGCTGTGCAGCGGCCGCAGGATGGTGGCGAGCGTGCGATCGTGTGCAGCAGACCATTAAGCCAAGGCCAACCTGTTTCCCTCGCCGGTTAACGGCCAGGTGTGGCATCCGGCAGCCGTGCGGCTCCGCAACCACCTGACCAACTACTCACTGGTGCAGCTGCACTGCCTCTCTCGCGCCGCACGCAGAATGAGCTGGAATGTGTGATCTACCTGCTTTCGTGCTCCCATCTGCAGATCGCTGGGCCGCGGCTGGCATCCGGTGTAAGACTAGTACGAGCGGGATGGCTTGCTGCGCCTTCCGTCTCCCGGGCCTCCGCATTGCCACATGCGGTGGCGCATGCATTGTGATTCGCAGGGTCCTACCTTGCTGTTGATCCTTCACGCTTGCATCGCCCACACACGTGCGGAGCTCCCACTCGCCGCTCACACCGTCCTGTGGAAGAGCCGATCGCGAGCAGCAGGCCGCCGCAATTGCAGTACAGGGAATAAACCTGTGACTCGACAGCTGGGCTTGGAGCACTTATGAGCCGGCCGCGTCTGCACACAGCTGAGCTGCCGTGAGGCAGCGAGTTGACTAAACCAAAAGGAATTACTTTCCCGCCACAGCAGCGCGGAATGAGATGCTTTGTGTGAGGACGAAGCACCTTTGCTGAGCTGACAGTGCGTCGAGCTTCTTGGTGTCTACATCAGAGCCGATCAGACAGAGGGGTCACCGTCACAGCAGCACCATCGGCGCATCGGCTAAGCAGCGCACACAGATCAGCAGCGAGTATGGCCACGTCCACGGTGTGCAGCGGCCAGCTGCTCAGCAGTCGCAGCCGGGTGCGTCTCATGCCTGCTTGGAGCCTTGATGTGCGTTGTGCCACCGGTGCAGCCCCCGATCTGAGTGCCTCACGTCCTTTGCCGCAGGCGCACTTCTCAAGGCCATGTCCCGCAGCCTTCAGCAGCGCACGCCCCCAGAAGCAGGTAGCGGCATGCTGCAACATTGTAACATGGTATTACGACATCGTTTCATCCATGTCTCCACGGCTGGGCAGCCTCCTTCACCAAGCAGCAGCTGCTGGCCTGATCGCCTTCGCAGAGCTTTTCCCGCATGGCGGCCACAAATCACGTGCGGCGACCCTCCCCTCCCAAATGCAGGCGGGTTCATGTCGCCACGTTGCGCCGCAGCAGCACAGGCGCGGCGTGCGGGCAGCGGCAGGGGCAGAAAAGGGCGGCAGCCAGGGCAAGACGCGGACGGCGGCGGCGGGCACAGAGCGTCCCGGCGAGAAGGTCGAGGTCCCAGATGTGAGTGGGTTGAATAAGAGTCTCTTTCATATCCAGATTGGTGATACTCTGCACAACAGGTTGCAGGAGTGTGTCGAAGGGGGCACCCCCCTGAATCATATGCTGTCAGCCGCGACGATGATGCCAGTCGTAGGAGCTGAAGTGCGTGGCAGACCGGAGGGCGGAGGGGTTCGAGCGGCTGTGGGCAGTGGAGATCATGAATCTGGGTTTTGGCAAGAGCAAATTAGATGCTTTCCTTTTGAATTTTGGAACCGAATTCATCTCAATGGATCAATCGATCAACCAGTCATTCAAGTCCCAACGCATTGCAGGAGCTGAAGCGCGAGGCGGATCACGAGGCGACGGAGATGAAGCGGCTGCGGGCGGCGGAGGCTGGGGCACTGGGACGGTGCAATATCGCCGTCCAATATCGCCGTCCCAATGCCCCAGAATGTGTCGAGTCGTGCAGATGATGAGCTGTGTGATTGTGTGCCACAGGAGCTGAAGAGCGAGGCGGATCGCAAGGGCGGATCGCAAGGGCGGATCGCAGGGGCGGAGGGGGCGGAGCGGCTCTGCCTGGGGAACAGGAGATCTGATCCTTTGTGTCCAGTCTTACATTAAACTGGCAGGCTTCACTAACGTCATTTCGAGGCTCGTGCATCTCATCATCTATACGATTTGCAGGAGCTGAAGAGCGAGGCGGACCGCAAGGCGGATGAGGTGGAGCGGCTGCGTGCAGCGGAGAAGTTCATGACCAAGGGCACCGGCGAGGGCGACTGCCAGGCCTGCGGCTACAGCTACAGCCCCAAGGCCGGCGACGACGAATACCCTGTGCCAAAGGGCACCCGCTTCGAGGCAAGCCTGATTCGGTGTCTCGAACTGTCTCTTCCAAAACTGCAACCAGGATTGCACCTGCTTCACGGTGTATTGTTTTGCTTTCAGTTTTCCCTATTGTTAAGAGCTACACGCCCAAGGCGGGCGACGATGAATGCACCTGCTTCGAGGTTTGTTCTGGAGGACAGCTGAACCTCCTAGGCCAGCGGCAGTCAGAAGGCTGCTTCCTGAAGACCGGGATTACGTGTTCGGTTCCCGCAGGCTTTGAGTCGGCCAGGCAGCGGGCGCAGGATGCGTGCGCCCCTGTCGATTGTGAAGCCACAGGCTGCAACCAAACGTTGCAGCTGATTGTGTCGAGCCCCACCCATGACATGCAGCTTTGTTGCCGAGTGGAGTTGTTTTGACTTGCATATCATGAAGTTTAGCCGCCTGCGACAGCCTGCATTTGTGTCGCGCAGGACCTCCCGGGCGACTGGCAGTGCCCCGTGTGCGGCGCCGGCAAGAAGACCTTCAAGAGCAAGGCCGTCACGGTCGCTGGCTTTGCAGAGAACCAAAAGTGCGTGTGCCTCCTCACGTTGCATGCTTGCCAACTCCCTTGTCAAAGAAGCACGCTGCGCGGCAGTCCCGCCGAGCGTTTGCAGTGTCCAAAGAGCGCTCCAGGCGGGAGGGTGTTTGGCAGACCGTCTATTCGAGGAAGCTGTTCGCTGTGTGCAGGTACGGGCTGGGCAGCAATAGCATGACGGAGGGGCAGAAGTCGCTGCTCATATTTGGATCGTTGGGGTTCTTCTTCTGTCTGTTCCTCCTCGGCTACCTGCTTTAACCGTCTTCAAATCTTTCAGTAGAAAACTCGCTGCAACGCCGAGCTACCTGCTATGGCCCGCTGCAACGTCGAGAGCTGTTGCTAGGTACCTCAAGAATCCGCCAGCCTACAGCGCCGAGATATTGCGACCAAATATCGGTGGACCATCATAGCGGCAGTAGTACACCTGGATGGGCCCTGGAGATGGTACAATCTTGCTGCACAGTCCCGATGTCTCTGTTGCTGTTTGGAAAACAATGCACGAGGCTTGATACATCAGATTCTGGAGAGAGTTTGTTGAGAGAAAACAAACAACTGTTGCTGGACTCTGAAACGGCTTCGTTGATAGGTAACACATTCAGCAACTACCTGACTGTCCCAAGTCGTCCCTCATGCAGCGCGGCAGCCTGGAACGGTGAAAACCCGCACATGAACAAAGAGCTCAAATGTTCCTAATATGCAGACCTGCACTCTGCAATGTGTGCCTAGTCGGCACAGGCACCAACATGTGTCGGTGCCTTTTGGCATCATGTGTCATTGCCGCTTGGGCCTTCCGCCAGAGCCCCTCGACTGCTGCTGCGACTAGCTGGCCTAGCATGCTGACCGCCCTCAGCGGTGCCGCCGCTGCTGCTACTGCCAGCAGCGCTGCCTCTGCCGCCGCTCACGCTCGATGCTCCCGCCCCTTGGCTGCCCGCAGCGCCACTTTGGCTGCCGCCAGCTGCCCGACTCTGGGCGCCAGCTGCTGCGCTGCCAGCCACGCCGCCGCTGCTCGCAGCGCCATGCTGCCGTGATGCGGCGCCTGCAGGCGCTGCGGCAGATGCAGCCGGCGGGTCCTGCGGCGCTTGCGCCACTACCGCACTGCCGCTGCCGCCACCAAGCAGTGCGTCCACATCGAACTGCTTGAGTGCGGCATGCGCTTTGGCCTGCACGCGCACAGAAAATTCTTTCTGGTGTCAAATGATCACCTGTTTTTGATTTTGATCCCGCATGACAAGAGCAGTGCTAGAAAGCCAATACACGAGGATGCCGGCACTGTGGGGCGAGCTGTGCGTCCAGGGCAGCTACTATGGACAGCTGCTGAGGATTGTCATCTGAGACAGCTGAAACAGACCTGCACTTCGGCGGCGATGGCAGCCTGCATCCGCGGCCGGGCGTTCTCCCCGAGATCTTCGACCAGGCTCTTCACCTGAACAACACACATCCACTACTATATGGAAGCATGCTCTTGCAAGAGCACACGTGGCAGTCCTCGAAATATGCTCCCACACGAGTGTCCATGGCAGCTTGAGGGAAACATCCTGCAGGGCTGCTGCGCTCGTGTGGGCAGCAGCACATCGCTGGAGTGCCACATCTACATTCATGTGGCCGACTGCGCATGTTGACGCTTGGCATCAACCAGCATTTAGACAGAGCCTCGTAACAGTGGCCAGTAGAGCAAAGCCCTGGAAGCATTCCCGCAACCGCCTCACCCACCAAATGAGCCGGATCGCAAGGCGTCAGGCAAGATGAACAGAACTGACGAGATGGGGGCCCTGCTGGGTCTATGCACACACCTGCGTCTCTGCCGCCGCGGTCGTGGCGTCCATCTGCCGCATCTGCTCCATGGTTGCCCGCAGCTTGGCCAGCGCCATCACCTCCTGCTGCCGTTCCCGCTCCGTACGCACCGCCTTCAACTGCGGTGACAGCCACAATGACGAGCAGGCAATGCATGTCGGCACGTGTGGAGTGCAGGTTGTCCTAAAGATGCATGCTGCGGCAAGATCGCTGATCTCGGAGACCGCCCTTGGTCTGGTATGCTCTGCAGAAGGTGACGGGCTGGATGCATCGCCGCTGCGGCAATGGCGACCAAATGTTATTCCTCAAGTGCTTCCGACTAGGATGCTTGCCTGTTTCAGCTGCTCTTGGAGCTGTTTCGTCTCTTGCATGATTCGCTCAAGTTCCTGCGCGGCACATACAGATCCACTCAGAGACTCCATGTCATCGGTGTACTCGGTTCTGTGCGGTATGGCACGGATGGCAGGACTCACGGGGTTGCCGAACGAGACGAACTCTCGCCACAAGCCACGCATCTGTCGAAAGAGTCCTGCCATTGGGAATGTTGTTTTGAAAATGTATCGTTGTGCTTCGTGTCCTCGCGCCTCACAGCAACAAGATGGAGACAACCAGGGGATGCGGCAGGCGATGATATTTGTTGGGAAGTCTGCGCATGTGGTACAGACCCCGTCTCCGGAGCAAGGTGGGTCGGAAAGGTGTGTAGGGTTCAGGAATGGGCACTTGTTGGGCACTTGTGGGCATACCTGTAGCCGGTGCTGAAGACCGTATCGTGCAGCTGGGCGAACAGTACCTAGTCGGACCATTACAGGCAAAGGCCAAGGCTGTCACACTTGCAAAATCATGAAGGTCAAAGTCCTGCGATTGTTTGAAAGATGCGCGCCGTCAATTCCCTGCCAGCATCACGAAACCCAACAACTGCAATATCCCAAAACAGCAGGCGGGCTTTTTCTCTCTGCACGGAAGACTTGTCTCTACTAGCGGGACTCTCTTTCGCTCTAGGGGGCCATGCGGGGTCGGCAGCGATTGCAGCGCTTGCGCCGCTCTGCCCAGTGTAGGACTGTGTGCCCCGACGTGAAAGGCCACGCCCGAAACCAGTGGTACACAAAAGTCTGAGGGCCGCGATGCGCGGCGGGTTCCGGGTTCAAGTACTGCCTACAAAGCTACCTAGGGCAGGACTGCTGAGAAGCGCGCACTGGTGACGGACGCTGTGCCAGCCGCCGTGCGCGCACCTGACTGGATAGCTCTACTTCCATGGTCAAGTCTTATTGCACGGCCGCCAAGGGGTGGTTTGGCAGGCCGCCGTTGCGGCGGACGCGGGTTTACATTGCCGCATTGCTGCTGCGCTGGCATTCCCGATATTGCAGTTCCATTGTTCTGCTGCTGCGCGTTTGCCACACGGCGTTGCGTGCTTGCTACTGCCGCCCATTCGCCTCTCCAAGCCCCTAGAGGTCTGCCGCCGCCGCCGCTGGCGGCTGCCACCTGGCACACGGCTGCCGCGTCATACGTATGCGAAAGCCGCGTCTCAGGCAACACCGCACGCCGTCTGCAGCTGCTCGTTGGTGGCGCGGGCGCGTGTCGCGACGGGCGACCCGTCCTGCGAGCGCCGCCCGGCGCCGGCCTTGCGCGCGACGCGCTTGCTGGCGGGCTTCGCGCCGGCGCGGCTGGCTCCCGCCCGCACATCGTCCCGCGCTGAAGCGCCGCCCGACTTGTGCCCGACCGGCAGCACATTGTTGGCGACAACCGGCTTGGCGGTCCGCACGGGCACCGGGCTGACGACCGGCACTCCGGTCGCCACCGGGCTCAACACAACCGTGACGGGCTGCTGCTGCAACTGCGCCGCGGGTTGCGGCGCCACCGCGCCGGGGTGCGCTGCCCAGGAGGACACCAGCTGAGGCAGCACCGTCTGCACCAGCCGCGGCGCGTCCGCCTCCCAGCCTAGGTGCATCTTGAACCAGTCGTGCTGCAGCGCAGCCTGCAGGTCGGAGGATCCCACACGGTCAGCATCAAGATGTTGCTGTGCGCATTGAGGCAGCAGTGCGTCAATGGCAGCACGATGCAGACCAGGAAGGACAGCGGCAACGACTCAAAAGGCATGCGGCAGCCTCTAGATGCTGGATCTGGCAGCACAGGGCAGTTCAGTTGATTCGGCAGTTCACAAGGGGCAGCAACGTACCTCGGCAGACAGGCGCTTGGCGGGGTCGCGCACGAGGAGGCCCTGCAGCAGCGCGGTGCCCTCGGGGGACAGCTTGAGGAAGGGGCCGAAGTCGGTGGGGATGTCGGCACTCGTCACCTTCTCCATTACCTCCTCCAGGCTGGCCGCCTGGCATGCCTTCATGTCGCCCCTGCACATGGGAACGAGCATACTTGTCAGTCGACTGCAGGTTCCTGTACTTGGGGTTGAAACATGAGCATAAATGGTGGCTGCATGTGTTGGGGCAGACAGCTGAACACAAAGTGCGGCTGAGGTGGCACACACAGTGACTGCAGAGTCGATACAGCTATCAAACATACAAGCTGTCAAAAGCTGTCAGCAGCTCTCAAAACTGGTGCGCACCAGAAGGGGAAGCGGCCGCTGAGCAGGTGATACAACAGCATGCCGACGCTCCACATGTCTGCAGGGCGGCCGTAATTGCGTACAAACACCTCCGGCGCCTGCAGGTACGCAGTTCAGAGTCAGCACGAGCTGACAGGACGCATGCAGCAAACAGGATCTGGTGTAGATGCATGCAGCAACCTGGATCTGGTGCAATGAGCCCAGCTACTGCAGGACCATTATTCCTTGTGGCAGTGAAGAGACAGCTTGCTCACCATGTAGACTGGGGTGCCGGTGCGGCGGGACAAAGGCTTGTCGCCGCTGACCTGCTGCGCGCAGCCAAAGTCGATGGCCTTAAGCCAGCCGGGTGGCGGCAGCTCCCCCGCACCGACGCTGTGCAGAGGCGACCCCAGCGGCCGCGCCATTAGGAAGTTGGCGGGCTGCAGCACGACAGGGGCGAAGGCGGGTAAAGGGTCAAGAAAGCTGACATGCAGCAGTTCCATCTTCTGGTTGGATCATGACGATGACGCGGGACTGACACACAGAGGCAGCGACACACAGTGACGTGCAGCAGACGCTCCAATGCGGCTTGAGCAAGACGGCAGCGTGAGGAGAACACATGCATAAACAAGTACCTTGATGTCGCCATGGCAGACGGAACGGCGGTGGCAGGCGGCCACCACCCGCAACACCTCCGACAGCACAACGGCCGCCTGGTGCTCCGCCAGCGCCCCCTTCTTCTGCAAGAGACACATGCAGCAATGGTGAGTATGCGCTGCAAGGCATAAGTAGAGATGATCTAGGTAAAGTTGATTGATATTGCGCACAAGTACTGTGACGGTCAAGAACAGAAGGGTTTGCAGAGCAGTGAGCCACCTCACCTGCACGAGCTCCTCCAGGTCGCCGCCGGTGCAGTGGTCCATGACCATGTAGGCGGAGGAGCCATCCTCAAACAGGCCGCGCAGGCGGACAACGCCGTCGCAGTCCTGCACCGCCGCCATGCAGTCCGCCTCGCGTGCCAGCTTGCCCGCCGTCCGGGCTTTGCTCTGCGTGATGTGAAACACAAAAGGGATGAGTTCGACGACATTTGGACCTGATCAACGGTCGTTGAGCTAACAGGAAAGGACTTGTGTCCAGCTCCAACTGCCTGTGCACAGTCATACGACCGGTGATCTGAGCACGGAGAAGCTGGGCAGCACACCTGGCCGGGACGTGACTTGGACAGGACCTGCGGGCAAGGCCGGGCACCCGATCAGCCACTTGCACGCAAGCCTCGGGACTGCAAACAGCCTGGTCTGACATGGCGACAACTATTCACGCGTTACAAGGCTTGGGGGCTTCCCGAGCCGCCCCGACCCATATCACGCGTGATAGCACTCCACAAAAGCTTGGAAAAAAGTCGAGCATCCATGAAACAGGGTGTCGCAGCTACAGAGTGAACAACTCGCCAAACACCCACCTTGATCGCGACCAGCTCGCCGGTTTTCCTGGAGCGCGCCAGGCGGACCGTGCCGAAAGCGCCTACAGGACGAATCAATTATCAGTGTCGCCAGCGATCAACCATAACCGCTCCAGTACAGCGTCACCTCTGGCGAGCGGGCGTCGTAAGCGCAGCTGCCACACTGCGAATCTGGCCTCGGGCGCCCCGGCTCACCTCGGCCTACGGTCTTGCCGGTGCGGTAGTGCTGCTCTAGGCTGTCGGCCCAAGATAGATGGCCGTCCGCCCGCAGCTCCTGCACCGACGCCTGCGCCGAGTCTGTCCGGCCCTTCACAGCCCATAGCTGCGAGAGCGGGTTGCTGAACGGCGTCCGCCTCCTGGCGCCGTGCACAGGCCTAGGAGGCGGCGGCCGAGTCGGGCTGCCGTTGCAGCGCGGTCTCAAAGGCTGCCGCGCCGCACTGCGTCCCTGCCGAGCACATTGCAACCGGCAGAACTGCTGCTCCACTGACAGCGCCATCCTTGCGCCCGGGCTGACGACGATTGCACAGAGCAGACCTTGAGGCCTGATGGACCACCTGGCAGGCGAAGGCGGGGCCTGTGAGCCGCGCCAGCATCTGCAAAGTGCTCGACGCTTTGCAAGGCCGTTTGACGAGAATCACCGACCTGGTGTAGTGACGCTGCAATGCTTGAGTGTCGCGGAAAGTGGAATAGAGCTCAAGGCGTAACAGCACGAGTGACGCAGTTCGATCAAATCGGGTGCAACAGCGTTCGGCGAGCTGCTTCGTGGCATGAGTCCCAGGCGAGTTAGGTATGAGATTCCGTCGTGCTATGGTCAGAACACTGACGTCAGCTTGTTACGAGCATCCACCAACCCGCACAAGGTCTTAGACGCAGGTCCCCTGCCAGTCGCACATCCAACAGCGCACTGGATGCTCTGTCGCACCAGCGTCGAGCAGATCGCCCGCCCCACCGAGGCTGTGCCGACTTTGTTCTAGCCTTTACACAACTGTACATTCGACATTCTTTGGCTTGGGAGGGCGCACGGTCCTCGTGCTTCGAGACAGACCGGGCGTCCGCTCAACAGCAACACAGTCACTAGAGGCAGCAGCGCGGGACTGGAAGGGGGCCTGGGGCTGGCAATCCTACACTATGGTCGCCTACGTCAGGTTCCTGACCCTGGTGAGCGCCCGGCAGCCAGGGTCTGCAGCTCGGACAATGCGTTTACGAGCTCCACAAGGAGCCGCGCAGTAGCCGCGCTCCCTGCGGGTCCGCACATGCCTAGGGTGCAACCGGCACGCTGGGCTTCTCTGAAACCTCTCACAGCCGTGCAAGCCGCAGCATCTGGGCACCGCCAGGCTGCGTCTCAAGATGGCCGGCTGCCGTTCAACTCAGAGGCCATGACAGCTGTCCTCGATCGGGGCGCAAATCCTCTGCGACGAGGGTCAGGCATGTTGCACACATGCGCCAGGGCCTCGGGCCGGCGCCAAATCGGCGGTTGCTGGTCAGAGACGCAGCGTCTCTCGTGAGTTGCAGAGGTTTGTTTAAGGTTTTGTCAACCTGACCGACTGAAACCGGCGCACGAGCGCCGGTCGCCATTCGTGGCGACCACCTGTGTCCGTGCTGCCCATGCACACAGTGACACATCTGCCACTTCTCTGTCCTGCCCCTCGCCGGCCATGAGTTGCTTTTGTGCGAGGCTTTGGCCAAGGGTTTAGAGCTGCCGTTCAACCACTTGTCGATGGTTGGCAGGCTATTGCTGCCTGTTGGATCTGGTGTAGCGACACGTGTGGTCCTGCGACTATCCGGACACGCCAGGGCAGACTCAGCTGCGTGGTGGGCGCCGAATTTTCGGGGAGCAGTTCGATTCGGGATGGCAAGATCGAACACTCGCATTCTGCGACGTGGCCGGCAAGCCCAGGTCTTCGGCGTACTATCAATTCCTGTTCGTACTTCTGGGCGTCCAACACTGCCACGGTCAGATTCGGCGACATCGGATCTGCCTTTTCGTGTTCCGGGACGCTGACGACGACTTGTGTGTTGATCTCAGGGCGCACTGCTTCTCGCGACACTTCTCCTCTCCAGCACAGCGGCCTACGCCACGACGCGCAGGCGCACAGAGATGGTGCGATTGCATTGCATTGCATCTTTGAACGTCACTCGCATTCGAGTGCTTTCCTAAATCAAATGCTTTCGCTTCTGTGTTCGCAGATCACAGCAGAAAAGATAAAGCAGGACGCGATAACCACCAGCAGCAAGCAGCAGCACTACCACCCGAAGCGCCTGCTCATCACGCTGCACGAGCACCCGACGAGCGCGCAGGAGCAGCAGGCGGAGGTGCTGCCCGAGGGCCTGGAACTGAAGTCGGTCATCAACAACAGCCCGCACGGCGCCAACTCGCGGCACGCGCCGACGGCGGACGACCTCATCTACGTGGCGCACGTGCCGGAGGGCGGTGACGCCGCGGACTATATCCACCAAGTCCTCGCCAACGCCCGTGAGTCTGCTGCTGTATTGCACACGCGCGAGTAGGCTGCAACATAGAAACGTTATTTCCAAGAGGCCGGCAGGCGGCCGCGGGGAAGAGACTGCCGGCGGCTCGGATCTGCATGGCAAGCAGCTGTGGCAGCACGCATGGCGTCAGACTCGCAGAGACAGCGCGACTGCCGGCAGGCGAGGCTGCGCGCTCTACAGGGCTAACGCAAGCGCGCACGAGCATGGCGGCAGGGTGGATGCGGCGATACCAGCTGGGCCTGACAGCCGCTGCGACGAGGCAGGTGCTCAGCGAGTTGGATGCCACACCAGGGCACCTGAACAAACCCTGTGTCCTCGCGGCGCGCAGGCGTGAAGCACGTGGAGCTGGACGCCTACCTGTACACGCACGCGGGCGCAGCCGACGTGGCGAAGCTGCGCCCGAACGACGTGTTCTACGAGTGCGACGGCAACGGCAACTGCGGCACGCCGGCCGGCTACAAGCCTGGCCAGCAGTGGGGCCTCGACCAGGTGCAGGCGCCGCAGGCGTGGGCCATCACCAAGGGCAACAAGCGCGTGAAGGTGGGCACACGAGCTCTTCCATTTCCGAAAATCTGTTGCGCAAACCCTCCTGCTGGGGCTGCCGGTGCTCGCATCGTGGACTACCGCGGGGGGTCAGCTGCGCAACGCTGCCGCCGCCGCGCCTAGCAATGCAGTTGATGTCTCCCAATGCCAATATCTCGTATAGGGCAGAGGCTGCACTCACCCTTACCAGTGGCCCCAAACACTACTTTGCAGTGCTGCGCACACGCAGGTGGGCATCATTGACACGGGCATCAGCCTGGGGCACGAGGATCTGCAGCACAATGTCAACCAGGCGTGCGAGGACTTTGTGAACGGGGACCACTCATGTGACGAGGGCAGCATCCCAGGGCCCTCCAAAGGTGGGGCTGTTGCTGCAGAATCGACTGCACCAAGTAAAGCAGCGTCAGTGTGCCCTTGCGGTGTGTGCCCTTGGCGTCCCACCTGCTGTGCTGTGCGCTGTCGCCTGCACCTGTTTCTGTTGTGAATGCCCACCACGAGCAAGACCGCGGGCGGCGCAGCGCGGGCGGCATGGGCAGCACTGCAGATGGACAGCTTGGCATAATTTGAGGGGTTGCTGCGACTGCGGCAGCAGCGGCGGCGGCAGCAACAGCAGCACCGCGTTGGCGGCGGCAATGGCGGTGGTGCGGAGCAGCACCGCGGAGCCGGCAGCAATTGCAGCTGAGTTGGCGACAGTGGAGGCAGCGGCAGTGCGGGAAAAGGCACCAAGCCGCATAACCCTCCAGCCGGTCCCTCCTCCTTGCTGCGCAGGTCACGGCACGTTCCTGGCGGGCGTGATCGGCGCGACGGCCAACAACTCCATCGGCGTGTCGGGCGTGGCGTGGAACTCCGACATCGTCGGCTGCACCATGTTTAGCGACGACTGCACGACGGAGACGTGCGCCGGCTCCACGTCCGCCGCCATCAAGTGCCTCAACTGGCTGTGAGTACAAATCACATCACCTCATTCAAGGACCAATCCTCGATGATCCGCCGACTTTCGATTATGATGGCCAGGTCAGGCTGCCCGCTGCCGCTCCATGTACGTGGCCATCAGGAGGCCAGGTTCAGCATCCACCATCATCAGCTCATCATTGTGGCAGTGCAAGAGCAGACAGCCTGGCAGTCTGGCTTGCAACCCCATGGAGTTGCCAGCGCTTCTGCCGCTGTGCTGTTCGACAGCTGCACCAGCCGTGCCAATCGGCCCAGAACCATGACCTGTACAGGACCCTCACTCGAACAGTAGCTTTTTCATGTTGTCAAATCCCAGCCCTTTAAACGTGTGCAGGCGCAACGACCGCGGCGTGCGCATTGTGGCCAACAGCTACGGCTGTAGCACCGCCAACGTCAACTACTGCTACAGCGTGCAGTTCGAGAAGGCCATCAAGGCCTTCCGCGACCAGGGCGGCCTCTTCATTGCCTCCGCCGGCAACTCTGGCACCAACAACGACAAGGTAGGCTGGCTGCCATGACACTCTCTCGTTGTGTAACCAACATGTGTTGTCTGAACTTATTCTTTCAAGCATTCGTCGTCGAGCAATCTCCCTGGGCTGGAGAGCGTCACTGGAGTTTGTTGACCAATGGCAGCCCTGAAAAGCAGGCAATTTGCTCTGGGTTTGTGCACCGATGAAATGGCTTTTGTCAATAGATGTGCCTGCGTGTGCTCTGCCACAGTGGCTGCCTTACCGCCTGCCCCAAAACCTCAAACCTAAAAGCGTGGCCAGTCTGCTGTCGTGCAGGTGGCGCACTACCCGGCGAACTATGCTGTGGACAATGTGCTGACCGTCGCCGCCACCGGCATCACCAAGAACCAGGTGCGTCTCCCAGCCAAGATTTGCTTCTACAGATAGACAGCAGGGTTGGTCGGCAGAAAGCCTGCTCACCGAAAAAGTGCTGTTCCTACAGCAGTTCTGCAGCACTACCAAGCTGCAGGCCATTTGGCTTTCGCAGGCTCTCCTCCTGGGCTTTGAACCGTGACGCAGAGGAAGAGATTGCCCTTACACCTGGAGATATTCAGAGACACGTCGCCCCGCCAAATCGCCGTCACTACTTGACATTATGCCAGACGCAAACGATCACGCTGAAACATCTTACGTCATCCTTTGTGCAGGTGTTCTGGGACTCGAAGAACCCGGAATACATGCCTGTGTTCTCGGACTACGGCGTCAGAACCGTGGACATCGCGGCCCCCGGCATGGTGCGCAGCCCCTTGCTGCTCTGCCTCCATGTTGCTTCTGCCTCAGCCGCGCCTCGCATGCGCTTGCAGCGGCGCAAGACAACAAGTCTAGCTAGCTCAATCAACGCACGTACATGCATGTAGGAGGGAGTGTGTGCGCAGAGACGATGGTGATGCTTCAGGCCTGTTCACACGAAAATTGCGAGTACTCATTAGTGCATGTTGGCGGCTGCGCAGGACATCGTCAGCACCTGGGCGCCGGCGTCAGACATGTGCCAGGTGAGCGTGAAGAAGCGTTCTCCTGTATGGCGTCTTGGCTTCTACTTCGCCACATCTGCCCCAGACACACCTGAAAATGTATCCGCTGTCCTGTCTCCGAGGCCCCTAACAGCAGGTCTGTGCAACAATAAGCACCGTCCCTGCTGCCTGCCCTTCAACCCCAGGAAAGGATACCCAAGCCCGGTGCCGCTGTGATGCAGATGCTGCTAAACCCTGAAAAACTGCAGGGCACAGCGTCATGCTACGCGCGCATCAGCGGCACCTCCGCCGCGGTGCCCTTCGTGGCGGGCGCCGCCGCGCTCATCGCCTCAATGCCCAATGCGCCGTCCGACGGCGTCGGCATCAAAAACCTCATCCTGGCGCACGCCGACCCGCAGGTGCGGGGCGCACTTTGCAAACTGTGCAGGTCGTGAGTTGCAGTTTGCAAAGCGTCTGAGCAGGCAGCATGCAGGAGCTTCGGCACGTATGGCTCATGGATGCAGCTGTCACTTGCAAGAAATTGAGGGCGCATGCCCATTGTGCCAATTCAGCGGCATGTGTCACAACACCCAGCGCTGACGATGCGCCGTTCCCTACTCACCGCTCGGCAGCCGCACCGCCAGTATTTTGATTTCATTGGCATATTGGCTTACGAACCCCTCCAACTGCGACGCCTGAACCCCTCTTTCTGCGACGCCTGCAGCCATGGCTCAAGGGGCGGGTGTCTTCTGGCGCGCGGCTGAACGTCTTCAAGCCGCTGTACGTGCTCGCCAAGCGTGGCAAGCTGCCCATCCAGCTGGCCGACAGCCGCAACTCGCAGGCGCCGACGCGCCGACCTACAGCCCGGTGAGGCGCACCGCCCAACAACCTGTCTGGCGATCATGTTGCGCATTCCACAGTGCAGCGCCTTGCGCCACCCTTGGCTGAGGCTGTGGTGCAGCAGGCTGAAACAGACAGTCGACGGCGCTTGACATGCGATCAGCCTCCCACCCTCCGAGCTGCACCAGAGCTGCAGCTCGCAGGACAGCAGCAAGCACGGTCTGATGTGTGTTGGCTGGGTTGTAGCCTGGGTTGTAGCTTTGACCGTGAACAACGGCTGCCGCAGGCCTACTCGGCGTCCCACCCGGCGACCCACGCGAAGGCCCACGCGCAAGTGCGCATCTCCATAACTCGTGCACCTCCCAGGCAAAGCACACTTCACGAACTTTCTTCCTTCTCCAGGGCCTGTCCACGGCAGCGCGGGATTCTGGCATTTCGTACAATCGTGCTGACGCGGCGTGTTCCGCACGTGCAGGGCGGCCAAGCGCAAGCTGATCGCAGACGAGGCAGCGGCGGCGCAGCCGCAGGGCGCAGCCTCCAGCGGCATCGTGGCAGCCTTCAGCGGCGGCCTAGCCGTGCAGGCAGCAGTGGTGCAACAGCCGCAGCTGCTGCGGCATCCGGCGCAGGTGGGTGAATTTCGCAAGCTCTGCAGCATGGCATTGCTGATATATATATATATATATATATATATATATATATATCAGACCATGTCGAAGGGGTTTTGAAGGGCTTTCATCGCTCACCCTTTCGTCAGCCATGACTCTACAGTTCAGCGAGTTCAGCAAGGCATGCAGACGGTATCGTCCCATCGCGTTGCAGTCGGCAGCAGTATAAACCCTGCTTGGGGACGTCATGCTGACTTGAGCCACATGTTGCCAGCATACATGTTGCCAGCATACATCGCATGTAGCAGACTCTGAGACCAATGCTTTGTCTCAGTCTGTTTCTTGTCCTGCAGACTTCTGGTCTCTAGTTGTCAGTAACCTTGTTACTGACAACTAACGAAAAACACAAGGTGGTTGCCTGACGGCTGTGCTGCATTATGCAGGCGCCCGACCTCGCCGCGCTCGGCAAGGCCGTCAGCGGCGCGCTGCACGAGGGCCTGGCGCCGGCGGCGGCGCGGCTGCAGGCGGTGGAAGCCGCCGCGGAGGCCTGGGTCCGGCACAGCGCGGCGGCCGCGTCCGCCCGCTGGCGGCGGCGGGATAGCCGGCGGCACGGCAGCGCGACGGCAGGGCGGCATTCTGCGGTCGCGCAAGATGCGATTGTGAGGCGACGCCAGAGGCTGCTGGCGCTGCTGCGTACGCCCAGGAAATGAAGGAACCACAGAGGACAGAGTTCGGGCCGCGGGGAAAGGAGGGAATTCGCGGCGGGGGGGTAACCGGCACCCGCCACCGGCCGGGCGCGCAGCTGCGACACTGCTGCGTACGCTCGGCCGGCGTGCGGAGCACGCTGCCGGTTCCCTGCCACGGCCTCGAAGGATTTCGGCTTTCGAACTACAGGGCGGCGGTAGCCACCGCGGCAGTCGCTGCGGCAGCCGTGAGTGCGGCCAACCCAGCGGGGAGGGGAGAAGCAAAATTTTGGTGGCGGGGGGCGCCTGTCGGCGGCCAGCGACGCGCAGTCATGCGCTTCACTGGCTGCCGGCCAGTGCTCCCCAGACACACATTCATTCCCCCGCGGGCACGCGCGCGCCGCCAGACAGGACGTGCCAGGCCGCAGCGACGTCCAGCTGGAGCACAGCACAGCACAGGCACCAGATGATCAGATGTCCAGCTGGAGCACAGCACAGGCAGCAGATGATGAGGCACACAGTGGGGTTCGGGGCCATGGCCGCGGGCCGACAGAATATGTAGCAGGGGCTCCGCGCCCCCGCCGCGGGAACGGCGCCCGGTGGAAGAAGTCAAAACACCAGGCGTGTTGGGAGAGACAACAGATGTGAGTCAGACTTCGAAGACACGGCGACCAGACGTATATGGGTACACCACTTGCTATCGCGTTTGCTTTCGTGTTGGCGCCCCTCGCGTGGCTGCCGCGTGCCCAGCGGCTGTGGTCGTATTGCATGGCAGCGTGTCCGTCCGGCGTTCCTGCCAAAGCGCCGGCGGGCATGCGCTGTGTGTGCGGCCCGGCTTCTGGGTTGCCGTGAGCAGTAGCAGGAGGCGCATGCAGGCCTGGATACCCGTTCCTCGGCACAATGGGTAGCTAGCAGAGCGCTATCATGGTTTGAATGATTTTGACACCGCATCGCTGTTGTAGTTGATGTTTAACATGCTTTACTCTTCAGCGACTTCAATGATCACCGTTGTACCTCCAGCATGTTTCACGCACCAACATGCCTGTTTTTTGCGCTCTCTACATTTCACTTGAAAGTACACCCTCTGACGTCCAGAGCCTGAACTGCAGAACGTTAGACACAGGTGCACACCGTTCATCTGTATAGCTCGACACAATATGTTTGATTTGCAGCTGCGGCTGGCAACCCTGCGCTGACACAGTGCACCGGCAGCAATGAACAAGTCTTGCGCAGCTCCTTGCCTTCGGCGTGCCAAGTAGCGCGGACCTAGTTTGCGGGATTTGCTGGATTCATGGTCCGCAGCCACAGCCGGGGCATGGCTTCTGTGTTTTGTGGCTCGGCGCCGCTGCCGCCATTGTGGCTGAAACCCGGACTCGAATGAGCGTTCAGGGACCTCTCTCGCCAAGCTCCATTTCTCTGCCCCCTTGAATAGCACAATCTCACGCTGAATCTGCTGGGCGCAAAGTGCCGACTCATAGATCATCAAGCCTGTGACCACGCTGATACAGACGGCCAACAGTTGCCAGTGGGCCTTGAGCGATTGGCGCAAGCCGCACTTTGAGGGCGTCCGCAGGAGGGGAGGCTTCCCACTATGGCACGGGGCCAGGCTTTCAAGTGGGTCCGGCCAGAGGTGAGCGTCCGGCGAGATCCATTCCTGCGAATCGCGAAGGCCGGCCCGGCTGGCTGAGGCTGGTGGGCTGGGAAGCTGTGCTCATGTACCAATTTGACCATGTTGGTGCCAGCCGGCCTGTTTGCGGCCCAGGCAACCGCACATAACCTATCTGCCTCCTTACATGCTGCTGCAGCTTCACATAACCGTCGCAGTCGTTTCAGGCTGAGCGATAAGCCTCTCTCTCCTAGGTTGAGATGCTCGCACTTTGCACATCGCCACTGGTGCTGCACAAAGTCCTACCTCTGCAGTCGCCTATACGGGTCGCCTATACGTGTATTCACTCTTATGCTGTCAGCGAACCTTTGCCACAGGCTTCTCGGGGGGCCATGGCAGTACCGCTCCTACTACTCTGCCCCGTGGTGCGGAAGCGATGAAGGCTATTCCCCTCTGCTCTGCAGGTGTCGCCGCTGTTCGTGGCCATCGGCCTGGCGGTGGGCATCTGCGGCTACTCGGTCACGCGCAACCTGATGACCAACCCGGCAGTCTAGTGAGTGCGGCTGCCGAGCGACTGCTCTGCTGCCCTTGCCGCACTCACGCCTTGTCCTGCTCCTATCTTCATCTGTCCATTTGCACTTCAGGGTGCTCGACACCGCTGGGCCGTCCTGCCTCATCGGCTGTGTATGCAGGCCGCAGTACAGCGTGGACAGGCCGCAGTACAGAGCTTACCCCATTGCACGGAGGCCCGAAAGATATCAACAGCGCCCAGGCTCAAGCGGAGCTGGGACCCTGCAATCTAAACACTAAACCCACTCGGACCCTGTTTGAACCCTTGTGCAGCGTGCGGAAGGACCGACGCATGGACTACGATGACCCCGAGAGCGAGGCCATGAAGAAGCAGTCCAACTCCTACGGCACCGCCGGTCTGCTGCGCAACTTCGGCCATGTGCGTTTCACGGCTCGCGCAAGGCCTCACATCTCACAGGTTCTTGCGTCGCAGCTTTCGTGCCATACAGGGCATTCCCAGTAGGCAGCCTCTGCCGGTCTCTTTTGCCCAGTGGCTGAGCTGCCTGCGACCGGCTGCCTGACGCTGACTGTGGCCGCGGTGGTCCCACACCTGCAAGGTCCCACAGCCGCCAGCAGGTGCACACAGCTGCAGACTGCAGATGCACTGATGGCTTGCTAAATCTGACGAGCTTCTGCATGTTGCCCCTGTGCTGCCATGCTCTGCTGCGAGCCTGGTCGCGCACGCCAAGGGGGGGAACAGCAAGAGGGGAACAGCAGCTGTGTAATCGCCCAGACCTGCCTGGAGCGGCCTGAGCCGCTTTTGGCTGATTTGCTAACCTGTTCTCGCTTGGATTTGCAGCTCCACGGCAAGCCGGACTCGTGGAAGAACCTGGAGCAGCGCCAGGAGCAGGCCGCAGCCAAGGTTTGAAGGGTTTGATGACGAATCACAACGAGGCTCGAGGCTCCCTCCCGCGGGCCGCCAGGCTGTGAAGGGGCCACGAACCAGCACGAGTTTGGAAGGGGAGGGGAGTTGAGACTCGGTCCGAGGCGGCGGCGCCTTTGGGTCCTGGCGCTGGTCTCGGCGGCGAGGGAGGGAGCACCTTGATGTCAAGCGCGGTGGCGTGCACGCACCAGAATGCACACGAACGGAACTGGGCTGTGGTGGTGGTGGTGCACTGGGAGGCGTGAAGCTGAATGACGGCCAGGCAGCTTGACAAGATGTGTAGGTACGCGCTTGGTGCGGTAGCTGAGTCGTGTGTGGCAGAGATGTACCCGCCGCCCCTGCCAAACCACGGATCTGGTGTTTAAGAGCTGATGATCTTGGCGGCGCGTTTGCTGGTGCTGCTTCGCCCCATGTGCGGTACAACAAAATGTATCGCTGCTGTTGGGCCATGTGCGTGCAGTGGTTAGCTGCCATCTTGCCTGGTGTCAGCAGGACATGTTTACACATCCGGCACCTTGCTCTGTTTTCTGATTGCTACAGAAGAGTAACCGCTAATCCAGAGAGTCCTCATTCGACATTCGACAGGCCATCCAGTCCGGGCTTGACATGCCGTCTCATGCACCTACCTCTATCACCCACACACCTTGCCACATTGAAAACTCCTAGTCGAAAGACTAACACATGCTGCGTCACAATGTGGATCCTGTCCGGACAATGCCACACTGCGCTGTCTTGCTGATGGAACCACAGCTGCCGTCACTGCGGTGCTGCTCTGCCGTCGCGCTACCATACAAGTTGGTGTGCAAGACAAAGAGACACATATTGGGGTTGTGGTGGGTTGTGTGCACACGCCTCTAGTGATGTGGCGAGGCAGTTCTATGGTGCCAGCCGCTGCAGTAGGTTGGCGGGAGGCGTCGACGCAGGCTCAGCATGCCGCGCGCAACTTGCTCTGCACACAGATTGCTGCGCACTTGCAGCAGACGATGCGTTCCATAAGTTATATGTGCCCGCCTGGGCAGCCTTCAGCCACGGGGAAACGGTGCTGGGCTAGGCGGCTGCACTCGCCTCACCATGCTGTCGTTGCCAATGTGGAGGCCGCACCCTCCCTGAGGCAACTAGAGCGGCCGGCCGCCGCACTCACCCCGGCCTGGGAAGGACACACGGTTCGGAGCATCAGCTCTCGGCAGCGTCACATGCATGTCCAGCCTACAGCTCCAAATGCAGCAACAGAAGCTTACCTAATCGGACGGCTGAGCACCTTGCTGACAGTGGAAAAGACCTTTTCGGGCTCGCAATCAGGTGTTGATAAAGAATCGACAAACTTCGTTTCTGGCCCAGCTCTCGGCCAGAGGACAAGTGCAGAGGAAACCAAGCTCAGTTTTATGAAGCTTGCACCTGGCGCCACCCTGCTGCCCGTTGCGCGGCTGCGCGTGCTGGCCGGGCTGGATGAAGCCGCCGCCGCCGCCGCTGCCGCTGCGCTGCGAGTCGTTGCGGCTCGAGACGCGACGGACGCCCTTGCGCGGCGACTCCGTACCCGCGTTCTCCGCGAGCTGGAGCACATTCAACATAGATTTGTTGAATTTCAACAAGAAAGAACAAGATCGCGTGGCGACGCCCTGCCCGTGGTCTCCGCAACCTGTGAGCAGAAGTGATTGGTTTCACGTGATTTGAATTTCAGCACAGCGACTCCTGCACGAGCGGCTTGTTTGCGCTCTGGTGGCAGCAGCAATAAGGGCCTGTGATACCAGCCTGATTTGAGACAGCGAGGCTGATTATGAGGGATCACGAAACCTTGCGTGAAATCAGTGACCAGCACGCCCCTGCCCCTGCGCCAGCACTGTGCAGCACCAGCAGGCTTCATCTCGCCACGCATCAAGCTCGCAGTATGAAGTTTGACATGGTGAGCTTTGTTGATTACAGACATTCAATCAGATCAAAAGTTGCCTCTGTCATTAAAGTGAGCCAAGAACCTGCATCAGAAGTATCTTTTGGTGCGTCTCGGCCGACTCGATGCACAGCACCGCGCAGCGATGGACCCACTTTTTGTGTGGTTTTCTTTCCCATCGCAGTTCGATTCGGGGTGATGTACTTTAGCGAGCATTGCACCGCACCTTGTTCCGCGCCTCGGCCAGCTTAGTGCGCAGCACCGCGCAACCACAGACCCACTTGTTGTTTAGTTTCAGTCACCTCGAAGGAGCATACTCATTCCGATTTGTAGCACTAGTACTTGCACCGCACTTTTCTTCTGCGCTTCCGCCAGCTCGATGCGCAGCACCGCGCGTTCCGCGGACGAGCTTTTCGTGTTATTTTAGCCTAGAGAGTCCAACATGATGCGTTTCATTCCGCACCTTCTTCTGCGCTTCAGCCAGCTCGATGCGCAGCACTGCGCGTTCCGCGGCGACGTCATCCAGCTCCGCCTGCTTACGGCGGTGGCGCCGCTGGTAGGATGATGCCTGCAGGGCCAAAAAAACAAGAAAAGCGTCACAACAGAGCAACGAAATGATTGTGAACGAAAGGAGTGGGTGTTGGATGTTCCGCGGCGACGTCATCCAGCTCCGCCTGCTGCGGCGGTGGCGCCGTTGGTAGAAACGAGTCCTGCGGGACAGAAAGATGCAGACACATGGAAAGAACGTCGAGACCAGAAGCAAGGGTCTGTATGAAAAGCACCGAGTTTGGAACCATTCGAAAAACTGGCACATCGTTCGTGCCAGATGCTCGCGCCGCTGGCGCACCAGCAATGCCCGCTGCGCAGCGGCGCGCACCTTCATATATTCGTGATTTGCCATTGCCACGCCTAGACCCTCACACCTTGGCTTGCGCCTCGGACAGCTGGCGCTCCAGCAGCGACCGCTGCGCCGCAGAGTTGACACCTGAAACCTGCTACTCAGATTCGAGCCCCCCAACAATCGCACCTCAACCTGCGCCTCGGACAGCTGGCGCTCCAGCAGCGCGCGCGCCGCAGACAGGCGTCAATCATTGTAACCCTGCACTTTTCCAACCCTGGAGCCGCAGCCGCACCTTGGCCTGCGCCTCGGACAGCTGGCGCTCCAGCAGGGACAGCTGCGCTGCGGCCGCCTCCAGTGCGGCGCCCGCCTGCCGCTTCTCGCTCGCGGACAGTGCCCCCGCACCCACGACGCGCCCCCGCAGAGCCTCCACTTCGCTGTCGCGCACGGCCATCCGCGCGCGCAGCGCCTGCATGAGATTTAGGGTTTGTAGAGGGTCTGTAGAGGTGTCTGAAGCAGGAAGTTCCATGTCCATTGCCGGGCAGAGCGCAATCGACATAATGAGTGTACAACTGACTGTATAGGGCAATGAACAGCAACATGCTCCGTCTCAGGTCTGCAGGTGCGCCAGCGCGGTCGCGCACTGCCTTGCCGGATCGGAGGCCTCGCAGAATTTCACACAGCAACGCCTTCAAATGATGATGGCTATGTTCTGCTGCGCACCTGCAGCTCCGCGGGCATCTTCTGCAGGTGCGCCAGCGCCGTTGCGCGCTGCGCCAGCGCCGCCTGCTGCGCCGCCACGCCCGCCGCCGCCGCCCGAGCCGCCTCTGCCTCCGCTCGCAGCCCCTCCAGCTGCGACACCTGCGTTCGTGGTAGATACATTGGTGGAAATAGTAAACAAAGTGCACTGTGATATGCGCTCGACCGTCGCCGCCCAAGACGCCTCCGCCTCCGCAGCATGCAGAAGCGCTCTCTAACACTCCCAATGCAAATCCTGTTGCTGCTTGTGACTGGCCTACGACAGATCGCAGCAGTCGCCCGTGCCACCAGCAGCCTTGACTGCGAAACCTTCTCTGATACCGCACCTGGGTCTGCAGCGCATTGGCAAGCTCGAAAAACTCTCCTGCAGCGCTTTCACAGGGTTTAAAAGCTTCAAGTACTGCCTTCTAGGGCTTTCGATCAACGCGTGATGCAAAATGAGCAATGCATGATGCATACACTCTGCACCTGGGTATGCAAAGCATCAGCAAGCGCGGCCCGCTCCCGCAGCGCCTCGCCCTCCTTCGCCGCTAATAATGCGGCATCCAGCTTCCGCAGGTCCGCCAGCGCGCCCTCGGCGGCGGCGCCGCCGCCCAGCCGCGCTTCGAGCTCCGCCTTCAGCCGCGCCTCCAGCGTGTCGACCTGTCAAGGAGGGTGTGGAAACGGGCTTTTGGCTATCTTCTCCGGCTGGGGTTGCTGAATGATGCAAGTCCGATGGGCGGCGCCGCCGCCGCCGAACCGCGCCTCGAGCTCCGCCTTCAGGCGCGCCTCCAGCGTCTCGACCTGACTTCAACAGATCACATGTTCAATTCACGGTCACTTTATATTGAAATATTTTCTGATACCGCTGCCGCGGCGCCGCGCGTCGAGCTCCGTGTACAGGGCATGTCTCCAGTGCGTCGAAGCACAGACGAAGGACTGGATGGATTGATAGTGTGCAGCATGCGGGTGTGCTGGCATCCAGCTTTTGTGTCGCGCCATGATGATGGCATCCAGCCGGGGCAATCATAATTGCCGAGCAACCCCAGAGCCCCTCCATGGCAGTTACGAATGGCCGGGCACTGCGCCCGCAGATGCTGGCGGCCCATACACCAACTGCTTCTTAGGCAGCCGTGGCAGCTGGAGAACCGCGTTCTCCAGGCCTAGTGCGAGACTCCGCCCTGGGCTGGCTTACATGCCTGAGTCACACACAGCAGGCACGGCATCGGGAGCGGAAGCGAAACAAAACAGACAGATGCTGCCCCCCGAGACCTGGTCCTGGCCGCGGGCAGCCGCCTGCTGGGCGGCCTGTCGCGCCGCCTCGACAGCCGCCTCCTGCTCCACGATGGCCGCCTCGGCCGCCTCCGCGCGCCGCTTGTCCTCGTCGCACGTAGCCTGCAGCCGCTCCAGCCGCGCAACCGCCTCCTCCGCCAGCCCTGCAGCGGATGCGACATCATGCCTTCCCACGGCAAGTGCGCAAGAGGCACCACCACATTGCAAGGAAGTGCAGCAACGCCAGCGCCGCTTCTCCTCGTCGCACATAGCCTGCAGCCCTCCAGCCGCGCCACCGCCTCCTCCGTCAGCCCTGGGGAACAATTTTACAACGAGAATGGCTTCCTTGCAGTATAGCGTTACTCTACAATTGCCATTATGTTACCATTATATTCTTCATCGTATGCTGCCTGCAGCTGATGCAGCCACACGACCGCCTCCGCCGCCAGCCCTGTGGGACGGATGCACGGATGTGTGTCGCAATGCTGTTTGGCATGTAGCCAAGAGTCTGCGCAGGAGCTCTGCCAGAAAAATCATACATGCAACCAACACGGAGGGGTTTTGGACTCGCTCAGGACGCACCCTCCAGCTCGGACAGGCGCGCCGGACCGAGTGTGCCGCAGCGAGCTCGCGGGCGAGGCCTGCAATGTAACTGCAATACTGTACGCACTTTGGTGTGTGTTATCCAGAAATACAGCCTGCAGCTCGCACCCTCCAGTTCGGACAGGCGTCGGATCTCGGAGTGCGCATCAGCCAGCTCGCGGGCGAGACGCTGAACGCGCGCTGCCGCGACGGCGCCCTCGCTGGCGTTTGCCTCCGCCATGCCCAGCGCCTCCCGCGCCGTCGCCACCTCCTCCGCCAGCACCTCCACCTCCACCTGTTCAGTGGCAGATAGTGGAAATATTGTTGTGTTGATTGATGACTTTGTACAGCGATGTTAGCGCAAATTCGCGAACGTGATTCCTTCAGCGCCATTGCCATCTGCTCCGCCAGCACCTCCACCCCACCCTGATTTGATAATGGCAGCACACATCTTATTGGCGTGTGTGTGATATGCAATCTTCAGCGCCATTGCCACCTCCTCCGTCACCACCACCACCTCCACCTACAGGGTTGCAAGCGCCTTGGAACTAGTGCAATTGTAGTCTGATCGGTCGTTTTTTGCCAAGGAGCACACCTGCCAAGTGCCCACTGAGTAGCCACCTCGTCTGCCGGCACCTTCACACTGGGGGAGTAGCCACCATATCTGCCAGCACCTTCACACTGGCGCCTGGGCGGGTCATGCGTTTGCATCTTCACTGCAATACAATGGTGTGGACTGCAATTTGCAGACTTTCCGCCAGAACCTATACCTTGGCAACCATTTCTATGTTTTATGTTGACGGAATGGCTGTTTCGAAAGCAGGAAAGGGAGGTTGTTCATTGCATGGTCCCGGCGACCAGTGCAAGCCAGGCAGAAAGCAGGTTCGCCAGGCAAGGCAGCATGTGGCTTCCTGCCCTGGCCCGCACATTTGGCCCTGCCTGCACCATGATCAACAGTGCCTTGGGGCATGCACAGTGGCAGCAGCCTTTCGACAGCATGCAGATGTCAAATGCGACATGGCATCCTGGCAGCGGACCATGCGGACTCTACACACATGGCGGCATTACGAGCAGGGCTAGGTGACTAGGCTGAAGCCGATCACCCCTAGTCCCAGCATGCTCTCGAGGCCAGGCCCTCAGGGCTGCATACGTTCGGGGTACATGACCGTACACTGGTTGGAGTTCCTATGCACAGGGCACACCCACCTTGGTGGTCTCGTGATGCAGGCGCGCCGCGGCAGCGGCGGCTCGAGCGTCGTCAAGCTGCGTGATCAGCTGCCGGCGCGCCGTCCACTGGGTATTAGGTAGCTAGTAAAAAGTTCCCTTCAAGTGCCCGAGCATGGTGCGCACCTTAGTGGTCTCATGATCCAGGCGGGCTGCAGACACGGCGGCGCGAGCAGCGTCCAGCTGTGTCTCCAGCTGCCCCCGCACTGTCGCCGCCGCCGCCGCCTCATCCAGCAGTCGCTGCACCTCTGCCTGGTTGCCGCCTGCGGACAGGGTGGGGCTGTGCGAGGTCGGAAAGTGAAGGAGACAATCCCCGAGCCAATGCCCTCCGGCAGCCGCCGCATCTCTGCCCCATTGCCGCCTTCAGGCCAGGACGACCACACCATGCTCCACCTTGGGTGACGATTTAGTGAGAAGGTGTTGCTGCCATTCTGAGTCCGGAACGTGGTGATCCTGCTCAAAGCCCATTGCAGCTGAGCAGATTGCAGCCAATCAATATGCGGACCGCACATCACGAGTATCGAAACCACCTGCTGAGTCCATGGCGCCCATGGCCTCTTCTCGGGCAGCGCCGATGCTGCGGTCCATGGCGGCTCGCAGCTCCTCCAGTTCCGCCTCGGAAGCCTCGGCCCGCTCGCGCGCCGCCGCGGACGCCGCACTGGCGGCCGCCCGGGCGCGCTCCGAGTCGGCGATTGCGGCGGCCTTGTCGCCCTCGGCGGCCGCCAGCTTCGCCTCCAGCTGCGCAGGAAGAACGGGATGTGCCGCTCAGGTTCTGTCACATTCTGAGATGCAGCCCTCGGCTCGGCAGCCAGCATTGGCGGTCGGTGCTGGCGTGCTGCGCCTGCAAGGGGCTTCTCACTGCCCATGTGTGCCAACTGCACAGCACAACAAGCAGGCACTACTACAGGACTGGCACGCCAGGGTGGTTCTGAAACGACATCATGAAGCGACAGTCCGTGATGCCGACGAGACCGTGGCTTAGAGGACGACACGTGCGTGCGCTTAGAGCGCCGCCAGCCGTGTGAACAGGAGTAATCCCACCTCGTGGATCATGGAGGAGAAGTTGCCGCCGATGGCCTCCAGGCTCTCGTTTGCCGCGTCCAGCTGCGCTCTAGTGGCATTCAGCTCCTCCCGTGCCGCCGCCAGCGCGTCCTGTCATGACAACCCCATACATCAAGTTACACGCAGGCTGCCATGCAAACCAGGTGATCCAGAACAGTAAACGAAATCCAATTTTGAGTGCTCTGTAGAGTATCAAAAGTCACAGATCAGCAATCAGATGCCGCACATGCAGCATGCGCAAAGACGAGTCTCGCCTTGGCGGAGGCAGCGTCCTCGCGGGCAGCGGCGGCGTCGGAGCGTTCCGCGGCCGCCGCGGCTCGCACCGCCTGGTGGAACGCCTTCTGCGCAGCGGCGGGCGAGATGCCGCCCTTGGCCGACGCATTGGCGACCTGCACGGCAGAGGTGTCGCTAGCGTCAGTGCACACGGGCCTGTGTGCGGCTGCTGCCAGGGCCGCCTGGTGCAGTTGTTCTGGCCTGTTGCAGCACAGCATCTGGCGCGCCAGACGTGCTCAACTCCCAGGCGCCCAGCGCATTGTGCACCACAGCTCACAAGAGGAGCATGGCGCTGTGCCTGGCCTCAGCACTTTCAGTCCGCACAAAAGGGGGGTGCACCACGAGGGGAGGTTGGAGGCAGAAAGCTCACCTGCAGCGCCGCCATGAGCTCCCGCCGAAGGCCGGCTGCCTCGGTGCGAGCGATGGTGCGTTCGTCGCGTTCGTACGCCACCTCCGCCCGCAGCGCCGGCAGCTCCTGCCGCACATTCATCGCGTACCGCCGCGCCTGCAACAAGTACGACAGGGGGTGGATGAGGACACTACTGATATACTTTGTTGACGCGCTCGTACGCCACCTCCGCCCGCAGCGCCGGCAGCTCCTGCCGCACATTCATCGCGTCCCGCCGCGCCTGCAGGGAGAAGAGATCGAGGGCTCGATGCCGGTGATGCAAGGCACGATAGCCGTTCAGGGGCTTTGGCGATCGTGCGCCACCTTTGCCCGAGCGCCTACAGATCCTGCCGCGTCCTGACGGCGTCCCGCCGCGCCTGTGCCAATGAAGATGAAAAGTACTTTGTGATGGACACTGCATGAGCAGATATTGCCACCCACGCTACCAGCGCTGGCAGCTCCTGCCGCGTCTTGACCACGTCCCGCTCCCCCCAAAAGAGCGCAGCGAGGGTCAATGCCATCAGCGCATGGGTTGGCTTCAGGCACGCAGCAGTGATACTGCCAGCGCTACTTCCGCTTGCTTGTCATTCAGGCGTCCAACCCAACCCCAGCAAGGGCAGTCAAGCATGTATGCGCTTGAGCCTTGCCAGTCCTCTCGCCTTATCGGCAGCCTAGTCGGCCACCGCTAGCTAATTTGTCACGCTAGAGATGAACTCGTGCACCATTTCTTGGACGATCTTATATAAAACATCTCCAGATCTGGTACAGAGCCACACAGTAACACGAGGCCAGTTCCCTCACCGTGTCGGCAGCCTGGTCGGCCCCTGCGAGCTGGTTTGTCAGGCTGGAGATGACTTCCCGCGCGGCATCGACGTCGTCCCGTGCCGCCGCCGCCGCCGCCGCCGCCTTTGCCGCCTCCTCGTGTGCGGCATTGGCGCTGGCCTGCCGGTGCATATCGGGGTTAGCAAAGGTTGCAAAACCCCGCCGCAACGAGGAAGACAATCATTGAACATCCATGGTGGTCTGGCACCAGGTCAGACGCCGCAGCGGCAGAGGAGATGCTGACGAAAGCAAGCAGGCCCGGGCCCGGCCGGTGCGGGCTTCCGTTTCAGCCCCACGACGCGTAAACGGAACCACTGGGATGCATAGGCAGCATCGAGCGGTGTCAGGACTGACGGGAGTTCAGGGCAGTGCAACCGTCCCATGCGAGAGAGTGCGCCTGCTAGTTGACGAGATTGCCGCAGACCGCCTGCGCCTTGGCGCCGCCACCAGCGAAAGTGCAGTCGGTCTTTCACGTTCTTGCACAGAAGTACCGCGACGAGCTACAAAGATGAGTCCCACAAAAAGCGGCGCACCTGCAGGTTGTCCAGGTCGTCACGGTCCGCGCAAACCTCGGCGCCGCCGCGGTCGCAAATGCGTGAAGATTGCCGTCAACAGCTCACTTTGCCAACACAAAAGGGACGCACCTGCAGATTGACGAGATCATCGCGAGCTGCGCGTGCCTCGGCACGTGCCGCGGATGCTGCAGCCTCGGACTTAGCCTGCGCGGCGGCCGCCGCCTGCGCCTCCTCCAGCGCCCGCTGCCGCACGTCGCCCAGCGTCTGTAGAATGATGCCCATTTCAATCAGATGTCTTCCTTTCAATCAGTACGAATCTAGAACACAGGCGCAGCCACCGCCTGCGCCTCCTCCAGCGCCCGCTGCCGGACGTCGCCCAGCGTCTTTGCTTGCAAGTGGCAGCCCATTACACATGTTCTGAGGGCTGCTGGGGAAGCTGCGCAGCGTGCCCTCAAGGCACGTCGCAGCAAGCTTCAAACTTGGCAATCGTGAGCATTCCCCTGATCCACCAGGTCCGTCTCAATAGCTCATCGGCAGCGTCGAAAACCATCGATGCGCCGACCTTGTGCATGGTGGCGGCGTCGGCGCGGGCCATGGCCGCGTCGGCACGCGCCGCAGTCGCTTCGGCGCGCGCGGCGGCGGCCTCCTCGTCCGCCAGCATGATGTGCTTCTGCAGCGCGCCGGAGTTGCGGCGCGTGAAGCGCACCTCCCGCCGCACCTCGTCCGCCTGCCGCGCCGCCGCGCCTGCCTTTGCCAGCTCCGCCTCCAGCCTGCAGAGTTTCACTTCGTTTGCAACACTGGACAAGCATGAAATGCCAGGTCGTGTATCACGTCCGCCTGCCGCGCCGCCGCGCCCGCCTTGGCCAGCTCCGCCCTCCAGCCTGCAGTGATCATTGCTACAGTGAGTTCAGAGGGTGATGTGATGGCGGCTTGCTGCCTCGTCCGCCTGCCGCGCCGCTGCACCCACCTTGGCCAGCTCCGCTTTCAGCCTGCGGACGACACACGAAGCGAGCGACATGGCCCAGCCCGACATGCACTGGTAGTCGGTGACCAACGCTGCACGGCCCCCTCCCATCTCTGGTACCCAAGCAACGCCAGCCCACTAAGCCAACTGCACAATTGACATCGCTCCAAGACTGATGCTGACGAAGGCTGAGGGTGCGGGCCCTGTATCGGCACTCAGGGCAGGCGCCTCCACAGGCTGTGTTGGCGTATCTGTCTGCCTACAGTGAGCCTCCCTGCTGCTGGAAGTTCCAGGCTAGACACCCAGCCAGGCACGACCCGCTGCCCGTCGCAGGTGGCCAATGGCAAGTCCAGGTCGTCGGCGACGAGTACTTTCACAGCTCATGTGTCGCCAGCAGAGACCAATACCTGGCCACGTGGTCTCTCTGCGCATCGGCGGCCTCATGTCCGGAGAGGGCATCCTCACGCGCCGCTTCGGCCTCGCGCCGCGCCGCATCCGCCTCCTCCTGCGCCGCCGCCGCCTCCTCGTTGGCCGCCGTCAGCGCGTCCTGCAAGAAAGGTGAAGGAAGGCTTTCGCACGATCCAGCGGAATGCGAGAGGCACCACACGGCCTGTCGGGGGCGATTGTCGAGCTTCTGCGCCGCCGCCGCCGCCGCCGCCGCCGGCGGCCCCTCATCGGCCGCGGATGAAAGCGTGTGTGGATTGACAGATGTGGCACTGCTGCAGCTGTACCTTCTGAATCCGTTGTCGCCAACGCACGTCGCATTGCTGGCTGATGCTGCTGCTTTGGGTCTTGTGCTACCCGTGCCACCGTCCCAGTAGAGGGTAGTGCAGCAGGAAGGCGGTGCAGCAGGTCGTGAAGGGAGCACACATGCTTGACAAAGCTCTGCAGGCCTGGAACAACCGACCTGCAGCGTCGCGGCGTGCTCGCACACGGCGGTGGCGTCAGCGCGCGCCTCGGCGACATCGATCACGGCCGCCGCCAGTTCGCCCTGCAGGCCACCGGAGAGCGCGATCAAACAAACACAATCCGAGCAAACACAGGCCACACCCTGTCGGCTTCGAGCAGCCATCCGTATCAGGATCACAACGAAACCAATGGTGACCAACATTCTGCTTTTGCAGTGGCGATAGTGAGGGCTCTCGAACAGGGATCAAACACTGGTGGAACGTGCAAGACGCCCGTGTCCCACCTGCAGCGCTGAAACCTGGTCTCGTAGCGCCTGCACCTCGGCGCTGCTGGCCACGCCGCCGCCGCTGCCGCCGCCGCCGCCGCTGCTGATGCCGTCGCTGTGGCCCCGCGGGCTGTCGTAGCCGTCGATCACGGTGCCCGGCGGCAGGCCCAGCGCCTCCAGGTCAATCTCGAAGCTGCACGTGTGGCAACCAAAAGCATGTTACCATGAAATACACCAGCGTTGCTCACACGTTCGAACAAGTCCTTTGAGATGGATCCATTTGAAGGATGGAACTCCTCCAGACAAGGCACCTGCCAGCTACCTTGAACAGCATGATGCGGCAAACACAAACCTGCCAAAGTTCAGCTTGCGCGGCGTGACATCCCTGGGCGGCTTGCCCGTCGGTAGCGGCGGCGACGCACGAGCGGCCGCCGCTCGGGCGCCGGCGGCCTGCGCCGCCAGCGCCGCCTCGATGTCCACCGCGGGCGGCGGCCAGACATCGTCGCTGTTGACAACGATGTCGGCGCCGCGCCGCTCTGCCCGGCTGCCCGGCCCCAGCGCCCTGTCCTGGGCCCGCCAGGCAGCCGCGGCAGCCGCCATCGGACTGCCGCCGCCGGCCTCGTCGTCCGCCGCAGTCTTGGCGAGCACCTCGTCCGAGAAGGACACGTGGCGCACGGTGGGGGAAGGGGGAGCGGGGGTGCCGCTGCCGCCGCTGCTGTGGGGGAACATCGCGGAGGCCTTGACGCCGGCGCCGGCGCCAATGGCAGCCGCTGGCAAGCCGCCTGCCGAGGAGCTGCCGGCAATGTTGCTGGCCGCTGTGGGCCCGTTGACCACCACGGTGGTGCTGGTGGCCGAGTCCGGCACCGACTCCGGCGACGGCGGCGGCGACGCCCCCGAGCCGCGGCTCGGCGGCGGGCCATCGCCTTCGGGCGACGCCGCCTCCGCCGCCGCGCGCGCCATCGCCCGCAGGCTGCGCTCGCTGAGCGTCGCGACGACGGCCGCCACGTGGCCCGGGACCCCGGGCTCGGTGCCCTGCACCGGCAGCGGCGGCAGGCTGCCGCTGGTCTGCAGCGTGGCCGGGGCGGCGGCGGCGCCGCCGGCAGGTGCGGCGGCTGTGGCAGGCGCAGCGGCCTCTGACGACCGCACGGCAGCCGGCGCGGCGGCGGCGGACGCGGAATGCGCTGGTGCAAACACCGCCAGGCCGCTGGCGGTGGCTGCGGCGCCAGGGGCGGCGCCGTCCTGGCTGGGGCGCTTGAAGTTGCGCGCCATGGCGGCCTCGAAGCTGGGGTTGGTGGGCAGTTCGCCGTTTGTCGAGCCGTCTTTGCTGCCGCGCCGGAACCCACGCGCTGCCGTGCTGCCGTCGCCGCCGTCAGTGGAGCTGTCCTGGCTGCCGCGCCGGTATGTGCGCGCCATGGCCGCCTGCAGCGTGGCGCTGCGGCTGCTGCTGCTCAGCGCCTCGAGCGTGGTGGTGATGCTGCCGCTGCCGGCCCTGGCGGCAGCGGTGGTGCAGGCAGCGGCGGCGGGCCGAACCTGCTGCATGCCCGGCTGCGGCGCGTCACTGCTGCCGCTGCCGCTCTCGCTGCTGCCGCCGCGCTGCATGGCTAGCTGCGGCTGCGCCCACGAGGAGGTGCCGCTCTCGTGCGCTGGCGTCGGGAGAGGCTGCGCCGCGAGCATCTGGCCCGGGGCATCGCCGGTAGCTGACCGCAGGGACGCCTGCGGCGACGCCACCGGCTGCAGGCTTGGCGGAGACGGCAGCCGCGGGGGCGCAAACTCAAAGGACGATCCCAGGGGCGCCGGCGGTGGAGCGCCCGGCGCTTACAGCAACGCCGGCCAGGCGTCGAAGGAAGGCACGGCGAGCGGCAGGCCTGCCAGCGAGGGCGCCGGCAACTCTGCGTCTGCCTCTGCTGCTGTGGGCTGCTGCTGCAACTGCTTCCGCAGCCGCCGCGCGACCAGGTCCGGATGCGCAAGCGGGGCCTCGGAGTGAGTGCTCCGCGGCGATGCGAGCGGGGAGGAGCCGGCCGCCGGCGAATGCGACGAGGCAGGCGGGGACCGGCTGCCTGTGGGCTTGTGGGCTGCCGCGGCCCTGCTCCTGGCGAGCGCGGCTGCTGCTCGTGGCGGTGCGGCAGGCGTATGCTGCGGCACATTGAGGGCGCATTCGGTCAGCTCGGTTGGATAGCAGCGAGGCTGTGCCTCTATAGGTAGACTGCAGGTTCAAGGAACATTGACTTACCCTGACATATGTTTGGTGCATGCATGCATGCAGGCTTGGGCATCGCCTGGCGTCCGCCGCGTCTCGCGTTGTCAGTGCGTGAGTCCGCTGCTGGGTGCAGCTGCAGTCTGGCAGCATCAAGGTGTACCATGAATACGGAAGCGACTCTGTCTCACTCAATTCTCACCCCGCTGCATGAGGCGTCGCTCGGCTCATCGTGTTACAGGATTTGGGCAGTGCCAATTACAGTGGACCGCGGGAAGCCAACGGCGACGGATGCAAGCCTGATAGGTCAAAACTGCTTGGTGCGTGCACCTCCAAGGATGCTCGTGCGCCATGCTAGATGCCCAAAAGCGGCACTGGCGAGCGACTGGGTGGTCGTCGTCGTACACACCCGGCGTTGTCAGCAGCTGTCTCGCGCCTCGAACGCAAGCTTTCGCCAAAAACAGCGTGTCGCATCCGTCCTGGCAGGATTAGCTGCCGCAGGCGGCAGGTTTGAGACGAGCTGAGAGGAGTAGGGCAAGGGCAGACGAAGGGAAGGACGGGTCTGGTGAAGGAGTACAGCCATTTTGGCAAAGCAGAAGCGCAAGCAGGACGTTAACGTACTGCGCTCGAGATCAGATCCTGCATAAGGGATTTCCGTATGATGTTTGCGCTGCATCTCACCTTGAGAGTTTTGACTGATCGCGTTCGGAATGCCCGCTCGAGTGGCGCCGCTGTCGTCCGCAGCTCCCAGTGCCGACTCCCGTGCCTCAGCTCCGCAGGGTATTGTGCGATCACAACTGCAAGCGACCTTGCTCGAGGCCGCATTGGTGCACATCAAGACTGACACAGTAAGGGAATCAAGTTGCATGTCGGAACATCTAAGTCCCCGTCTAGGACTCCGCCAGTGCCCGCCAGGCTGGGTGTCTGCTTATTGTGCAAGTACGGACTGGGGTCTTCTCTCGATACTTCACCAATCACTCTGCGCGCCATGGCCGGCACCCTCGTCAAACACTTTGTCGCGCGCGCGTCCTCCACGACAGCACCTCAGAGCGCGTGCTTCCGGGAAGCGCAAGCTTGGCGCGGCTCCACGGCGAGGCCTTGGTTTGGCGCTCGGTGTTTGAGCAGGCACGCGACTCCGGATCGATCCAACGCCCTACACTCGATGCTGTCATCTGTTCGAGCTTTGAATGTTGCAGGCTTTCGATCGTTACATGCATGCAATGCTCGTTGAGAAGCATCAGGCTCGCAGAGGTTTAGAGACACAGCCACCAAGCTGTCTACTCGCTTCAAGCTACACGCTATCTTCGAGAGCATATCGCTGGCGAAGTCAAAGTTCCAAACAGCTGCGTTCACAACGACTTGGTTCAACCAACTCCTCGTCTGAGTGACCGACGCCTCAGCATGCAAACACTGCAGGCCAGCAGCGCATCTGCGTGCAATGGCGACCTCGAGGACAGCAGGCGGGCTGGAGTTTGATCCCTCTGCATCGCGCGTCGCCGGCGCAACCACCTCACCTGGCGCCAGCCCATCATCGTCTGGCGGCCATCAGGTGCGCACACATCTTCAATCGCTGCAGTGCTGTCCTGCAATCCTTGTTCATTCACGAGTACACGGCTACACACTCTCCGAGCGTAGTTGCAGTCAAGCACCGGTGCCGCAATGTGCACATGCAAGCACATTGCATGCATGCAGCAGCCACCTTGCTTGACGCTGAATACGCACCATGCCGTACTCTCAGACGGCCGGCGCCACGGCCGGCAACAGCTACGCGGGGCCGCCCAAGCTGGTCATTTTTGGCGGCAACGGCTTTGTGGGCAGCCGTGTGACGGAGGAGGCCGTGAAAACAGGGCTGTCAGTCGTCAGCGTCAGCCGCCGCGGCACGCCGCCGCCCGGCGTGAGCGCGCCCTGGACGTCGCAAGTGGAGTGGGCCCGGGTGCGGCCAGTGCACTGCTGTGCTGGGCATGTTCTTTGTGGATCACACAAGTGGTGGGTGCAGCCAGTTGCACGATCCGAGCTTTTATCTTTTCTAAGCTTACAACGTGCTTTGCTGGCTCCGCCTCGTCTAGTCGAGGTCAGCTCTGGTCAAGAGCGAGACTGAGACGGTCAGCAGCCACTTGACTTTTGCATATGAAGCGTGACACATCCCACTGCGGCATGCAGGGGGACGTGTTCGACCCGTCGACCTGGCGGGACCAGCTGCAGGGCGCGACAGGCGTCATCTCCACCCTTGGCGGATTCGGATCAAACGCCTGGATGTACAAGGTTCGTTGTTGCTGTGGTTGTTGTGTTTGTTGTGCTCGTCAGAGGCTGGCAGCTTGATAGAGTCGCTAGAAGACTGAGCGAAATGTTGATGTACGTCCTGCCAAGCGGCTGTTGACAACAGTGTATGTTCAGGCTGTACTTCAGCTGCACAGTGAGGTGTCTCGCTGCCGTTAAGAGGTCGCTAGAGTTCAATTCTCAGTGCCTAGGCAACAGACCTTTTGTCTTTGATGTTGAGGTCAAATGGATTTGTGATGTGCAGATCTGCGGCGAGTCAAACATGCAGCTGATGGAGGCGGCGGCGGAGGCGGGTGTCGATCGCTTCGTGTTTGTCTCTGTACACGACTTCCACTTCCCAGGTGCCTGTGTGAAATGCGTGCCTGTGGAACCCTTCACATTCCGACGCACGCGTGAATCGTCCGAGGCCAGGGGGTCCTCCATCCTCCTAGAGAAGCTAAAACCCCCTTCAATCTGCCCCTTCCCCCGCGCAGACTTCTTCGTGAAGGGCTACTTCCAGGGCAAGCGCGCGGCGGAGGCGAAGCTGGCGCAGCTGTTCCCCAACGGCGGCGTGGCGCTGCGGCCGGGCTTCATCCATGGCACCCGCAACGTCGCCGGCGTCGGCATCCCGCTGCAGGCCATCGGTAGGGCTTTCTGGCATACACCCTACATACACTCTACGTACATGTCATCATTTAGTTACCAAGAGACGACCGGGCGTCACCCATGGCACCCGCAAATTCGGCGGCATCGACATTCCCCTGCACGCCGTCGGTGAGTGAACATGTGGCTGGTTCACAACCAGTGCCAAGCCTCCAAGCGCCAGCACAGGGTTATGCCTGTCGCTGCCACACCTCCTGACCAGATTAGCAAACTGCCGAGGCCCCAGCCGGACTGTGGATTGGGAGGTTGGAGGTTGTTGGGAGGCCCATTGTTCATGCGAATGCAGCAGACATACGAAGGATTTCTCACCTCATGCAAAGCGCGCAGCTGGAGCTGGGCATGCTGCTGGCGCAGCGGCATGCCTGCTCGACGGGTCCGATTCACAAACACAGAGCAAACTTTGACGCCATCAATGATGTGCAGGCTTGCCTCTGGAAGAGGTGCTGGGCGCGCCGCCGGCGCAGCGGCTGGCGGGGCTGCCGCTGGTGGCAACGGAATCCGCAATGAAAGCGCAGACACTGAACATTACTCTTTGATATTCCAAATCACCTGCAGGCCTGCCGCTGGAGAAGGTGCTGGGCGTGCTGCCGGCGCAGCGGCTGGCGGGGCTGCCGCTGGTGGGCGCCGCCGCAGTGCCGCCCGTCTCGGCGCAGGCCGTCGGCCGCGCCGCCGTTGCCGCCGCCACCGACCCCGCTGTCCCCGCAGGTGCGCTCTGCCATCATAGTAGCTTTCGGCCTTTCAACCTGCTGGTCCTGATAGTTCAGAGCTACTTGCTGAAGGAATTTCCTGCTGATGGACAGAGCTACAGCACGGTGTAGGACTGGAAGGCATGGTTGTCGTCGTGTCGAAGGGCTGCAGTGGTTGCGAGCAACCCTGACGAATTCGAGGTGTTGCTGGCTGCAGGCATCATGGACGTGTATACAATTGGGAAGAATTACAGCAGCCCATGATCAGCACGCTTGGGCCAGGAGAGTGTGTGGTGTCCAGGAACTTGGGACAGGGAGAATATCATGATCATAGCTGGTTGGGGAAGATGGCTCGAGAGTAGGGTGCTGCAGATGAGATTGTCGAATCAGAGTTCTATCATTGTTGGTGTATCAAAGATTCTTGAGGATATGACACGCGGTTCCCATGCCTTCACACTCCACCTTTCAGCATGATACTGCGACACAACTTCGGTTGGATGATTGTTGCAACAGTACAGTAGATGGAAGCATACCAACAATATACTTGCACATTGCTATGGTCAATGGCACATGCAAATGTTCCATGCTGCAATGCCGGCGCCAGATTGCTGTCCAGCCGGGCACAATCAGCGACGGTCAGCGGATTTCCAGAGATCCCCAGCGTTTGCCCAGCACCACTCCGGGGCTGTCAGCGGCGGCCGGCAGCGGCGCCTGAGTCGGCCAACGTTGACAGCGGCGGCGCAACATACACATTCTGCGGCGTGACAGCGGCCTGGCCGGTGGCGAAATCGCCTTCAGCGCGCGTCCGCCGGGTGAGGTTGACGGGCAGGGGGGTGAGGGTGGCCGGGATCGTCCCCACCGCGATCTGCGCGCATGATGCGGGTCGACATGTTAGAGTTGGCCCGGCAGATCTAGCGGGCAAGGGCAACAGGAGGCTTGGAAAGGACCCCCGGAATCAGGCTGGGAAGAGCGCCTAGCATTCTCTCCAAAGTGAACGGCGCCTTTTTGAAGGGGCTGTTGCCACAAACAGCCAGCATGCAGGCGCATGCAGGCTGTCTGCCCCTGGACAAAGTGAGAGTCTGTGACCTCCCTTCGCTACTGTCACTTCCTGATCCACTGTCCTGATACAGACTAGACAAGCACCCCACCTGGCGGAACTGGCCCTCCATCCAGGCGAGGCGCGCCAACACCCAGGTGCGGATGGTGCGAGTGATGTCGTCGTATCCTGCGGCGTCAGTCGGGTACTGCCCCGGGTGCCAGATGAGGCCCAGCGGCACGTACCTGCACGTTTTCCACGGGCACTCATTGTACCATAAATAGAAACAGATAGCACTTGTGGGTGCTGCCAGATGGGGCCCAGCGGCATGAAGCCCCGGACAGGCAAGCAGGCACAACTTATTTGAAAAGTGTATGCAGAAGGTGCACAGCGGCCTGCGGCAGATGTCGCCTCTGGGAACTTGGCGGCAGCTCGGCCTCCCCAGAACAGCGCCAACTACCGACATATGCACGATGTTTCCAGCGCTGGATTGGCAGGTGCGCCTGCCATTCCCAGCCCGGTTCACATCCATACCCACATGGCAGCAGCTGCCCTGCGAGGATTGCAGTAGCAATCTGCCCGCGCAGCGGCATGAGCGTGCACCCTATTCAGGGCTCGGGGACAGCGCGCACTTGTTCAGGGTGCGCAGGCCGGCGGGGCGCAGCGCGACCTGGTTGGCGTCGATCATGCCGCCGACTGCTGCGTCAGACCAGGGGCCGGCGCGCAGCTGCAGGAAGCGCTGCGCCACCGCGGTCCGGTATGCCGGGTCCTGCAGCATTGCCGATGGGCATATTCTTTGCAACTCTGTCGGGCAGTCACACTCCTGTCTGTCATTCGACTGTGCATCATGACCTGGGTTCCCGAGCAGCGGCAGCGGATCACGCTTCCAATGTATAACTATGTGCATCTTGCCAGCCAACCGTGGTGATGAGTAGCTCCTGGGCACTTTGGCGCAGGCTTGACCTCGAAGAGACCACCTGGTGAATATTGCAGTGCAGGGTTTCTTGGGACACGCACCAGCCACAGCTGGCGGAACCACACGGACAGGCCGAGCGTGGGGTCGGAGACGCAGCGCTGCGGGTCGTCGCAGATGTTGAACAGCCAGCCCTGCACAGCGCATGATGCGCAGTCAGAGCAGCAGCACTTGGAACTGCAGGCTGGCGGTGCTGGTCATTTGTGTATCATTGGCTACCTCACTTAAGCTGCCGGGTTCCTCAGGCTGCGCACATTGTGCACGCCGCACAATGCTGAAGGCATTGCGGTAGGCATTGCGGAACAGGGCAGGACCTGCGGCGCGATGGCGGCGCCGCACTGGCCTTGCCACGTGCAGACGGGCCCTGGCCGCCGGTCATGCAGCTCACGGTGGGGCAGTGCCAGGGGCGTCATGCAGCGAGTGAACTGATCTTGGCGGTTTCAGGATGCTGAACGTGGAGCACCTGCGGCGCGATGGCGGCGCCGCCGGCCTTGCCAGGCGCGTAAGGGTCCTGCCCACCGGTGTTGTAACCCACGATGGGGTATCCGCAGCAGAAGCCGAAGCTCTGGGACATGGCCCACATGGAACCCATCTCGAAGGGCTCTGTGCCGTTCTGCCGCAAGCGCAAAGGAGAGGCACTGTCTTCACAATGTCTGACGTTCAGAATGTCAGACCTCAGAATGCGGGTCACAGATTCGAGGTTTCAGAGTGTGATTACGTAGCAGAATGGCCACGAAATTGGCCACGCCTGCGGCGCAGGCTCCCGCAGCGGCGTGGGCACTCAGCGCCCGTCCACATTGCCGCAGCGGCGGCTTCCTGCTGGCTGCAACATTTATGGCACAGCATCTCACACCGTGTCGTGCTGGACGGGCAGCAGGCAGGCTTGGGTCACGAGTCGCACCTTGTACATGTAGACAGCGCCGTGGTAGGTGTGCTTGGTGTTCTTCATGAGCTCCGCCTCCAGGAACCAGTGCTGCAAGAAATACATGAATCGCTCCGAAATCATACTTCTGTGGCACACAGAATCCTCCAGCTACCGGTCCTGAACGATGTGCCGCCTCGCACGAGAAACTCAAGTCACAAGGAAGCAATGAATCATCAGTCAAGTAGGCAAGTGCCAGGGAATACCACAAAGGTGGTTGCGTTGCCGTAGGCGCGCCAGCCGGCGGTGGGACTCGTGAACTGCGGTCCGTACAGCGCCGCCTCAAAGGCGTCGAGCGCACTGCAGCAGCGCAGACGCCAAGCTCAGTCCGGCGGCGTCGTGCAGAGACTGGCGGGACTGGGCAGCAGGGCTTTGGTGCAGGGGTGTCGGGGCCCCGGGTGGCCATGGCAGAATTCGGCATGCCCCCTGCCGAGACTGAACAACGCGTTTGCGGGTCATCGGCTTGGGCGTGGAGCCAGTGGCTGGCAATCGCCTCACCCGCCGACGTAGTTCTGCTGCGCTGTGGTGATCGTGGCCAGCTTCGGGTACCGGATGTTCCACGGCTGCCGCGTCCTGCGCGTCACAAACGACGAGGCGTTCAGAAGGCCGCTCTCAAAAGGGAGCTGCGTCTGCAGTGACAGTCGCTGAGCCGGAGCTCCAGTGCCGTGCCATCGGAGCCGACAGCGCATGAGCGGCTGGCGCGGCAGCCAGGGGAGCCACAGCTGCTGAGGGCTTTCTTCACCTTCGACGCTTTACCCTGGTATCGTGGAACGATAAACTACAGCAACCAGAGAGCGGCGCACGTGTGGCCGACGATGGCGGCGGTGCCATTGCGGACCTGTCCGTGCTCGTACTCGAAAATGTAGCCGGAGGCCGTCGGCGGTGTGGTGGCGGAGGCCTTGGCGATGTCGACGCTCTTCTTGTCCTGCAGCCGCGGGCCAGCAGCAGACGATTCAGCATCAAGCTGGAGCTTCAGCCGCCGGATGTGCTCAGTTGCAGCCATGTCCAGGGGTTGCGACATGGATATTTTACACCCAGGAGGTGTTGGCGCTGTTTGTGCGCGAGACAGGCACATGTAGAGTCCGCCGACAGCGTGACGGTGTGACTGACATTGCACTGGTGTGCGCCGCAGACAGTGCGCACCCGGATGACCTTCTGCATGGCCAGCTGCACTCCCACATAGTCTCGCGCCAGGCTCAGCGGTCCGGGCGACGTGTTGATGAAGGTCTGCGTTGATGACACGGATGATTACCGGAATGTCAAAGTCGATCTACGTTTTCAAACGAGCACGTCTAGAGAGTGGTGTCGGGTGGGACAGCACAGATGCCACAAGGTCTGGCGGCTGGAGCGCCAGCACACCCAACAGCTGGTGCGTTCGGCAGTGTGTGCTCATTAACAAGTGGACGTTGGATACAAACGAGGAAGTGCAGGTGAATCAAATCATTCGGGGAGATTAGTGTTGGCACCTCCATGTAAGTCGTGCGCGGATTGAACTCGCCGGTGTCCCGTGCCAGCTTGAACGCCAGCCACTGGCGCAGGCCCTGCGGCAGCCGCGCACGCACTTTGCCTCCAATTGGCCGTCTGGGCAAGAGGCGTGTTATCGAGCTTCGCCAGCAGGAGGAAGATGCAGCGGGTGCGGCATGCATGCGCGGTCGGATGCGCCAGCATGGCCAGCAGTGCGCATTCTGGCTGCAGCAAAGCCCGCCGGGACATGTGCAGCGAGACCAGCAAAACTTTATCGACATTGCTGTATCATGTCGACATATCTGCATCGTTTTCATTGTCACCGTCGCACCAGGGTGTCGTTCTGCGGCTGGTACAGAGCAAACTTCTTCTCGGACGGCAGCCCCATAAAGGGGCTCTGCGACGGCAGGTACACATTGTACGAGCGCAGCACATTGCGCAGGCCTGCGCAGTTTCAGGAGCAACCATGCGGTCTATGTGCAGCGGTTGGGAAGCATTGTCAGCATGTCCGCAGAACTCGCTCGCGCTCTGCCATCGTTGGCGCATGCCTGCAGTGCCGCATGCTGCCGCATCTGGCCCCCACATGCTCAGTGCACCGCCACGAGCAGGCACGCGCAGAACGCTGCGTGTGAGCACCGTCCAGCTGTGCGAATGGCAGCAGCAGCAGCAGCAGCAGCAGCAGCAGCAGCAGGTGAGGCGGACGACAATCCAGTCTACAAATGCCTCCAATATGCACGCTGCAGATGCTGCCGCCACACGAGGGCGACTCAAATGGACCCAACATACTCCTCTGGCGGGGGCCGCAAGCTGTCAAAGGGAGGTAAACAGTGCCTTCGCACTTGAGTTGCTGCCGCCGCGCGTGGACATGTTGATGGTGCCGTTGTAATCCTGGCCGGGGTTTGGAGCGCCGCAGGTGCACACATCCACCGGGATCTTGGTCTTCTGCAGCACCTGGGAAAGTGTACCGCCACGAGATGGGTGCGCCGGAGATTTGTTTCTTCTACGCCAGCAGTTTTCTCTTCATCAACGCTTCCTGTCTTCAAACGAGATCGTGCTGGGCGCTGCAAGTCCATACACACGTCTTGATGTGATATGTTAGTAGGCACCTGGAATTGCTGCCCGTGGGTGTCCACGATCAGCACCGGCAGATTGGATGAGAAACCGATGGCCGTCAGCCGCGCGCAGCACGGGGTGCCTGCGAGCCGTAATGCCATAGTCATACTGTGCGAGAGACACAGGCAAACTGCGCATTACGTCTGCTGGCAGACATCGCAGCAGGGACCCCCACAGTCAGCAGAATGTGATATGACATAGCGCAGAGTACAGCGGGTACGGGTAGCTCAGGGTGTCAGAGCGAGTGGAGAACACGGAGGGAACAGGCGGCACCCCGCGCATCGAGCGACCCAGGGTGTGGGTTCTTGCCGGGCGCCGGCGGCACGCCGCCAGCGGCAGCAGCCTTGCCAGGCACCGGCGCTGCGGCACCCTGCACACACAGCAGCCCGTGCTTGCCGCCACTGCACCTTCGCCGCTGTACTGTGAGGTGAGACATGCGGCAGCCAGGCAGAATTTGCACAGCGGTGCTTCACAATCTGTTCCAGGATCGTTGGTCCATTGTCACAGCTGGGAAGCTAATTCAAGGTCATGGACAGTCTGCAACACCATCGAAAGCCTAAGGATGAACATGGCCTTGCTGCGGCAGGACGGAAAGCAGCAAGGCTCCTTACCTGAGCCAGACAGAGGTCGAGGCTGCAGCCAATAACCAGCAGCGCGATCGCCACGGCGGATGGCGAGACCAGCGGCAGATTCTGCATGCTACGCCGGCCAGAAGCCATCTCTGCAGGCCTGCAAAGGTCCGGCCTTTGTTGCCCGATGTCCTGCGGCAAATTTATCTGGCGGCGGGCCAAAATAACAGCCGAAGCTGCTATTGCTTAGCAAACGTGTTTCGCCACAGCGGTGCGGATCTTCCTCCAGGTGTATATCCCGTCTGGGCCAGACAGAGACCAGAGGCGTCGACGGTCGGAGAGCGATTCAGCAAACCAAGAAGATCATTCCGACGTGACAGCCATTCGATGGGACGACTGCGCTGTCGGGCAGAGGTGGGTAGAAACCACAGCTGTGCGGCCAGCAAGGTTTGACCCCCGAAGCTGCCTGGCTCATCCCAGAAAAACAACCAAGGAAGTCCGGCTTGCCTGACACCGCTTGACTGGACAGCTGTGTTCTGGCGCAAATTGACGCAAACTGGTGGACAGCTGTTGGTTCTGGCACAAGAAAGTGGTGCACAGGGTTCTGTTACAGTTCAAACCTAGACGTGACTGTGACAGAGCAACCTGTCCATTATGCTAGTCGATTATGACTGCTAGTCCATTCATGCTATCATCCGATTATGACTGCTAGTCCATTCATGCTAGTCCATCATGCTAGTCCATTATGCTAGCCGATTATGACTGCTGCGTGCTGCCTACTGCATACAGGCACTGCAATTGAGATTGTCCTTAAATACCAAGCTGTTCCATAAAATTCCCCACACCACACTGCATTCACGCATTGATACAAACCCCGCAGTCTTTCAGTAGAATACACCGTTCGCTATCAAGAGTGCTCCGTGCAGAGGGATGCAAGCAACAAAAATTAGAGTCCAACTCAAAAACGCTCCGAATGGAATTGGAAGCGGGTGCGGCGGCGGCCGCCAGAGGAGTATTTGAGGCACAGGCTCCCGAGCGTAGCCGCCAGGCCCGGCGGTCCGCAGTAGAAAACGCCGACGCTGCCGCCGGGGTGATCCCGCTCCAGCTGCTGGAATGTCGCCTCGAAGTCCGGCCTGGTAGGACGCGCGCAGTTTACACAAGCAGTTCCGGCTTGTGCAGATGCGCCACTTCACATATGCGCTAGTTCATGCCCCAAGGAACTGCCATGTTGCATTCTCTGGCGGGCAGAAGATACAAGGACTTGTGACAGCAGTACGAGCTTCGATGGATCACACCTGCCCTGCCAGGCCTTGACAGTGTTGGTGAGGGCTTGCACTGCGCCCTCCCCCAGCTCTGCCGCATCCGCATCCAGGTCTGCTGGCGAGGTTCCCAGCGCCTGCATACATCTGGCAGGCATGTTGCACGAAACTTGTTTTGACAGGACATTCAGAAGAGTTGATGCGCATGTATGAAACCCCCTATCTAGGCCGCTGCGCCATCCTCCAAGGCTGAAGCTTGCGCCTGACGGCGGCAGCCCTGCAAGTGCCACCATGTCACCATAGATTCAGCTGCGTTGATCTAGTACACCATGTATAACATAGCGCGCACCTCCTTGAGGCTCAGGTACGACTGCGAGTGGCTGGCCGCCTTGGTCATGTGGATGTTCACATCCAGCAGCCCGAAGGTGTCGGCCTGTGTGGCCATCTCCATCGTCTGCCGCAGCCACCTGCGGCCGACACTTGGAAGGGAATCAGATCACCCACGGAAGCCTGCAGGGCAAGGACAGCACAGCATCTAGGCAACGCAGATGTGAATGTCACGAGCAGTGAATGGTGCATGGCCTTCTGCGCGGGCGCTGACATGCGCTGAGTTCACATGGCTTACCTGGGTGCCGCAGGCTCTCGCACCAGCCAGTGGAAGTGCACCTTCTGCACCTCGTGCTCGTGCCGCACACCCCCCTGCAGCACCATCACGTCTTTGCATCAAATCTGATGGGGGCGCTCGACTGCATGGAGTACTCGAGCACGGACGCAGGCTGGCAGTAGTGAGGCATTTCAGGCAGCACATCTTCCGCACCGTGGCTGGGACGTTGCCGTCGGCGGCGCGCTGCGCGTGCTGTGCCACAGCGTCCGCCAGGATGCTGAGGAACGGCGTGATGCCGATGCCGGCGCCCACCTGCACGCTCGGAAAAACATATCAAACTCGAAAGATTGTGAAAATACTACACTCACTGGATGAACCTCGCAGGACAGGGGACTCCTTAATCAATAACGAAATCAATAACGACTCATAGAAGGACGACGCGTCTCGAGTCATCAGGCAACGTGTACTGCCGGCGCCCACCAGCAGCACCACTGGGTAGCGCGCGTAGGCGACGGCCGGCGCGCCGAATGGCCCGTCGATGCACAGCTGCAGCCCCTCCAGCGCCCACTTCTGCGCATTGGCAGTCGATGGAAGCCGTCAGCTGTGTGCATGATGCGGCATGGCTTGGCTGCCACGTAACGCCGGGTGCTGCTCGCCAGCGTGCAGCGGCAACAGCTGATCTGTGGAAAAGGCAACCTTCGTGAATGCATGGCAATAATGATGTAAACCCTTCGACCGCACCTGCAGGACCAGCTCGTCTGGAGACTGTTCATCTGACTGGAACGCCGTACGCAGCGGCCCCTTGGTGGCGGGCTGCTCTATCTCCAGCCGCTGCTTCAGCAGCGTCTGCAGGCCCGACGCCCAGTCGCCTGCAAGCGTGAGCGAATCTGAATGTGACGAGCTTCAGATTTGTGTCACTGGAATGTGACGTTCAACCAGCCTTACTACTGGTGTGGTTGACAAGCTGGGTGCGCCCATGCCGCAACCCGCCTGCACCGTCATTTGCACCGCGCAGATCTGGGGCGAGGGTTTGGGAAACAGGGCATCATGCTCAATGGCTCGAGCACGTTGAACGGATGCACCATCTCCTGGTGGAATCATTTACATTGATCCGTGTTTCGACTTCAGTCACCGACTTGAGAGCCATTGTTGCCGCAGTGTGGCCTCACCGCTGTCGCGTAGGAGCACGGAGAGGCTGGATGTTGATGGAGCGCCCGCCAGGCTGAACGGGTGCCACTCATACCTGGCCACCGCCGGGATGTTGAGGTAGACGTACATTCCCGGCCTGCATTGCACAGAAATTTGTTTCTTGAGTCCGTCTGCACCATCTGAAGCTTCTGGGCAGCGGCGCGGCACATGCTGCCCACAGAGCTGCAGCATCCAAACGAAAGGCTCTCAAAACATGACGCTGCAATCTGCATGGCAACCAAGCTGCGCTGCGCTGCCGCGCAGGGTTTCGTTCCTGTCGTGCAGTCTGTGAGCAGGGTTCTATTGTCTCCCTGCAGTCGGATACATTTGCCGCACTCGAAGAGTCAGAGCAGCAGCGCACTCCCGTCTTGAATGCAGATTGATGACTTCGCCGAGTCTGCCTCACCTGAACACGAAGTGCGGAGGGCGGCTGATTTCGAGCGCCACGACGCCGTCTGCCATGAACTCGGCTGCGGTGATCTTGGAGCCCTTGACATTGCGCCGCCACCACCGTATCGCGCGATCCGTCAGGCGGATGGCAATCGGTATCGTGATGTACACCTGGCGGATGGCAAGCACCAATCAGGCTGGATCTGGTATCTTGTGTCCCTCCGGTCATCGAAGTCATGACGATGCATCATCGTCCCACCCGGGTATGATTGATTAGGACTCGGCTCCCAAAGGGTGGGCAGAACTCACCCAGGTGTCGCTGACTCCCCATTCCAGTGGCGAAGGGTTGCGCGCGAATGGGTTCTCCACGTTGCGGGCAATGCAGGGCAGCGGGTGCAGGATCAGCAAAAGGTAGAAGATGCCGCCTCCAATCTTGTGCGTCGTCCAAAACCTTCAGCATGTATGAAAACGTTGATCGTGGTATCATGGTGATCAGCAGGAGTCAACCCTTTTCCAGATGGTCAAGGGCAGGCAGCGCAATGCTGTCATCACGAATTCGTAGGCCACTGTGATGTGCAAAGCGGGAGAGGAGAAAGCACCAATTGTAGTTGTTGAGGAACCTGCCGAATGCTGTGCGCCGCAGCCAATTAAATTTACGCGGGTACGGCAGCGCAAAAGCAAACATCACGGTCAGCGTCGTCAGCATGGCAGAGCCTGGAGCACGAGACACAAGCACCAATCAGGTCCTTAAATTGCATTATTTTCAGAGCCCATTTCGGCAAAGTCAGGTATATGAGTGCACCAGCAACCCTGCTGATGCCCCCATCCCCCGCTAGCAGTAACTGCGCTTGCCGTGGCTGCTTAGCTTGCATATGAGTCAGCGTTATACAGGTCGAGGTCACCTGTGTAGGTCGACTCCTGGTTCATGAGTTGGCCGAAGGTCTGCGGCGTCGGGTCCTCTGGAAAGGCGGCCGCCCATTTGGCGGCGCTCTCGTGTGGCTGCAGAATACACAGCAATCTTCAGAGGCATCCAAGGAAAGCCTGCTACGGAACGGCAAGGCACATGAAATTTTGGCCATCGCAGGCGCTCCAGAAGCATCAGCGGTGGATCCCTACCGCATGCGCGTAGTCGATGATGTGACTAATGGCATGCACCACCGCCAACAGCCCGCCGATGCTGGCCACCATCATGTGGAAAGGAATGGCCGCATCAAATGGCACGATCCTGTCGATCCACGTGCTCCTGCATGGAGGCTCAGAGAAGTTCAATTCCATGTGAGTTATGCTGCCGCCGTATGGGGATATCTGCTGGATCTCGTGACCCCTCATCAGGCAGGGTCAGCGGCTCTCGACCGCTGCTGGACTCGACCAGCAGGATGCGGGTCCCTACCTCAGCGGCGTTGTGAACACGTAGGACAGCGGCAGAATCAGCACCGGCCAGATCATGATCTGGAGCAGCAAGCGCATATGATCAGCATATACACAGCCCCTGTGCCTCAGCAGTCCACGATGAGTTGTGTACCCGGCTGTCAATGTATGCAACCACAAGCGCATGCCTGCCTGTGCGCGTCGTACCTACCTTCAAGGCGTTGCCGCAGGCCTTAGCCCAGGGCAGGGTGGGCCCGAACAGCGCGCGCTTGGGGCCGCGGTTGTACTGCTGGAATCGCCACCCCCAGAAAAAGCCTGCTCGTGCCATGCACAAGGCTTGGTCAGCTCAGCTGCAACCTAGCTTACGTAGGCTGAACATCATGTGGAACGTGCTGCCAACTCTGCTTCTGGCAACGGCTTTCTGTGGCGTTTGCACCCGCTGCCTGATAGTAGAAGGCGTGCAGCAGCCCTGAAGAGGATGAGAACGGAGAGAGACACCGAGGGCGTCCCACAGGCCTCACCGAGAGCGCTGAAGAAGACGACCAGCCAGAAGATGCGCAGCCGCAGTTGCAAGTCCCACGCGACGCGGCGCCGCGCCTTGCGCAGCGGCTGCGTTGCGGCGCAAGCCTGTCGTCCAACGGCGATGCTTGCTCGGTTGAATCTACCGCTGACAGTTTTGGTGGAGCGCCTTGGCGCACCCTCCGGATCGCTTTCATCATGCCCCGCCTGGGCACCAAGCGTGACAGGTGTCTGGCTCTGCAATTGGGTGGTGTCTGGTATCCAGCCATCTGCAAAGGAAATGGCATGTGCCAGGTGCAACAAGCTCATGCAGCATACATGCAGCAAAGGCCCACCTTTATCCGGCTGAGACCACGGGCTGTGCTGCCTGTCGTGTTGTCCACTGACACCTCGCAGCTTGGCGCCGCTGTCTGCGAGGGGTGCTGTGCCGCCTGGTCTGAACTGTCTACCATCAGCGAATGCGCTCAATCCTGCGCGGCCAGGAATCAGTATGTGACACTCGTCACGACACCCACTTTTCATCAAGAACAGCATGCCTGCAGGATGAGTATTGCACAAAGGCGGCCACTTTACAAACGTGAGTTGTCACACTTAAGCTGACAGCAGAGCATTTTCGCAGCTAATGGATCGCTGTCACACCCCTTTACCGTATGCAGGGAAAAGCATGCGGAGGTATCGCAACGCGGTGTACCACGCCCCAAGCATTGGGCGCGACCCTCGATAGGTTGACTGACCGTGGGCAAGCACACTACGTGTAGCCTTTTAGTCAGAGCGGCTATCAATCGCGCCCGATGTCTCCTATTGAGGATGTGCAGACACCCTGCCTGTATCTGCATGCGATGGCTGCCAAGCGTGATGCGAACGCTGTTGCACCCAGGCTCACGTGAGCTTGCTCACAGTTCAACAGAGTGAGACGCATACCTTCACTGCCGCCGTCCGTCGTGAGCTGCCATCCTCTCTCACGCTGCGTTGATCGTGCCAGTGGCTGCACCAGGCCCTGACCGTGTTGCTGGAGTGATTGCCAAAGTGAAGCTGGGTGCCTCAGCAGAGCCGGTTCAAACACCAGGCCCAGCACCCCGTCGGCCTCGACCTTTTGTCAGGAAGACGCTCGACCCCGATCGGCTGGACGGTGCGGGAACCTGCGGGCTGGTCTGCTGCGTCACTCTTTCAATCTGTGACGATTCCTTTTTCTTGGGAGAAATGGCTGCTTGGTGTATTTTCGGCTGTGACGCGAGGTCTTGGTGACCGCACACACGAAAGCGAGATCGCGAATTCCAATTCGATGAAATGCAAGGTTTTTGTCCATCGATTTTGTCTGTCGATATCTCTCTGACAGGGTGAATCGCCAAAACATAGGCGAGCTTGAAATGCGTCCAGCTGCGCGGGGGCTTCCAAATCACGTAACCATGCAACAAGTGTCGGGCCAACTAACATCTAATCACGCCTAATGAACCAGCAATGCATGCAGCGCGATCACAGGTGCAGGCGTGCAGCACACACATGAGCGCCATGTCGGCGGCGTCGGCTGTCCAGCGGCCAACTGATGTCGCCAGCTGCAGCTACACCTCGTCGACTGGCAAGAGCACCGCACCCCACCGACTTGCTGGCCAGTCCTTGACAAAGCACCTCCGACATGCCGGCCAGCGATGCAGACGACAACGCAAACGCCTCTTGCGTGCGGTCACAGCAGAGCTGTTGTCCCAGACAGCAGTTGCAGACGCCATCAGCCCCCTTGCGGCGCTCATCCCGGTGGACATCACCAACAGCGTGTCAAATTTCCTCAGATCAGCGGTGGAAGACCTGATCGGCGTCTCGCCGTCGTTTCTACACCCCCTCGAGATCGTGCTTGGCACTGATCTCGTGACGGTCGCAGAGCTGCAGCCATCCACGAACACCGTCCTGCGCCTTGGGGTGCGGATCCGCATGCCGCTGCTGCCAACATGCATGCATCATGAATGGTTCAAACCCAGAGCTTGTTTCAGGGAGAGCCAATCACGTATGCTGCCTCATGGCATGTTGACATGGCTGATGCCGCCAGCCATGTCCATGACGCGGTAGCTGCCGTGTAGGCGCTGCGTCCGTTTGCCGTGCAGGGCATGCCCTCCTGCGTCAAGCAAGCATGCAGCATTTAGCATGCATCGTGCAGGGTCCCGTCCAATTGGCACACTCTGCTGGCATTCAGCCATTCCTCTTTGCTCTGCGCGCCAGACCATCTGGTACGCCTTCTTCAGCCAGCCGGCGCCCGCGATCGGGCTGTTGGACTTTTACCTCTTCGGCCCTGCGGCGCTGGCACTGGAGAAGAAGTGGAAGGTGGAGGATCTGACGCTGCGGGAGCGCATGGGCGGCGGCAACTTCGGGCAGGTCTTTGAGGGCATCATCAACCCGCCAGGTGGAGGATCGTAACAATGGCCATCCCGCGGCGCGGCACGACCTGAGCACCGTCAGACTCCTGCTTTTGCACCCACCCCGCCTTTCTGCAGGAGTGTGCGCTCCCCCAGGTGGTGCGCTAGTTTGCACTGGCGGAGTGTGCCGGCATTTGAAGCCCCCCAGCGTGTTTGTGCGGCAGTGAGGTGTCGCGTGCTGAAAGAGACGCGCCCAACATCCCAAACGATCAGGCGGAGACTGTGGCGGTGTGCTGCAGGGGAGCGGATAATGTGGCGGACGCTGAGCAACGAGGAGAGTGATTTCAAGGATGTTGTCCTGCTTGCTGCAGGGGAGCGGATAACGTCGCGGGTGCTGAGCGACGAGGAGAAACGGAAGCGGGTGGTGCTGAAGCGGGTCAATCTGGACACCTGGGGCGTGCGGACGGATTTTTTGCGGTCGGGTACCATGGCGCGCGGCGCCGCGGAGACTGGCAAGGTGAGAGTACGGAAACACAGATTCCAATGAAATGGCCAGAGCGCGACATTTCCTGCCTCTCCGCGGCGACGCGGGCCAACATGCACGACCACAGAAAGTCTGTGCCCTCTTCCTCCTCGAGCTCCCCTTGGGGTTTACTTTCTTTAGTACTTGTGTGTGTCTCCCATCTTGCCAGTCCCCGCGGCGGCGCACACCATGGTGCCGAATTTCAAAAAGTGGTTGCGCTCTTGCCCTTCTCAAGTGCGAGTTTTACATTGTAATATCGTTTTGTCCTTGCCCGTCTGCACGGCGCCGCACACATGGTGCCGGACCGCAACAAGTGAGTGCGCGCTTTTTTTTCTCAATCTCGTTTCTTACAATACATTAAAGCCATCTCGTTTCCAATTTGCCGGTCTCCGCGGCGCTGCGCGCCATGCTGCCCCCGAGCATACAAGGTGGGTTGATCTTGTAACAATCGAGAATGGCAAGCTTTGAGTTTTCATAGCTCGTGGAACAGGCGCTGATGGGCAGGGCATCCAGCACCCTCTGCTGCAGACCGCCTGCCTATGCTCGTGCTGCTGGCCGACCACATTAGCGATCAGGGAAGAGGAGCAATGCTGGCTGCCAAAGAACAATGCGGATGGCAGCGACACCAGAAGCAAGCGTCACATTGAGCGTTGAACAGTTCACAGATCCGAGTGACCCTCGTCTCGCCTGTCCGGGGTGCCGCAGGTGGAGCAGTACGTGTGCAGCCGCATCTCGCGCAACCCGCAGGCGCGCATTGGCGGCGCGCGCTACCTGGGCGAGTTCACGGCAGAAAAAACCGACTACGGTTTCACCAAAGGTGCAGGGTTCTACCTTCCTGCTCATTTCCCTTTTCTGCCCGTCCCTCAAGGTGCCGCTGCTGCCACGGGTACAGCTGCAGGAAGTCGACCACATATATTGTCGTCGCCAATAAGCCTGTGGACATCTGTCTGCATGTCCGAGATGTGTAGCAGCAGGTGCCTCAGCGAGGCCTGCCTGCTGCTCGGCAGCCACTGCGCCTGCTTGAGCGCCTGCAGCGGCGCAAGACGCCAATGCTGGTGCTGGTCCATGCACATGCAGCCCTGCAGATCAAACGCATTCCGACCAAACGCATTCCGACTCAGTCCCGAGAGTCGCTGTCACTTGGGTGCCTGGCGCAGGCACACAGTGGCTGATCTGGAAGTACGAGTCGGACTCGACGCTGGGGGATGCTACGAGCGGCGCGCTCGGCCCGTTCCCTGAGTGCCTGGCGCCCTACTTCCTGCGCGGCAGCGGGTGAGAACCCAGCTTGCCCTGTTCGGTGAGCACCGTGTGCATGCGGCTACTCGACGCAGTGTGCATGCGGCTGCAGGGTCCGCGTGTGCATTTTGCTACATTGGGAGACGCGTGCTGAGGAGCTCGTGCGCCAGGGGTGCATCCTCCCGGCACTGCATCCGCCTGACGTGCACATGCCTGAGGCATTTCATGAGGAGCAATGGGATCGCCAAGGTGGTGAGAAGCCTGTCGTGCGAACCCTCGACAAAACCCCTGAACTCGCAAATTCGAGTACGACGAAGCAGTGAAAGAATTGGGACGCAAAGGTGGTGAAGGCCGTCATGCGTGCCACAAATCCGGACAAAAAGGCTGTGCCCTGGAGAAAGCTTCATGTATGTATATCAACCCTGGACAGGCCGAGGGAGCAGGAGAAGCGGGATGCCAAGGTGGTGAAGGAGGTCATGCGCCAGATCTTCATCAGCCTGAAGCGGTTGCATGGCATGGGCATCGTGCACCGCGACGTGAAGCCGGTGCGATCACAGAAAGCGCCCCTACCCCTGCTTGGCATGCACCATTGCAGGTTCGCGAACAGCGCCGTCCCAAAGTGCTCTGCCCAGGACACTGCAGCTTAGGAGACTGAAAGGGCATCGCTGTCTGAGCTTCTGCTGCCAAGGGCAGGGGTCAGCAGATGCGAGTCCCCTCAAATTCGTCTGACTGCCATGAACCTATATTCCTGTGATCTGGGAGCGCCATGCCTGACGGTGCGGCGCCCCCTGTGTGCAGGAGAACATACTGGTGACCAACAGCGGCAGCGTGAAGCTCATCGACTTTGGCGCGGCGGTGGACATGTGCACCGGCATCAACTTCAACCCGCTGTCTGGCATGCTGGACCCCAGGTGCGAATTTTTTGGGGTGTCGGGACCTTGAGTCAGCACCACTTGTTGCCGAATCACATGCGGCATACCGACGTCCCGTTACAGTTAAAACCTGCAACCCATACACATCTGCAAAGCCTGCAGGTACAGCCCGCCAGAGGAGCTGGTGATGCCGGAGAAAACGCCGCGGGCGCCGCTGCCGGCGCTGGCCATCGCGTTGTCGCCCTTCACCTGGCAGTACGGCCGCCCCGACCTCTTTGACAGCTACAGGTGCGGCTCCTGTTGCAGACAGGGAGCGATCTGGCGCACACGCCTCAGCTGGCCGCTGCAGAGACGTACATCAACGGACAGCTCCCGTGCTGCAACCTGAGTCGTTCTCAAGAGCGGTAGCTTGCATTCCGCCTATGATGGCGGCCTAGATCCCTGCTTCACCATGCGTACGGCAATGCGGGATGCGCGCCCGTGCCTGCTGCAGATCCTTCCGCCATTGCTCCAAGTATACACACCCAAACCTCGCACACTCCTTGCTGACGCCATCAGATTGCCCCCATGCAGCGCGGGCGTGCTGCTGCGGCAGCTGGCGGTGCACACCGGCAGCTGCACACCGGCGGCACAGCCCCACCCGGCCATTGCCGCGGCACCTCAGAACGAATTTTTGATTTTGCACCGTTCACGCTTTTTGTCGACTCTGCTCTGCGGCGCGGGCGAGCTGCTGCTGCAGCTGGCGGTGCCGCAGCTGCGCACCGGCACAGCCTCACCCAGCCAATGTGACCGGCTTCACCCTGATCTGTTGTGACATCTCTGCTTCTGACACTTTTGGGTTTTGCCATGCAGCGCGGGCGTGCTGCTGCTGCAGCTGGCAGTGCCGCAGCTGCGCACCGGCGCCGCGCTACGGAACCTCAACCTGGAGCTGGAGTCCGCCGGCTACGACCTCAAAAAGTGGCGGTGCGCTGTTAGTTTAGAGGGGCAGCAGAATCGCATTCTGACAACCTGAATTACAATGAAAACGGCGCACTGTGCAACCTCAACCTGGAGCTGGCGTCCGCCGGCTACGATCTCAACAAGTGGCGGTGCGCTCTTGGAGTACCAGAACTGCGTTCTGACAACCTGAACTGCAATGAAAACGGCGCAGTGCGGAACCTTACCTTGGAGCTGGCGCCCGCCAGCTATCACAAGTGGCGGTGCGCATCCCTGCGCTCCGATGGGTACTTACTTGCCTGCGCTCCCACACGTGTTGTACAATACGCACCAGCAACCTGTGCGCAAGTGCCGCAGCTTGTGCTTCGTGGCTCATCGCACACCCTTCCATTCGCCCCCTTCGATCCCTTGTTGTGGCATGTTCATACAGGTACGGCGACGGCGGCCCGATCGGCAGGGCAGGGGCGTACGACTTCAAGATCCTGGATCGCAATGGCAGCGCTGGGTGGGACCTGGCCTGCAAGCTGACGCGGCGGCGCAACTCGCTCAACCGCGGGCGCCTGTCCGCGGCGCAGGCGCTGCGCCACCGCTTCTTCAGCCCGCTATCCTGACCGGGCGCACCTGGCGGAGTGGATCATGTTCTACTATCTCGGGATATGCCCTGCGGTGACGGGCAATGGCTCATGATCTTGAGCCAGCCCGGCGCCGGCGGCATGCTGGCGCCGCGTAGGCGGTTACCAAATTAAAATGCTAACTTGTTCAGTGACCTTTGGCAGCAAGTCAACTTGCGAGTGCGGGCTCTGCTCTGGCTGCCGTAGCGGGAGGTGTGCGTTGAGGGAGGCCAACAGAGACAGCTCGCAGGGAGCGGAGAGTAGTGGCGCAGGGGTTCTAGACAGTCCAGATGTGCGACCATTTTGACTCTGTAGACAACTGACAGACAGTTTGACGTCCTTTAGCATTGGGCGCAGTTTGCCGCAACAACATGGTTTGTGTGCAGGATGTTCTAAATTCGTTTGGCGTACACAGTTTCAAAGTGTGAAGTGACGCGGCTGTTGCTTCTGGTCGTTTGGTCCGGCCGTTTTCCGGGATCACGGTTGTTGCGGCCTTGTTAGCTTGACAATGAGCGCACCAGGTGTCAAGCAAACAACTGGTTTACAGTTCAACGTCGTGTCTAGGTACCCCTACCTGTGCTGCCTAGTGATGCCGCCCCATGAAGAAGAAAAAACCCGCTGATTGATAACCAATGCACCTCAGAGTTGCAGTGCTCCAGCAGTTTGGTGGAACCTGAAAGCGCACTCGCCAAAGAGCTGGCTTCCCGAAATCAGGCAGAAAAGTGCGGCCAAACCAGCAACGAAAACCACTTGAATGTGAAATTTGATTCTTCTCGCGCTCCACGCAGTTGCGGCACAAGTAATCTAGCAGGTGCAACCGGCACCAGCTGGGTGCTTGTGCATGCCGATGCCATACATCCCGGCATCTTGACACCAATACTCAAGCCTGCAGTTCGGTCCTGTCCCATGCTCTGCGCCTGTCTACCCTACCTGATGCTGCTGTCACTACCCAACCTCAACGACATCTTCCAGATCTTGTATTCTAGGGTCTGGCATTTGCGCGGCCGCCTAGGAGGCCGCCGCCTGCAGGAACGGCACTGCCGGCAGCTGCGCGTCGTTGTACAGGTTGCACCCGTCCGGCGCGTCTGCGTAGGCGTACCGGATCCCAACAGCCGCCGGACCGTTGTAGTCGCGCAGCTGCCGCCCGCTCTGCTCCAGCAGCAGCTGCCGCCGCCGGATGACCGGCGAGCCGCCGATGGGGTCCACATCGCCAGACAGCGGGTCGTCAACGTTTGATGTCGGCGCAGCAACGTAGCCAAAGCGGAAGTTGGGGTCGTAGGGGTCGGTGGTGGGCGCCGCCCCCCGCGCATTGGCGGCGCGGGCTGACGGCGCGGCGGTCGGCGCGGTTGGCGCCAGCGTGGCCGCTGGCGGCAGCGGCGGGCTGGGCGGCGGCGGCGGCGGGCTGGGCGGCGGCGGCGGGCTGGGCGGCGGCGGCGGCGGCAGCGGCGCCACCGACACGGAGTTGATCGCCGAGCCGTCGCCGTTGGCGAGCAGGCGCCCCGTCGCGGGCTGCCAGCTGCCGTCTGCGTTTTGCAGCTCGAAGCAGAGGATCGCCGAGTCCGCCGGCTGGCCGCCAAAGGGCTGGATGCCGCCGTTGCGGCCCAGGATGAGGCCATTGTTGGTGTTACCGTAGGTCACGACCGCGCTGCCGTCGGGTGCGTACGTCACCTGCAGCCACCACGGGTGACGGTTCTCGGGCTACCTCGCTAGTAAGGTTAAACAGCGAAAGCGAGCGTGTCGTCTGTCGACGTCAAGCACGAAAGCGAGAGACAAGCAAGCATGACGTTCGTGCAAGGAGGCAGCCCACCCACAGTCGCAGGCAGGGGGTTGCGGCAGAGGCGAAACCAATCCAGGCAAAAAACAGTCGAAGGAGACGCACGCCGCTGAAGGTTGGGCCACTCTTGACGGCGCCGGGGATGCCGAAATTGGCCAGGATGGAGTTGGCGACGCGCAGCCCCGCATCGAACTTGTTCTCCGGGTGCACGTTGCTGAAGGAGCCGATGTCGATGGTGCACACAAGGTCCGTCAGCGGGTCGTTCAGCGTGACCTGCCGCTGCGCCTCCCGCACGATGGCCCTGCAGTGTCGGTGAAGCAGTCATATCGTTGTTGTCGTGATCAACGTTGCACAACTCCGGTGCCAGATCCGTCAGCGGGGTCGTTGCGCGCCACCAGTTGCTGCGCCTCCCGCAAGATGGTCCTGCGGTGTCAGAAGAAGCGAATGCTGCGTCAGCATAACAGCACACAAGGTCCGTCAGCAAGTCGGTCAGTGTCACCTCCCGTTGCGCCGCTCGCACAATGGCCCTGCGGTGTCAGAACAAGCAATACGTTCAAGCGTCACAAACAATTTTCAGAGGTGCACACCAGGTCCGCCAGCGGGCCGTCCAGCATCACCTGCTGCTGCGCCTCCCTGACACTGGCCTGCGGCGTCAGAAGAAGTGGGTGTCCCGTTAACTATACGCGCAGGCCAGGTCCGCCAGCGGGTCCTTCAGAGTGACCTGACGCCGAGCCTCAGCACGACCGCACCGCAGAATCGTGGTCGACATCAGAATCTACAGCAAGACTCGCAAAACGCCACGTCTGCGGTGTCAGCGGGACATTGAGCTTAACTTGCCGCAGCGCCCCCCGAGCTGTGGCCCTGCGGTGTTAGTGCATGTCGCAGCCCCAGCATACCCATCAAACTACAATAGGGAATCTCTCGTGGCCGACGTCATCGGGAGTACGGACTGGAGAGAGCCCAGTGTCTGCCGCCGCCCGGCACCACAGCAGCGCACCGCAGCGAAAGGCGCCTCAAGAGCGCGACAGGGGAGAAGGCGCTGGAGAGTCAAGAGCACCAGATTTCATACAGACACTCAAACGGCTGTATCGAGGACAGCAGGTGAGAGAGTGCGCACCAGTGGCCCAGGCCCCGCTGTATGGGGGCGCTGCCGGACTTGTAGGTTGAAGCGTAGTAAGGTAACTGAACCACCTGTACGCGCATCACAAACCCCGTCAATAAGACATGTGATTGCAATGCAAGCCAGCTCGGAGCTCAGCCTAGGAAAGATAGAGAGCGGGCTTCAAGGTTCGCCTGGCGGCGGCGCGGGAGGCGGAGGAAACGGCCGAGGCAGCAACTGACGCAGCGGATGCGCGCGCACCGTGAATCTGAGGTCCGGCTGCGCGAGCTCGGCCCTCCAGGACGTGATCATGCCGTCCAGCAGCGGGCCGTAGGCGTTCCACACGTTGCCGACTGCGCACCATGAACACACCATCAGTGCGTCGTCAACGCCACAAGGCGGAAGTAACGCGCCACGGCATCAGAAGGATTCTTGCCATTGGGGCCTGGAGCCAGCAGGGAGCAGGAGTAGGCAGCACATAAGTGCAGGCTCATCATTGCGATAGTTTGCACCATCAGAAATTGGGAGAGCAAGACCACAGCGCACCTGAGGTCAGGCCAGCGTCGGTCTCGCCCTGGTACCAGATTACGCCCGACAGCGGGATGCCCTGTAGCGGCCGCACCTGCACATTTGTATCGGCCAACCGTGCTTCACACAGAATTCGCGAGAATCGGCACGCATGCCACAAACAGCTGCATTTCCATTCCCATCATACTGCAGGACGGCGGGCAGAAGGTTGAATAGCATCAACCAGAACTGCAGGAAGCACGACTGCAAAACCCTGCAGGAAACACTGACAAGACACCCTGCAGCAGGGGACGCACCAGAGTGGGGTTGAAGCTTTGCTCCGGGCGGCCGTAGCCGACGAGGTCGGCGCCAGGGATGGTCTTGATCTTGTACTGCGGGATCCACTGCTGCACGCTGCTGCCGGGCCACGCGGACTGCAATTGAAAGACGCGCCGCGATTGGCAAGGTTGCGAAGCATCATCATCTGAAGCATGTTTGAGGCGGCGCCCCCGTGCTGGATGCCGGTCCCGCAAGGTTGTACATGCGGCAGCAGAGCCGCATTTCACAGTCGTTGCATTCGGCAGCGGAAACCTGCCGACGAGCGGGCTCGCATCTCCGTGCATGCAGAGGCAAGTTGCAGCCGGGCGCCGCGCCAGACAGACTCGACCGCTGTCTGTCAAGCCTCAGGAGGATAGGACATTGTGCAGGTCACGCACTTGCACAATGCCGATCGGGACTTGCAGCTGCGCCCATAGCTGCTGCGCCGTCAGGATGCTGATGGCGGAGTAGATCTGCGCGGCTCCGCCGTCCAGCTGGCGCCAGGTGGCGCTAGAGTTTCCGTACCTGCGTTTGTGGAAACCGCAGCGTGTCTTCCGATTTATGCTGGAGTGTTGAACAAAGGGTGAATCCCCCATTAGCCCAGATGGCAGAAGGATGATAGCGTGCAGCTGCTCGTGCAAGCCGGACGGAACGCGCTCGGGCAATGCATTCAGGCGGTGCCACAGATATAACGAGAGGGTCACAGGTGAAGGTCACGTATGGAAAGTGTCAGAGGGAGAGGCGCTTTCGTACCGGTTCCCCCGCAGCCCGTCGTAGGTGGACCCAATCACCAGGTCCAGCTGGTCGTCGCTCGGCTTTGTGCCCGGCACCTGCGCATGTAGATCAGGGTTCAATATCCTGTTTGGGGAAGGTAACTTGTGTGGACCCACAAGGTCCAGATCGTCGTCGCTGGGCTTAGTGCCGGGATCCTGCACCATGTGGGTAGGATGTGGGTGGTTGAACGCGTCTTCACGCACGTTCTTTCATGCAAGCCGGCAGTCCGCACGTGCTCTTTGATGCATGTTGGCTGAAAGGGCGCTTGGCTGCCCGCCGGGGCACACGGCACAGGCTGCCGGGATGGCACAGTGCACAAGCGAGCGAGCAGGCATCTGACTGTGCGTAGCCGCAGCAGCGTGTTCGCATCTCTGTGGATGCTTGCCTGCACGAGGTGGATGTTGGGGTTGGCGTTGGCGGCGATGTCGGCGATCGCCGCCTGCGCCTTGGGGGTGAACAGCCGCCCCGTCGAAATCGCCATGATCGGGATGTCCGGCAGCGACTGCACCGCGTTGCTCTGGCCCGACACCTGCAGAACAGAAGCCCTTGTACTGTTGCAATTGTGTTTGCACGGTTCAGCGTGTATGCAGACGGCATGGACTTATGGTCGGGGGAAGCACCAACCGCCGGTTTCCTGGAATGGCACAGCCACCAGGCACCCCCTCCCCTGTGAGCGCAGCAGCTCCGGTGGGACGGCCGTGCAGCTTGAAGCGAAGGCAGCGAGAGAGCATTGAGAGAGGCGGCATCAGTGCACCCACCATGAACACTTCGCCGACCATGATGCTGTTGGACACGATGACGTCACCAGCTTCAGTCGTCGCCGTCAGCGTGAAGGGCCCGCCGGCGGCCAGCGCGCCCAGCTTGACGACCCACTGGCCGCTGCCGTCCGCCGTCGCCTCGCCGCTGCAGAGGGTTCAAGCCAATGTCAATGCATGGGGTCGATGCATGGGGCGGGGAAGATTCTCGAGAATCCAAGCTCAGTAATTCACTCACCGCTGCCGTCCGCCGTCGCCTCACTGCCGCAGATGTGTAAAAGATGCGTCAGAGTTTGACATGGGGCTCTAAGCAGCCTTCCCAAGTGTGTGGGTGTCGATGCGCCTTGGCTGACGAGCGCCATCAGATCCTTGGCAGCGCCCGCATCCCTGCTGCAGCTGTCGGCGACTGCGGTTTGTCAGTTTGTCTGAGGTCAGGCTGCCCAGTGAGCTGTTGCCGGGTGAGGGACCACTCTCCCACCTGGAGATGACGGCCGCCTGCTGCAGGCGCCGGCCGGAAGCCGCCTTCTTCGTCGGCTTTTTCGTCGGACGCCTTGTGGGCTTTGTCCGCACCGGCGACGCCGCGCTCTTTGTGGGCTTTTTCGCCGGCTTCCGTGTGGGTGTCCTTGTGGGCCTTCGTGTCGGCCTTCGGGTCGGTTTCCGCTTAGTGGGCCGGGGTGACGGCCTTTTCGTCGGCTTCTTGCTTGGCTTGTGCGTCGCTTTTTTGGTCGGCGCCTTCGTAGGAGCCTTCGTGGGAGCTCGCATCGGCGCCTTCGTGGGAGCCTTCGTGGGAGCCTTCGTGGGAGCTCGCGTCGGGGCCTTCGTGGGTTTGCGTGTAGGTTTCCGTGTGGGTTTGCGCGTCGGTTTCTGCGTCGGCTGTCTCGTTGGCTTTGGCGTGGGCGCCGGCGTCGACTGCACCGGCACCTGGCTGGCCGGCAGCGGCGTGCCGGCTGCCGTCAACGTCAGCGTGACCCGCGTCCCTGTTGGCGCAAAGCCAACGACGGTGCCGTCGCTGTTGCGCTTGAGCACCGCGCCATCGGAGAACAGGGCATGGAAGCGGTACAGCGGCCGCGTGCTGTCGATGCCTGGGATGGCCGGCGGCGTCGACGCTGCAGAGAGAGGCAGACAGATGTTGGCTACCGGTCTCGATGCAGATGACAGCGCGCCGCACAACAGCTGCGCTTGCCAGCTTCATGCAGCAGCAGGCGCAGGGTGCACATGATCCCGCACCCGTTTGCGTTCGAAGCTCAGCTTTGAAGGGTGTTTCAGGCATGCGGCGACGTGGGGCTCAGACGGTTCACACACCTGGTGCCCCTGGGTCGTCCTGCCGCAGACGGCGTCGCACCCGCCGCGCCGCCACGCCAGCGGCGTGTCGAAGCCCGTCGCCGGCAGCCGCTGCTGCGTCCTGCAGCAGCTGCCGTGCTGCCGTGCTGCTGCTGGCTGACCCGCCGGCGCCATGACTCAGGAGCGGCTGCTGTGCCTACAGTCAGCCGCAAGTTCACGTTGCGTAGGTGATGCCTGCAGCCTGCTGCTGTGGTTGCCCCCTCCGCTCCTGCCGTCCTGGTGACGTTTCTTTGCTACCCGGTACTCACAGCATAGCAGGCGCGTGCTGGGGTCGTAGCTGCGGCAAAGGTCTCACCTCTGGTGCAGATGCTGATGCAACAGCTGTCAGAGCCGCGCATAGCGCGAAGCACAGCGCCGAGCGGCGCATGATGCGCCCTGAAGATGTGGCTCCTGGTTGCTGCATGCAGAAAGATCGAGGTTCAGTGGAGTGGTTGACCATGCTCTGTAGGAGTTGTTTTACGGTGGCAGGGTGCAGAGCGAGCCGGTGTGCAAGATGCCACGTTCTCCCAGTTGACGTGTCCTTGATAGAGTGCTCAAGAGTCTGCAACCTTCATTGACTGATCAAACACTGTTCGACGCAGCTGCACCAAGTCGGGCGTAAAGCAAACCACCGACGATGTGGTGCAGTTCCCCGAACGCCTTGTGGGTCCACTATCCTCCTAACCGTGGAACTGTTGTCGGCGCACAGGGCCACGCCTTTAAGCATGGCATGGTGCCCCCTCAGTCGTGTGAGCCTGAAGCGCTTTACGACATGCCCGCCACCAAGCCATTCTCGCCCCAGCCTCAAGCGCAGTGCATTCCGACGCCGTCGATGCTCACCTGTAAGTGTTTGCCTGTGCGTCAGCGCATTCTCCAACGCTCGATGCTCCGTAGTTACAGCTGGCAAGTCTCACAGCTGGCGGAAATATGCGTGAACGAGCGTGCCCAAAACACGGCACAGCGCGAGAAGGCGGACTGGCTGAACCAGCTTCGTAAAGCGGGGGGCGATGGTTTCTGTCAACCTGACTGGAAGAGAGGAACGTGTAGGCTCGGGTCGCCAGACTCCGGAGTGGAAAACCCTGAGCCCCGTTGAGGCATCACCCCTGCATGGGCAAAACGGCCTCGAGAGGCAGCCGAGTGCCAAGTGATCGAAAGGCATACGGTCATGGTATGAAGTTAGGCCGCCAGTCATGCTTGCAGTAAAGTCAGCGCAACTTCGCAGTCTCCAGAGGGTACAGCAAGTAGCTGTGAACACTGCTGCGTCTGCTGATGGACGCACCGCGGCAGCGGTGGGATCAGGTGCCATGCATGCGCCGCCAGCGCATCCGCCGCAGGGATGGGTTTGCAGAGAACCTTAATTTGCGGCAAACTCGAGTCTCAGACGGATGTTTTACCTTCAACCCCTCGCCAGGTTCGAAAGCTCTCGTCCAAGACATCACACTGCTGTGCACCCCGCAGAATGACGAGCCATCTTATTCGTATCCAGTCGAGATCTACTTCAGCACTGGACGGCATCTGCATGGTAAGCAATTGCTTCCCAAGCGATCTACTGCAGTTCTAGGTGGAGCACTTGGTATGCGGATGAGAAGACGGCGGTGTCACACGGACACGCCGGATTCATTCCCACATTGTGTGTTGCAGCGACGCGCCACCGGTGCCGACTCGCACAAAAGTCCAATTGAGAACCACTGCCTGCGCTGCTCTGCCGAACGAATCTAGGATGAACGTCATCTGAGCACTCCGACCGACGGCAGCTCCGCGGCCCCCCGCGGCGCTGCTACTGCGTAAACGGCACCAGCGGCAGGCCGGCGGTGTTGTACAGGTTGCAACCGATCGGCCAGTCGGCCCACACGTAACGGATGCCGTGCGCCTTGCCGACGCCACGGGAGCTAATTGCTACCCGGTTTCCGCTGATGATCCTGCCACGGACCGACCGCGTTGTCCGCGCCCCGCAGCTTGAAGCACCGCACCTGTGCGGAGACCAGGGGCAGCAGCTCAGTGGCGGCATCTTGGAGTGCATGATCGATTTGTCATCAAGCCACAGAGCTGCCCGCTCTGATCTGTGCATTGTCACTTCCGGATGAGGAGCATGACGGGTGTGTTCTGCTGGTGGCGAGCACGTTGACTCACCGGTGTGCCGGACGCTTGGCGCTGGAAGGCGCTGCCCGCCTGCCGTCCGACCAGCAGCCCCCTCGCTGTATCGAAATTGGCAACGGCGCCGCCTTGTGCACTGTATGTCACCTGCGCACGGCATAAAAGGTCTGCTGTCAAAAATTTGCATTGTGAGGCTGGCTTGTGAAGCGATCCATTGCTTTGGGCTCCGCCATGTTGTCAATTTGGAGTCTGATAGCGTTGAAGTCTGCACAGTAGTTCTGTACTGAGCCCTTTTGGGACAGGGTCCTCAGCATGTCGCGCGCCTTGTCATTGCTGTTGATGGGGGCAAACAGGCCGTTGATGTCCGACACGAATCTGTCCCAGTTCAGCAGATCGGCGACTGGCAGCTCCTTCGAAGGGTCTCGTACCATAGCTGCGCAGCCCCCTCCAAAGGTGCTGGCCAGCCATGCGGGACCACAGCTCCTTTGGGAGGTTCTGAAGGTTCATGAACTCCTCGAAGGTGAACAGCCAGGTGTGCAGAGTCTCTTGTGTCTGCCGCTTGTCACCTGAGAAACGTTTGGGCTGAAGTAGCTTGGCATTGCCGAACAGGCTGCGACCGCCGCTGCTTCTGCTGGCGGCAAATTCTGCCTTCATCTCTGCCACCAGCTGTTCATATTTCTGCTGCTGCGTGGCCAGAGTCTTCGAGTCTAGCCCTTGCTGCTGCTGCATCGGTCTGTGCTTGTGCAATTGCATGGTGCATCTGCTGGACTTGCTGTTCAGACGTGAGGGGATCAGGATCCATACTTGAGCGCTGAAGCTTTCAACTGCTCAGGCACAATCCAGAAAGGTGAAAGGTCTCAGGGCCAAGGTGGTTCTGTCCAAATGGCTCCGTCACAAGGCTGCTGTTATGAGCTGCTGCCTGCACTAGCGCTCAGTCACAGATAGGTTCGAGCCTGATCTCCAATTGATCGCTATTGTCTGTGCAGGATAGTACTTGGCAACTTGCCACAGAGGGTTCTGTCTATCGAGTCTCGCGACGGGCACTGTGCCTATCGACGCGCCTCCTTCTCGAGTGCTGCTGCGAGTTGCTGTCGCAGCAGGCTGATCTCGTCGATTGGCTCTGGCGGGGCGGTCCTGCCGCTGGCCCTACCAATGCCAACCACCTCGCCCTCCTCCAAATAGGAGGGAGGGCGAGACTTCTCCAAATAGGAGGGAACGACCTCTGATGCCAGCCACGGCCTCTACCGCCGCTGCGACCTCTGCCGCGGCCTCTGCCGCTGCCGCCGCCTCTGGCACTGCCTCTGCCGCCACTGGGTAGGCCTGTAGGCACACAGTGGGCTGTGGGAGGAATTCTGGTAGCGGAGTTGGGTACCACCACGGCCAGGGAGTGCTCTGTGGAAGCGGAGCTTCCTTGGCAGTGTGTCTCAAAAGACGGCTGGCTGGAGTAAGGGATCCAGTGTACTACAGAGACACTCCACCGACAATTCCTCCAAGCCACACCTGGGGGTGCTGCTGATGCTTCTCCTGCGAGGTCGCCTGCTGCTCCCACAGCGCCTGTATTGCCGTTGCTAGATGCGGCGGCGGGTGCGGCGGGATGGGGATCTTTGGGTGCGGCGTCGGTCTTTCCAGCGGCGGCGGTCCTTCCGCCTTTGCCTGCTGCAGCTGTCCCGCGAACAACGCGGGCACCCTCACTGCTGTCAGTCTGCGCGTTTTGCGGCAAGCGTGCAGGCGCCAGTCAAGTGGGCGTGGCGCCGTATGAACTGAGCCTCGAACTGAGGGCTGAGGATCCTACCGCGGCAGGAGGCTACGGAAGGGTCCCGGGACTCCCCGTGCTGAAACCGCCTGGCTACCGCCGGCCGCTGCGTGCGCGTCGGCACCTCCGCTAACGTCTCCGCCTGCTGTACAGAATCTGCAGAATCTCCCCGCTTGTACGTGGGAGTGACGAGGCTGACGTTCCAGCTGTCAGGCATGTGTCCTTGCATGAATGCAGCATTCAGCATCGCAGTGAGGGCGGGAAGGAGCACGTTCTCAGAACTTCTTCTTCCCTCCTTCTTCTGATAAGGCATCAGGTCGAATATACACCGTCGAACATGAACTGCATCGTCACGTTCATGAAGACGAACCGATGAGGCCCACCTCCCCCAAGCATCATGGCATGCCAAAGTAAACTCGGCTACATGCATCCTGTCTCTGCTCCACACTAACTGCCGCATGCATGGCGGCGGCGCCACATCAAACAGCCCTCTGAACCGCTGATGTACAGCGGCTGTTGCGGCACACTGAACTCCATGAGAAGGTGCATCTCGTCCCCGGCGTCGCAGAACGTACAGTGACGCCTGCGCCCGACCAGTGGGCCTGCCTGACCTGATCTCTCCTCACTAGTGGGATCCGCCGTCCAATATTTCGGCGGCAGTCCCCAAGCTAGTTGGCTGGCACGCGAGACAGAAAACGGCCTGGTCGCAACCCTTGTTGATATTTCAGATCACGCTGACGCCTGAGCTGAGGAGGGTAATCGTCCAAGGTGAGGGGTCAAAGCGTCGAAGCGTCAAAGAGCGAGAAGCGCCGCCAAGACAGCCCCAAAAGCTTGTCGTGTGTGTTCGCGAAGGCTCGATCAGACATCACGAGCAGCCGCTTCCTGGGGCGCTTGCGTGTATGGCTGGGCTGCTTGCCAGCACTCTGCTTCACAGTTGCAGTGTGCTCATGTGCGCTGCATGCTGAAACGCCATCGTCCGCCAGGAAGCTGCATTTGATGCGGCTCTCACCTGGAGCATGATGCACCGCAGGACGCATCCAGTGACCGCCACCGACGCGTCGCCAGCCCTGCGCCGCCCCGCCGACATGCTGGCGCAGGCCGAGGTGACGCCAGTGCGAGTGCCCGCCGCCGCTTCAGGGCCTGTGTTCGCTGACGCTCATCACGCACAGCCCGGCGCGCTGGTGCCTGGCAGCTGCATGTGGCGGCAGCGCCCGACTGCGCGTGCAGCTGAACGAGTGCACTTGAGAGCAGTCTGCTGTCCATTGCAGGGGCAGTCCATCGCCAGCGCACCAGCCACGCAGCTGGCCCCGCGTCTGCAGGTACGACGCACCCTGACCTCGACCCTGCTGCCTGTGCTCCCGTGGGCGCGTCTCTGCATCGTGGCCTTGGGCTGCTGTTTTGTCACACACTGCGATGTGCCGCTTGCAGGGGCTGGTCGTGCGGGTGGTTGAGTGCCTGACCTCAGGCAGCAGCAGCAGCGTGGCGCTGACCGGCTTTCACGATGTGGGCACCGAACAGGTGAGAGCGCCATACAGGCAGCCTGTCAACTTGCACTGCCGCTCGCTCGCCAGGCGCGCAGCTGCCTGCAGGTGACGCACGGGTCCTGTGCCGCCGCTGCAGGTGGTGCAAGCCGTCTGCGCCAAGCTAACTCTACACGGGAAAAACCCACTTTACCACGGCGATAAACCATGGGCTACCACGATATACCCTGGTTTTGTGGTGAACCACAGAGTGCAGCTTGGTGCACCATGGGCTGGCACCATGGTGCGGACTAGTGGCTGTAGGTACCAGGGTAATCATCCAACTGCACCATGGTGAACACGTGTGCCTGCTGATTGCCTTACTAGCGGCTGAGAACAATTCGTTTGATGGTAGGCAGGCTTGGAGTTTGAAGAAGAAGGTGGAGAAGAAGCAGTTGTCAGTTGCCTAGTAACACAGGTGTCCGCCGCTTGAAAGGAGGTTCGAAAGGGCTCTCGGGCAACAGAGGGCGCTGCCCCTCGGGACAAGTTGCCTTGTGACGCACGTGTCCGCTCCTTGAAAGGAGATTCGAAAGGGGCGGGTGACCTTCTCCACGAATCGTTGGCAATCAAGTTTCTCCCATGGGCGGGTTC
>JAABUL010000615.1_pt1 | contig 75389 bp, 132 predicted proteins | sample 5559151 | NCBI WGS metagenome assembly JAABUL01 (sample SAMN10711876, study PRJNA513368) | rock metagenome | isolation source: Antarctica rocks | place: Antarctica: Victoria Land, Pudding Butte sud | reverse complement strand
CCCGCCGGCACCAACTTGCTCCCATTGCTTTTGTTGCGTCTTCGCCCCTTGTGTCGCATCATGCTGCTGCGTGGACCTGCAAGACAGTGAGAACTGGAGATGAGGCGAGGCACACTGCCTGACAATGTTTGTGGTGTATCTGCAGGAGTGCTTGGCGCCAATGACGGTGTGCAGGGGGTCCCCGCCGCAGTTGCACGAGTCTAAAAGCACACTGCCATGCACAACTGCATTGCTGTGCCTGCCTGCATGTTCGCCCTCCAAATGCAGCCTGGAACATGAAGATGCTGACGCTGGCGCATGTGTTGCACAGGTCTGGTGTCCACAGCCTCGCTGATGCTGGGTGCGTCCCCGGGTCCCCATAAAGTGCTGCTGCGATGCTGCGGGGCTGCCTACTGCGAGTCTCATGCTGTTGGATGCTGCAAATGCACAGCCCCGCTGGGAGCGGATGCGAGACGCACAACACATGAACAGAAACGGTGCCCTCACCTCGAGTGGCTGGCGTACGCAGGTGTCGGCGGTGGCAGCTCCAAACTTAGCACGCTTGTGCTTGCGGGTCTGGCCGGCCTGGTTGGCGGCGCGCTGTCCATGGCCGTCGGCGAGTTCATATCCGTGTCCTCGCAGCGGGACGCCGAGAAGGCCGACATCGGACGCGAGGTCGCCGAGCAGGCCAAGGGTGCGTCTTGAGTTCCCCGATGCTGAAAATCGGCAGGTGCTCAATTGGCTGGTGCCCCTGGTCTGCTGCTGACAAGCTTGTCTTGACAGACTGCTGACCACAGTCGGAACACACCGTCCTAGTCACTCACAGCGGAAAACCTGCCAACACGGCAGAGCCACTGCGATGCAACAAAACACAGCTGCACCTGCAAACCCTGCATGCAGGCCCGGAGGCGCAGCGCCGTGAGCTGCGGGAGCTGGCGGAAATCTATCGTGACCGCGGGCTGTCGCCGCGGCTGGCGCACCAGGTGGCCGTGGAGCTGACGGAGAAGGACGTTATCCGCGCCCACGCCCGCGACGAGCTGGTGCGCTGCTACTGCATGCGCTCCAGGTCGCTGTTGAGGCCGTGGCTGTGGCCCGTGCTGCTGCCCTTGCCTTTGCCGCTGCCACTGCTGTCACTGTCTTGTGACATTGCCAAGCGCCACCAGTTTCCGCTTGACGGCTGCACATGCTGACCTCATAATACTCAGGCAGAGCTGCCCTCCAAAGCCTTTCCGCCCAAAGTGGGTTCCCGGCAGCGCGCCTCAGCTGCACTGCCGTCCACGCGCAGAGTCCTAAGGCACCCTGCTGATCAATCACTATTCTGCTGCACCAGGGCATCGACCTGGACGACCTGTCCAACCCCTGGAAGGCTGCCGCGAGCTCGGCCGTGGCGTTCGTCATTGGCGCAGGTGTGCGCATGACCCGCCTTGCCCAAGGCTGCCTTATGAACATTAACATCAGTGGGACATTCCATGCCCTGCTGCGCCAAGCATCACATATCAAACACACGCCCCTCCCAACTCACTTGCTGCTGCTGCAGGCGTCCCGCTGCTGGCCGCCGCGTTCATCAAGAAGCACACGGACCGTCTCATCTCGCTGATCGTCGTGTCTACGGCGGCGCTGGCGGCATTCGGCGCCATTGGCGCCTGGCTTGGCGGCGCCGGCATGGTGAAGCCGGCCGCCCGCGTGCTGCTGGGAGGCTGGGCCGCGATGGGCATTACGTATGGCGCAGGCAGATTGTTTGCGCTGGCTGAAAGCTGAAACATGCCCATATCGTGCTTGCCAAGGCTGGCTGCGGAGCTCGGCTGCGCTCAGGTTGCAGACTCCCAAGCTGTGCTCATTTCACCACATCTGAACTGCTGTGTGCTGTCGCTGACTGTTACTATTGCCTGAACAATGTGTGTGGTTTGCTGCACACTGATAGCTCGCCGAAATTTGTGATGCAACCGGTGCCATGCGCCACACATCAGCTGTGCGACGGCCCGCTGAAAGGCCGCGGGACTGTGCAAGAGTATTTCCCCCCACCTAACAGAACGCTGGTAAAGAGCTCAGGAACGCGGCGTGAACGAAGGGAGTGTTTGGGGCGTTTGTCACGGCGTGTGCCTCGCTCGAGCTTCTGGGACGCTACCCAGTCGTTGAACGGGGGAGCGTCTCAGTCTGACTGTGTCAGTGTGTCAGGTGGCCAGTGAGTCAGGTGTTAGCGCATACGCCTCTCTGTAGCCCGGCATTTCCATTACTTGTTGCCATATCACACATTCAAACCAGATCCAGGAGTCACAGTGTATGCAGGGGGTGCTCTCTCCCGTATAGTTACCACATCAACACGGCAGCAGCAGAGACTAAACCACCAGCGGAGCAGTGGCTGAGCAGCGGCGCAGCGGCTGAGGCCGGGACGGCAGCCGCCGCACAGCGGCGGCGCCGCACAGCGGCGGAGCAGCGGCTGAGGCCGGGATGGCGCCGCCGACAGCGGCGGAGCAGTGGCTGAGGCCGGGACGGCGGCGCTGAACAGCGGCGGAGCAGCGGCTGAGGCCGGGACGGCGGCGCCGAACAGCGGCGGCGCAGTGGCTGAGACCGGGACGGCAGCCGCCGACAGCGGCGGAGCAGTGGCTGAGGCCGGGACGGCAGCCGCTGACAGCGGCGGAGCAGTGGCTGAGGCCGGGACGGCGGCGCCAAACAGCGGCGGCGCAGTGGCTGAGGCCGGGACGGCAGCCGCCGACAGCGGCGGAGCAGTGGCTGAGGCCGGGACGGCGGCGCCAAACAGCGGCGGAGCAGTGGCTGTGAAGCGGAAGCTCAGACTATTGGAGGCTGATCCGGTTGGCCACTCAGGGTGTGGATAACAGCAGTGCGATGTCATGGACTCCTTGCTGGTACATTGAACAACGAACGGCGTACCCACGCTGTTGCTCTGCTTGTATACATCAGCTTCAAGACAACCTGACGCAGTCGGTGCTAACGTTCATCATCTTCCAAAGCCTTCACCACCCTGAATGTGTTCTGACCTTCAGTGCAACAGTGCTGTGCACCAGCACTCAGAGGCACAGCGCCGCGACCCAAACCCTACTCTGCCGCCGCTAAGCCCCAACACCTTGCAGAGCGGCGCTCTCGCGGCCCGCCGCATGATCATCAGCACAGCAACCTTCACGTCCACCAGTGCAGTCACGCGCCATACTTCCGCTTGCGCATGTTGAGTACCGCCAACACCTGCACCAGCGTATCAGCGCTGCAGCCCGAGCTGTAGAACCCTACAAAATGGGGCGATGGGTGCAGTGCTCATGTGGCTCTGCAGCATATGCAGTGCCGCAGCCGAAACCCTAAACCCCTACAAACTGGGAGTGGGTGTTGGAAGTGCATCTGAGGCTGCTGCAGCAGCCTATACAGCCTCTGCTTTGCGGCTTTTGCAGCGTCAACAGCACCCGCAGCCCGGACCCTGACATGCTAAAAGCTGGCCAATGCGGGAGTGCAGCGCAGCTCAAAGCTCACCTCGTTCACATGCGCAGCGGCGTCGCGCCGCAGCGGCGCCCTGAAGCCACGCCATCGGCGTCGCCCAGTTTGGCGCTCATATGCTGGTCAGGCAGACTACTGGTGGCAGGCGGCTGGACGTTGGCGACTCCTTGTAGGCAATCTCTAGCTTCACAAGGACTACCTTGGAGTGTAGGCGCAATCGATGCCCATCAGATCGAAGCCACATTGAGATGGTGGGTAGGTAACGGCGCCCACCATCAAGGTCCGACCGCCGCGGTCGCACGTCGTAACAGTGCCGCATCGCCCTGCTCATCATTCATCATTCCGGCAGCATACCACGCCGTGTGACGGGGTGATGACACGAGGTGATGTGTGTAGGGACGTCTGTCAAGCAAACCTTCGGCTGAACGGGGTGCACAAGAGTGGTCTGCTCTGTTGCGTGCCGCACCGGCACTAAAAACCAACAGATCAAGTTGGATGCACGATCCAAACCATCCAGAGATGTGGAGACTGCTGGACAGCTACATAAACGTTCTGCGGAGTGCTGTCATGACGCGCGTTGCAACAACTGCGTGTGCCTAGATGCCGCAGCAACATGCGCATGACGCTCCAGCGCTACCAACCATCACCGTTTCACCGCCAGCCCTCTTGAGACTGCAAATGCTGAGTCTGGTGACGGGAGAGCCAGGGCATAGCTTGATGATATGTGATATGACAGAGATGCCAGCCAGTGCAAAATCCTGCTGGAAAGGGTCTGGTTGAATGAAGCATCTATGTGTGAGTAAGGCTCAAAGGGGAATCTATGCGCAGTTACAGGGGACTGAATCCCTGAGTGAAAAGCCACGGACTCGTGATGCGACGTTCAGCACGACCCCGCGTAGGAATCGAGCACGCAGCGTCACCAGAGCTCACGGATATCATCCAGGCAACATGCAGCCGGACATCGAGTTGAAGGCAAGGTCGCCAGAGAAGGGTACCACTTCCCCATCCAACCTCTCCCTGACAGTGCTGCCCAAGGACTACAGCAGCCTCGAGGTGCAGACCGACCTGGAGTCGCAGGTGGAGGAGCTGCTGTCCGGACCGAGCCCGCCCCACCCCCACCCCCACTTTAGTGGCCGCGCGCCCTGGCTGCGAGCCGGTGCGCCTTATTGGCTTCCCGCCGGCACCAACTTGCTCCCATTGCTTTTGTTGCGTCTTCGCCCCTTGTGTCGCATCATGCTGCTGCGTGGACCTGCAAGACAGTGAGAACTGGAGATGAGGCGAGGCACACTGCCTGACAATGCTTGTGGTGTATCTGCAGGAGTGCTTGGCGCCAATGACGGTGTGCAGTGGGGCCCCCGCCCCAGTTGCACGAGTCTAAAAGCACATGCTGCCATGCACAACTGCATTGCTGTGCCTGCTGCATGTTCGCCCTCCAAAATCAGCCTGGGACATGAAGATGCTGACGCTGCGCTGCCGCATGTGTTGCACAGGTCTGGTGTCCACAGCCTCGCTGATGCTGGGTGCGTCCCCGGGTCCCCATAAACTGCTGCTGCAATGCTGCGGGGCTGCCTACTGCGATTCTCATGCTGTCGGATGCTGCAGATGCACAGCCCCGCTGGGAGCAGATGCGAGACGCACAACACATGAACAGAAACGGTGCCCCTCACCTCGAGTGGCTGGCGTACGCAGGTGTCGGCGGTGGCAGCTCCAAACTTAGCACGCTTGTGCTTGCGGGTCTGGCCGGCCTGGTTGGCGGCGCGCTGTCCATGGCCGTCGGCGAGTTCATATCCGTGTCCTCGCAGCGGGACGCCGAGAAGGCCGATATCGCACGCGAGGTCGCCGAGCAGGCCAAGGGTGCGTCTTGAGTTCCCCGATGCTGCAGCTGCCCTACTGGCTGGTGCCCCTGGTCTGCCGCTGACAAGCTTGTCTTGACAGACTGCTGGCCACAGTCTGAACACACCGTCCTAGTCACCCACAGCGGAAAACCTGCCAACACGGCAGAGCCACTGCGATGCAACAAACAACAGCTGCACCTGCAAACCCTGCATGCAGGCCCGGAGGCGCAGCGCCGGGAGCTGCGGGAGCTGGCGGAAATCTATCGTGACCGCGGGCTGTCGCCGCAGCTGGCGCACCAGGTGGCCGTGGAGCTGACGGAGAAGGACGTTATCCGCGCCCACGCCCGCGACGAGCTGGTGCGCTGCTACTGCGTGCGCTCCAGGTCGCTGTTGAGGCCGTGGCTGCGGCCCGTGCTGCTGCCCTTGCCTTTGCCGCTGCCACTGCTGTCACTGTCTTGTGACATTGCCAAGCGCCACCAGTTTCCGCTTGACGGCTGCACATGCTGACCTCAAAATACTCAGGCAGAGCTGCCCTCCAAAGCCTTTCCGCCCAAAGTGGGTTCCCGGCAGCGCGCCCCAGCTGCACTGCCGTCCACGCGCAGAGTCCTAAGGCACCCTGCTGATCAATCACTATTCTGCTGCACCAGGGCATCGACCTGGACGACCTGTCCAACCCCTGGAAGGCTGCCGCGAGCTCGGCCGTGGCGTTCGTCATTGGCGCAGGTGTGCGCATGACCCGCCTTGCCCAAGGCTGCCTTATGAACATTAACATCAGTGGGACATTCCATGCCCTGCTGCGCCAAGCATCACATATCAAACACACGCCCCTCCCAACTCACTTGCTGCTGCTGCTGCTGCTGCTGCTGCAGGCGTCCCGCTGCTGGCCGCCGCGTTCATCAAGAAGCACACGGACCGTCTCATCTCGCTGATCGTCGTGTCTACGGCGGCGCTGGCGGCATTCGGCGCCATTGGCGCCTGGCTTGGCGGTGCCGGCATGGTGAAGCCGGCCGCCCGCGTGCTGCTGGGAGGCTGGGCCGCGATGGGCATCACGTATGGTGCAGGCAGATTGTTTGCGCTGGCTGAAAGCTGAAACGTGCCCATATCGTGCTTGCCAAGGCTGGCTACGCAGCACGGCTGCGTTCAGGTTGCAGACTCCCAAGCTGTGCTCATTTCAAAACACCTGAACCGATGTATACTATCGCTGACTGTTACTATTGTCTGAACAATGTGTGAGGTTTGCTGCGCACTGATAGCTCGCCGAGAATTGTGGTGCAACCGGTGCCATGCGCCACACATCAGCTGTGCGACGGCCCGCTGAAAGGCCGCGGGACTGTGCAAGAGTATTCCCCCCCCACCTAACAGAACGCCGGTAAAGAGCTCAGGAACGCGGCGTGGACGAATGGAGTGTTTGGGGCGTTTGTCACGGCGTGTGCCTCGCTCGAGCCTCTGGGACGCTACCCAGTCGCTGAACGGGGGAGCGACTGTACGACTGAGATTTCCAGCCACGGGAAACGGGGCGGAAATGGCCAGGAAAAACGTCTTGCCATGGGGGCAGCCCGAAAATAGGCTGGAAACCGTGCTCATGGCGGCCAGAGCGACTACGGAGGGTCGTGTCTAGCAAGCCCAAGTTAAGCCCAAGGCCGGGAAATGGCGGAAACTTTTTGCTCAGCATTTTTGGCCAGTGCCACCCTGAGACCGGCGGTGGCGACTGCTGGCCAGGGTTTTGCATCCTCAGCTCCTGCGATCGAGGGCCCCACTACGTCTATATCATTCCGCTCCCCTCAATCCTTGATTTGTTGGAACAACAAGATAGGGTATGTATGCCGTCGTGCTTCGCAGCGCTTTGACGGATGCGGAACAAGGCCAGCATATTTCTTGATAAACTTTAGACATCAAGCCTTGACGCTGTGCAGCAGTGTGCGACAATACAACCTGGCTACTGCAGCTGCAACTCATCGGGTTGACGCGATGAAATGCATGTCGCATACATCGCAGCACCTCCCGAATACTGGCGCAGCGCACATTGTGGCTCAGCACCGCTGCCGCGCAGCGCCGCCAAGCTGTATGCTGCACCAGGCGGCACAGCCCCGGCAGCCGTCACAGAGACATGACAGCAAAAATCGGAGCATCGCCTGTCCGAGCCTGGCGACGGACGAAGCTGAGGCTGCACGCACCGAGTCATATAACAAGCGCATGGCGGAGCAAATGGGCTGGGAGAATGCAGGTGAGGTGCAAGCCTGGTTGGTTGCCCAGGAGCTAGGCTTCGGCACGCACGTTGCATCGAACACACCTAGTGTTCCTTTCGCTGCTTTCAAATGTCAAACTTCATGATCGGGGGAATTCTAGAGCGGTGATGCTGATGGCCGCATTGACATTACTGTAGCTTTGCGCAGCTGCGTTTACACACTGTATGTTATTTGGTCGCGCAGATGCCTACACGTATTACTATGACCGTGGCTTGTACTACCACGAGATCGTGCCCGGTCTTATCTGCGGCACAATGCCTCGCAACGTGTCCGACCTGGACTACCTACACTTTCACGAGGGCGTCAACGTGGTGCTGAACGTGAGTCACGCACAAATGCGCCGTACGTCCTGAGAGTACCTGAGGAATGCCACAGAGTTTCCAAGTTTCATGACATGCGTCTGCCGCGAAAGCAGCGTGCGGCTGAATCCCGGGCGGTCTTGGGTGCCTGCAGCTGCAGCAGAACGAGGATTTCCATTACTGGAACGTCAACTTCCACAGCATCTACCACCGCGGCATGGCGCACGGCATGGACATGGTCCGCCGCCCGGTGCGGCGCTGCCTCACCTAACGATAATCCGCACTGACATCTTGGTTTGGCAATTGTCACGATGCGCATGCCACTTTCCCGCTTGAATCTGCAACCGGATGTCGAGGCTTCTGCGCCGCAGGCAGTGGACTTTGACCCTCACAGCCTGCGCAAAGTGCTGCCTTCGGCCGTGAAGGTGGTGGCAGAAAACCTGGAGGCCGGGAAGAAGTGCGCTCTGCTCCCGTTCCGTCATCTTGTGGCAGCGCATCTGCTTGTGCCTCGTCTAGCGTCACAACGCCTGCCCTGCTCTAGACAGCTGCTGCTCGGCCGATCTGCCGCCTGCCAGATGTCTGGCTCGGTGCATGCACGCCGCTTCGACACTGCGCTGCCGATCGCACAGGGTCTATGTGCACTGCACAGCGGGGCTGGGCAGGGCGCCTGCGGTGAGTTGCTGCATTCTTGATTGCAATGCTCTGCGATTTGGTACCCACAACTGGCATCGACTGGCATCTGCACGCCTCACCCCAACAACAGGAAGCTGTGACTGTGATGAGGCCTCGTGAAACACGGCTTGCGCCGCGGCCTGCCGCAGGTGTGCATCGCCTACCTATTCTGGTACACGGGAAGGGACCTGGATGACGCCTACCGCCACCTGACCGAGATACGGCCCTGCGGCCCGAAGAAGAGCGCCATCCGCGGTGCGCATCGTGTCCTCTGCACCTGATGCATGCGTGGAATGCAGTGCTGAGGCAGGCACACATGCCGCACTGCAGGCGCCCACTAATTACACAGGCTGTGACAGGGCGCGGCATTCCGTTTCTGCAGGGGCGACATTCGACGTGCTGGACCCGCGCAGCTTCGAGGAGTTTGAGCAGCTGCCCGAGCACGCGTTTGCTTCGCTGAACGACGACGACCGCCAGAAAATCCAGCAGAGTGTCAAGCAGTGGGAGTGATCGATGTGGGGGGAGCGACTTATGATCTGTTGGCATGCCGCACTGTGCCGGCCCAGCAGAGCAACGTGGTTTTCCTCTGTAGACTTAGCTTGCCAGGCCGATGTTCCAGCAGACCATGTGCTCACACAGTCTGGAGTCTATGGGCTATTGTACAGTACATGCATCCGGTATGGCGATCATGGCGCCGCCTTCGTGGCAACCAGGCCGCAAATTTATTCGATTGGACATCTTGAAAATATTTTGAAGCTGTGTGCATTTGTTCGCGAGCAGGGACTCGTCAGAAGGCTGTATGTGATCCCGGGTGGTGTCAGCAGTGGTGTTTACAAATCACCCTCTGGAGAGGAAGGTGTGTTCTACTAGGTGTTCTACTAGGTACACTGACCTGAGGTTCCTGATTTTCACTTAACGGACAGCAACGTGTTTGTGAGGTAGTTGCCCTCCGGATACGCAATATCAGTGGGATGGCACCCTGAGGGGCCCGCTTCCCGCAGCACCGAAACGCTGTTGCGCCGCGCAGACACAACCGCTGCCTGCAGCCCAGCAGACACAACCATGTCTCAGCAATGTAACGTACCTTGGATGGGCCAAATAACATACTGTTTCTTCCAGTGGTCCGGCGCAAAACATGAGAAGGCCGCCACTTGCAGGCACACACTGCGAAGGCCGTGTGGTGTGCTTACACCCAGGAGCGCCTCTGCCCACCTGGAGCACCGCCAGGAAGGCGCCTGGGCTCTGCGTCACTGCGCCGCTGCAGGAGCAGGTCATGAGCAGGCCGCCCTCGCGCGGCAGCAGCCGCATTGCCGCCGCGTTCAGCGCCTGGTACCTGTGCCAGCACAGCCATGCCGCTGATGGACGGATTTGGAATCACACCTGGCACCTCCTCACTGTGGAAGCGACGGCGATGGCAGCAGCCCGAAGCTGGTGCTTCCACAATAAACGACGCAAATACACACAGACAAGTGTGTGTGTGTGTGGTGTTGTCTGGTGTACTACCTCGTGTGAGATTGCGGCCAGATAGCCTTGAGGCGGCAGCGACGATCACCTGCGCGCGGCGCGCTGCAGGCTCTTGCGGTTTGGCGCCAGCTTGGGCGGGTCCAGGATGATCAGGTTGTAGGTCGCGCCCTCTGCGGCGGCCGCCTGCATGAACTTCATGATGTCTTGCTGCTGGAAGGCACAGGCGTCCTCCGACAAGCCGTTCAGTGCCGCGTTGCGGCGCGCCAGCTCGATCGCCGGGACCGAGGAGTCGACGCCTGCAGCGTCGCAGGGCGGAGTTCCAATGCGATCCTGTCGCAGTCTTCTGTCCGTTGAGGTCAATTGTCAAACTGCCACTTTGATTGAAGTCTGTGCATGGCAGATGGCGAGGAAGCTGGTCGGGAGCCCTGCACCCTGAAACCTGGGATCCATGCAATGTGCAGGCGGTGGCTCCTCACCTGTGACAGACGCTGCGCCGCCCACTGCTGCATTGAGCGCAAACCCGCCGGTGTAAGTGCACAGGTCCAGGACCCGCTTGCCGCGCGCCAGCTGCTGCACCAGCGCCCGGCTGTCCCGCTGGTCGATGTAGAAACCTGAGCAGAGGAGGCAGTCGGACTGCCAGGTTGCCATGCCAGTCCGACGGCTGTCTCCGTGCCAGTGGAAAGGGTGCTGAAAAGTGCTCGTGACCCGAGCACATGCTGCAGCAGCTCATGCCGACAGGAAAGTTCCGAGTATGTGGCAACCTCGACTATCGAGTGGACACCATGAACGAAACACAGGGGAGCCGCCGCGCCTGTCTTCTGGCCCCAGGGCGACGCCAGGTACCGCACCCCATTCTCCACGATCTCCACCGGCTCCCGCGCCTGTCAGGAAACGACAAAGTGGCGGTCACAACTGCACTCCTGCATGCTCAGGCAGAACGGTGTCCCACCGCTCATGTACAATTGTTGTGGAACTTCTTGCGCGATGTGGCACCTGCGCGCCGGGCATGCGAAGTCCACAGCTGCATGCCATATGATTGAGTAACAAATACATGATACTTCCGCACCGTCTGCTCAGCTGTGTCCGCCTCCGAGGCTGGCTCGACGCCCTCCTCGCGCATCATGCTCTCCGAGGGCCGCCACACGATGTCGCCCAGGCCGGTGACGTCCCGCAGAATGTCCAGCACCAGCGCCTTGTTCCTGTGTCAGGGATTCCATGAGCGCACGGTCATCTTCGAGGCTTTTCCGTCTCCATGAGCCGAAGCGCTTCTGGTCTTCATGTCCTCATCATCATACGAGTTCAACGTGCGCGCAGACAGCGCAAGGATCCATCCAATAGCGTTCGACACAGGCATAGGTGATCACACAGCCTCACTTCTCTATGAAGGCGGAGGAGGAGGACACCACGATCGTGCTTCCCAGAACGTCGGCGATGAGCCCCGACAGGCGGTCACCTTCGCTGCGCGCACGCAAAACGGCATTCAGAACGGCACAACGCAAATGCTTCTCGAAAAGGTGCGGCTGCTGTATCAGGTGCGGATTGCAGCATCCCCTCATACCAGCAACCACATAAGCTCGTGTGAGCATTGATTGACAGCAGGAGTACCAATTACACATCGCAGCGAGCTGAGCGATCTCGCCACTGTGAAACTTTCCGAGTTAGAATCATTATTCGGGCCGGCTGCCGACCTGTTGCACAGGCGGTAGGCGCTTGTGCGGTCCGACGGCAGGCCCAGCGCCCGGCGCAGCGACGCCGCGTCGCCGATGCGCGACCGCAGCAGCGCCGGCACATCGCATGCCAGCTCTGGCCGCGCCGCCGCGTCCGCCAGCAGCTGCAGCACCCTGCAGGCGGTCATGGGTGGCATCGTTGGCACTGCGTTTGCGTTCCCTGACTGACATGCACTTGTGCGTCGCTTGGTCTACCTGTAATGAAGTGGCGAGGCTGCTCCGGGAGTGAGGTGCTTCCGTGACACCACCAGGCAGCGCCGCCTGCCTGCCGTTAGTTGCAGGCAGCATTTCCCTTGGCGGCTCCATGCAACACGCAGGAGGAGCAGCCCATTTGACACAGAGTTTGCTGGGCGGCATGCTAACGCTCGCCTGCTGCTTGTGCATATGCTTGTGCCCACCTCACGCGGAACATGCTGTCGGGGTTGAAGGCGCCCCAGCCGATGGTGGCGCCCGAGCCGTCGGCGAGCAGCACAGCGTCTCCGGCGACGGGCGGCGGCCGACCCACCACGCGGTCCACGGCGCCCGAGTACACCATCGGCTGGCCGTCCTTGAAGAGGCGCGCCTTGCCGCGCTTCAGCACCACCCGCGCCATACCTGCGCCGGCAGGATGTCGTGTCAGTTTCAACAGCGCTAGACAACTCCTGAAGTGGCGCGGCACTGGCACCTCGGCCCACCAGCATGCACACGCCCAGCATGACACCAGACCAGCAACACCATCGAAGCTGCAAGTGACTGCAACTTTGTATGCTGGTTGCTTGCACGCAGGCATGTGTTTGCTTCTGCGCACCGCCGTGCTCCTCGGCGGCGTCGTCGAGGACGTTTGGCGGGGCCGGCGCAGCCGGAGCGGCAGGCTTGGCTTGCTGCGAACTTTCAGCCTGTTCAGGTGACGCCAGTGCCGCCTGGCAGCGGCACGACGCCAGCATGGGTGGCTGCGTGCGGCGCCCGAGTCTGCCGCCGCCGCCGCCTGGGTGCAGCCGCGCTCGCAGTATCAATGCGCAAGAGTGGAGACCTGTGAGACTTAGATCGAGCAATCCTGCCACGCAACGGCCACATTGCGCCATGGTGCGGCCGCTGTCCGGGCAATCGGGGTGTCGGAGTTTCGGAGGATGCGGCTGCGAGAACAAGCGATCGAGGAACAGCAGCGGGGGAACGTCGGCCTTGCTGCAGTGACACAACTTCTGGCGTTCTGGAGTTTATGACTGCATGTAAATTGATCAAGCAAAGTTTCGGCACTGATCAGCATTGCACCGGTTGTAGTTTACTGAACCCATACATCATATTTCTACATCATCTAGCAGGCAATTGGTAAGTAGTCAAACCCTGCTGCGTAAGCAGGCACAAGGCTCCCTGTCATGCTAAGATCCTTGCTGACGCACCGTTCAGTTGGCTGCCAAGCCAACGCATTCAGGACGCATTTTGGAAAGATCACCGCCGCTGTGCAGCTTTCGGATAGCTGTAGCTCCCCACATAGTTGTAAGGCCACACTCTCGACACGAACTGGCGTCACCAGCACGACCTTGCACCATGAGGACGTCAGCGTGAGAGGCCGTCGGCGCCCTTACAGGCCATCGAAGTGTGTACAGCTGCAAGGTACTTTCGCACTCGACTCCTTTCATTGTAGGCAGACGTTGGGAACCTGGCAAAGGCTGGTACTCGGCATGTACGAAAGGCTCTGCAGCCCGCCGCAGCCCGTAGGCCCTGGCGGACGAATCCTGGGGATCGCTACTGTGCCGAGGCAGGATCGAGGCAGGGCGTCCTGCTGGCGCCGCTCGCCTCATTCGGGGCAATTTCAAAAAGTCGGCCTGGGCCTGGGCCTGGGCCTGGGCCTTCAACCTCTGGCCCTTGAAAGGACGGCGTGCGAGCCAGGGCAGGGCAGCTTGTGGGGTCAGTCTGATCGGCACAGCAGTTTGTGCTGGTTGAGGAAGCGGGCGGGCAGCAGGGCGGCAGCGAGCCGCGGGTGAAAGTGTATCGTGGTCAGGGCGGTGCACCAGACAAGGCGTTTTCAAATGACAGACCGGTAGACTGGAAAGCAGTGGCGTTTGCTGTGCACCAGACGCCGTAGCGCGGTGACAAACCCGATTGCCTGCGGGCCGCCGGTCCAGCGGGCCCGGTACAAATGGTTCCTGTCCTGCATGGTGCCGGCACGGGCGCCTGCGTGGCCGCCCGCCTGCTGGCTCCACACTCTTTCACACAATCACCTCGATGCCTGGCGGCTGGCCGCTGCGTTCGGGCGCCCTGAGCCCCCGTGCCCTACATTTTGAGTGAAGTCAACATCGTTGACGCTTCGCACATAGGGACAGAGCCGGCACCCGGCAGCCTGCAGCTCAAAGCAAGGATCTAAGTCTGATATCACAGCTGCCGTGATGACTGTCTGCGTTTGCTGACACCCGCACAGGCGAACACTGATGGCAAGGCACGAGCTGGAGCCAGCCTAAGCCGTCGCAGACCGCCGGCCTGCACGTTCCAGCGGAGGACCCGCTCACATCCCGGCGGTCAAATCTGCCGCATACAGCCCAGGCAGCCTCCTTCTCGCAGCCACCTGCCGCTCCGGGCCGCAAGGAGACGGCCGCGCCTCTGCCCGCGGACAACAACCTGCCAGGTGCTGCGTCCTGGTCGAATTCCAGCCGCTATTCGCATCCGCAGCGCTTGTACGCGTCGTTTGGGCCTGCATCGTCAGAGCTGGCACAAATCGACGCAGAACTGAGTCGCTACACGGGCCATGCAGGCGCAAGCGGCGCTCATTGGAACGCCCGCGACTGGGTGTGGGACGCAGCCAACCTCAGAGCGGTGCCCACGGCCCTCGCGCCGCCTGCAGAGCCGCACGCTGGGCCGGCAGGCTCCCTGCGGCTTGGCGGCGTCCACGACCGCGCCGTTATCTACAGAGTCGGCAGACAGCACGGCGCGGCCTTTCAGGATGGATTCACCCAGCCTCAAGTCGTTGGCGGAGGTGGCGGACCAGGCAGGAAAGGCGGGAGCGACCGCTGAGCGGCCGCCGTCAGGCGCCTCGGCCGAGGGCGGCGCCAGCCGCAAGCCCGCGCGGCGCAAGCGCACGCTGCGCCTGACAGCCATCCAGCCTGAGGGCGATTCGCCGCAGGTCGGCCGCTGCTCATGTGGTTTCGCTTCACCTAGCTGAGCAAATCTTGATCCTCTCGTGCTTGAGGCAACCTTGAGCACTTGCATGCGGGGTGTTGCAATCCAGTGACTGTACACTAGACCAGCATGCAGCTTTGCGGCGTTCATTATGGGTTATGAGCTCTCTGGAATCTCATGCGGGCTCACAGGCGCTCCCCTTCCCTACCATGGCAGGTGTCGGGCGACGATGCCTCAGACAAATCCGGCAGCGGCGACGCATGGCAGGCTCCGGCGCCGCGTCCCGGCGTCCCCATCTGCCAGGCATGAGCCTCTCTGTCCTAGTCTCCATCTGACGCTGTGCGCCGTTCATGCCCTGTGCTTTCGTGGAGCGCAGCAGCTCGGAGTCAAGCCATGAATGTCAATGACAGCTCGCGGCTTTGGCTGCCGCTTCCAGACGCGCACGTTCTGGTGTCCTCAGGAGCTTCCGGGTCAGCCGGCTCTGATTCGACGCAGGTTGAGGACTGCGGCCGGGACCTGGGCGGCCTGACAACGTACCACCAGCGCTGCCGCATCTGCGAGGTGCACATCAAGCTGCCGTCGTTCGTGCGCCACGGCACGATGCAGCGCTTCTGTCAGCAGTGCGGGCGCTGCCACCAGCTGGCCGCCTTCGACAGTGGCAAGCGCTCCTGCCGCGCGCAGCTCGTCAAGCACAACGCCCGGTGCGTCCTCTTCAGCGTCACAGCCCCCTGCATTCCAACTGCAATGCCTTGCCCACGTCCCTGCAGTGCGTGCTCCGGGTCTCACTGCCACTGCCCACCTGCCTGCATGCTCCTGCAATCGTGCACCTGCGTGACTCTGCCGGGAATTGCTCTGCGTCCCACATGTGGCATCGAAGTCTCCCACTGCATGCTGAACCTGTCTCTCCAACACCCGCAGGCGGCGCAAGCTGGCAAGCAAGAAGGCGGCACAGGCGTCCAGCGCCGACGACAGCCCCAGGACCGGGCGTCCCGGCGACCGCACCTTGCCCGACACCGACGGCGGCGACAGCTCGCCGCATGCCAAGCGCCCCGCGCGCCGCCCCACCGCCAAGGGCGGCGACACGATGGCGTCGACGGCGACGCTGTCCGCCGGCGGCGGCGGCAACGGCCACCGACTGGCGGCGCTGGGGCTGCAGAAACCGGCGCCCCCAGCCGGTGGCCTGGCGCAGAGCCAGACGGACTTTCTGCGCAGCTTTGCGCCTGCGTACGCGCACGACCTCGCGGCCGCGGTCTCCAAGCCGGCGGTTGGCGGCGGCGGCGCCCCCTCTGCGCAGGTGAGATACGAAATGCAATATGAGAGGCCCTGGCGGATATTCTGTACCATAGTGACACATGCTGCTTGTAGGACATCTCTATCCTTATGGAAGCTGCTCTGGGTATGTCGTATGCCGCACCACACGAGGATCTCGCCAGATATCATGCCCAGCAACAGCTTCCGCCTCGCCCGGTTCGAGGCTCCGCCGCCTGCTGCAGGACTTCCAGACAGCCTACGGCTTTGGCGCGGAGGCGTACGGGCGGCCAGACTGGCTGACGGGGCGCCTGCCCGGCGGCTCCCACAACTCCGCCTTCACCACGGAGTCGCTGTCCAAGGCCTACAGCAACGCGCCGCAGTTTGGCCGGTGAGCTCTTGCTTGGGATTCCCAAACTGAGATGTGCGGCCGCAGGCTAACACAAATCTATAAGTGGAGCCTCTTGTGCTGCCTGGTGCCGTACATCATCATGCGCATGCGCACCGCCCTGGCTGCTTGCTCATTCACGCCTTGCCTCAGTGTCATGCCGGGTTTAGTCAAGTGTGATCTGACTTGGTCAGCAACAAATCTGTTCCTGGCGGTTGCAGGCTGGCGGAGGACGTCATGCAGCAGCACCCGCTGCGGTCGGGGCTGGAGCAGCAGCAGCAGCAACAGCAGCAGCAGCAGAGCCAGGCGCTCCAGGCAGTTGACCCCGCCGCCGCCGCAGCCGCCGTCTGGGCCTCTCGGCCCGGATTTCGCGCGTATGATGGCGTGCCAGGTGCTCCGCTCTTGCGCTTGGTTTGACCGCTTGCTTCACTATGTCTCGTCACTTGCTGATCGCATCAGGATGTGCACATATTCAGGATCCTACAGTGGAGATGGCTCCTGTCAGACACTGAACATCCTCACGGGCATTGTGCTGTAAGAAATGGCAGTTGCCTTACCAAGCCTGCTAAAATGCCCCACGTACACTATCCCTGGCATACACCGCAGTGTCTACCTGCACAACAAAGGTGTTGCTTCCGTCTGCAGGTATGCCGGAGGCAGGCGGCCCGTCTGCCAGCTACGACCGCGCTATGTCGCTGCTGGCGCAGCAGGGCGCGGCAGCTGCGGGCGGCGCGGGGCCCGGCGCCGACTACTTCCCGCAGAACTTCCTGCTGCGGCTTTCGGTCAAGCTGTTTGACTGCACACCGGCTCAGCTGCCGGCCGATCTGCGGGACCAGCTGACCGGCTGGCTGCAGGCGGCGCCCACAGGTGCAACCTGGCACATCCTCCTGATCTGCACCATAGCCGTCTGCTCTGTGCCTTTGTGGTCGCTTGCTCTCTTGCGCCCCCCTTCCGAGATTATAGTGGGCCACGTCGCCAAGCGATTGGTCAGCACAGTGGGAGCTGCACACAGCGCACCAAAGCTGCCGCCCATGGATTCGAAGGCCGACTGTTCAGCCGCATCTCATGTCGCGGCTGTAGGGGTGGAGGGCTACATGCGGCCAGGCTGCGTGCATGTGACGCTGCAAACCATGATGGACGCTGCAGCAATGGCGACCGACGACGGCGCCCACAACCTGCGGGACGCTGTCAAGCACCTCCTCGAGCGTGAGTGGTCTTCAAGCAAAAGTATGAATACGCATAAAGCGAGCTGCATGTTCAGGTTGGATGCCCGAAGCTGGGAAGGGTCTCAGCTGTGCGGTGGTTGATCGACAGAACAGGCGCGGTGGCTGATCGATAGCACAGGCACAAGTATGCTCGACAGGTGGCTCACACCAGCATTATGCAGGGCCGCCATGTCCTTGATTGCAAAATGTGGAGAATCGGGTTATCACAAAAACCTGGCTTTCATCCTGCAGCGCTTCTGATGCAGCTGCTGGGTTGGTGTGTGGTACAACGAGAGTTTCTTTTGTGTTTGTACCGCGTCATCCCAGAAAAAAGTCTGGCATTGACCTGGCTTGTGCTTTTGCTGCAATGTCTTGCAGGCTTGTCGATGCCATTGCATCAGCCTCATGCGCCCTGCCATGCCAGCTCAGATACTCTCCCAGATACTGTGTGATCCTCGATCAAACCATTACTCATGCATCGCCTGCTCATTAGTCAGCATCACTCCGCCCGTAAAGAGGAGCTGTGCAAAATATATTCAACTGTGCAGCCACAGCTTTTGATTAACCCCTCACTGCTCATCCGGTGCACTAGGCCGGCATCGTGTGGCACGACAGCTGCCCCCTGTGCCGCCAAGGCCTGTGCCGCCAAGGCCTGTGCCGCCAACGCCAGTGAAACTTGATCCACCATGAAAGTTGATGGATGTGTATACGCTGTCGCGCGCAGGCGACCCGGGCACCTGGGCCAGCCGGCTGCTGATCGTGCAGCTGCTGGGGGAGGTGGCGGTGGTGAAGGCGGGGCAGATCGCGCACCACTGGACGGTGGCGCGCCTGGCCGCCGCCGCTGGCGACGGTGTCGACGGCGGCCCCACCCTGCCGCGCATCCTGCGCATCGACCCCACCGCCATCGCCGGCGCCGCCAGCCAGGTCTGTTCATGTCGTAACCGTTTCCTCCCGGAGTGCCGCCTGCACATCACGCTGCCGTCTGGTAGCTTGCTGAGAGGGTCTTTCGGGCAGCGTGTGGCCCAGCGGCTCGACTGTTCACATTGCAGACTCTGAAAACCCAGAACACACTCAGAAGTTAATTATCGCTGCAAACTCTGTACCAGGTGCTCATCGTGCTGGGCTACAACATTACAGGCGAGGGCTGCACACTGCTCGCTCGTGCGAATGGCCGCGACATCGACGCCGAGGTGCCTGCCCTACGCCTGCCCGATCGACTCCTTTGTGCTTCATGCATTGCGCCGATTTCGTGGCAGACCCGCAGCTTCGCAGTGCTCTTTGGCGCGATTCCGGTTTTCAGGCTGTCTGCTGCAGATCGCCAGACTGCTGAAAATTCTCCTGAGAATCTGTTCCAGCAGCAACACGGTCGACTGATCATGTAACGTTTCCGCAGGTGCTGCCAACGGACCCGGAAATGGCGGCCGCCGCGGCGGTGGCGGGCGTGGAGGTGGTGCGCCTTCGGCTGCCGGAGGGCGTCGCCGCGGGGCTGCTGCACGTTGAGGTCCAGCGAGGTGTGCTCTGCTGATGTTGCTGATGTGTGACTGCTGATGGGCGAGGCCCAGAACATGCCTTGCTCTTCGTCTTTCTGCATGCCGGCATAGTTGCACACGCGGTGGCTGCAGTTTGCTGCGGGACTCTGGTGGCATCTCCAGGCATTTCCTGACCAGCCTGCCAGACAGTTGCAGCGACCACATGCCAGCGCATGCAGATGGTCCCTCTGCATGTGCTTGTAGCTGCAGCTGCCAGAATCGCTGCAGCTGTCTTGAGGCTGCCAGAATCGGCGTGTCAGCAAGGCAACGCCCGCTCCCTCAGTCACCTCGTTTGAGATCTAACGCAGCTTCTGATCCCCAATCTACACTCTCAATCTGCAGGCGTGTTCATGGGCGAGGCGTACCCGGTGGCGGTGCTGGCGGGCGCCGCAGCTCGCGCTGAGGTGGCGTCCGTCGTGGAGGCGCTGCCGGCGGAGCAGCGGCACGGCTTCCTGGCGGACGTGGGCATTGTTGCTGCCGCGGCCACAGAGGGCGGCGGCGCGCCCGACCCCGCCTGCCTGTCCATCCACGCGGCGCTCGCCACCGCCCGCAGGTGAGCCGATACACTGCCTGCTGTGATATTGAACCCTTTGTCTGATGCTGTGAAGGCGTTGAAGTCTGATGCCCATGCCTTTCTGCCTGCGCCAGGCAGTCCGTATGTCAGGGTGCAGCCATGACATCTTCGCTATGCAAGAAATCTGGCCATCCAAAATCTCAACTGTTCTGCGCACCCGCAGGCTGCTGGCGTACGCGTGCAAGCGCGGGCTGTGGGCGCTGTCTGCTTTCCTGCTGCCAGTGGCGGCGCGCGGCGTCGAGGGCGTGCCGGGCCTGCTGTCATCCTGCGCCGCCTTTGCCGACGGCTGGTCGCTGCTGCACCTGGCCGTCGCCTCCGGTTCCCTGCGCATGGTGGAGGTGAGATCTTCGGGCAACACAGTTGCAGAGTCTTGTTGAGCAGCCTGTACTTGGCGGGGGAGCTGAACAGCTGCCAGCCCAGAGACAGTCATGCCCCCATCTCGCGCCTCAGTCTGACACGCTCCAGAGCTTTGCACTGATAGTTGCACCGCTGCTTCGCCACCTGCCAACTCCTTGCCCTGTCCACCACCGCAGGTGCTGCTAGAGTGGGGGCAGCAGCAGCAGCACGCATGGGACGGGACGGCGGGCGGGCCTGGTGGTCTGACATCGCTGCACCTGGCGGCGCTGCTCCCCGACGCCGGCTCCGTCGCGCTGCTGCTTGCGCGCCACACCGCCCCCGGTGCGCCCGTGCATGTACCTGCAGGAACATACACTGGTCCATTTGTGGCACAACAAGAAAGCTGCAGTCATGGTCTTCTTCGTCCTGTCACCTGCAGTGCCGCCTTAGCACTGCAGCTACCCCTGCAACTGGACTCGTTCACAAGGCGACTTGTGCGAAATGTTTCTTCATTCCCGGTGTGCCGCAGGGCCGGCGGCGTGGTTCAGCCTGGAGACGCAGGACGGGCAGAAGCCGGTGCACTTTGCGTCGCGCGCGGACGGCGGCGGCGGCGGCACCGGCCTGAACGCCGCAATGATGCGTGCGATTGCGCACATCGCCTCGGGCGGCGCGCCACCCCCAATCCGCACCGGCGCCTTTGCGGGGCCCGGCGCCGCGCACCCCAGCCCGCAGTCCACAGCCAGTGCGCTCACGCTTCTGGCCCCGCATTTGCAGTTTGCCCTCCTCTTCGCTCCCCCGTGTAGCACTCCACACAACCCTCTCGCCTTTCGCAGCAGCACTATGCAAATGCCACCTGACCTGGATGCCTTGCCCAGCACAGGCTGCCCGCCGCGGCCAGTTTCCGCACTGAGTACCTAACGGACACCCCATTCGTTGCCTCTACTCTTGTAATCTGCAAACCACGTGTCTGACCATCATCCCGAATCTCTGCAGGTGGCAGCGCGAGCGACACGTCCACCCGCAACCGCAGCCGCGGCAAGCTACTGGGCGGCGCCGCCTGGCACACCAGCGACAGCCGGCCACCGTCGCTGGCGGCGATCGCCGCCGCCGTGTCGGCGCTGTCCACGCCCTCAGCCGTGCCGGCCGCTGCCACCACCTCCCCCGCTGGCAAGCCTGGCCATGCTCGGCCGTGCGGCTGCGGCTGCCGCGCCTCTGCCGCCGGCGCTGACTTCTTCCTGTCGGAGCCAGCAGACAGCCCGGCGTACACGTCGCACGCCGCGCCGCCGGATGTCAGCCTGCTCTGGGCACCGGCCGCGCCGCAGCGCCGCCGTCAAGGCTCTGGCGGCGGCCGGCGTGCCGCCGCCGCCGCCGCGGCATACGCAGTCGCCACGCCGCCGGCCGCCTTCCACGATGCAGCACAGGATGTGGCGCCTGCCGCGGTGCAGCTGATCCCCGCACCGTGGCCGAGCCCGTTGGCGGAGGCTGATGCGGCGGCGCCGACGGGCAAGGCAGAGGACGGTGACTGCAGCCTGGCGGCGCAGGCGCGGGTGCTCATCTCCTGCGCGCTGAGCGCACAAAATTTTGTGCCGCAGAAGAAGCAGCAGGTGCGAGCGGCATTCCACATGATCATCGCTCACCTCCGCACATGGTGCACTATGCATGGCAACCCTGTGACTGGACTGTGTACATGGTTGTGACATGACATGCCCCCATACATGCTTGCGCCTGAGCTCCGGCCCCTCGCATTGCCTCGCAGTGCCCCCTTCTCCGACCCTGAGTCCGTCCGCTGCATGCATAGGACGGAGAGCGGACGGCAAGGTGCCGTCAGGACGCCGCGTGGCAGCTGCTGGCCAGCGGCGGCGCCTCGCTGCGGCCGCTGCTGAGCCTGGCCAGCCTCGGCGCGCTGTGCGTCGCCTTCCTTGAGGCGCTGCCGCTGGTGCTGTGATGCACTCTCGGCCACAGCCGCCCAAGGCCGCTGCAGCTGCAGCACTTGCCATGGTCGTAATGGTGGCAGAGCAGCCGGAGCACATCCGCAATGGTGGCAGAGCAGCCGGAGCACATCCGCAATGCCATCATGCTGCTGAATTGTTCGGATCGGCACCTAGAGAAGGAGCAGCGCGCTGACGGCACCAGCCGCTGAGGCGTCGGCATGATTACCTAGGCCTAGGCGAAGATGAAAACCGACGGCCTGTTCGAGTGCACATGACGGCAGGAACGCCGCTCTTGCGGCTGTCTGGGGCCCGCCTTGCTAGAACCAGGCTAGATTCACGTCAATAGCATGGTGATTTTGAGCGCCTCCTTCCTTTATTGCGGCCTGCGACGTGTGGTGGGGCCACCGCCGTCGCACACGGCGCGCTCTGCACAATCGCACGAGCAGCAGCCTGGTTGATTCCTCCATGAAACGGGCTCAAAACCTAGTTTCAGCAGCGGAGTGTGCTGACGTCATTGTTCACCTTGGCGTACAGATGTTCACTCCCGCGCTGTGCGCCAGAGACGACCTCCTGAGTGTTGTCTGCACCAGACCCGGGCTTGTCGAGTCATCATTTCTTCAGACGAAGTGCGCATCGCATGTGATGCGATGCGCAAAGCAGTGGTTTCGTCTGTCGATGCTTGCCTTGCCTTGCCTCACATATCTAACTAGGTACGCCCAATTCTCTGGTGCCACATATTCGCAAATACCTGTTGCCTGAACATGTTTGGTTGGAACACCTAAAGCCGCCGCCACATTGAATTGCCAGTGCACAGGATGCTCGCACAGTCAAACTGCCCAAGCACTCTCGCTCAACTATTGGCTGATCATGTGCCAAGCCAAAGACGGGCGCATTGGTGGATGATCTGGATTGTCGCACTGCCGGCTACTCACTGACACGACGTTCGAGATTTCATGCACGCATGCATTTCCTGGTCGCCGTGATGCAATCCCTCCTTCGACTTCCGCATCAAGCAGTCTCACGGGTCACAAACAAACACACTGCTGTCTATTTCTAGAGGCGCTGCCCCCCCTGTGTGTCAGCTGGAATCATGCTCCTCAACCTCCAATCCAAGCTGTGGGACTCCATGCCTGAAAAAGCACACTTCAGACCGCAGCAGCAGAGCCCGGAGCTGGACACCATCGGCTGCCTCCGCCTCTCAAAGACAGCCAGAAGCGCCATTAGCACGCGGTCAGCTGCTGCCGTCGCCGCCGGGCAGCAGCCTGGCCAGCAGCGCCTGCAGGTCCCGCCCCACGTCTCTGCCCTGCTGCTCCGCGCTGTCTGCCGCCGTCGCCGGCGCCGCCGCTGCCGCCGGGGGAGGCCGCGCCACTGCGGCAGGCGGCGGCGCCCACGCCGCCGCGGGAGGCGGGGCGGGCACGGCGGCGGCCGCCGGCGACGCCACCAGCGCCGGCGCGGCCGCGCGGGGGTCCGCCACCGGCGCGGGGCTGGGTGCCTGCTGTACGTTCTGCAGGATGGCAGAGATCGCCGCGAGGTCGAAACCCTGCGGCAGCTGCACGTCCGCGGTGGGCGCGCTGCCGGATGTGGCGGCAATGCTGGCGCAGCCGGCAGCGCCATATTCCTCGGCGGCTCCCCCGCCGTAGGCACCGGCGGCGGCGTCGTAGCCGCCGCCAAAGCCAGCTGCCGGCGGCGGCGCGGCGCGCGCCGGCGGCGGCGGCTGCCGGCCGTAGCGTTGCTGCGGACCGCCCTGCTGCATCGGCGGCTGCCAGAGCTGCTGATGCTGCCGCGGGTCGTGCTGTTGCTGCTGCTGCTGCTGCTGTCGCTGCTGATGCCGCGGGTCCTGCTGCTGGGCATAGGCCTGTGCTCCTCCGTGGCTGCCGCGCCGTGGGTCCGCAGCTGCAGCAAAACACCCAGCGAGTTGTAGGTACCAGCCTTGGCATTTGAATTAGAGCAGGCATGCAGCGATGTGCATGAAAGTGAATTCAGGACTGCTGCTTTCGGTCGTGGAATCCTCAAGGTCTGTGGCACCAATCGCATCTTCTGTTCTGACCACCTTTGGGCAGCACCTGGAAAGACAACAGGGTCATAGCCCAACAGCGCCAAGGCCAACATTAAAGACATCGAAAGTGGTTGTGTCTGTACACGGACACTCCTATGTGGACATGCACCTGCGCCGGTCGGCGCCGCCTGCTGCCGGGGGTCCACCGCCGCGCGGCGTGGATCGAAGGGCACCCCTGTGGCCGCGCCGCCGCCGCCGCCGCCGCTGGGGACCGCCACATACGGCACGCCCGTGCGCTGCGCGCTGAAGGCCATCCCGGTGTGGGCGCCGGCGCCGGCGGACGCCGGCGGCGGCAGCGACTTTGGCGGCGGCAGCGACAGATCGGCGGCCCGGGCGGCGGCGCCGGCGCGGCCGCGGCCGCGGCCGCCGCCGGCAGCCGGCCGCTGCCCCGCGTCCCTCTGCCGCGTCCCCTCCTTCTTCATCTGCACCACACACAGAATCGCTGTGGGCATCACCGCAGCATGTGGCTTCCAAGGCATGACGCTGCACATATCATGTGCCATTTCCAGATCATACACGATCCTGCACCCACCTCGCGCGAGACGCGCACGCTGTGGCCGCGCGCAACTCTGAACTGGCGGTCAGCGTTGGCGGTGAACCAGCGCTCTGCTTTCTTCGCCACCTGCAGCAGGCGGACACAAACCGCAAGCAATGTCAGGAGGTCATCGCATTTCTGAGCTCGCGAGACTTTTGGACTTTGAGCCCCCGCTCCGCCAGTCAGGTGTCGGGTTGGCCCTGCAGTCCGTACCTCGCTCTGCAACCCACAGCCCCACCCCATGTCAGGTGCGCGCCGGGCAAAGCTAATGGTGTGCAGACCGGGCAGAGTCACAGCTCGTTCTCCGCTGGGGTGCACGCCTGGGCACAGGGTGGGCTCACCTCGACGGAGGGGTAGTCCAGGCAGGCGGCGTAGGACATGCTGAAGATGTAGACGTCGTCTGGCGACAGCTGCCCAATGTTCACGCCCGCCAGCAGCACCTGCGCCGCAATTCGATCGACAACATATCGGCATGTCGATGATGTATGTGCTACAACAGCGCCACTAAGACCTGCTGGCATACGGAAAAAAGGTGACCAGTGGACGCCATCAGCACATCACAAGCTCAGCTGTATAAAGTAGCCCCTGCAGGCTGGTGCCGAAAGGGCAGTGACAGGTGAGGGGGCAGACGAACCTGCGCCTTGCTGGGCATCGGGTAGTCCTTCGGGAAGCGAAGCACGACCATCTTTTTCCGGTCCAAGTCGCCGTGCGGCCGGGCCTGCAAGCAATAAACTTGCGAATGTTTTGGCACCAGGTCTGTGGCTCAGAGATCCGTTGGCTCGACAGATTCCTGGGCGTTTTGCCTGTGAGTGCGACACCTGCGGCATGTGGTGCTTACGCCATGATGTCACTGCCTGCGCAGAGGGCCTCAAAGGGGAAGCCTGGTGCACTCGTGTGCCTGAAGCTGCCCAGCCTGCAGCAGCCCAGCACCGTCAGCAGCAGAGTGCCAGCTCATCAGGGGGCACTTCTGACGGGATTGGACGCCAGGATGTGTGCCAGTCGTGCCTGCTGCTGCCGGGCGACCGGCTCGCGCTTGGGGATGAGAGGTGCTGACGCCACGTTGCCGGCGGCCGCCGCCGCGGCGCTGCCGCCGCCATTCAGCTGCTCGTAATCAGCCATCATCTTGGCCTTCTTCTCCGCAGCCTGCAGACCATGTGACAACACTCTGACGACGGTCACGGCGGCCAATGGATGCCACTGCGTTTCGTTTTATGCCTGGTACAAGGCCTCGAATGCATGGCCCATGCTTCCTCTCACTTCCACAAGCTGCATCACAGGCGCCCGCAGCTGCACAGTGTGTGCATGGTTGCCTCCTTTTGGCGTAGGGCGGCAATGGATGCACAGATTCCACGGGCACCCTCAGACGAAAGCTCGCTGGAGCCCTCAAACGAAAGCTCGTGGCAAGCTGATCACCTGGCGCTTGGCTTCGGGGTCCAGCTCGGCCGGCTGCTGCTGCTGGTGCTTGGCCTTTCGCCTGTCAGCAGCTGCTTGCAGTCGCGCGCGCTTCGAAGCAGGGCTGCCCGGTTCGGCGGCGGCGGCGGCTGATGCCTGCGCATAGAAGTTGTGGCACTCTCAGCTGGGCGATCCCAGAAAGCCCACATGACACCTTGACAGTTGACAATCTGCCATGCAGCACGTCGAGGTACGCTGCTGGGCCATGCGAGCAGACGTGATTCTCGACTCGCATCTTTGGCAGTCACATGTGGCGCTGGCACATCGTCACCAAGTTTTGTTCTCTGGCATTCGCACCTTGCGCAGGCGGGGCGCCGCACGGGCGTTGGCGTCGCTGCTGCTGGGGTGCAGCTTTCGGAAACAAAGCCAGAAAAACTGGAGACTTGGTTATTCGCACCTTGTGCAGCCGGGGCGCCAAGTCAGCATCGCTGTCGTCGTTGCTGCTGCTCGGAGCTTCGTCCTCCTCCTCCTCGCCGCTGCTGCTGTCAGGGTGCAAGCCCCCCGCCGCGCCCGCTACGTCGCCAAAGCCGAGCGATGCGCCTTCCGGCGTGTCCATTAGGCTGCGGCCCGCCTGTATTGTGATTCAATCGATGACATGTTCAGCACTGCGCTTACTGCCCAATGAGCTCGCAAGTGACGGTGAGCGGCAACACAATGGCAGTATGGTGCCAACCCAAGTGGCGAGGGGCCTGCTTCGCTTGATGAAGGATGCCCACACTTGGTGGGTGATCTGCAGGCATCATGCACGATGCGTGCCACTGTCAAACTTTTGCGACAGGCATTCCACACGCACATGCTTCTTAGCGGTTGCCGTGGCGGCCATGTGCGCCTGCCGCCGCGCGGCCTTCGCCGCTGTCTTGGCTGCAGAGGAGGCGCGCTGCACGACTCGCACCTCCACCTGCGCGATGCCAGGCAATATTCGAGTGGAACTCTTCAGCATCATGCATCCAGGCTCAGGGCAACATCGGAAGAGCAGCAACTGGATGCTGGCTTGGTGACATGTGGCCGGCTGCAGGTGCTACAGCACCAGAGGCCGCGGCGCCGCCGCCGATGCCGAGCTGCAGCATGACAGTTCTGCAGGCCCGACAGACCGCACTTGGGCGCCGGAGGAGGCGATCAGGTCGGCCTCGAGCGCCAGCAGCAGCCGGCGGTAGTGCTTCACCAGCGCCGGCGCCAGGGAGCCCTTGCCGGTGTCCGTGTCCGGCCGCAATTCCCGCAGCACCGCCCGCCACTGCCTGCACCAAGCGCACGATGTTCGTTTGACAGTAGCAACAGGAAGTGCCACCAGATTTGAATGGTGTGCTTCACCAGCGCCTGCACCAGGGAATCCTTGCTGGTGTCCGTGTCCGGCCGCAGATCCCGCAGCACCTGCCGCCACTGCCTGCAAGGCATACAGGAGATTTGTCGTTGCGATGCGGGATGCAACCACCACACCCTGGGGCACACTCTCTCATGGTCTGCGCACTGAGCGGCACAACACTTTGCACACTTCACCACAGACTGCACATGACGTCCCTGCACTGAGGGGCATTGTGCAAGCGCAGACAGCGTACCGGGTGGCGGTGGCGGCCTGATAGCCGCCGCGCTGCGCGACTGCCCGGAAAAGCGCCCACAGGTCCAGCGGCTGGTGGTCCAGCACCGGCGCCGCCTGCGCACCACAGATATACAAGTTGTCGTGTGTAGTCGAGAGCCCGGCTGTGCATTCCCTGCTCAGGCATGGATCAGTGAGCCCTGCTCTCTAGCGGCTGGTGGTTCAGCACCGGCGTCGCGTGCGCCCCCGATAGAACGGTGTCAGCAACATCACCTGTCAATTATTTCCTCTATTCGACTAGGCGCCCGGCACACAGTGCATTCCGCGAGCGTGGGCTGGATCTGATTCAGGGGCTGCGTTCCCCGCATGAACGTTCCTGCGATTTCGTTTGGGTGGGTCTCCTCAATGCGGCAATCGGGAGGCAATCACAACTCTGGTGGCATCCGGGATTTCACTCAGCGCTTCACTCAGCATGGTCTTGCTTGCTGACGAAAGAAGGATAGCATAGAAGCGGCAGCGACTCGCCTGGGACGCGCCATGGCGCTCGTAGAAAGCCGTTAGCATGGCTGCAAAGCTCTCCTGCGTCGGCGGCACGTGCTCCGCATACGACACCCACCTGCACCAGGCGGGGGGCTCAACTTGCATGACAAGGCCTGCACAGCCTCGAACGATGCGAGGCGGTGATGCCATGTTTTGAATTCTAAGTGCCTTTGGTCCCTGGAGCTGCCTTGACCCTCAATGCAGCACAAGCCTGCATGCTCCATGAACATGTGCTGACATGCAGCGGCTGCAGCGGCAATGGCAGCGCCAATAGCAGCAGCGGCAGTCACCGCTTCCATATCTCTCATCAAACCCCTTGCCATCTCTCGCGAGTCCAAGTCCACAGACCTGTACTCGTCGCCGGAGGCCTTGCCGGGAACGGCCTCCAGCTCGGGAGGCGGCGGCACGCCCGCCTCGGGGCGCTTGCGGCGCGCGAAGGCCACGCCTGGGGAGCCCAGCACCGCCAGCAGCGCGTCGCCCACCTCGCCCGCCGACCACAGCCGGCTCTTGGCAAAGGTCTGCGTGGCAGCAGCTTCGATGTGAGCGCCCAACTAGAAAACTGTCCAGCAGCGCCAGCAGCGCATCGCCCACCTCGCCCGCCGACCATAGCCGGCTCTTCGCGAACCGGCTCTTCGCGAAGGTGTGCGCCGCAGCAAGCTTTCTCACAAACAACGCCGTGTACAAATAAAACTTTGGGAGCTCGCCACCTCGCCCGCCGATTACAGCCGGCTCTTTGTAAAGGTCTGCGCGGCAGCAAGCCAGCTTTGGACGCATGCTGGCAGCAGGCTGCCCTGAAGCCTTCTGACACCATGGTGCAGTGTGCGCAACTGGCCGCAAGCCTAGCAACCCAGTATCGTCCTCGTGCAGCCTCTCACGAAAAGAACATGCGCAGGGAAACAGACCAACCAGCTCGCGCAGGCGCAGCGCCGCAGCTGCGGCAGTGCCGGAGGGGCCGTCCAGAAAGGACAGCGGCGAGCGCGCGATGACCGACAGCCCTGCCGCCACCTCCGTCGGCTGCAGCCGCAGCTCCCGCTCGACGTTTGCCAGCCTGCAAACGTGGACGGTCAACGTTGCTGCGAGGTATGCTCAATGGCATTGGCATAACCAACAGGCCCGCCGCCACCTCGGGTGGCTGCAGCCGCAGCTCCGCTCGACATTCGCCAGCCTGCGGGCGCAGACAGCAGTGTGTCGCCGCCTTCCGGAGGTGTTGTCAAAATCAATAAGCATAACCGACAGGCCCGCAGCCACCTCCGCCAACTGCAGCCGCAGCTCCCGCTCGACGGTCGCCAGCCTGCAGGTGTGGGCAGCACACTGTTGTCATGTCTGCGTGACATGCCCAGAGCAAAAACAGTCGTGCGCTTGTCTGTGCTGCATACGCGGGGCTTTGCGCACACCGCAAGCCCCTGCTGGAAGTAATGGGTGCCTGGCCAAGGCGTCCCGCACATAAGACTGGACTAGCATCGGCTCAACAACGAGCGCAGCGCTCACCCACGCTCACGGGTGACCTCCGCCGCCTCGTCCGCGCGCGCCGCAGCCTTGGCCGCCTTTTCCGCGACGCGCCGCTCCTCCCGCTGTGCCTTGCGGGCCGCCTTTGCCGCCTCCTTCTCCGCCCGCCGCTGCTCAGCCTCCTCTTCTTCCTCCGCCGCCAGCGCCGCCACGGCGTCCGAGGACGACCGGTCGCGCTTGCCGCTGCCGCCCGCCGCCTCCAGCTTGCGCTTTTTGGCCGTCGGCGGCGGTGTCCCGTCCTCCTGTCCGAGGACCACACCGTTCGAGGGTCACACCGACATGCAAGCGCGGCTCGGTGCAGGTGTAGGCTCTGGGGGAACATATGAACGCGAATCGAACCGTCCGATGATGTGCCAGATCAGGTGGGACCTTGCAATGCCCCGAGCCTGTGCAATCGAGGCAGGCATTGAAGACCATGCAGCACACATGGCTAACAACGGCAGCGCTGGTTGCAGAGCCTCATACCCTTGTGTTTCCAAAGTTTGAGCAGAGATGTCAGACCATGTGAAACCCTCCAGAGCACGAAACAACGTCTAGGAAGCAATCCTGGTGCCACGTGCGTCGTCCCTACAGACCCACCTCGTTGACCTCCTGCTCGACGGGGGGTTTGCCGTCAGGTTTGGCGCCATTGAGGGCGGACGGCCGCCGCTTGGGGGCCGGCCTTGCGACGGGCGTGACGACGCGCGAGCGCGCCAGGCTGAAGATCTGCCGCGCCGCGCTTGCCGCCTGCGCTGCCGCCTCCTGTTGAGTAGAAGCGGGTCATGGAATTAGGTCGGACTCGCGATTGGTAGTCCCCGTGAAGTGCCCACCACCTTCCCATGGGTCTTTTCGCAGTGTGCAACCACACATGATCCTGTAACCGGTTGATTCTCACCGTTCAATACTGGATTTTGTCCATCCTTCGTCTCATTTTCCCCCCGCTTTCACACGGAAACATTGTCTCACCTGTGTAGGCTCCCGGTGCGGGTCGGTCGCCGTCGCAAACAGCCATGCCAGCGCGCCTGCCGCGGTGCAGCGCGTCGCCACCTCCGCGCTGGGCTGCGGCGGCCGGATGTCGCGCCGCGTCTCCGCTTGCCCCGGGCCGCCGTCGCCATCGGAGCCGCCATCTTCACGGTAGCCCGGCTGGTTCCGCTCGTCGCTCTCGTCCAGCGCATCCCTTGTGTAAGGCAGTAACAGACTCGATTTCAGGCCTGCCAACTTGACTGGCAGCACCCATGCACCGGATCACAAGCTCACGCCATTGGCATCTTGACCGATTGGGCGTCACTCAGCATTTTACCATGCAAAACACTCGATGGTCGAGCATGAATTCGCACCAGGCCAAGTGGTTGGTGATGGGCTCTTTGCCGGCGCGCTTGTCCAGCACCTCCTTGCCCTCCTCCACTGCGCGCTGGAAGTTCTGCGGCATGCATCATGACTCTAGGCGATGTAACCCCTGGTTTTGTTGCTCCGCGACGTTGGCAAGGGTGATTCGCCAAGAAGAATGCAACAGCGCAGGCGCGGTCGAGTTCGAGTGCTTGCGACGCGACAGCGCGGCAGGCGCCAATCTGCGGCGCACCGGCTTTTTGACCTTGACCTTGGACAGCTGCTCGTAATGCTCGCTGAAGAGCACCAGCGTGTCCGGCTGCAAGCATGAGGCAAGCAGCTGTTCAGGTAACTGCGATCAAGCCGCTCAAACCCAGGTCTGCCGGCGCTCGGTGGATGATCGAGCCATGCATATAGATGTGCATTGCATCTTGTAACGCCCGGCGTGCTCTGAAGCATGCTGGAGGATGCTCCACCTGGAACCATCCGAAGCTGCGGTCGCCGAAGAAGTAGATCAGCAGCGTGTTGGGGCGGCGGAGGGCCAGATGGCGTTCCGCGGCCTTGTCCGGATCGGCGACCTGCCCCGGCCACCTGCGTGGCAGTTGCGCCGGCGTGTAGGAAGGTCCATAGTTTCAAGCTTGATAGGTTTGCTGCGCATAGCTTACACGATGCAGATCCGTGACCTGACCATCGAACAGGCAGGCTCAGCGGCGTGCGGAGGTTTACCGCGGATACCCCTTCACGCTGGCCCACACCAGGTCTCCGACCTTGAAGTCGCCCAAGGCGTACTTATTCTCGATTCCCTCTCCCTTGACGTGCTTCTTCACCATGCTGCTGCTGCGTTTGCACGGCTTCCAGCTGATGGTTCAGTCCGACTTTGATCGCAACAGCCGCAAGTCTCGTGATGGGCTCAGAAGCTCAAAGCTGCACAGATACGCAGTATTGCTCTGGATCGCGAATGCAAAAGCACGGTCGCGCCCGCGTGAAACTTCCTAGTGTCAAGTGTCGGCATCCAGGCGCATCAGCCGAGGCAGAAACCGAGGGAGGCACGTTCAGCAGCGCCAGCTGCGGACTTCGGACACGTGCAATGTTGCAAACAAGACAAAGCATGCTGCGTGATGCTGCGCGCGCGAATGCCCTGCTGGGGGTAGATAAGCTGCAGGGATGGTGTCGGCGATTGCTTTCGGAAAGCCATCTGCACTTCTCGTTTTGCAAGGAGCTACCGTGCTGATAGCGAGGCTGTGCTGAAACTCTCGTTCAGGCGCTGGCCGGCGCGACGGAGGCAGTATCCGGATCATCTTGCGTGGGGCACCTAGTTGAGCAACAATGGCGCTGGGCCTGCTGTCCTGCAGGCCGCAGATCACCAGTCGGATCACAAATGGTAAGCAAGCACATTCGCAGGTTCCCCAGCAAACTCGTTCACCGTCAGTGCTGTTTGTCCTGCCACTGCAACTGCACTCCTGCAAATCGCAGCCCGCGCAGCAGGGTTCCACGTTCGCTCCAGGCCTCATGCACTGTATCCCCTGAGCCGCCAACCCTGATCCTGGCAGGCACAAGGTCCGCTGTGCCGGCAGGCGTGCGTGCGCCGGTTCCCTGCGCGTTGCGGTGCCTGGGCATGCATGCACAGCCGGTGCTGCGGCGACGCAGCGGCAACAGCGGCTCTGCACCCCGCACACAGCGTGTGGTGATGACTGCATCGGCAGCAGCAGCCCCCAGCTTCGAGCCAGCGCAGCCTGCGTGGGGCCCCGTGCAGCTGCTGGCGCGGGCTGCGGCGCTCGCGATCTCAGTGTGGCGGGCGGCGGTGGCCAAGTTTGCTGCAGCAGCCGCCGGCGGCAAGGAGTTTGACGCAGAGGTAGGGACAGAAACCTGGAGCTTTCACATAATTATGCCCCAGCCATCGAAGATTTAGACGAAGCCCGCGCTGCTCGCCTCTGCCTCTTGCATGCACCATGTTTCAAAGCAGGGTCTCGCTCCCCTGAACCCAGTTCGACGCACAGCCGTCTGTCTTGACGCGACTCGCACCGTGTCACCGACATCATGTGTGTTTCCTGCCCGGGCAGGCGGTGAACGCGCAGATCAAAGGCAGCGTGCGCAACATGCGGACGCTGATGCTGGTCGCGCCCTTCGCCGCCATCAGCAACAGCTCGGTGCACACGCTGCTGCTCATAACGCGCGCGGTGTCCAGCTTCATCAAGCTGTACCTGCTGCTGCTGTTCATGCGGGTGCTGCTGTCCTGGTTTCCCGCCTTCAACTGGGAGGACCAGCCCTGGCTCGCGCTGCGCCAGGTGCGACCTTTGAAATGGTCGTCTGGCGGTAAAGTACAAATTCAGACTTGTTGCGTTGAACACAACTGGGAGGAGCAGTCGTGGCTCGCGCTGCGCCAGGTGCACCAGAAACCCTTGTAAACATCTACAATTAGGCATCGTGGACTCCTCTGGTATGCACAGCTTCTCGGCATGAGCGGTGAAGATTGCGCGGCACGAGAGCGACTTATTTGTGCTGACTTTGGCTAGGGCACATCCTCCTCACATGCGCCTTCTTGCATGTATCATGTTGCCTGGCCATAGTCCTCACAGGTGTCATGCAAGTTGATCTGTGCTTCCCTGCCCGCCAGGTTACGGACCCGTACCTCAACCTGTTCCGCGGCCTGGTGCCGCCGCTCCTAGGCACGATTGACTTCGTGAGTGATTTTCTGCCCCCACTGCTGACAGCAGTGTTCATGTTCACCGTGGCGGGTTGTGCGCCTGGCCTGCAGTGCCTTGCTGGACACACACTTGCACAGCAGCACACAAACACTGCTCATGTTTGCTTTGCGGAATACGAAAACTGATGGCGTCCCTATACTCTGCCCTGCAGACGCCGCTGTTCGGCTTCATGATCCTGCAATTCCTGGCTGGCGTGCTCGAGATCCAGGACGAGGATTCTGATGTCTGGTAGATCGATTTGCCCTGTGCATGAGGTGCAGACCTGGGATTGGATGCAGAACTAAGAGTGGCTGCAGGATGGGGACATTCTGATGTAAATGCTGTCTTGGTCTGCTCCATGTGCACCCCTGAGACAGGAATCGCAAGGCAGATTGACGCCATAGCTGTCAGCCAAGGACACTGCTGGCCTCCTTTTACAAGTCTTGCTCTCCAGAGCAAGCCCGGCCTGCGCTGCGATCGCGCAGTATCTCTCAGCTGGCCGTGACTCCACCTTTCTCTTTCCTATGTTCAATATAAACGCCCTGAAGAATGTTCTGACCGACAGTTTCGGTTGGGAGGAGAACTATCCATGTGGAGCAATTGTTCCGGTGCGTGCCGCCGCCCATCGCACACTGCATCTGGGCTGGCGGCCGCGCATAAGAACTTTCTCACATCACTGCGACAGATGACCCGTATACAATCCTTTGCACATCATTGCGTCGGGTAGCTGAGGACCCGGCTGTCCGAGCTGTCCAGGCTGAGCTTGCGCTTCTTGGGCTGCAGCTCCTTGAACGGCGAGCACGGCTTGACCTGGCCGCTGAAGTGCTTCTGCGTCCACCGCTCGAAGGCCTCGTTGACCGCTGTGGTATACGCCGGGTCGCCATTGCGGCTGTAGATGCGCAGCTTCTTGTCCTGCGTCGTGTGTCCCACGCGTTGCTGAACACAGCGGCGGACAAGCACTGAGTTCAAGGACCAGGCTGCCATGCACACATTCAAGAGGTGAAGCCACCAGCTTGCCAGCATGAGCGACATGTGCCCAGACGGTACACACAGTCAAGGGCAGCCCTGCATGTCATTTGCAGTGCTGGGAGGCGCACCTGGAAGTGGCTCGGCAGCATGGAGTTCTCGTCCCGCCCTGTGATGCGGAACTTCTCCTCGCTGTCGAAGTCCTTGAAGAAGTGCACCTGCGGATCGCGCAGCAAGGGCGAACATCAGCCTGCAGCACGTACAAGTCTACAGGCGAGAGTCTCCACACCGCGCGAACGTCAGCCTGGCACCGGCACCCCCACCGCAGCAGGCGTGCCACAACAAACAGTGTGACAGATCGCAGAGCGGATGATAGCTCCTTGAAAGGTAAATGTCCAAGCGCGCCTTGTCCATGAGTTGTCGGCGCTCATGGAGGAATTGTCGGCGCCCATTGGGGAATTTAACTTCAGCTTGCGATATAATAAACTCTACAGCACAAGACGCTGGTACCCTCCTGCATCGATTGCGCACCTTGTCCATGGGGTTGTCGGCGCCCATGGAGAAGTTGACCTTCTTCTCCGTCAGGATGATGTCCTCCTCCCGCAGCTGCACTGCCCCCGAGTAGTGTGCCACGATGTCTGCAGACGCGAAGACCCAATGTTGCTGGTGGCGCATTGTGGGCCGTTTGACAAATTTCTCGTCCAGGCGATGTGAGAGTCCCAGTGTAGCGTTGTTGTGACAGGATGCACACGCTGCTAGGCGCATTCAGGAGGTGTGCGCTCAAAACCTTGTGCTGCCGGCGTCACACCAGCTCAGGAAGTGCACACGCTGTGGCATGCTGACATATTGCCGCGTGCCCGAAAGCCGAATGACCAGCCGCGCCTGCGGCAGCACTTTCGGCCAGGCCTCCAAGCGCGCATTGGAGGGGTCTTGTCAAGGGGTTGCACATTTCATGGTCCCCGCTGGGGGGCAATATACACATGGTTTCCGAATGACACGCACCCTGCTTTTTTGGCACCTTCCACTGATCCGCCTCCAGCTGCAGCGGTGGGATGGTGACCTCCTGCACATAGCGGTACAGGTCCCGCCGCCGCAGCCGCCCGATGATGGCCTGCGCCCGCCGCATCGCGCTTTCGTTCACGTCGCAATACCTGCGCCATATGAATGCATTCAAGTAAGGCTGCAGCCTTCCGGCCATAGCCGGACCTTTGATGCCTTGTTGTACATGGCTGGCGGCCTGCGCCCGCCGCATCGAACCCTCGTTCAAGCCGCAGTACCTGCGCCATGTTAAAAAAAAAAAAAAAAGAAAAAAAAAAAGGACTAGGTTTCCTTTCCGATGGTTTCGTCTTCCGGCCACAACTGGTGGCCTGCAGCCGCCACATCGCGCCCTCATTCACATCGCAGTAAAGCGCCACATTGACAGTTTCCAAGTGAAGGTGAGGTCTTCTGGCCATGGCATTTCAATGATATCCTCTCCTGCATGCGCTTCCAGGTGCGCTGAACAAAAACTGCACCGCCGTCTGCCATCCACTACTATTCACCGGCAAGGCCGAGGCAATCGAAATCCACTTTCTGCTGCCTCACACAGGTGACTGTGCTGCCAGGTATATGACTGCGGTGGCAGGCAGCTGCACGGAACATACATGGCACGACGCGCACCCGGGGTTGTACAGGTGGAAGTTCTCGATGCCCTTCAGGATGCTGTCGTCCAGCGTCACAAAGTCGGCCGCCTTGCGGATGCGGTCGGAGAAGTGCATCGCCTTGTCCGCCTCCAGCAGCGCGTCCACGATCATGTGCTCGATTCCTTTTGCCTTCCTGCGCGGCGCGACACGAAAATGGGCATTGGAATATGATATGGGCAATGGAATATGTTGTGTTTCCTTTCTGTCCTGTCCCTTGCGTTCTGTGGTGAGCATCGCTTTGTCCTCCAGCAGCGCGCCCACGAGCATGTGCTCAATTTCTTTGCCATCCTGCAAGATGCAATGGGCAGATTGGTAGATAAACATTCCCTGATCTTCTGGATTGTTGTGCATCGCTTTGTCCGCCTCCAGCGCGTCAGCGATCATGTGCTCAATTCGTTTGGCCTTCCTGCGCAGAGACGCCTGTGGCCTTCCTGCGTATTGGTATATGGGGATACCAATACGCACAGGCCGAGTGTTCCTGGGCAGCGCGTCCACGACCATGTTCTCGACCCCTTTGCCTCCTGTGGGAACCTGCGGGGTGCACTGAGCAAACGCTGAGACTTCCAGCCACATTTGTTGCGCTTCGCCTTGTGCGCCTCCAGCAGCGCATCCGCTCATTGCACCCTGCAGGAAGGCCAAGGGCATTGAGCATACGATAGTCGTGAGCGGCGGCGCGTCCACAATTTTGTGCTCGATGCGATTTCCCTTCACAGCGCAACACGACTGTAATGGGGGATTTGACTTCTGGAAAAATCTGGACCTCTGAAGGTGATGCAGGGCATTCCTGCCCTGTTTCTTGTCTGGAGGATCGTCTGCGGCGTCAACAGCCTCTGGCCTGTGCACGAAAAGCGTGAGGAAAGCGGAGCCAGGTCTGCGGAATGTTAGAAGACCAGGAGGGTGGCTGCAGCGGGAGAGGCATGCTTGACAGCACACCTGTGGTTGTAGATATTGGAGTGCATCTGCGCGCGGCAGTGGTACAGCTCATAGATGTTGGAGTGCACCGACGCCTTGAAGCAGATCTCGTCGTCAATGACCTGCGGTACACAAGGACTCGAGTTATGGAAACAGCCTCGAATTACGGAACAGTAGTAAATTTTCGATGAAGGAAGGGCGGCAAAGCGGGTGCAAATTGCTACATTGCATTGCCAGACGTGAGCAGCTGCATAGCTGCGGTCGTGCCCATCAGCAGCCGGGCCTAATTAGGCTGCCGTGATGCCACTGCTTGTGCGGAGGCGCATCTTTCAGCAAAGCATGTCTGTGTAGGAAAGGCACCTTGGAGAAGCGCATGATGCGGTCAAAGTCGCAGGAGGTCTTGACACCGCAGTGGAGCGCGTCCCGCGCCAGGTAGTCGAACCTGCAGTCCAGGATGTCATGTTACAGGACAAGCATATTCCAGTCGTTGTGTTTACTTGCTGCTTTCCTGACGGCAGAGATCTTGCGGGAGCAGGTGCGCGGCAGCACGACCCTATGGCTTGCGCAAGCGACTGACAGCTACATGTGTGATGCGCCGGTCCAGAATTCTGGTTGCTGGAAAGTTGAGCGCACTTGTCCACGTCAATGCCATTGATGCCGTTGGCAACGATGTCGAACAGGAACTTCTTGTCGCTGGCGGCCCGCAGTGAGGAGTTGTGCGCGGACAGTATCAGGTCCTTCACGTCCTTCACCTGTGAGCGCCAATCGAATGATGACATGAGGAATCAATATAAAAGCGGCCATGCTGCAAGGGCGCCGTGCGCCCAGCAAACTGGCTCAATCCGCTGACCAGAGCGGTCCCACATGCCGGGCAGCGTACAGCAGATGCACCAAGGAGACGGCGGAATGCACAGCTACTGCAGCAGATGCACAGCCACTGACCCGCGTCGCCGGCAGCCGGTGCTCCGCCTCCTCCCCGTATCGCATGTGCAGATCCGCCACGATGTCGTCCAGGATCAGGGTCGACATCTCCTCGTGGCTCCTGAAGCATGGCAACACGCGACGCTGTCAGTGCTGCAAATCAGACCAGCACCAGAGTCGACAGCTCGTCGTGGCTCCTGAACCAGAAAATGCATGACGCCGTCACTGATGTGGATCTACATGCAGCAGTAAGAAGAGCACCAGCCGTTCGATGTGCAGCAGCTGACAGGCGGTGTCTCACAGATGCAGTCACCTAACATAACAAGCTTACCAGTCCTTGATACCCTTCCGTCTCAGAAACTCGGAGTCGAAGACGTGCGAGAACGGCCCGTGGCCCAGATCATGGCACAGGCCTGCACGAAAGAAGCAGTGCTTCGCCAAGAGCTTAGAACGACAATCACAGTGCAGTCCATGCATGACTGCATGAGAAGATGCTCAGAATGCCCATGTAGGAACGTTCGCGTGTCCATCATACACCGTCAACCTGCGATCTGCACTGTCTCCACATCGGAATGCGACACGTCCAGCTGCGCGCCCTGCGCCCGCCAGATCTGGTACGCCGCCTGGCACAGGCACACAGCACCATGCTGTCAGCAGAGCTTGCAGTGTGCGTCTCTGGCGCCTAGACACAGTGAGTGGCGATGCAGTGAATGAGTGCCCTCGTCACCAGCATGCACAAGGCTGGAGCTGCCAGGTGACAGTGCTGCAGGCGCTGTGCGCCTCGCTTGCCACGGCGCAGCCGTTTGAATGCCTCCAAAAGCTCCCAACAACACTGCCGAGCACATGACACATGACACATGACGATGTCTCAGAGCGTCTCAAAGCAGCGCTGTCGCCCACCTCCTGCGCCTTGTAGGCGACGCCCAGGCTGTGCTCAAAGCGGTTGTGCGACGCCGAGGGGAATACAAAGTAGGTCAGCCCCAGCTGCTTCAGCTCCCGTAGGCGCTGGAACTGCGGCGTGTCGACGATGAGCGTGCTGATGCCGTCCAACCGCATCAGCCCGTGCACCGCATCCTGTGAACACACGTTGCATGCAGAGAGTCACATTTGATGTTCAGGTTAGAACAAGCTTTGGGCATTGCGGGCAGGGCATGTTTCTGCACTGTATGTGAGCCGTCATATGATTGCAGACACATGAGCGATGCCAGCGAGCAATGCTAGCGATTGTCTCGCCATACGGCTCGGCCGGCACAGCCTTTCGTTACCAAGGCGCATGCGGCATTGTGCATGCGGCAGTGATCCAGAGGGACAGCGGGCTCACATTGAAGTAATACCCTTTGTTCAGACGCGCCGGTAACGGGTCCAGCCGCGCCCTGCTGTCCAGCGTGCTGCCGCCGGCTGACCCGCCGCTGTCCAGGTGCCTCCTCAGGTCATTTGGCGCGTTGTGCACTTGCTGCATGCAAGCATACCGACCGCCTCAGTGAATATGTGTTTGGGCAGCTGTGAGCGGGAGGCGCTGGTGCTGTGGCACAGTGCATCTGGTGGCATGCTTTATGACTGGCTCACCTGTGACATCCTGATGCCGTCATCGTCATCCATAGCGAATGCAATGTGGATCGATCAGGCTCGGCAGTGGTGCCGGACCGCCGGCGCACTCGATGCTGCCTGCCGGCAGCAACAATCGGGGGGTGCCCGGCCGGCAGGCGTGCGCTGGACTCAGCGGCGAAGCTGAAGAATACGTCTTCTTGCAGCTGGTAGCTGGCACAAGCTTCTGAGGATCAAGCTGAAACTACCCTTCCAAGCCGAGTGGTGGCCAGTTCTAGGTTGCAATCGTGAGGAACCGCAACCCGCGCCGAAGTGGAAGTCAAGCTGTGTAAGAGGTAGTTTCGATCAGACCTAGATCCTGCATGAGAAGATTGATGCTAGGCGAGAGCGGAAGAACTGATATCGACGAGGAACAACAAAACAATGTTGCAGCATTGCTGTTGTGTGATGGCATTTCGATCGTGAGCAACTTGAAAGCTGCGCGTTGGTTGGCTGGCGAAAGGGGTGCTCATGTTGCCTGAGGAGTAGGGTAACCGGAAAGGCACGTAACCGGAAACTCAGGTTACGCCAACCGGAAACCGCGGTTTCCCACCCGAAACCGGCCAGGAATTCCGGTGAGTTTCCGGTTACCATGGTCGTTCCCCATTCTAAACCAGTGGAATCTAATGTCAGTCGAGGCCCGTTTTGGGTTTGCTGTGTCAACCGTTTGCGAGTGAGGCTGGCGGGTGTAATCTATCTATCTATCTATCTGTGCGTAATCCATGTTAACTGCCCCCCTGTCCCAAGCCGCGGGCCTCATTCAGGCGCATGAGCACTCTTAACCCCGTCCCGCCGGCAATTCATTCAACTCATTTGATGTTGATGTCCACAAGGAGAGTGACCTTTACTCCCCTTGGAAATTCATGCACAGTGATTCACGCTTTCGCTTGTGTAAGACCAGTACTTGGAAATGCATGGGCCTGGAAATGGAGAAGAGCACAGGACCTATTGTGGGGGACTTTACGCTGCAAGGCGCCCTGAATATCATATTCAAGCCTACGCAGCTCATCACAGCATGACCTGCCCAATTCGTCTTGTGTTCAGGAAGGACGTGTTGATGCCGCTATCTCGGGACATGGCGACGCGCCCTGTGCGCGCCACCTCCAGAATGCCGTATTGCTTCAGCAGACTCTGCGCCGCGATCATCTTCCCCTGCGGACACAATGAATGCGGGAGTCGGCGCAGCATCAGTCGACCATCATACAACAGGAGCCATAGAACTACAAGAGCAGAAGTTCAGTGCGAGAGGATTTTGCCCCGTCTTCATGACAGCTTGTTTCGCAAGCATAGTGCTCTGTAGGCATTGTATGCCGCGGGCGCACCTCCTTGCCCTGGAGCTCCAGTGTGATCGTCTGGCTGGATAGGTCGATGACCTTCCCGTGGAAAATTTCTGCGGATCGTATGCGTTGTATCTCAGCATCTGGTGTGCGCATGTGTACCTCCGCGAAATACAAAGGGGAGACCATGCATGATGTGAGCGGGAACTCATGCAATACATGGAGACCATGCATCATGTGACGGGGGAGCTCACCAGCGATCTCCTTGAGGTCACCTCGCTGCGAGGGTTGGCATCGGACCTGCGAAGACCCTCTGGTATAGATACTGGCATTCGTGTCTATGCAATTGAGCCACAGCATGCATTGCCAGGACGGAGCTGGGCGCACCAGCACATTCGAATGCATCCTCACCTTCACAATCATCAGTTCCCGCGCGACAAAAGGAGCGCCCGTCAAGTCTGAGACGCCGTGCACGATGTCTAGGGCCTCGATCTGCGACAGCACGTTCGTACATCAGGCCTTCTGATCCATCTTGTCTTCAATTTCGCATTACATTGCACTTCTGCCGCTGGAAGGAGCTCGTCGGGACGGTGCGGTAGTCTGCAGTTTTAACAATCCGCAGGCGGTGGCCGTGTCACACGAGTAATGACTATAAATCCAGGGGCGGAGAGCGTGCTCCACCTGCTGCACGAGGCCGGGCAGGCCCTCCTCGTCCCGCGGGATGACGACGGTGATGCGGGAGCGGCCTGGCTGCTCGCTGGAGCCCACCGCCAGGCTCTGCACGTTGATGTCCTGCCGCGCGATCGCCGCCGTGATGTCCATCAGGCTGCCCGCCCGGTTGCTCACCTGTGTTGGCACAACCGCAACCGTCCTTTGGTTGTAAGTTGGGGTTCGCTTCAGACATTTGTGCTGCCATCTCTGGGGCATATGATCTGCGGCAGGCGCTGCATGCATACTGCGCAAACACGGGGATGTGTGCCACACCTCAATGGACAGCGTGTACGAGTCGTCCAACACGCCCAACGCCGTGCCATCCTCTGAGATCACCTGCAGACATCGTGAAGCAACGACTTGCAATCGGACCTTCACTGATAAAGAATAATACGCCAGCTCACAAGCTACCCACCCACCCGGCCTCCCAGGTCTCGGTGGAGACGCTTTGCTGTTCCATGAGCGCGATTAACGCAGCGGGCGCCGCCTTTGGTGGACTCGGAACCACTATCGAAACTATGGGAGAACCACCTCTCAAAAACCTGCCCACCTGCTTGGCCTCCCACATCGCCATGGAGGCGCACCGCTGCTCACGGCGCCGCAGAGGCCGCCAAGGATGGACTCAATACTGATTGAAATATCTGAAGGAAGATGTTTCACTACTTACAGTCAACCCACCTGCTTGGCCTCCCACATCTCGGTGGAGGCGCTCTGCTGCTCCGCCAGCGCCGACAGCGCTTCCGGCGACAGCTCCGGCGGGCCGGCGGCGGCGGGCCCGCCGCCGTCGGCCTCGTCAAAGCTGCCCAGAGTGGAGGTGACCTCCAGCAGCAGGCCGCCGCGCTTGAGGGAAACGGTGCCCGTGCGTGCCAGCTGTACGATGCCAAAGTGCTGCAGGTTGGACTGCAGCACCACCGTCTTGCCCGCGTCGCCCGTGACGGCCATGGTGTAGGTGCCCTCTGCATAAATGAGTGAACAAAGGATGGTTCAGGTTGCCGGCTGTGAAGCCTGAAACCGTTTGCTGGCTGTGTTACAATATCCGTGGCAGCCCATGCATTCAACACCGCGCTGATAGCACCCTTGAGGCTGCAGCACAGGTGGCACAGCCTGTCGCAATGGCGGCGCACCTGAGGCATCGAGCATCCGTGCCCTAAAGATCTGGGCGAGTTCCCTGATCTGCGTGCGCGCCTCCCCCGGCGGCGCGCGCACTTTAATGAGCACCAGCTCCCGCTCAACGCGGTTCTCCGCCGTCAAATTCTCCACATACAGTACCTGCAAAAAGACACATATATAGTGCTCTGATGGTTGAACTGACGTCCGATCTGACAGTGGGCAGTCCGCTTCTGTCCCTGCGCCAGTGTGGCAGGTTGCCGCATGGTGACAATGCCCGCGACATGTGGTGTGTGCGTGTCAGTTTACAGCACCACCCACCTTTTCCAGCTTGTTGAGCTCCTGCAGCAGGGCGTTGGCCTCGTCCGCAGTGCCCGCGATAGTGATCGTGAAGATTGCCGTGTCTACATTCAGCCCCACCGCCAGCGACTCGATATTCTTGCCTGCAGGGGCACGCCCAGCAGTCATGCAGCTGTTATGATGCTCTCTGCATGGACTGCGGAGCTTTTCATATCGGTACTTGGACTGCCGGCACGAAACACTGTGCCTCATCCGCGTGAGGCAATGCAGGTCACGAATCTGCGGCACACCCGCATCGTTGAAGATGCGCGAGACCTGGTTAATCAGGCCCGGCTCGTCGGCCACGAAAACCGACAGCACGTGACGCTGCTCGCCGGCTGCGAGCGGCATGTGTGCCGCCTCTGCCGGTGCCGCCGCGTGGCCGCTGCCGTTGGTGCTGACAGCGGCGACGCAGACCGGAGCCCGCCGCGAGGCGTGCACTTGTTTCTGGTCATGCCTCGGTGCCGATGTCACCCTGCATGAATATTTCCCGAAGGCCGTCGCAGAGTTCACAGCAGTCGTCGTTGATCACGAAGTGCCCAGTGCGCAGCGTGTGAGCAGACGCACCTGGCGGGGAAGCTGTCGGTGGTGGGATTGGACGATCGCTGAGGGATCCCGCAGCAGCGCAAGGTCCTGTCATGGATCATTGCAGCTTGTCGAGCCGGCGGATTGGCCACGGGTCGGCTACACCATCCACAGGACATCATGATGCTGCTGCGCGCAGAAATGATGTGCGCAAGATGCAGAGATTGAACTCCCGCGAGGCAACGCGTTTCTGTTTGCTAGATCGCTCTTGCTAGATCGCTCTTGGAGTTCAGTGAACCAGCAGCAATGTCTGTCAGAGCTTTGGCAAATGCGGCTGCCTTCGTTAGCAATGGCCGGCTGAGGGCTTCTCCACAGAATGTCGGCGCAGCTTCAGATATCCGGCCTGGATCAAGCAAACGTCGTATACGACAAGAATGAGCTGCAGACGGTGTCTTGAGAGTCGCAAGTGCATGTTTTGAGCACGTGAAGACATGGAGACTGTCTTCATCCTCGTCCGCTCCAGTGCAGTTTCGGGGGCCAGTTTCGCAGCGATTCATGCATGCCAGGCCATTTCGAATGCTGGAAGAAGACATGATTGTGCATTGGACTCGCCACTCCATCAGAGCTGCGATTTCGCACATTTGAATAGCGTCGTGCACTGACAGGCTGTGTCACTTACGTCTTTGCAGAGGATGATACAGAGTCTCGGCAATACAACCCCTGAATGGCTCATTGGAGATCATATGCTTACACTCCTACCACGTTTATGAAGCACTGCTGCCAAATTTGCACCGCACGCTGAGCTTCACAGCCCCAGAGCATCCGCATTTGAAAGAGACCTCGCGACCGATCCTTCGACTCTGCTGCGCGATGGCCTGGCGGCCGTGGCTGGAGTGTGCCGCCATCGCTGCCGTGTATGTGCTGCCGATGCACTGGAAGCGGGCGGCGCCACGAGATGACCCCGGCACGATCTACCGGCGCACCGCCAGTGCTTTTGCGGCCTGCTGCGTGGCGTGGCTGCCAATGTGGCGCTCGCTGCACGCTCACACGCAGGTGAGGCGCTGCGCAAACTTGCCCACAGTGGTCTTGCCAGCTTGCGTGACAGGCATGCACGTCATTGAGCTGCTGATGGCCCCGTTCTGCATGATGCTGCCTGCAAATATGTGGTCTGCAATGCTGTCGAACTCACGATGCCACATCCCCCGGCAACACCGCATCCACCGGATCCATCGCGCCCACAAGCTGTCGAGATGTGCAGGATGCTGGGAAGGCATGGCGGCTGCTGCCAGCGGCGCTGGGCCTCAAAACGGAGGGGTTGCTGCGGGCAATGTTTGCGCCGGCGGCGCTGACGGCAGCGCTGTTCCTGGGGCCGCTGGCGCTGCTGGCGGTGGACACCCTGGAGCAGCGGCAGCGCCGCGGCCAGCGACGGGACGAGGTGCACATCATGTCGCAGAAGTTCAGGTGGAGGTTGCATGCAGAATACGGACCCGCGCACAGGCCGAAACACCTGTGGAAGCGGTTGGTCAGCTGCCGGGGTGCCGCGCACAACAGGCTTTGATGAGCGGCTGCTGCCCCTGACATTTGCGTAAATGCATTTGCACGCGTGATTGCCTGATGCCAAGAACAACTCCCCACGGCCATGCAGGATCCACATGTGAATATCATGTCTGCGCTTCATGGTCTGCGCGCAGGACGGAGTGGCGACGGGCGCTGCCGCTCGTCTGCGGCAGCGCCCGTCGCCGCTGCCTGCAGCGGGGCCGCGGGCGCTGCGGGATTACCTCATTGCGCCAGTCACAGAAGAGTTCACCTTCCGCGCCTGCATGGCGCCGCTGCTGCTGCTGGGGGTGCGCATCTTACATCTGCCCCCGTTGTGATCATGGCGCTGCAAGGGCTGCTGACAGTGTGCAGCCACCCTGCGGTGCGGATTAGACCGCCCCTTGGTTGTTGCATCCTGCCGATGATGCCCACGAGCGACTCGACAGATGTGTCATTCGTTTCAGCTGCTCTGCGCATGCTCCATGATCAGCTTACAAGAGCTTGCAAGCGTTTCTCCGGTCCAATGCTGATCGATGTAGGAGATCAGGCATGTAGTGATCAGCATGCACTTGGACGCAGGGCACGTCGCTGAAGCGGACAGTGGCGCTGGTGCCGCTGTACTTTGGGGCGGCGCACCTGCACCACCTGTATGAGCTGGTCACGCTGCAGCGGCGCCCCATCGCCGCCGCAAGCCAGCAGGTGCGTTTTGCAGATGCGCTTCCTCTGGCTGCCCATCTCGCCAAGGCATGCTCAAGCTGCTCGGGCAGCAGCGGACTGAGCGCAGCGCCAGTTGGGCTCGTTTGCGAGGGCCACCTCAGAGCACGACGAACTGAGGAGTTTAGAATAGAAGAGGAGGTGCCGTTGTCCCCAATGCAGGTGCTGGCGCAGTTCCTGTACACCAGCATCTTCGGCTGGTACGCCACCTGGCTGTTCGTGCGGTCTGGCCACCTGGCGGCGCCAATAGTCGTGCATGCGCTGTGCAACCTCCTCGGCTTCCCGGACTTCGACCGCATGACATCGCACCCGGCGGCGCCGCTGCTCACGGGAGCGACTGCCGCGGGCATCGGCCTTTTTGGCGTGCTCCTGAGGCCGCTGACTGACCCAGGTAAGGCGGAAGTCTCGGTCAGGGTGACAGTCGATTGCACTGATAATTTTGGGACAAAAACCGGGCTGACCTTGCAGTATCCGTCATTGCGGCATGCTCGAAGGGGTGGCATGTTCGAGCGATGTGTCGTGCACTTAGAGGCCCCTCAGAAATGTATCTGAACGACATTCATGCATACCCAGGATTCTACAGTGGCGGCGGCATCGCCAGCGCGCTGCCAGGGCTGGGCTGAGGCGCCGCCGTCATCGCTGCTGCCGCCGCCGCCGCCGCTGCCACGAAATCCACTTGGCGCTGCGCCAGGGCTCGACCAAGGGCACAGGCCGAGGGAAATGTGGTGACATTCACAGCTGGGTTGCCATTGTCTTGCAGCTAGCAAGGATGGCTAATCCAACACAAAATCCACGTGTCCAAGTCCACAAAGACCTGCAAGCAGAAGTAGTTGCAAGGTTTGTACCCACACACGTGGCCCTCGTGACAATCCCGCTCAAACCTCCGACCAAGTACGAGCCTTTATTTGCAGCCTTTTGCGCCACAATTTCCGACTTGCACAGTGATTGCTCCGGCCACCTCCATCGCACGCCGCCAGGGCCGCTCACACGACAGCTGCACGCCGATCGGCAAAATATTTGCAGCGGTAGCAGCAAAACCTTTGTGACCAGGTGCGCCGGTCCCCGTTCTTTCCAAACGGCTGCATCTTTTCCCCGAAGGTTCTACACAGCCTTGGAAGAATCTTGGCTTGTTTGGCCACGGGCTCGGCGCCGGCTTCGTTGCGGTCCCCTTGAGATGCTAAGTCGTTTTAGGGCTGAGCAGTACTGCTGCGTGAAGGCAGCCGGGTCGCCTGCAGCGATCGGCTGTATGCCATTGCTATTCTAGGTGCGTGCCGTGAGTAGGGCAACCAGCAACGGCAGAGTGATCACGATGACTGATGGTGTGGGGAGTCCGTTTCTGCTGGTGCTCTCGCAGGGTACACACCCCCGGACAGGCCGATCGCCTGGCACGCTCCGCTTGATCTGAGAGACAGGAAACACATCTTGGCGAGGCCAAGCTCCCGGTATGAGCAGAGGCCGCCCCACGGCGCTTCCGTTGATTGTCGTGCACTCATATATACGGCCCCGGACGGCCCCGAACGGGCGATCGAGTTGAACAGAAAGCTTGCGCGTCTGTGCCCTGGCAGCGACGTGAGTGCAGAAATCCTTACGTGTCTGAAACACCGATGCTGCGGCATGGGAGGCTGATCCGCTGGATGACAGGTGTAGTAGGGTGCATTGACCTGTGTCGAGGGGCCCAACTCCGACTCACGACCGCTCAGGCGTCAGTACGCTGACCTCTCACCGTTTTGGAAGCCTGTATTCAGCGCTAAATGATCCAGCTCGGCAGGTTCCCCCTGACCCTCTGGCAAAACAACTGCAGGTCACGAAAGGCCACAGACCGCGGCGGCATAGAGCAACGTCAGCACAACCACGCAGGGGATGCAATGCACGGCTCGGTGGCCAGCTTACATTTTATGTTTACTGCGCAGGGTGCTTGCCCCGCCAATACGCTTTATCACCGGCGACTCCTGCAGCCATGTACGTCGTCACGGACAAGGGCGGCGGCATCGCGCTCATGGTCGCCGCACTCATCCTGCTGGGCACCTGGCCCGCCATCTTCAACCTGCTGGTAGGAGGGCCCAATTCTGTGAAGTAAGTGCTGCACATCTGCCGTGTCCGTGACTTGTGGGGACATTAGGTGGAATGAGCTCTGCACAAAGAGGCGCCGCCTCTGCTGCCAAGCGCAAATAAGGCACACGGCGGCATGAGCAGCCAGCCCCTGCAGAGTGATCGCGTAGTTGTTGCTGGGCATCCTGCTTGGCATCCCTTGAACGGTGACGTGCAATTCACCGGCTTCCTTGTCTTTCACGACCAAACCCACCAATTTCCTACACAACCAAACGTCTTTCGCACGCGCAGGAGCGGCGGGGCCGCCTTCCTATCCACACCTTGTAAGTAATGTATGACAAAGCACCTGCCTTGACCCTAGAGTCTGCTCCAACGTCTGTATCAATAAAATTGATTGCAGCCTTGACTAGTAGTACTACGTCGTTACGAACTTTCATCGGCACCCATATGTTTTCCTCCTTTTCTCGATGCAGCCTCGACTATGTGTTCACCAACTTCATCGTCGCGATCATCTTCGCCCTGACGGTGCGGCCATTACCAATGAACTTCCACACTGTACCCGCCGCTGCGCCCTCTAGGTTCTGCAATTCAAAGTTTTGAAACCCGCCAAAAAGAAAGATCGATGCGGTCCCCTTCACGCCTTGCCATCGCCCTTGACTCGTGTGAGCGTTGCCGCGTGCAGCTCGGCCAAATCGGAGGCTCCACACCTGAGACGCCTAACTTCATCACGCAGCTGCACCAGGCGCGCTCCTGCATCCTCAGACTATTTCAAGAATTTTGTCTTTATCCCCAAAGGGACTTGAGTCAGCTGTCCCAAGTGAACACCCTCGAAGTTCAAACGAAGTACTGCCGGCGCCGCAGTGCCATGACTGCATGTCAAGGCCTTTGCTATGCGCCGCGCCTTTGAACACAATGGGCGCAAAAGCCTAAATTCAGATGCCCGACAGCGACTCTGTGACCCAAAATCAAACTCAACTTGTTGGCTGTGCCGAGATCCTGTTCCCGGGCGTCTTCTGCTTCCTCGTGCGTTTTTCCGCTTCTCCTGCTGCGTTTTCATGTGCTGCTTCCTCAAGCGCCCGGCAGGGACATGTGCGCAGTTGTTCTGCAATTGCAGAATGTGCATGATACTGCCAATGCGCACGTCATCCTTCAGCGCCACCTGTGCATGACATCCACCTTACGCTGACGCATCTGATGGCGCTAGCGGGCTGCACCGCCCGCCACAGTGGCGGGGGTACATCTGCCTCTTCACAGATCTATATCTCCCACAAATACGACGCCGACATCGGTTTGATGCTGCTGCCTGAACCTGCATTCTGGTTGGCGCAGTGTGCAGCGGTGACTGGCGCCTTTCTCCACCACTCCAACAAGACCGACCAGGACAAGAAGCTGGGCATCGTGCGCAAGGGCAACGCCCTTGACCAGTGCGCCTTTGTTTCGGGTATTCCTCCGTCACCAGCTCCGTTTGGTTGCCAACAGAATTCCCAGTCGCACCAGCCTCGCTGCTTCTCGGAGTGCATGTGTGCTGCCAGCCCCTGCTGCATGGGCTGACACAAGGGCGTGGGCGCGGAGTCCGGCCCGGAGAATCGGACAATTGAGAAGAGACTGTGCTGACATTCTGTGCTCCACGGCATGCATTCGTCGCTAGTTCTGGTGATCAAGCTGATCAATCTCCAATGATTCAGCGCTCTACATGCATGCAGGTCGAGGCAGCGCCGCGAGGAGACGGGCATGTCCATGAGCCCGGCGCTGGGCGTCGAGCTGCCCAATGAGGACTTGGGTGCGCTTTGAGCTTTTCCTTGCATCATTGACAGACACAGACATGCACACCCATGAAACATGCCGGCGACACGGAGCAGGCTGTCTTGCAGTAGCTGTAGGTGTAGCGGTGACTCAGGGCTTCCAAGATTCACTCGAACCTGTGGAGTGCCTTCCTGCAGCGCTGAAGCAGAAGCACGCGGACATGGAGGCGGGCGGCATTGAGGGCGACCCCGTCAAGCCGTCGGCAATGGAGCGCGCAAGCATGAAGGCGGGCGCCGCAGGCACATCTGAGTACCTGGCCAATGTGGAATCCACCCGCGCCCTCAAGGTCCGCAACGCCTTGAAGCTGAAGTTGAAAACACAACTGAAGTTATTGATATGCAAATGTCCGCACATCTGATTAAACATGCATTGAAGCGCATGTGGGCACTATGGAGATTTGCCGGTTGGGCAGCCTCACTTACAAGAACGGTCACCGGCCGCAGCGCCAAACCTCGCTGTCCTCTTGAGGCGGGGCCGGGTGGTGTGCACTGGTATGAAATCTCATTGCCGCTTCCCTGCAGAACACCAAGGCGGGCCCGCTCGTGGGCCTGAGCATCACCGTCACAGCTGGACTGGCATGTGAGGCAATTGCTGACAAGAGTTGGGCGGAAGTAGCATATGTTGTCCTTGCAAATTTTCCTCCAGCCCTCTCCCTACGCTCTGTGCTCCGCATTCTGCTGCATGCACGAAAATGCTAACCAACAGAATGCTGACCGATGCTCTGACCATTCTGCGCCACCCATTGGCTGGCATCTGTCCCTAAATGCCCATTGCATGTGGCATACAGTAATCACTGCTGTGTCCTGCTCTCAGATGTCATCTTCTCGCCGGCATTCAACCTGGTGAGCAGCAGGCCTCTCACCCCGCGTTCTCCTGCTAGGAGAACGCGGGCACGCAGTGCGTGCTCGGCGCTGACTGCTGCGCTCGCGGATCCTGCACGTGATTTTAAAACAAACATTCTTTATCACGCTGCTGCTGACGCCTGTCCCCCTGTCAAATTGCACAGGCTGTCAACGACCAGTGGCACAAGCTGGATGAGGGCGTTCCTCACCTGGTCGTGTGTGCGTCTCTGCTGGACTGTCGCTGACACAATTCAAAAACACTCAACAAACCTGAACATACAATAAAGTATGACTCAGGCTTTTGGTGCTCACCGCTGTGTGTTCTGCCACCATACCCCTATTATGCACAACATGTGGCAGCAGTTCAATTGTTTCTCATCCAGCTGCTGTGCTTGCGCAGACACCGGGTTCTTTTACTTTTCTCTGAGCTTCTACATCGTCGCAACTGCCGTGAACATCATCTGGCTGGTGCGGCTTCTCGCCTCCAGGGCCGCCTGCTGACTGCCTGTGGGATGCCGCTCCCGTTTCGTGCATTATCTGCCCGTTACCGCCACTAACGATGCCCATGCTGTCATCTGCACACGCCGTCAAAGGGGCGCAGTGCGTCCCGGTCTGCCCAGGGACGGGCGCAGCACCGGCGCCGCCCCACGGTCGACGCCGCAACAAAACTCCTTTCGAAAGTCCTAGTAGAGGCTAAAAATGACGGCAACTGCCCCACCCTGCAGTACTTCCCGCCGCTGGGCCTGCCCAAGAGCTCCGTCGGCGCCTGGCTGAAGGACTGGCGCGGCCGTCCCTGGGCGCTGCTGGCCGGCGTCCTCTGCGGCCTCGGCAACGGCTTCCAATTCATGTTCGGGCGCCGCTCCTGCAAACGGAAGCCTAACTGCTGCAAGCTGTCAGATCACACCGTCGCATCACAGCACGTTCGTGCAGCGTATTGCATTGCGGGTGGCCAAGCGCCAAGATGCAAGACGCTACATCAGCAGCACAGCGATTCGTGCTGTGTGCGGTGCCCACAAGTGGCGCTGCACACTGCTGATATATGATGTGCGCCCACACGATTGTCGCGCTGCCGTGTGCTGCAGGGGCGGCCAGGCGGCCGGCTATGCTGCCGCGGATTCTGTCCAGGCGCTGCCGCTTGTCAGCACCTTCTGGGGCGTGCTGCTCTTTGGTGCGCCCTCAATCCAAGGACTTCTGGCGCGCTCACGTCCATTTTGCTAGAGTGTTTCTGAGCTTTAGGTGATGCTGCGATGAAAACTTTTAATCTGAGAAACCAATCAATGGGCTTGTTATCTTTTGGCAAGCACCCTTGCTTGCACTACTGCTGTCCGCACCAATGCAATTATGGGGCACAGCGAGACTGAGACGGGTGCTGCCAGATTTGTGTCCTCAGAAGGCAATGCCGCCTGGGCGTCTGCTCGTGTTGAGTGCGTGAGTGCACTGTCCGTTTCTGGCTGCAGGCGAGTACCACCGCAGCTCCCGCAAGACGTGCGCCCTTCTACCCTGCCGATTCTTTGCACACCTGTCCCCCCGGTTGTCTTATGCCCTTATCTACTGCCAGAGACACCATCGAAAGTGTATACTGTTTCATCAAACGGCAGTCACAGCACACCTACAGGACTCCATGCTGCAAACCGACCCACAACCCCTGCACTTTCGCATGCATCATGCTCCAGCAGTCGCGCCAGCCTTTGAATCACTGGTTGCCATGTCTCCTCGCAGGTACACCCTGCTGATTGCCATGCTGCTGCTCTTCGTCGTGGCTGTAGGCCTGCTCATGGGCTCCGCTGGCTCCCGCCGAAATTGATCCGGGGGCGCAAGCCTGCACCTATCTCCAGCGGCGCTGGGCGGCGGCAGCGGAAGCGGCGCAGCTGTTCTGGCGGCGCCTGTGCCAGGGTGACACGCGACCAGGCGCAACTCCATCCAGGCGTAATCGCATTCAGGCACTCAGCGATGACGCCGCGTGGCATGTGGTTTTCATGCCGCGCAACATATATGTTCATTCTCACCAGTTCACCAGTTCACCTTGGTAAATGGTTTAATGTGCTTTATATCCGCAATGATCTCTGCGGCTGGCTTTGAAATGTGAGCCGGGCTGTTCTGCATCGGGAACAGCAGAATTATGTTGGAGGGAATTGAGTTTCGCAATCCATTTGCGAAATGTGCTTGGTGTTGGCGCGATGCCAGGATTGCCGTTGCCAGCAGAGATTGGCTTGTAAATCATGAGTTGCTGTCAAGTTCTGCATGCACAACAATTACCGCCGCGAATAGCTGCTTGCCACTGCTCAAACAATACAGTCTCTGCTGCATCGTCAACTGACTGCGCCATGACCTGCGGTCCTCATTCTCAGCCAGGCGCTCCCGGTCAAATACACTGAAATAAATGCGAAAATGCACAGATCAATGACTGCCGAAACGAACCCCCCCCTCGGAAAATCGCACCTAGAAGCCCAGAGCGGCAAAGGGTGAATCTGAAAATGCAACATGACTGAATGCACATGCCGCCAAGCAAAGACCTGACTCGTAACCCCTGACAGTCCAAGAAAATGTACATGCTGCCGGGCAAATTGGCCAGCGTCCTACTGCCGGTAGCACATCGTCGAATGGAGTGCCAGGACGTGCATGCCTGGAGCAAATCTGCACGATTGCTGCCCTGCTCGCCGAAGAGGAGAGTGGGAGCCAGTCGCACCAACCGATGCACAGATGCCAGCGAGCATGTTGCAGCCGCCCCGCCCCAACCACAGCACAGCTCGCTGAGAATGCACTCTGTGGCGCCTGTGCTTGCATCGTCAAACAGGCGTCCCATGATAAGCGAAACCCTCGCCATGGTGCGCTGGTGGCTGGCCAAAGCGGGCGCTCGAATTTTCAAATCACACTCCAGTTGCAGCCGCCAAGCCATCAAACGACAGCCGATCCCCATCTGCTCCTGCTGCGTGTGCACGCGTGCCACCAGTCACGGCTGTCGCCTGCCACATGACAGAGTCCACGGCCGTGTGATAAGCGAGTTGCAGGGCCACGGCACACGTCCGCCCGTGCTTAAGGGGCCGAGCTCAGACGCCGCCGCCGCCGGGCGGCCGCTCATTGATGTCCGACAGAGTCCCGGACACAGCGCGGCTGGCGGGTTGAGAGGCGTCCATGGCGGCGGCGCCGCTGCTGCTCTGGTGCGACAGCCGGCCGCTGCCGGCGCCGCTTCTGCTGTCGTCCGAGCTGCCATGCCGCCCCTGCAAGTGCACAGTTCGGAGGGTGTAGGATATCTGGATGAGATTAGGGTCTGAGAAAGCGCTGGAAGCTGTCATGAAGAAGTGGTGCCTCGGGACTCTGCAGATGGAGCCCCAGGCCGGGAGCCGCTGGCCGCTGCAGAGCGCTTCACTTGTCCAAGGATGCGACCCATCACATGCGTAATTCCAGAGATGGCTCACAGTTGCGAGGTCGGACGCGTCAGAGGCGCGGCGATTGAGGTGCAGGCAGCTGAAGGGTCCGCTCGCGTCCCGCTCGCGGGCGTTTGCCGGCGAGGCGCCCTGCACCAGCCAGTTCCGAGTCTAGGGACTGCTTGTCCAGCGTCGGGACTGCTGACTACTGGGCTCTAGGAGGGGCGACAGTCGATGATGCGGCAGCTCCGCTGGCCCACCCGACGGCCAGAACCAAGATGCTCCCAACACGCCGTGCACTCATTTGTGTGGGGTAGTCCACCGTTTGTGTTGCATATTGCACCACGCAAACGCTGCTGAGGGCAGAAACTCTGCCAGCTCCTCCGAGGTGGTGGGGGCGGGCTCACTCACCAGGGGGAAGCCGTCCTCTGGGTCGCCCGGCGGCGCGGGGCTGGGTGGGTGCGAGAGCGCCGCAGAGGCAGTGCGCGCGACAACGGCCTCCAGCCGCTCCGCTCCGTCGCGCACTGCGCCCACCAGACCCGCGGCGCCGGCGGTGACGCCGCCCACGCCCGCCTGTCAATGCCCCCCACACATTTGTGAGCTTTGTTCAGTTTTCACACAGTTTGACCTGGTTCACGATGCGCGCGGTGTGCATGCATGCTTTGCAATGGAGGCTGGGAGCTGTGTCTGAGGTGTAGTGATTGCGGCTAGGAGTATAGTGGGGTTGCCTTGAAGCTGTTGCTGAAGCCGCGGGCGAGCTTGCTGCCGGCGATGCGCGCCGCCTCCGCCGCCAGCTTGCGCGCCGACGGCTCCTGCGCCTCCCCCAGCTGCGCAGACGACATTGAGGACTACTTGTTAGATCATGGGATGAGGGAGTCGGTGAACATGTGGTTGCAGCTGTCGCCTACCGTGGAGGTTCCAATACAGCCACTGCATTGCAAATTCCCATTGCAACTTCCCATTCTTAGATGCAGTTGAGGCAGCGCCACTAGTGCTGCACATTGCGTCCTTTGCATACTGCATCTGCTGCCTTCCATTGCAACATAACAGGATTTACGGCCACGCCGCCAGCGTATCCCCACCAGACCCACCTGCAGCGGGGCGTGACCGCCGAGGCCAAGCCCCACGTCGCGGCTGGTGGCGATGATGGCCGGCGGGCTACCGTCGAAGCCGCCAGTTGCTTCCACCTCCACCATGGCCAGCGGCGTCGACGTCGCGGGCGCCAGCGGCGCGGCGGCCAGCGGCGAGACGGCAAATGCCCCCGTGCCAGGCCGCAGCGCCAGCACCGGCAGCGACGCGGTCGAGTGCATGCTGGTGCCGCCTCCCGCTTGCTGCGGGCTGGCGGGTACTGACTGCGTGACGCTGTAGGCGGCGCCCCTGACGGTTTCGTCGCCGCCGCTGACGCCGTGCAGGTGGCTGGCGGGCGCTGCGCCGTGCATGAAATCCTGCCCGTGCCGGTAGCTCTGCCATTCCTGCGCCAGCCCGGGCGGGCCGCTGCCGGCTGCTGAGGGGTACCTCGGCGGCGGCGGCTGCTGCTGCGCCTCAGCCGCTGCCTGCGGCGACTTGCCGGATGGCGAGGGCACTGCCGGGGCCGGCGGCGGCATGCTGCGTTGGGCATCCCGCCGCATGCCTGAAGGCTTCTCACGCAAAGCCTGCCGCGGCTGCATGCTCCCCTGGGCAGAAGAGTCCCGCCGCTGCGGCAACGACGGCGGCTGGGGCTGCGGCGGGCTCTGCGACCGCTGCTCGCAGACGGCCTCCTGCTTGGAGGCCAGGTGCTGCTGGGAGCTGTGCTGCTGCAGCGTCTGCGGCCGCGGCGACAGCGGCTGGCTGCTGATGGGACCCATTAGGCCCCGCTCCGCCGCCTGCTCCTGCACTTGGCGAAACATCTGGCGTAAGGATGATGTGTTTTGACACGAGACTTGACCCAGACGAAGGCGATGGCGGTAACACAAGACTCTGCAACACGGCAGCTAGCGGAGGCACTATACTACACTTCTCCAGCTGAAGCTTAATGCAGACAGGTGGGCTCCAAAGGGAGGTGGATTTGACCCAGCCTGCCGGGGTGAGGTGCACAAGCTCTGGAAGTGAGAATTACAGCAGCACTGGCGCAGGGGCATCCAAGGAGCTCCTCGGATGTTTCGGCCGCAGGCCACAGTGGCGCACACCTGTTTCTGACCGTCTGTTTGGCGCGTGCAAACAGATGCACTCTGATGATACGTCAAACGCCCCAATCTGAAAGCTTTCCAGATCATGCCTGGCTGGCGGCGGTCCTCTCACATATCATCGCAATGCAACACCGCACTCGAGCGCGCACCCGTATGGCGGCGATGAGCTCGCCAAAAGAGGGCCGCTTTTCGGGCTCCGCCCAGCAGGAGCGGATGATGGCAGCTAATCCCGGGGACACATCGTCCGGGATGTCCAGCGAGGCACCTCCCCACCCCACCGCGCCCACCACCTTCACAATCGGTGTAGTCGACACTTCAGCAACACAAAACGATTACAGTTGGCAGCATTGTATTGTCCGCATATCCAGCAAAGCGCCTCGCCACCCCACAGTGCCCACCACCTTCGCGTTCTACAGATGTCGAGATGTCGTTAGGCAGGAAAAGGCTGCGCTTGGTAGCTTTACGTTGTATATTAGGAAGGCACGTCATTCAGAATGTCCAGCGATGCGTCTCCCACTGTGCCCACCATCTTCGCCAGCAACAGACATCAGACTTCAGCGGCACGATGAGGATTGCACTCAGCAACTCAACACGACTGCAGGTCGTCAGGGATGTCCACCAGTCACGACCTGCACACTGCATTTATCAAAGGTCAATGGCAAACAGTTGGTAAGCATGGTCGATGCAATGGCTGCGGAGTGTGTGGAGGCGCTGTAACAGTCTTTCCACCCTACACAACGAGCGAGCTCAGAAGTTGGCTCTGCACTTTGGTGATGCTGGGAGTACTGTGATTAGATGGTTATCTCCTGTAGGGTCGCCTTGACGAGAGCACTGTCCAGGATGAGCTGATGGAGCAATTTTCCATAGCGACCTTGTGCATGCATTGCTATGGCGTCCCATGGCATTGCTGACTCTAGTATGCACAGCGTTGCAATATCCACCTGCATGGGGGAGGCCTCTGCCCAGGGCTCCTGCCCCGTCGCCAGCTCCCACAGGACCACGCCAAAGCTGTACACATCTGCGGGTGCCAAAGACAAACACAGCATGAGTGGCACCAGCATTGAATCAATTTACATCGATTGCCATGGGTCTCATGCAGAGTGCCAGCAGAACATTGCCTGCGGCAGCTCGACTGGGAGTTCAACTCCGCAATCACCTGCCGAAAAGCAATGCAACTTGTTGACACTGCGGCGGCTGACTGCCTGGCTGGACTGCCAGCCGAGCTCTGTGCAGATGGCCATGTCAAGCGGATGGCTGTGTACGCTGGAAAGGGGACTCCATAAACAGACTTCCTGTTGAACAGATGCTGATGAGCTTCGAACAGATGCTGACGAGCTTTAGAAAATAACAAGCTTCAAGCAAAAAACGCACCCGACTTCTCGTTGTACGACTGCGAGCGCAACACCTCTGGCGCGCACCACTCCGGCGTGCCCGCCTGGCTCTTGCTGCTCAGCCACGTAGACCGCCGCACCCGCGACAGCCCAAAGTCGCACACCTGGTGGACAGCATAGTTCAAGGAATAGCATCAGCTGCCTGCCGGAAGCAGTGGAGACGCCTTCCGGAAAGAGTAGCCTTCCCCACACCAGGTCGCTGCAAACACCCTTTGCCCTCCGAAGCCCCAAGTCAGTGATGCCTACCCAACAGAGGCAAAGGAAATAGTCTGGAAGAGCAACTTCTGGAAAGGATAAGCCAGGAAGGAAGGACAGAAAAGTGAGGATAGAACAGCAAATATCAAAGGGAAGGGAAAGAAACCGAGAAGAGAAGGGCTTGGCACCTTGACGCTGAAGTCCTTGTCGACGAGCAGGTTGGGGGATTTGAGGTCGCGGTGCACAATGGGCGGGCGGCAGGAGTGCAGGTAGTGCATGCCGCGCGCGACGTCCAGCGCCATCAGCATCCGCCGCTTCTCATCCAGCTGCTGCGGCGTCTTCGGCCTGCGACAACAGGGCACAAATCGAGTCAAAATCGTGCATTCAGCAGCTTTGCCGCGCGTGATGTCCAGCGCAATCAGCAGCCGCTGCTACTCGTCCAGCAGCTGCGACCTGCGGGCGGGCGCAGTGAGGGCATCAGCTGCAGTGAGTAGTAGTATCACACCGTAAGTAGACCCTGATCGAGTTGATCTTAGCCATAAAGGGAATTCACCATGGTGCCCAGGGGATGCAGCAGGGCAGCAGGTTCTTGAGGCAGCATCAGAAAAATGAACGCTGGCGGTCTCAACGCAAAGAAGAGAGGAAGGCAAAGAGAGGAAGGATGCGTGCCTGTGCAGCAGGCGGAAGAGGGAGCCGCGCGCGACGAACTGCGTGACGATGCACAGGTGCGGCGGCTGCGTGCAGGCGCCCATAAACAGGACCACGTTGGGGTGCTTCAGCCGCTTCATGATCGCCACCTCGTCCCGGAATTCCTGCACCACCGACACATATGGTTTTGGACGTTGCAGCGGTGATGTGCGCATGTCCAGTTGCTGACGTAGCATTCAGCGAATGAGCAGCTTGGAATGGCAGCTTGGGCATGCGTTAAGGGGGCTTGACCCGTGCCATGACGGACGAGCAGGACGCCTGCCTGCAGCTACTGCAGCTGCCGTCTCGGAGCAGCAGATTCCCTTGCCAAGCATGCAGGCTTTGCAGTGGACCCCTCGGGTACAAACTCCACAGAATTTCGTCCGACGCACCTTGATCATGGCAGGCTGGACCTCCTGCTCCAGCAGCCGCTTGACGGCGACGTCTGTGTGCCGCCAGCTGCCGCGGTACACCTCGCCGAAGCTGCCGATGCCGATGCGCGGCCCCATGAGCACCTCCTCCGCCGCGATCTCCCACTCGTCGTGCGTGTCGGGCTGCAGGCACATGATACAATCAGTGAACAACAGCCTGAGGGATTGCAGAAGCAGGGTCCCTGGGCACATTGACCTGTACGAAGAAACAGATTGACAACGACAGGAACGCTCACCAATTGCAGCTACACCAGCTGCTGCACGGGCGGCATCCCATGTCGCGCTGCCGCCATGATGCAAGTGTACCGCGATACATGTTGTCATGAGGACCCCCTGCTAGGGCAACCATGCAATTCAACAAGAGAGGGCGCTCATCAGGTGGAGCTGCACCAGCTGCTGCACGGGCGGCAGGTCTGTGGACGCGCCAGATGCCGCGCGGCTGGGTGGCCGCGTTCTTCCCAGCTCGCTGGCGGAGCGGCTGCGCTGCGGCAGGTCTGTCGCGCCATCGGCGCTAAACTCCCAGCCGTGCGGCTGCTGCCCGTGCGGGGCGTCGGGCTCGCCGTCCGCTGACAGCAGGCGCTGCCGCCGAGCTGCGGCCACCGGCGTCTCCGGCTGGCGCGACAGCGGCTGCGGATTATTTGCACGCGCGGCCTCCGCGCGGGTCAGGTCCGCAAGCGACTGCTGCCGGCCGGGGGCGGGGCTGCGGGGCGGCGCCGCGTGCCGCGACGACACGTCCGAGGTGCTCTGCCGCAGAAAGGCGCTGAGGCCCGGCGCCAGGGAGTCGCCGCCGCTGCTGCTGCCGGGCCGCGCCGGCGGCGGCTGCACCGACGGCGTGTCAGGCGCCGATGGCGTATCAGACGCCGGCGTCGAGGCCTCCTCGCGCTGCCCCTTCCCCTTGGGGCTGCCGGCAGACGGCGCGTCATCGTCGCCGACGCGGAGGCCGCCGGACAGAACTCCGCTGGAGGAGATGGCGGAGTTGGAGCCCTGCGCGCGGGCGGCGCCGCGCCGCGCTGCGCCCAGGCTGCTGTTCCCGGGCCGCGAGAGCGCGCGCGCTGGACTGGCGGCCGAGGGGGTGGACGCAAAAACGCTGCTGCTGCCGCTGACGGAGGGCGACAGCTCGCTCGGCGGCGGCCGCTGCTGCTGTGCCAGCTGCGAGAAGGGTGAGGCGCCGCTCAGGGCGCCCGGCTGAGGCTGCGGCTTATTCGCCGTCTCTCGCGCTTTGGCGCCATTGGCTGCGTCCTGCAGCACCAAAGGGCATGATATCTTAATGCAGCTCGGACATCTGCATGCTGTAAATAAGGTGCTTTGCGCGCGCGGGAAGGTCCACACATTCTGCGTTCTGGACGAGGAACTCGCCGAGCGTGCAGCTGCAGGCTGGCGAGCTGAGGGAAAGTGAGGGAGCACACAGGCACAAAAGATTATCTCGCCAGCAGTACGCACCGAGTTGTCGTTGACGACGTGCGCAATGTCCTGCCGCCACTCGGACGGCAGAGGCGATGCGCTGATCTGCAACAGCACAGCGACGAGCATCAGATGTTGACTCTCCGCGCTGCAATCCAAGGGTCTAGTGTAAGATGTAAAGTGTCAGTCGTCGAACAAGCCGCGCCTCCACCCACGAACGATCTCATGTTGCAAAATGACGCCTCCTCAACATGTGACGCATGCAAGGGCACCCGCAGCAGTCTTGCAGGACGGCGACTTTAGGCTGACAGAGGGCACTACCTGAGCGAGGTTGGGTGCGGTGTTGCTGACAGCTATGCGTTCCAGCTCCACCGACGACGGCCGCAGCCCGGACCCTAGAGAGCCCGCATCCGGAGAGTTAGCGTTCCACGGGCTGAGCGCCCCCGGCTTGCGCGTCAGATCCACCAGCAGCTCCTTGTCGGAGATGCGCACCACCGCGTCCGCCTTGGCATCAAAGCCGCCTGCGACTCAGAAAGGCCTTCCTTGTAACACAACTATTTATCACGACTAGGGAGGCGACATGGGTCTGGACTGTGCTTTCGGCCGCGAGAGGCACGACCTGGAATTCCCGCCAACAGTTGCATGCAGGCCTGGCCTGTGGTGTGAACATGTTGAAAGACATACTCAGAACAGCACCTCCACATGTTGACATACCAAGACCAGTTCCAGCCCCACCTCTTCGGATCCGCTCACGTCGACATGCATTTCGACGCAAGCTGCGACTAGTGAGAACGCATGCACAGAAGCACGCACCGTGGCAGTTGCCGCCGCCGACCAGCGAGCACGGCACATTGCTGGCGTCCGCCAGGAACTTGAACATCAGCGCGCGGTGCACCGGGAGGCCCGCCCGCAGTTGCGCGAGAGGCACCATTGGGTTGCCGCGTTTGGCGCGCACCGCCGCTGACTGCGCCGCCCATGCCTCCACCATCTCCTCCTCGCGGTCCTGGCCGAAGGGGCCGCCCAAGTGGTCGCTCACGATGCGCGCGATCGCCTGCAGGAGGCAAAAACGTCAACATCATCAAGAACCAATCGATTAGGAACTTGATGTCATGGTCCAGCTCTTAGTACACCTTGTGGAGGACAGGCTGTGGTGCGAGGCGGCAGCAGTATGCGCCCGGCAACGTGCAGCAACCAAGATGCTCGCATGCATACGGCAGGCACCCAGTGCCAGCCGGCGCGCATGCGCCTGCCGCCCGGACAAAATAACGAGCTTCAATGAACGAAAGTGGCTCAGATGCACGTTGGGAACCAGAAAGAACGCAAACGCACCCGCACGCAGGCGATTGGGCCATCATACACGGCGCTAGCCATGGCCTCGGCGGACGCCTCCTGCACCAGCAGCAGCGCGTCGTCGTTGTCGTTGTCGAAAAGCACCACCTCCCGCCGGTCCTTCTCCTGCCCCGGCGGCAGGCCGCGCAGCGTCTCCAGGTCTGCAAACGTGTGGTCGGCGCCCAGCTCCGCCTGGAAGCTGCCGTGCAGCACGTAGAAGCAGTCGGAGGTGCGGTCGTCGTAGCCCAGCCTGCCAAGACCAACAATTCAAAGGTCTGTGTGGTCCTCCCCCACCAGGTTTGCTGTGCACTGCAGGCCTCTTCGTGCGCCATGTACGGACGAGCGCAGCAGCTGCCATTCCAGCCATCACTCCAAGTGCTGGTTTGACGACGGGCGGAGGTGCTGCAATAGCTTCCCGTGTTGGCAGGCACCGGAAGGGATCGCTCTGACCTGCCGGTGGACCAGAACTTGAAGGCGAGCGCCTCGGCGTGGCTGTGCAGCGGCACGTGGCCCAGCGACGCGCGCTTCGCCTGCGCCAGCTCCCATTCCTCCTCCCAGCGCAGGCGTTCCTGCGCTCGAAGGGCAGGCGCAGTCCGATGAAAAGAGACGAAACTGACGACAGCGACACTATCGGGCACCCAGGCTTTTTGCCTAGCACTGAGATTCAGGACTGCACAGCTGCCGTGCGGGCCACAATTTGCTGCGTTGCATGCGCCGCTGCTGGAAAGAAGCGGCTGTAGGCACTTGAACCAGAATAGCAGCAGATCACATGGGAGGCAGCCTGAAGGCACATTCCTACGTTGCTGTGATCACTTGGCACGACACAGGCATCTGTCGGTCGGCATGAAGCTTGCTGGTAGAAACTGAAAAGAGGCTCGAGTCAAGAGTGCAAGCTCACCTCGGTTGCACTCTCAGCGGATTCTCTGAGTGCTATCTCAATCTCCTGCCGATGACGCTCAGTTTCCACACTCATTGTATCGCTTGCCGCCGCTGTTGGAGGCGCCCTGCCCGGACGACCGCAAGCGGGGAACGATGGCTTTCCTGTCCGTTGCCTAGAAGCCCTCCAGAGAGGCGCCAGCTTGGCAGGACCCTATGCCGCTTGTGCAAGCTGCTCAAGCGCGACATACACGAGCATCTGCAGGCCGGTTTCAGCAAGCAGTCGGACAGGGACGCGGGCCGTGTCGGAGACGAAAACGACCTCAGGGCAAGAAACCTCAAACTGCTTGCTCAGATGCGCAAACGTGCTGAAGTAATGTAGTCCCTGGATGCACCCTCCCTCAAAGCCGCTGAACTGCAATTAGTATCGAGTATCAAAGGCTGCACGTCGAGAGTGGCTCTCGTCACGTCCAAACGTCGCTGGTTGCGCCTGCGGCCCTGACCAGCTGCAAGATACTCTCGTGGAGGTCTGCAATCGGATGTGCAACGCTGCCGGACACTGCGTTTGATGCGCACGGCCAACCGATAAATGATTGTGTTGGCTCTTTGGGGCACTCTTTGAGCCCCTTCTGTCGAAAAAAGGGAATAACGAATTTCATGGTCAGGAATTGTGAAGTTTGCATCAGTGTATACTTGCAGTTTGCTCAGCTCCTTGCTGCTCATCCGGCGAAGATAAGTGACAGGCAATCCCGCGCTCCGGTACCCTCGCGCTAAATCTTGAATTTGGCATCCACACCCTCGAGCTGCCCTTCTATTGGGTACCTGAAAGTTCGCTGGCCTGGGCCACCAGCACAGGGCTCCAATATCGTCGACACAGAGCCCTTGGTAGCTTCACGCGGCCTGATCCGCTAAATGGCCATGCGCCGCGCATGCTGCCGGCTGGCGCAGCAGGCCAGCAGCAGGCCGCTGGAGGCATGCTGGCCCCTGCATATGGCGGCGTCGCAACAATCGAGGGACGCTGCCACGTTCTGCAGCGTACCCCTTCCTTCGACGTGGCCGGCAGCAGCAGCCGCAGTGGAGCCAGCCGGCAGCGCACGGCCCGCTTTTGAGAGGGCAGCGGCCAGCGGGCTTCGAAGCGCCGCAGACTTTCTGCAGTCCCTGGGCATGTGGCTGGCCGTCCCGAAGAAGAAGGCACGCCTGGTTCCTGGAAGTGTGTTCACGCATATCAGAACTGACATGAGAGCGGCTCCGGTCTTTCAGCCCATCCTGCATCCTGTGTCTCACACCAGGTTGTTTCAGCTTTCAACAAGCCCCTGACAGGGACCTGATCGCTGTGCAGGTCAGCCCGCACAGACGCGGCCAGAAGCTGCAGCACAAGCAGCTGAAGCCCGTCACGTCCCTTGCCCAGTGCGGGTGAGTCGCACATCAACTGGGATTATGCAAGCCTGTTGGAACATGGCGGTTGATGCGAAGCTGATGTCAGTGCATGCGCCTCTGACCTGCGAGCTCTGTCAAAGTGCATGCCAGCGTGATCGTTTGCCCAACCTACACGCTTCCGAAAGCATCACGCTGGCATCGCTGCCACAGAGTGTGCGAGCGCGTCATCCCGCTGTGCTCGGTGGTCAGCAACTGCCGCATTCAGGAGTGCCCGTGCGGCCCGCCGAGGCGGCCAAAGGCTGAGGCACCTGCAGAGCCGGAGCCTGTGTCGTGACAGAAGCGTGGTTCAATGCGCATCATAGCATGATGGCAAGCATGCCACATCATGAAGGATGCGCACAAGCTTGGCGGCAACATGTAGACTTCAGCCGGCGGTAGTCCCTTGCGTGTCTGGCCAGCAGGAAGCTAGGGCTGTCGGTAGTTGAGGATGCTGTCACATACATATTGCTTGCCCATAGGTAGATGCAGCGCCCGAACCCAGCTGCTGCCTTCAGTCCATTCACCGCCGTTTGCAGTATGCATGTATTTTTCTGCCGCGCAGGCTGCATTGAAACTCCTGTCGTTGATGCAACTCTGTCACACCAAACACTCCAAATGTCCGCCCGGCTTACAGGCGCACAGCTTTGAAACCGACCTGGGTCCCTCCAGCTGGCAGCCTGGCAGGGGTTAGTGCGTGCCGCGTGCCGCGTTGTTTTTACGCCCCTGAGACATGACACATTGGTGGCAATCACCGCAGAGCGCACCCAGCATTCTGCGGCGTTGCAGAGCATCACAACCCATTCCATTGGCCCTGTGACGCCACGCAATCGCCGCTGGTTGCTGCCGCTGCTTGCTCAACATCGCTGATCTGCCTCGCAAAGGTCGCCAGCATGGACACTGCCACTTCTGCGTCCGAGGTCGAGGCGCCCGTCAAGCAGGTCGAAGAGGCTGCTGAGCCTACTGCTGAGCCAGTGCTGCCCAATGGCGTCCACACACACTCGGACGCGACGCCTGAAACCGAGGAACCGATTGGGGAGGAGCAGCCAGAATCAAGCGAGCAGACGGCTGTGGACGTGCCAGAAGCGGACAGCAAGCCCGAACACGATGAGGTGGAGTCTGCTGAGCAGCAGAACGGTGCACAGCCGGCTGCCGAGGCAGAGGCTGAGGTGGAGCCCGATGCAGAGCCAACGCAGGAAACAGAGCCGGTATCGGCGCCTGCAGCAGCCGTGCCGCGTGATGAGCTGCCCATCTGGCGCAAGAGGTACAGTTGCGTATCAACGTGCATCATTTCAGCACGCATCGAAGCACCCTGCCTGCAGCAGCTTTGATGGCTAGTACCGAAGCCTTGTACTGCCGCAGCAACGCGTGTCCTGTCGGCATGCCGAGCCTGCGACGCACATAAATACTGCAGGATTCATCGAACACCCCTTCGCATCGGCCGTGCATGCAACACGTTGGCATTGGCCGGGCTCAGCACATTCGTGATTGCACGATCGAGCATACTGCACAGTGCCTGGTGCATGCAGCGCCCGCTGTCCGGCCGTCCAGCCTTGCGCGTACCATGTGTGATGTATTGTAAGGTCGTCCACGTGCGAGTGTCCTCGAAATCTTCTGCCTTACCCCTCCGCTGACAGCACATCGCGCCCTGCCGTACAGGCTGTGGTTCGTGCGCATGCCCAAGCCCCTGGAGGAGTCGGGGTCGACGGCCTCGGAGCACGAGATGGAGTCCTACCGCACCCAGGTCGCCATCCTCAACGAGTCGCTCAATGTGAAACGGGTGCGCTCTCCGCTGCTGCCGGCATAATCTTCCTTCTGGCCAAAGAGCTTGACATCATAAGCAGCCATTCTGGCATTCGTCACAACACGTGCTTCGTGCCGCCTTGCCTGTGCTACGCTCGCCAGCCATCTGCATTGTGCCTCCGAGGAACATGCACTCCTGGCCTGACGGCCCGCGTTTCTTTCCCCTGTGTGCAGCTGGAGCGGGACGCCACGCAGGAGCAGACGCAGGCGGCGCAGCAGGCGTACTCGCAGGTGCGGGAGCAATACGAGGCCCGCCGCGCCGTCGCCGAGCCTCACCGCGCCAAGCGCCGCGAACTGCGCGAGGCCGCCAACTCCCTGCAGGTGCGACTTGGTCCGCGATCCGTGCACGAGAATCTGTGCGACAACACTGTTGCATTTGTGGCCCCAAACAGCCAAGCCGCAGCGCGCCAAGCGCCGCCAATTCCCTGCAGGTGTGAATGTCTCGCAAAGCATCCAGCTTTTCCTCCTCGCACCAGGGCCGTTGCACTAGCGTGACTGTGCTGCCGCATGTGCGTAAGCCACGAAAAACCCAGTTCCCAGACCCAGAGTCTCCAAAGTCAGGACACGGACCTTGGAAATAGACTGTTCTTTAAAGAAATTAGTTTTCCTTCGTAGCAGAGAGCTGCCATCGCAGTTTTAACACGATGTCGAACTCTGATACAGACATCGCTCCTGCTGAAACTTTACCACCACAAACCGCAGGCGTCGTTCAAGACAGAATATGGGGAGCTGCCGGCAAAGTCGGAGGCTGAGCTGGATGCGGCGGTGGCGGAGCTGCACCACCGCATGGGGCACGAGAGCATGCCGCTGGCGGAGGAGAAGAAATGCATGGCGCAGATCAAGAAGCTGGAGGGCAGCCGCGAGAAGGTGGGGCCCTATTCTGTTTTCACATGGCGCGCAGCTACGGCCCAACCAGCCAGCGTGCATTATGTCGGAAGCCCACCTTGCCAAGATGGGGCGCAACTCGTAGATGCTGCATGCATGCAAACAGTGCTGAGCGGGTTTCGGGCTCTGGCACAGAAGCGTCACCATGGGCAACAACAGCTGTGTTGCTCGTGGTGGGGTCTTAGGCTGTTCGCGCTCAGCATTTGCGAGTCAGAGAAAGCATACTCAATGCCAGGTAATCTGGGGGAAATGATACGCCTGTGCTCCAAGCAGGTGGCACGGCTCAAAATGCAGTTGATCTCTGCATGGCACACAACCGAGCGTGCCAGCGCAATAGACGCCATAGCTGCATGCAATAAAAGGACTTGGGGGACAACACACTCGCCACACTTCCCCCTCCCCTGTCGCTCGTCTCTGAAAAACCACCGGAACAAAGGCAACTCGGAACGCAGGATGGCCAACCCCGAAGTCAAAACGCAGGTGCGGGAGTATGGCGCCAGGGCAGCGGGGGTGCGGGAGGCGCGCGCAGCGGCGGCCGCGGCGTCGGGCGGCACTGAGGAACTGGAGGCGGAGGTGCAGGCCCTGTTCGACGAGATGCAGACGCAGCGCCAGATCCTGGACAAGTGCGCCCACTCTAGATTCGTGAATTGTACTCGTCAAGGTTGTGATCTCAGACGCGCCAGCCCATCGACGGGATGCAGTCGTAGCGCCAGACGCTGGACAAGTGCGTCACGATGCCCCTGTCTATCAAAATTCGAAAGCCAACTTTCGAAGCACGACAAGGCAAGCCGCATCACATCGTCAGCTCTCAACATTTCGCTGTTCAACGAGATGCAGGGCAGCGCCTGATCCTGAACAAAGGTGGCCCGATGCCCCTCCCCTGTCTTTGCACATTGCATCTTCTCATCAAAGGCTTTCTCACACGTCGCTTGAACTGACCATCAGATCCTGGACAAGCAGGTTCGCAGGGCAATCAATTTGTCTGCCGGTAGCCTCACCGCAAGCTGCCTTGCATTCACAGGTTCCAGCAGAAACGAGAGTATCACTCCGACTGGCAACTGGCGGAACGAAGGGCCCGAGCGGTCTGCACGAACGTGATGTGTCTGCCCCCTTGCCAACAATGTCCCAAAATCGCTTCCTTTCCATTTCGCCGCAGGTACCGCTCGGAGGAGAGCGAGGTGCGGACGCAGCTGCGGGGCATCCAGGACGAGCGGCAGCGCATCAAGGGGCTGCAGGACGAGGCGTACCAGCGCATGGTGGGCGCCCGCAACGAGCAGCGCGGCCGCAGCCGCACCTGGGGCGACAACCGGTGCGTTCTTTTCTTTCTGATGTTGGAAAGCGGTTGTGCCGCACCACACCCGCATGGCGGGCGCCCGCAACGAGCAGCGCGGCCGCAGCCGCACCTGGGGCGACAACCGGTGCGTTCTTTTCTTTCTGATGTTGGAAAGCGGTTGTGCCGCACCACACCACCTGACGATAGGCGCATGGTTGGCGCCTGCAATGAGCAGCGCGGCCGCGGCTGCACCAAGGACGAGACTTGGCTCGCCTTGTGTGGCAGTGCTGTTGCGTGGAAGCAAGCAGTGCAACCGAGGTGGTTGTCGCAGCAGCGCCTTCCGAATCAGCCTGCAACGACAAAAAAGAAGCACCAGTAGCGCCCATCGCTTGAGGACCGTCACTGCCTCGGCACCTACGCATCTTGATGCAGCTTGGCATTGACATGTAGCTGTTTGGTTGACAGTGGCTGTGTTCGCACGGTGGCTGTGTTCGCACACCGCAGGCGCTTACGCCAGCAGATATGACAGGGGCTGGCGCGCGGCGCTGTCACCTGTCGTCTGTGCATTGGATGTCTACTGTCCTTCTGTGCAACAACGCAGGCGCTTCAGCCAGCAGATCCGGCCGGTGTTGTCTTGCTGCCCTTCTACCTCTTACCTTGCATGTGTCCATCAAGTGCCAATTTCCATCTGTGTGCATACCGCAGGCGCTTCAGCCAGCAGATTCGGCAGGTGCTGGCGCGCGGCGAGGGCGCTCTGGCGGAGGCGCGTGCCGCCTGCTACTCCCAGATGGACGAGGCGCACGCCGCACTCGCCTCCGATGCCGAGTTCCGCGCCGAGTGCGTCCCCGTCCTCCCTGAACTGTTCGGTGCATGCGACAATGGCCCGATGTCAGCGCACCAGGCTTGGCTGGCACTCGCGCCCCAGATGTGATTCCGTGCTGTGCCTGCCGACGGCAGTCGGCGCTGGTAGACCCAGCACTTGATCACCTGTGCAAAATAGTCCAAGCTGGCCGCGCTCCTTCCTCATAACGTTGCACCCGCAGCCACATCCCGTAAACAGGTTCCCCTGTGGCACAGGGTCCAGTGGCTGACTGTACCCTGACCGGCTTGCAGATACTTCAAGCTGTGGGAGGGGCAGCGCAAGGGCCCCACTTCGCCCTACTCGGACGCGGACGCAGTCGACGCCGCAGCGGGGGGCCGCAAGGGCGGCCGCGGCGGCGGCGGTGGGCAGCAAATCATCGACGATGGCGCTAAGGCGCGTGCCGTGGCGATCGTGGCCGCTGCTCTGGCGCAGGTGCGGCAACAATGTGCAAGGACACAAAATGTGTGCAGGGTTTACGATACCTAGGATAGACCCACAAGGTTAAGGCGGGCGCCGAGGCGGTCGGCCGCGGTGCTGGCGCAGGTGCGGCTGCTGTTGGCACGTTGGTGTTGCAAAGGGACATTGCAAAGAAACAGCTGTGCACCGGAGGACTTGCTTTGCATGCGGCGGGCCGCCCTCTCGGGGCCAGGATGCAGGCGCTAAGTTGCTGTCGGCAGCGCCTCATCCCAACCGCGGCCCGCCTGGTCTCTGGAGGCGATCAGCTCGTGCAACAGCAGACGCGGACTGGCGATGATTCATATAACAAAGATGGACAGCCAGATTGCTACGCCTCGAGGCCCTGTCTTTCAGTTGTATGCTTGACTGATATGTCGGCTCGTGTGCACGTCCTTGCAGATGCTCAAGATTATGCACACTTTGCTGTCCGCGCAGGCCGACGAGACGCTGGCGCGGGTGGAGCAGTCCAAGGCGGGCGACGCAGCCGCCGCAAAGGCCGTCGCTGCCGCCGCGCCGCAGTCCGGCGAGGCCGGCGAGCAGCGATGCGGTGGCAGGCCCGCCGGCGACGGCGCCGCGGCGTCGGCGTCGGCGGCCGCCGCCGCGGCGCTGGGCAACGCGCCGGCGGCGGCTCCCAAGGCGGCGCGCCACTCGCGGCGCGCCAGCGCCAAGGGCCCGCCGGCGGTCACGCTGCCGGACGTGACGGACGACCCCTTTGAGCTGCCCTCGGCAGCGAAGAAGCGCTCGGACGGCGCCGTCGACGCAGAGGCGGAGAAGGAGCGGGTGGGCTTCCTTTGCTTCGTTTCTCGTTTCCTGTTTTCTATTTCCATGGTGCGTCGCTTTTCGTGAACAATGTCCACAGCACGACCTGACTGTGCTCGCTTTATGGGAGAGCAGTGGGGGGCAGCACCTCACTGTGGCGGAGACAGCTGTGACCGGACCTCCATCGTCTCACTGCCTGTCCCTGTGTCCTCCACAGGTCCGGGAGCAGAACCGCGCGGCGGCGGCAGAGGCGCAGGCCCGCAAGGAGCGGCAGCGCAAGGCGGCCGAGGAAAAGCGCCGCGTCGCGGACGCCCGCCGCAAGGTGGGCTTGCTGTTGCACTTGGGCAGGGTTCATGAGAGGCATGCGGGATTCGTGTGCTTCAAACGGAATTTGCAGAGCAAAATTCGTTACTGCTTTGCAAGGTTAAGGTTTGTTTCCCAAGAATAGAAGAGAAAAGAAAGGCAGAAATTGCTGCTGGGACAGGCACCAGGACTGGAACATGGTGCGCATCGGATCAACAGCTGGCAGCGTGCATCTTCTTTGGTATCCCTAACAATTTCTGATCCGCAAATCTGATTCTGCTTAGCAGGAGGCAGCTGCGAAGGAGGCGGCAGCCAAGACTCAGCAGCAGCAGCAGCAGCAGCAGCAGCAGCAGCAGCAGCAGCATCAGCAACAGCAGAGCTCCGCTGCAGCCGCTTCGCCGGCAGAGTCGGAAGCGGATGCACCAATCGCGCCTGCAGGTGCAGGTACGTCAATATCTGTGCCTCTGCAGCCGCCTGCCTTGCTTCCGACTCCGCTTTTCGCAGCTGTACATCAGGAGTTCAAGGCTGCAACTCCCACCGACTCTGCATGCAGACGGCAGGACTGAATGGGGTGGCCGCTTCAGCTCTGGACTTGGAAGCACATCTGCTATATGTGATGCTGCCGCAACGTGTCTGCTGGGAATGCACGCGTGTGCACATGCGATGCTTTTTTAATACTGACTCCACACATCTCCCTCAGGCGGCGAGGCAGCCGCGGCCAGTGCAGCGGCTGCGCCGGCAGAGGAGGCCTCGGTCGGCGGCAGCAGCAGCGGCAAGTTCAAGCAGCAGCCCAAGGGCCGCACGCTGCTGCCGCGGGAGCCGCCTCGGGTGCGCACACCGACGTAAAAGCTAGCTATGGTGTCGCTGCGCCTTCATGAATTGCTCTTCTCATATTTCTAGCCGTGTGCATGCACAGCATTGCGCGTGAGCTGTCGAGCTCTTGATCGACCACTGCACGGACTGCGGCTTTCAAAGCCCGAGAGAAGAGGGCACGATATGGACGCATCACTAGCACGGCCGCCTGTGTGTATTAGCTGTCCTGCCAATGTCTTCCATGGGAGCAACTTGCATTCATGTGGGACTCATGCTTCTGCCTGTGCCGCACGCAGGCGCGTGCCCCGGCAAAAAAGAAGAACACGGCGGTGCGGCTGCTGACGCGGTCGTACGCGCGGCTGGAGTCTGCGGGCAATGCCGTGGCGCCCTACGCCCGGGAGAACCCTGCAGTGGCGGCCGGAGCCGCCGGCGTGGTCGCCATCGTGCTGCTGGCGCTGGCGCTGCGCATGCTGCTGTAGGGTGATCAGGGGTGTGTGCTGCCCCGGGCGGCGGCGGCGTTGTGGGCGCCAGGGCCGCCATGCCGCCATCGCAGGCCGTTGCTGCAAGGCGGCGGCGCGGCCGTTCGCCGGCGCTGGGTGCGCCTCGGCTGCGGCCGCTTGGTGTGCTGCCAGGGGCAGCGTAGCAGTCTTTGTGCAGTGGTGACCAGGCCGCGGCCAGAGCTGCGGCCTGGTATTGGCGCCTCCAACAACGGAGCGACAGCTCGGCATGTACCTAGGGTGCAAGCATGATGCATTGGCCGCGGAATAACAGTGGGACTTGTGTCGAGGTTACTGCACGTGCCAGGCTGCGATGCATGCGTGGCGCGGCGTTTTGTCGCAGCAGCTTGGTCACCATCTTGACGCCGCATGGCCGTGTTGCATGATGGAAGGCAACGGGTATGTTCAGGGCCGGCGACCTCTTGATTGCCGACGTGCACGGCTTCGGGTTGTGTCAGCAAGCGGCTTCGTCGCCTGCCGCGCTGCATGTTGCTTATCGCTGTAAGCATACTGAGTTTCTCCGCTCCATGCCAGCGCTTGAAATGCTTTCGCTTCAGCATCGATGGCGAGGCCCCTTGCACGACTCGCCTCCACCCTGCAGCTGCTGCCGAGTCAGCATCCAGGGTGAATGTCCGAATGTGGCGATGCTCAGGCGATGCGCGCAAAAGCTTGATCAATCTTCCGTTTGCGTTCGCGCTGATCATCTCTGATAAAGCTCATCGTATTGGCAAGCTGGCTCGAGCCAGCAGGCGCTCTGGAGCAACTTGTGTCCTGCTGCACCCCCAAACGATTGAAGCGATCCGCACAATCCCAAAGCGTCGTGTCTACGCACCCAGCAGCGCATGTTGCCATCGCTGGCGCAGCTCTGCAGCTCGGACGATGCCGCTGTGAGGGCGCTCTCAAATACTGCACGGTGCTTGCTCGGGGCAGCAGGCCTGCAGGAGGAAAACGCTTACGCAGAGCGCAGCGTTACCACACTGATCAGCCGGCTGGAAAGTGCAGTAGGCGATGATGCACAGCGGCTGGATGCCCCTCTCCGGGCATTGAAGAACCTGCGCGACATCTTCGAAACCAAGTGGCTGGTGGCCCCGACGGGCGAGCTCGATGGGCGCGCTCGGAGCACGCCGATCGACATGCAGAGCCCGGGTGATCATCCTACCTGGTCTGGCGTCTTTCCAGCTGAGCATTCCGCGGCACGACTTGGCTGTGGCGCCAGACGCGCATATTACTGTTGACCCGTATTTACCCGTTGACTTCCATCCACGGGCATATTTTCGCATTGCATTGCGTTGTAGTACAAAATGGATGTAACAGCCTGTTGGCACTGCAGCCGCTGACGCTCTGAGCGGGGCTCAAGACGCGCCGTCCCTACGCAAGCTCACCCTCTGTTCTGCCTGCACGTCGCAGGCGACTCGCCCAGCCACCCCAGGGCGACCGGCAGCCTGCCGTGGTCTTCGAGGGGCGACGACGACGACGGCGCCGCCGGCGAGCTGCAGCGCCTCAGCCTGGCGGACTCGGACGCGGCGGCGGGCCGCGCGTCTTTCGATTTCGGGCAGCGCCAGTCTTTCGACTTCGGGCTGCGGTCCTCGGCGGAGTTTGGGCAGCAGGCGTCAGGGGAGCACCGCCGGCAGCGCGCCTCTGGCGACGTTGCCGGCCAGCAGCGGACATCGGGCGGCAGCTTCCGCTCAGCAGCGGACTCCAGCCCCGGCACCTCCATGCGCCTGCTGCAGAGCGACCTCAGCCGCGTGGACCTGGGCGCAGGTGCCGTGCCAGAGCTGTGTAGGAGTCTCTCAAATCGCGTTGGAGCTGTTGAGAATGCTATCGACATATCGGATTCAGCCCGGCCTGTTTTGAGATCGCCGAGGTGATCGCCGCCTGGGCAAGCGCCTCCCCCCTCATGACGGCACACATCTGGGTCTGACCGAACAAGGGACTGCCCAGCGGCAGCCTTGGTTGCGGTCTTGCTGTGTATCGGTCCTCTCCCTTGCAACAGCGTCGAACGCACCCTGCTTGTTGGTCCGCGCTGCATGAGGAAGGCGTGTACAACCCTGACATTGCACGCAGGGCTGCCTCAGTTCCCTTGTCAGCCCCCTTCACACCCGGCATTCTGCTGACTCGTTCGCCTTGGCTGCAGCAGGCGGTGACGTGCATGATGACGTGGATGATGACGACTTCAGGTGTGCACGTTTATATTCGATACAGTTCCGCTCGTCTGCAACACTTGTTCACCTGCATGCAGCCTGCATCGGGCTTGGAAGTGCGGTGCGGCAGCATTCGGCGTGCTGTGCGGCTCATACGACGCTGTGCTAGGGCTGTCCATCCGTCAGCCAGCTCCTCAGGAGCTGCGGCTGCCTGTGGATGGCTGTGCAATGTCTGCGCTGCAGCTGGCAGACAGATGTCCTCCGGAGCCGCCACGCTCTTGTGAACACTGCTGCTGTCGTTTGCAGGCAGTACTACGGATCGCTCTGACGCCGGGGGCGCAAAGCTGTGGGTGCAACCGTGCGTCGCTCGGCCTGGGGAGTGATGCCTGGTGGCTCGCAGCACTGTTGCACTTGCATGGCAGCACACGCCGCCGCCTGCGGCCACAGGGGATCGGCGAGAGGCATTTGCATCAAGAGCGCTCACAAGGGCAACGGCTGGGAGTCGAGCAGCGGCCAGCGAGCTTGCATGGCCGACAAGCCGGTGCCCCGGGCCGTGGCGACAGGCTGTACAGTTTTGGGGCAGTGGTTTGCGCATTTCCTGCGTGCTTTCTTTGCCTTTTGATGCGCTGCAGGACCGAATTCAGTTGCCGGAAACATTCATGCATTGCGTGTTTACAACACGAGGCGATTGATTTGACAGCACATACATTGCCGCGGCAAGCGGCTCCTTTTGACACTGTTGAAGAAGCTGAGGTGATAAGCCTGATGAACCCTGGTGCCCTACTGCAAACTCTACCTACCTACAGTAGCCGAATGACACACTGACTGCTTGTTTCCGAAAATGTCGTGGCCTGCCGAAATGGCAGTCCACTTGTCACCGAAGCCTGGACACCGGGTGCGATGCCAAGCGGTGTCCTGCAGCCTACAGGTCCCAAAATCCAAGCTTCAACTCGAAGCTGCGCTGAGGTATAACAGAATGCTACGTCAAAAATAAAGTGCCGAGTCTCACGATGGCAGGGCCTCCTCTCTACCGCTGGGGTCCAGAGCATCTGTCGATGTTGCCGCCGGATTCTGTGGGGTGCTCAAAGAGACGCGCGCGACTCACAACTTCACAGGCCTTGCGGGTCTTGATCAAGTCGTGACTTGCTCGGCTGCGGCCGCCGCACATGCACCTGGGTGTTTCCGCTGCACGGCGGCGGCCAGGCGGCCCTGTGCATTCACTAGTATTGCCGCAGCAGCATCTCCGCCTCCATCAGGCTGTCGCCGCAGCCGCTGAGCGGGCGCACGACCGCCGGCGCCGGCGCTGGCGCAACCGCAGGTGGCGCCTGCGGCGGCGGCGCCACCGCGTTGATGTCGAAGCCGCGCCGCGCCGCGAGCTGCGCCGCCCATTTGGAGGCCCACGTCGGGCGCAGCTGCCACTCCGGCGTGCTGTTGCGCATCGCCGCCGGCCGCGGCGCGCCGGCGGTGCCGCTCTGTGGCGGCCGGCCGCCGCTCGGCGGGGTGATCGGCGCCGGGGCGGCGCGCCACTCCGGCCGCTCTTCCGGCGGCACGCCCAGCAGCTGTACCACGTCCGGCGACTGCAGCAGCGCGCGGCGCCGCCGCTGCTGCTGCTGCTGCAGCTGCTGGTGCTGGTGGCCGCGCCGCGGGTCGAAGTCGGCGCTCCGTCGGCCGGGCAAGCCGCGGTGCGCCAGCCTCGCCGGCTCCGCCGCCCCCGTCGCCTCGAGGCCCCGAGCGCCGGGGTCGTCCCAGATGGCGAGCCGCGTAGGCATCGACGCCGTCACCACGCTGTCATCGTCGCCGAAT
>JAABUL010000614.1_pt1 | contig 75710 bp, 77 predicted proteins | sample 5559151 | NCBI WGS metagenome assembly JAABUL01 (sample SAMN10711876, study PRJNA513368) | rock metagenome | isolation source: Antarctica rocks | place: Antarctica: Victoria Land, Pudding Butte sud | reverse complement strand
ATCGCCAACCTCAAGACCTGGCGGACCCTCCACACCGACTACCGCAGACCCTTCGAAACATTCGCAACAACCATCACCGCAGTCCTCGGACTCGAATTCTTCAGAACGGTCGGTGAATAACCCTCACTGAATCCCCAGAGCCAGCCTGCCGGCTCTTGGCGGCTGAAACTGTTGATTGGCTCGAACGATGAGAGCCTCCCACCGGCGTGCATGACTCGTACCATATTGTGAAAGGCGGCTCGCTTGTCCTTTACGTAGATCAGGACCGATCGAAAGACCACGACGTCGATACTATTGCTGGCTACTGCACCGAGGTCCGGCAGCGGGGATCGGACGAAGCTGCATCGATCAGCGACCCTCGCGAACCGAGCGAGGCGCTCGCATTCACTCAGGAGATCCGATGAGATGTCGGCGAAGATGACGTGGCCAGACGAGCCACATCGGTCGAGGGCCGCAAAACCGAGCAGGCCATCCCCGCACCCGACATCCAAGACGGTGTCACCCGGAGCGATCTGTGCTGCTTCAATGACATCGTCACGAATTGGGATCAGGAAGTCCATCGTCTTCCGGCGCCGATCCGCGCTGCCACCGAACCGATCACGCAGCAACCAACGTGCCCACTGATCCGTTGCGGGCGACGAGTCCTCGATCTGATCCCGACCGCCCGGGTCCCTCATGAAGCTCTCCGGGGAACACATGCTCGCGGAACAAATCTTGTAGCCCTGTCGAGACGACGGGCGACCAGCAGGAACGGCCAGTGTTGCCAATCGGCGATGCCCTCTGGCGTCACCCGTCTGATCTGCCATCTGCTCATACCCCCGAGCCGAGCGTCGCACGGGCACCCGCGCCCGGGCAACTGCCCGACTCGCGCCCGGGACGAGTGAGCAGCACTCCGCGGCGGAGCTCGGGGGTGGTCAGTCCTCGACCAGCGCGATGCCGAGCGCTTGTGCCGCCTCGTCTTGCCGGTTGTCACAGGACAGCAGCCGCACCTCGTCGGGAGTGGACTCACCGAATCGCGCTCAAGCGGCCACGTGGATCGCGTCCACGGCGCGCAGCGGTGTCCGTAGGACGTACCGCTGCGCGAGGGCGACGGCGATGGTGTCGCTGTCGAGTGCGGTGACCGCAGCGATCGCGCCGTCCCGGTTTGCCCGGCGAGTGTGCTGGCCATCTCGACATCCGTGAGCTCGCTGGTGATCACGGGACGGTCGCCGTCACGGACGGTGTGAGACAGCTGCACACTGTCGGACTGGTCACCGAGATACAGGCGGCCGAGGGCGCTGGTGTCGATGTGGACGATCACCGCTCCTGGCGTTCAGCGGACACCAGGGCCGAGGCATAGCCGGGAGCCGTCGAAACGGTTGTTTCGGCCTGCGGCACGGGACTGGGCGCCCGAGAGATCAGTCGACCAGCAGAGATCGCCTCGTTCTTCCACGCCTGCCGACCGCTGACAGCCGCGCCCAGCAGCCGGGTGATGAGCTGCTTCATGGCGAGATGATGGCACCGAATTCTCGCCGCCGGCCGGGGATCCTCCGTCTGAACGGGCACTGAACGACGCCGGGATCAGGTCGGCCGCGGCCGTCAGCGCAGCAGGGGAGCGTCCAGAAGGGCAATGGCCGGTCCGGCGGCCAGGCCAAGGACGACCGAGGCCGCGGCCCCGCTCAACGCCGCGACCCGGCCCCACGTCCCGGCCGCTGCCTGCAGCGGCGCCGGGTCCACGCCCGGGTCGCCCGCCGAGTCCGGGGAGCCCACACCGACGGAGAACACCGGTGCCAGCCAGCGCAGGTAGTAGAACAGGCTCGCGACCGTGTTCACGGCCGCCACCACGCTCAGCCACGCCAGGCCACCACCCCAGGCGGCCGTGAACACCGACACCTTGCCGACGAAGACGGCAGCCGGCGGGGTGCCCACCAGCCCGAGCAGGCTGATCACCAGCGCCCCGGCCAGCAGGGGTCGCCGCCGCGCCAGGCCCTGGTAGTCGCGCAGGGCCCGGGCCCGGGGGAGCTCGGCCACCACCGCGAACGCTGCCAGGTTGGTCACCGCGTAGGCCGCCAGGTAGAACACCAACGCCCGCGCGGCCAGCGGGTCGCGGCCGGCCACCGCCACCGCCATCAGCAGGTACCCGACCTGGCTGATCGTGGAGTACCCGAGCAGGCGCCGTACCGAGGTCTGCCCGAACGCCGCCAGGTTGCCCAGGGTCATGCTCAGCGCGGCCAGCAGCCCGACCAGCAGCGGCCAGTCGACCACCGACTCCGGCAGGACGGTCAGCACCCGGTATGTCGCGATAAGCGCTCCCACCTTGGGAATCGTGGTTGCAAAGGCAGCCGCCCCGATGCCGGCGCCCTCGACCGCGTCGGGGATCCAGAAGTGTGCCGGTACCCCACCGGCCTTGAATAGCAACCCCGCCAGCAACGCGACCAACCCAAACGCGAGCGCCGCTCTCGGAGCATCACCGAGGGAGGCGTTCAGTTCCCGGTAGGTGGTCGCACCGCCGATCCCGAACAACACCGTCACCCCGAGCAGCATCACCACGCCGAGCAGTGCTCCCAGCAGATAGGTCTTCAGCGCCGCCTCGGCGCCGGATGGGTCCCGGGCCAGCCCCACCAGGGCATAGAGCGGGACGCTGGTCAGCAGGTATCCGACAGCGAGCACCAACAGGTCGCTGGACCCTGCCAGCACGAGCGAGCCCAGCGATGCCAGCAGCAGCAGGGTGTAGAACTCCGTCTCCCGCGCGGAACCGCCGACGCTGTCGATAGAGAGAGCGATGGTCAGCAGGCCGGCGGCCGCCACGATGACCCGCGCCCCGCCGAGCGGACCGTCCACCGCCCAGGTTTCGGAGAAGATCAGCTGCCCGGGACCGGTGAGGGCGACCAGCCCGGTTGCCAGACAGACCAGCAGCGCGACCACGGCGACCAGCCGGGCGGTCCACTGCCGGCGCTGCGGGCTGAAGATCCCCACCAGCAGGGTGACCGCCGACCCGATCAGCAGCGACAGTTCCGGGAGCAGCGCTCCGACGTTCTCATTCACCGTCGCCCCTTACCGGCTCACGAGTCCGACGACGGTCCGGGCGGCCGGTTCGATGACGTCGAGCAGGAAACGAGGGAGGACCCCGATGGCAACCGAGAGGACCAGTAACGGGACAACCGAAGCGGCCTCACTGGCCCGGAGGTCCCGGTAGCCCGCCAGCTCCGGCCGGGTCGGGCCGAGCAGCAGTCGCTGCAATGCGAGCAGGAACAACCCGGCGGTGATGATGATGCCCAGCAGCGCGATCACGGTGGCCACGGGCGCCGGACCGAGGCTTCCGGTGAACACCTGGAACTCGGCGATGAACCCGGAGAAGCCGGGCAGCCCCAGGGAGGCGAAGGCACCGACAGCGGTGAGCGCGGCAAACCGCGGCATGACTCCGGCGAGCCCACCGTAGGCATCGAACTCATACGTCTGACCGCGCTCGTACAGGACCCCGGCGAGCAGGAACAGCGCCCCGGTGATCAGACCGTGGCTGACCATCTGGGTGACGGCGCCGGCGACCGCGATCGTTCGTGCCTGCTCGTTGTCCGGGGCGATCATCCCAGCCGCGCCGACAGCCAGCACGATGTAGCCCATGTGGTTGACCGAGGTGTACGCGATCATCCGCTTGAAGCTGGTCTGCGCCAGCGCGACCAGTGCCCCGTAGAGCACGCTGACCACCCCGACGATCACGAAGACCAGCGCGTAGCGACGCCAGGCACCGGGCAGCATCGGCATCGCGATCCGCACGAACCCGTAGGTGCCCATCTTCAGCAGCACCCCGGCCAACACCGCCGATCCGGCTGCCGGGGCGTCGGTGTGCGCCGAGGGCAGCCAGGTGTGGAAGGGAAGGGTGGGCGTCTTGACGGCCAACCCGAGTGCTAACGCGAGCAGGACCAGCCCGGCGCTGAGCGGCCGGTCGGCCAGCGGTGGCGTGGCCGCCAGCTTCACCATATCGAAGGTGTGGGGTGCCGCGCCCAGGAACAGGCCGATGAATCCAAGCAGCAACGACAGCGAACCCAGGAAGGTGTAGAGGAAGAACTTCAGGGCCGAGCGGGCGTTGTCCCCGTGTCCCCACCCGGCGATGACGAAGTACATGGCCACGATCGACAGGTCGAACCAGACGAAGAAGACCAGCAGGTCCAGCGCGGTGAACAGCCCGAGACCGGTGCTCTCCATGAACAGAAACAGCGCGGCGAAGCTGCGTGCGCGGTGGTCCTGACGCAACGAGTAGATGGCGCAGGCCAGGAACAGCCCGGCCGTCATGGCGACCAGTGGCAGGGACAGGCCGTCGACCCCGGAGTGGTATCCGGTGTCCACGCTGGGGATCCAGCGCACGTTCGTCTGGAAGGCGAAACCGGATCCGGTCTGGCGGTAGGCGACCCATAGGACCACGACCATCGCCAGCACCCCCGCGTTGACGGCGACCCAAACCCAGCGGGCGACCCTGTCACTGCACCGCGGCAGCGCCACCAAGGCCAGCGCGGCCACCAACGGCGCGAAGACCACGACCTGCAGCAGCGCGCTCACCGGATCACCAGCAGGACGACGACGGCCCCCAGCAGCACGACGACCGCCTGGGCGTAGTACTGGTGGACCTGACCGGTCTGCGGGCGGCGGGCGAGGGCTCCCAGCCGCCGCGCGCCGCCAGCCACGTCGAACACCAGCCCGTCGACACCCCGCTCGTCCAGGCGCCGCGCGCCGCCGGCGATGGCGCGGACCAGCGTCGGCACGCCGACCACGGCCCGGTCCAGGACACGGTCGTCGAAGCTGGCCAGCGTCGCCGCCAGCGCCACGGTGGGCCGCACGAGCAGCGCATGCGTGGCCTGCTCCAGGCGTCCCCAGTGCAGCAGGGGCCGCAACGCGGGCGGCACCGCGAGCAGCCGGCGACGGCCGGCCAGCACCGCGACCAGCCCGGCCACGGCGACGGCCGCCGACGTCGCCAGCTCGGCCGGACCGGGCCCGGGCTCAGCGGCCGTCCCGAGCAGATGCTGGTACGCGCGCGCCACCGGGGGTAGAGCCTGCGCGCCGAGGGCTGCGGCACCAACGGCGAGGATCACCAGCGGCACACGTTGGGTGCCCGGCACGCGGCGGGTCCCCGGCCTCTCGGTGTCCAGTCCGGACTCCGGATTCCGGGGCGGGGGACCAAGCACCAGCACGACCGCCTTTCCGGCGTAGACAGCAGAGAGCAGCGCTCCGGCCAGCCCGACGGCGTACAGCACGGGCGAGCGCGCCAGGGCGCCGGCGAGGACCTCGTCCTTGGTGGCCCACAACGCCAACGGCGGTAGCCCGGCCAGCGACAGGCCGCCGACCGCGAAGCTGACACCGACCAGCGGGTATCGCCGGCCAGCACCGCGCAGCGCGGCCAGGGACTTCGTGCCCAGCGCTGACAACCACGAGCCGGCGGCCAGGAACAGCAGGGCCTTGGTGGCGGCATGACCGACCAGGTGCATGGTCCCGCCGTTGATAGCGCCGACCCCGGCGGCCAGCACGACGAAGCCCAGCTGCGCACTGGTGGAGGCGGCCAGCAGTTGCTTGAGATCGGTCTGTGCCACGGCGATGGCCCCGAGTACGAGAGCGGTGATCGCACCCAGCCAGGCGGTGGTGTCGTCGGCCCAGCCGCTTGCCGCCAACAGCGGATGGACCCGCAGCAGCAGGTAACCGCCCATCGCGACCATCGCCGCCGAGTGGAGCAACGCGCTGACCGGACTCGGCCCCTCCATCGCCCGGGACAGCCAGAACGAGAACGGCAGTTGGGCCGCTTTGCCCGCTGCGGCCAGCAGGATCCCGGCGGCGGCCACGTGGAGCCAGCCGCCGGACAGCCCGGGCAGGGAGTCCAGTGACAGTGACCCACCGCCAGCGGCGACGGCCGCTCCGGCCGCGGCGTACAGGCCGAGGTCCCCGACCCGGGTTGTCAGGAACGCGGTCGCGCCGGCGCTGACCCGGCCGGGCTCCCGCCACCAGAAGGCGATCAGGGCCCACGAGGTGGCGCCCATGATCTCCCAGGAGAACAGCAGCACCGGGACGGTGGTCGCGGTGGCCGTGACGAGCACCGCCGCCACGAAGATCAGCATCGTGCCGAAGAACCGGGCCCGACTGTCCTCGATGTCGCCGACGCTGAAGACCAGCACCAGCAGGGCAACGCAGGCGACGGTCACCACCATGACCGCCGACAGCCCGTCGACGGCCAGCCGTGCCGGCGCGCCGGCCACGAAGGGCACCGACACGCTCGGCCGGATAACCGCCGCCGTAGCCGCCAGAGCCAGGGTTGCGAGAGCGGCAATCACAGCGACCGTCGGCGCCGCCCGGTCAGCTCGGGCCCGAGCCAGCTGCCCGGACACGACCAACACCGCCCCGACGAGCGCCGGAAGTCCGACCAGTGCCCACAGCACGCCGCTCACCCGCGCAGCTCGCTTGCCATGTCGGTCATATCGGCGTCACTGGCTCGGAAGAGAGCGATGGTCACGGCGAAGCCCATCGCCATCTCCACCGTCATGGCCGCGATCACCGCCAGGACGAGCACCTGCCCGTCCGGACGTGCCGCCGAGGTGTAGTACCAGAACGCTCCGCCGGCCACGATCACACCGTTGAGCATCAGCTCCAGGCCCATCATGACCATGACGACCGACTGTTGGGACAGCGCGCCGTAGAGACCGATCGCGAGCAGTCCGGAGGCCAGCAGCAGGAACCGCTGAAGATTCACCGGCCGATCCCCCCGCGGATCGGGTCGGCCGGGACCTTCGCGCCCAGGTTCTTCCCGTAGCGGGCGTAGCGGCCGCGGGCCGATCCGAGGGCGATCGCCGCCACCATGGTCGCGAACAGCAGCGGGCTGATCGTCATCATCACGAGCATCTTCGAGCCCATGAGCGCTGCTCCCAGATCGTGGGTCGGACTGGTCGGCGGGGCCGGTGTCCGCTGCGGCCAGGGGATGAGAACGGCCCCGGACCCGAGCAGCAGGAACGTGACGACGGCGGCGCTCATCGAGCCCTTCTTGTTATGGAACATCGACATCGGCATCAGACCGGCCGGGTTCATCATGAACATGATCATGAAGATCGCCATGATGGCCATCTCCATCACCATCATCAGAATCGTCACGACGCCGATGTATTGCAGGCTGATAAGCAGAAACTCCGCACCGACGGCGATGAAGGAGACCGCGAGCAGGAATGTGGCCCGTGCCATGGAGTTGACCCGGAAAACCCCGAACCCGCTGACCACCGCAAGGACGGCCAGCCCCCAGAACGCAACCGCGGTCATGGTCGGTCTCCTTCCGAACCGTGGGACAGCACAGCGCGGATCATGCGCGGGCCACCACGACGACGCTGACGATCAGCAGCTGCAGCAGGGTGAGCGGGAGCCCGACCAGCCAGCCGACCTCCGCGAACCGCTCGGCACGGATGGTGGGAATCCGGCGCCGGACGACTGTCAACAGAGCCAGCACGGCCATCGTCTTCACCAGCGACCACAGCCATCCTGGAAGCACCGGCCCCGCGCCGCCCCCGAGAAACAGCGGCACGGCGAAGGCGGCACCGGCGACCAGCAACGCCTCCCGGCCGGCCAGCATCACCAGGCGGTCCACACCCGACGGTTCAGCCAGGATCCCGCCGGCGATGTCCGCACCAACCGGGTAGGCGAAGGGTCCGACCAGCGAAAAGGCCAGCACCGCCACCAGGTAGACGAGCAGCGACACCGGCATCCAGGCGGCGAACCACAGCCCCGACTGGGCGCTGACGACGTCGGCGATACGCAGGCTGCCTGCCGCGACCGCCGGTGTCACCAGCGCGAACATCAGCGGCAGTTCGTAACTCACTGCCTGGGATAGGAACCGGTACCCGCCGATCAGCCCGTACCCGCTGTTGGTTCCCCAGCCGGCCAGCCAGAGCACTGCCCACAGCAGTACGTCCATCGCGTTGAACCACACGACACCGATCGGCAGGTCGCTGAGCACGTACCCACCCAGCGGAACCACGGCGACCATCAGTGCAGCAACCGTGAGCAATGCTCCGCCACCGACCCGCCACAGCAGCGCGTCCGGCGCCAGGGTGGTGCGCCGACGCTGCAACAGCAGTCGCGCGGTGTCGGTCACCGGTACCGTCACCCCGGACCGGAAGCCGCGGCCCGCGGCCCGCGCCGCCAGACCCCGGTCCATGCTCACGCTCAGCGCGGCCAGCGTGGCCAGCAGCAGCGCGGCGACCGGAACCCCCAGCCACAACGACGTCTCACGCATCGACGGGCTCCCGGGTTGCCGCCCAGGCCAGTTCGTCGGTGTCCGGGTCCAGGCTTGCGATGACCAGTCGAGCGCCGGCGATATCAAGTCCGATGATCAGCGACGGGATCACCTCGGCCAGTGCCCGGCTCGGAGCCCGGCTCGGTGCCCGGTCCACCCGTGTCGCGCCGCCCGTGGGCAGCGGACCACGGGACCCTTCGCCGGGATGGTCGTCGGCGTCGGTGCGCTGCAGGGCGCCGGCCGCCTCGCTCAACCAGCGCATGAGCCGGTCATGGACGTCGCCAGCGGCCCGCAACGCCGGACCACCGATGCCGGCGGCCATCGCGTCATCACCGCTGAGCACGCCGAGCCCGCGGGTCGACCAGCGCAGCGTGCGGGACCGGCCGACCCGCCGCGCGAACCGGGCCACCCGCTGACCGACCTGGGCGTCCAGCAACTCATCGTCGAGCAGCTCATCGCGCACCAGCGCGGCCGTGCTCGCCGCGTCCTCCCACCCGGCGACTGCCAGCAGCCGGTGCGCGCTGTCCAGGTGGGCCGCCGCGGTCCGCCGGCGCGCCAGCTCGCGGCCGACCGACCCCGTCGCAAGCAGCGGCCGATCCCAGAACGGCTCGCCGGCCGCGGTCTGCTCGACCGGGCCCAGATCGAGTTCCGCCTGCTGGATCACGTCGCCCTGCAACACCACATGCAGGACCAGGCCAGCCGGCCAATCGGGAAGGACGGGACCCAGCTGGACGTGCAGCTGATCGAGCTTCAACCCGTCGCGGTCCTCGCCCCGGTCGGCCATCATCAGCCCGGCAGGCATGTCCATCCCGCCCATGTCCATCCCGCCGTCGTCCCCGGACCCCATGTCCATCCCGCCGTTGTCATCCGAGCCCATGTCGTCGGAACTCATGTCAACGGGAGCGGTGTCGGCCGGCGAGCGATCCACCGCGTCGCGGCGTTGTGCGCCAGCCTCCGCCAGCTGCCTGACCGTCCGATCAAGGTCTGCGGCCACCTGGTCCGGGGAGGCGACCCGGGCCCGGGCACGTGGCCCCGGAACCTGCCGCCACAGCTGGTCAACCGCGTCCGCCAGGGACCGACCGGGCTGGCCGCAGACCACCATGATGTCCGCCGCGGCGGGACTGTCGGCCAGCGGCCAGCCGCGCTCGCGAAGCAGCCGTTCGGCGGCCAGCCGCACCCCGGTCGCGCCGGGAACCGGGACCAGCAGGACATGCGGCCGGCGGACCGCCATCCGGCGCAGTACTCGCACGACCGCTGCCGGAGGCGACCCCGTCACGACCACCGCAGCGCTCCCTGCCGCCAGGCGTAGACGACCCCGACCATGAGCACGACCAGGAACCCGAACATCTCCACGACCGCCTTGGTGCCCACCTCGGCAACAATCAGCGCCCACGGGTACATGAACAGCATTTCGACGTCGAAGGCCAGGAACAGCAGCGTCATCGCATACCAGCGGGCGTGGAAGCGGGAGTAGGCATGCTCGGCCGGCCACGACCCGGACTCAAACGGTGCCGCCCGTAACGGTTGCGCCGGCGCCGATTCGGCGCGGCCGATTGCCATGCTGAGCAGGTAGAGCAGCCCGACCCCCAGAACCGCGGCGATCAGCATCCCCAGGGCGCCCGCATACCCGGCCATTCTCAGCCGCGCCCGAAGCGCCGCAGCCGGAGGCTGTTGGTCACCACGAAGACGCTGGAGAACGCCATCGCGGCGCCGGCGATCATCGGGTTCAGCAGGCCGGCCGCAGCCAGCGGCAACGCGGCGACGTTATATCCGAAAGCCCAGACGAGGTTGCCCCGGATGACGGCCAACGTCCGCCGGGCCAGCAAGACGGCGTCCGCGGCCACGAGCAGGTCCCCCCGGACCAGCGTCAGGTCACTGGCAGCGATCGCCACGTCCGACCCGGTGCCCATCGCCAGGCCGAGGTCGGCTCCGGCCAGCGCGGCGGCGTCGTTCATCCCATCGCCGACCATCGCCACCGTTCGGCCTTCCCGTTGCAGGGCGGCGACGGCATCGACCTTTCCGGCGGGCAGCACGTCGGCGATGACACGCTCGATTCCGACCTCGTCGGCGACCGCCCGGGCCACGGCCGCGTTGTCACCGGTCAGCAGCACCGGGGACAGCCCGAGATCCCGCAGGCGGCCGATGGCCTCGCGACTGGTGGGCCGGACCGTGTCGGACACCGCGAGCAGGCCGCGGGCCATCCCGTCCCACCCGAGTGCCACGGTGGTCTGGCCGGCCGCCTCGGCGCCGATCCGCGCCCGTTCCAGCTCGGCGGGCAGCGGCTGACCCTGTTCGGCGAGCAGCCGGGGACGGCCCAGCAGGACCTGGTGGCCCTCCACGACGCCCCGGACCCCGAGCCCGGTCATGCTGGCGAACTCGGTGACCGGGGGCACCGGACCGGCTGCTGCGCTGGCGGTCGCGATCGCCCGGGCGACGGGGTGCTCGGAAGCGGCCTCGACGGCCCCGGCGATCCGCAGCACCTCCGCACGGCTCACGCCGCTGGCGGGGAACGCCTCCCGCAGGCTCATCTGGCCGGTGGTCACGGTGCCGGTCTTGTCCAGCACGACGGTGTCGACCGCCCGCGTGGACTCCAGGACCTCCGGGCCGGTGATCAGAATCCCCAGCTGGGCGCCGCGCCCGGTCCCCACCATCAGCGCTGTCGGGGTGGCGAGGCCGAGCGCGCACGGACAGGCAACGATCAGTACCGCCACGGCCGCCGTGAACGCCGCCGCCGTTCCCCCGCCGGCGAGCAGCCAGCCGGCGGCGGTGGCCGCCGCCAGCAGGATGACGACGGGAACGAAGACCGACGAGACGCGGTCGGCCAGGCGTTGCACCTGCGCCTTTCCGGTCTGGGCCGCTTCGACCAGGCGGCCGATCTGTGCCAGCTGGGTGTCGGCGCCGACCCGGGTCGCGCGGACCACCAGTCGCCCGCCGGCGTTGACGGTGGCCCCGGTGACCGCGTCGTCGACGCCGACCTCGACCGGCACGCTCTCCCCGGTCAGCAGGCTCGCGTCGACCGCCGAACTGCCCTCGACGACCACGCCGTCGGTGGCGATCTTCTCCCCCGGGCGGACCACGAACAGCTCACCGACCGCCAGCGCGTCCACACCGATCCGGATCTCCCGGCCTTCGCGCAGCACCGCGACGTCCCTGGCGCCCAGTGAGAGCAGCGACCGCAGCGCTTCGCCGGCGCGACGCTTGGACCTCGCCTCGGCGTAGCGGCCGGCTAGCAGGAAGGTGGTGACGCCGGCGGCGGCCTCCAGGTAGATGTTGCCGGCTCCGTCAGTGCGGGCGATGGTGAATTCGAAGGGGTGCCGCATACCGGGGGTGCCAGCCGTACCGAGAAACAGCGCATACAGCGACCAGCCGAAGGCGGCAAGCACTCCCAGCGACACCAGGGTGTCCATGGTGGCCGCCCGGTGCCGGAGGTTCGTCCAGGCGGCCCGGTGGAAGGGCCAGGCCCCCCACACGACCACCGGAGCTGCCAACGTCAACGAGGCCCACTGCCAGGAGGTGAACTGCGCCGCCGGCACCATCGCCAGCACGATGACGGGCACGCTCAGCGCAGCACTGATCAGCAGCCGCTGGCGCAGCACCCCCGCCGGGTCGTCTGCGCCGGCATCGGTTGCCGGCGCGTGAGCATCGCTCGCGGCCGACGCTGGCCGAGGCGGTTCCGGCAACAGGGCCGTGTAACCCGCGGCCTCGACGGCCCGCACCAGCTGCTCCGGCGTCGTCTCCCCGGCGATCTGCACCGAGGCCTTTTCCGTGGCGTAGTTGACGGTCGCCTGGACCCCGTCGAGCTTGTTCAGCTTCTTCTGCACCCGCATGGCGCAGGACGCGCAGGTCATGCCGCCGATGCGCAACTGGATGGCCGCGGCCGCGCCGCTTCCCGCGGGGGACTCGACGAGATCGTCGGAGTCGAGCCGACCTGGCTGCAGGGTCGTCATCCGGTGGCCAGCTCGTAACCGGCCTCCTGCACCGCCGCCCGGACCGCGGACAACTCGACGGCGGCGTCGCTGTCCACGGTCAGGCGCCCACTGGCCAGGTCGACGTCAACGGCACGGACGCCGGAGACCTCACCGACCTCCTCAGTCACCGCGTTCACGCAGTGCTGGCAGGTCATTCCCTGCACGGTGTAGCTGCTGGTCGTCATGCGGACCTCCGGTCGGTTGGTGACGGGTAGGGTGTACGCGACTGTGAGCAGTGCTCTTAGGACCGGACGAGCCGGGCGATTGCATCGGAGGCTTCGCGGACCTTCTGATCGGCCTCCGGACCACCGGCGCGCGCGGCGTCCACCACGCAACCCGCCAGGTGCTCGTCGAGCAGGCCGAGGGCGACCGACTGCAGTGCTTTGGTGGCCGCGCTGATCTGGGTGAGGATGTCGATGCAGTACTGGTCGTCGGTGACCATGCCCTGCAGCCCGCGGATCTGCCCCTCGATACGACGCAGCCGCTTCAGGTAGTCGTCCTTGTTTCCCGCGTACCCGTGCATCTCATCTCCCCCCAGTCCGCTCGGTACACCATACCCCCCTACGGTGTCCGAAGCGCGGTGGATGCGGCCGGGGCTCGTTGGGAGGGCTGGAGCCGCTAGGGCTGTCCGGAATCGACACGATTGGGCCCTTTTCCGAGCTGAACGGCGCTTTTGGGGCCTGGTCTTGTCGATTCCGGACACCCTGGGCGGTCGGGCCGGGTCAGGACGGCCGGACCGGGCGTGACCGCCGGTCCAGCCACAGCACAACCGCGGTGTGCGGCACGGTCAGCGCGAGCAGCGCACTCACCGCCGCCGCCACCAGCCCCGGCGCGGCCGTCCCGGTCCCCCACAGCACCGTGATGGCGGCGGCTGCTACGAGCACGGAGCCCCCACCGGCACAGGCGAAGGTGCGCCGGTCCAGCGTCGGTCCGGTATAGCCGGCCGCGACCGGGCCGGACGAAACGGAGCCGGACGCGGCCGGCAGGGGCGCGGCCGGGAGCGCCAGCAGCCGTGCAGTGTGCCGCAGCGAGTGCCACGCCCCGAAGAAGATTCCGAACGCCAGCACGGGCGGGGCGGACAACCCCAGCAGGGCGAGCAGTGCCAACTCGGCAACCGGCCCCACCCGGCCCCGGGGCAGGTCGACGGCAGCCACCGCCACCGCGCAGACCGCGGCAAGGGCGACGGCCGCCCAGCGCCACCACATCGGCAGGGCACCGGGTAGTCCCGGTGAAACGGCCCGTAGCACCGCGTCGACACCGCGCGGGTGGACGGCGAACGGCACTGCGACCGCCACCCCGCCGACAGCAAGAACTGCGGCAGCGTCGCGGGCTCGTGGCCAGCGCGCGGCACCGTCGGATCGCTGGCCCGCGCCGCCAACCGGAGCGGCTGGTCGCGCGTATTCAAGTTCGCCGGTGCCAAAATGGACGACCGCGAGCACCAGCAACGCCACGAAGGTCGGGACCGGTGCGAACATGATCAGAACGCCGGTCAGCAGCGCGGCCAGCAGATATCCCAGGCCCAGCAGGCCTGTGCGACCGACCGGAGCCGAGCGCAGCAGCCCGGCGTCGGCGGCCCCGTGCGGGAGCCCGGCCAGGGATGCCAGCACGGCGACCGGGGCCGCGGCCGTCCTCGCCGATCCTGGCGCCAGCAGGGCGAACCCGATGGTCGCCAGCACGACGAGCCTGGGCAGCGTGGTCGACCAGGAGCGCGACCGGATGCCCGACCGGGGGCCCGACCAGACGGCCGCCCGGCGCCACGAGCGGGCGGCCGGTGAACCGGCGGTTGGCGCGCCCGGACCGGAACGGGGACCGGGCCGGGTGGCCCGATCCCCGCCACGCGCAACCGGGCGCGAGCCCGTTGCGGTGCTGCTCACGGAGTGCGGTGACCGCCCTCGCCAACAGGTCCAGCGGCCACGGCGCCAGCCGTCTCGCCGCTGACCAGCCCAGCGCCTTCCAACACCGGCTGGGAGAGCAGGTTGCCCGCGATGAAGACCTGACCCGGGTAGGTGTCGGGCAGCGAACCGGACAGGGTCGCCGCGTCCTCGGCGGTGCGCAGCTTGGCCACCTTGTGGATCAGCGCGCCGAACCCGACCTTGGCGGTCACGTCCGCTGCGGAGAAGGCCAGCTGTACCGTCAGCGCCCAGCCCTGACTGCCGGCCCCGGCCCACAGCGGGATCAGGTAGACCAGCGGGTACACGCCGAACACCGAGAGCAGCAGGATCGCGGCGTTGCGCAGGCTGGTGTAGGTCTGCGCGGAGATCGTCGGGCGCGTCCGCTTCAGTTCGCCCAGCATGATCACGTACAGCGGGATGAAGAACAGCGTGCTGATGGCGCCCCAGATCAGCAGCTCTGCGGTGCCGGCCGAACCTGACCCGACGTCGATGACCCCGAAGAACCCCGTCAGGATCATCAGGAAGGCACTGCCCATGGCGACGAACCGAATCCAGACCGACCGGCCGACCGCCACGGTGCAGACCGCGAGGAACTCGGCCATCAGCAGCGGCACGGTGATCGTCCAGTCCACGTACCGCAGCTCGGTCAGGACCGTGCCCGGCTTGGGGACGAACAGGTCACCGTTCTTGCTGTACCCGAAGATCAGTTCCCCGGTGATCACCACGTAGGAGAGGAATGCGACCAGACAGACAAGCGTGCTGGCGACCGCCGCCGGGCGCCAGCGCTTGGACAGCTCCTCCCGCGTGGACAGGGAGTACACCCAGCCGGCCAGCAGGGCGAAGGTCGTCGCTACCAGGGTGTAGAGCAGGAGTTGGTACTGCCACGAGCTGAAGCTCGTCAGGTGGGTGAACGACGTCGTTGAGTTGCCGAACGCCGGTACAGCGGCATGGACCACGGTTTCGTCCTCTCTGGGTGGTCGCGCAGCGGGTGCGGCAGTTGCCGTGTGGCAAGTGTTTCCTACCGGAAACGGTCGGACACAGGGGGGTGGCCGCAACCGCAGGTTCCGGACCCGATGGGCCATTGGGCCGAGCTCCGGGGGCGGGCCCGCCGCGACCAACCAGCCAGAGCCCGGACCGGTCGTAGGGGACGATGGGACCGCGGTGCGCCCAACCCCGGGCGCCCAACGACCGGAGGCGACGCAGCGGTGGATCAGACGGAACGGTTCGCCCTGGCCGTGGCCGTCACGGCGGTGGCGGTCCTGGTCGCCGTCGCCTCGAACCGGCTCAGCCGGTGGCTGCGGGTTCCGGCCCCGGTGCTGTTCCTCGTCGGTGCCGCGATCGTGTCCAACATCGACCCGGAACTGGAGCGGCTCTCCCACCAGCTGATCGAGCGGATCGTGACGATTGCGCTGGTCGTGATCCTCTTCGAGGGCGGCATGGGGATCGGGCTGCGCCGGCTGAAGACCTCCATCCGCCCGGTCCTGGCGATCGGGCTGATCGGGACATTTGTGACCGCGGGGGCGCTGGCCTGGGTCGCCCATGTGCTGTTCGGCTTCGACTGGCGGACCGCCCTGCTGCTGGGGACCGCGCTGGCTCCGACCGACCCGGCGGTCATCTTTTCCGTGCTGGGCAACCAGGAGGTGAAGGGTCGGGCGGGCACGATCCTGGAGGGCGAGTCCGGGGCGAACGACCCCGTGGGCATTGCGCTGCTGGCCAGTCTGATCGCGCTGGCGCCCGGGTCATCGGCGGGCTCCGCGTTCGGGTCGGTGGCCAGCGCGTTCGCTCTGCAGATGGGGGTGGGGCTGGCCATCGGGGTGGCGGGCGGATTCGCACTGAGCTGGGGGATGCGCCACATCTCGCTGCCCAGCGCGGCACTGCACCCGGTGCGCGACCTCACCTTCGCGTTCCTGCTCTACGGCGCGGCCACTATCGCCCACGGATCGGGATTCCTGGCGGTGTTCGTGGCCGGGATTCTCATCGGCGACCCGCCCGCCCCCTACAAGGGCGAGGTGAAGCGGTTCATCTCCGCGTTGGCGAGCCTTGCCGAGGTGGTGGCCTTCGCGGCGTTGGGCCTGATTGTCGACCTCGGCGAACTGCTGCAGCACCGGGCATGGCTGATCGGAATCGTGATGGCCATCGTGCTGGCGGTGGTCGTCCGCCCGCTGGCCGTCGGCCCGCTGCTGCTCGCGACGAAGATGTCCGGCGGGGAACGGATCTTCATCCTCTGGGCCGGGCTGAAGGGTGCGGTGCCGGTGCTGTTGGGCGTGCTGGTGCTCTCGGCCGGTGTCCCGGATCCGACACTGGTGTTCGCCGTCGTGTTCGTGGTCGTCGTGATCTCAGTGACTGTGCAGGGCTCGACCGTGCCGCTGGTGGCCCGCTGGTGCGGGGTCCCGATGGAGGCCAACGAGGACCGGGCATGGAGCAGCACCGTCCGGTTCCGGGAGCGCCCGACCGGTGTGCGGCAATACCGTGTCGGGGGCGAGTCCGCAATCGTCGGCGGAGCGGTGGGCGACCTGGACCTCGGACCCGACAACTGGGTCAGCCTGGTCATCCGCGATGGACGACCCGTGCCCGGGCGTCGGGAAACCATCCTGTGTGTCGGCGACGAGGTCGTGGTGCTCTCCGATCCCGACGAGCCCGCCGACCTGTCCCGGTTGTTCGGCGAACCCGGCCCGGACCCGATCGACGAGCCGGAATCGGCCGGCGCCGCATCCTCCTGACGTTGCCCGGCGGCCCAGCGGACAAGGTGTCAGCGGACCACCAGCCGCACACCCGCGTAGGCGACCCCGGCCACCAGGACCCAGGAGGCCAGTCCGACCGCGACGGCCCGACCGCCGGTCCGAGCCAGCCCTGCCACGCTGATCCCCGTTCCCAGCCCGAACAGCGCCGCTGCCAGCAGTACCTGTTGGACCACGTGCGCGCCGTCGAGGACCGGGCCGGGGACGAGCCCGGTGCTGGCCAGCAGCACCGCGCCGATGAACCCGGCGACGAACGCGGGGAGCACGGGGGTGCGTCGGCCGCCGGTGACGCCGGCGCCACCACGGCTTCGCCGGGCCAATCCGACCCCGGCGACCAGCGGTGCCAGCAGCAGCACCCGGGTCAGTTTCACGACGACCGCCGCCGAGAGCGCCCCCGGGACCCGGTTGGCCGTCGCGACCGTCTGCCCTACGTCGTGCACGCTGGCCCCCACCCACGAGCCGAACTGGCCGACGTCCAGGCCCAGCGGAGCGCGCAGCGCCGGCAGGACGAGGATCGCCAGGCTGCCGCACAGGGTCACCAGCGCGATCGCGACGGCGGTGTCCTCCTCGTCGCCGTCGGCAACCGGCGCCATGGCGGCCACGGCGGAGGCGCCACACACCGAGAAGCCGGTGGCCACCAGCAGGCTGCGCGCCGGGCTCAAGCCGGCCAGTCGCCCGAACCACCGGGTCCCGGCGAAGGTGATCCCCATCGTGGCCACCACGACGGCCAGTCCTGCCAGCCCGAGCCGCAGCAACTGGGACAGGACCAGTTGCAGGCCCAGCAGGACCACCGCCAGCCGCAGCAGCCGGCGGGCGGCGAACCCCGTCCCCGGGCGCAGCAGCGGGCGGTGCAGCCCGACGTTGGTGGTCAGCGCCCCCAGGACAACTGCGACCGTCGCCGCGTTCAGGCCCGGGACCACCGCCGCCACGGCGAACGCGACACCGGTGGCCAGGGCGACAACCAGCAGGCCGGGCGTCAACTCCCGGGACCGCGGCACCCGGTCAGTCTGACCTGGCAGGGCGGGACTCACTTACCTGGCAGAGCGCAAGCCCCGTTACGCGCCAGGGCGGGACTCGGGACTGCGCGGAGCAGCCGCGACTAGTCCATCCCCTTCGACACCGCGCGGGCCGCGACCCACCAGCCACCGGCCGCGGCCGCGTTGAGCAGCGCAGATGTCCGCTCGCTGCCGTCCTCCAGAGCCAGTCCGACCATGCTCAGCGCGTGCGTCGCGTCCACGCCGGCGGTCAACCGGGCGGTCAGCCGCGCCGGCAGGGCGACCAGCGCCAGGCCGGTGGCGACGTGGCGGGCGCCGAGGACCTGCACGAAGCGGCGACCCGCGGTCCGCGCCGGTACGCCGGCCAGTCCGGCGATCGCCTGGGGTCGCACCAAACAGGCGATTCCCCAGCCCAGGTGCCCGGCGCCGAGCGCGCGCGCCGGCCAGCGGGGGGTGCTCACGTGCACCGGCGACCTCACCTCGACCGGCGACGGAGCAGGCCGGCGACCGTCAGAGCGGCTCCGAGTGCGGCACCGGCGGCGACTCCCCGATGGGTTCCGATCATCAGCTCCGGGCTGCGGGGATGGGATTTGTGGTCGAAGTCGCCGTGCGCACCGTGGTCCCCGGCCACCGGGTGCCAGAGGTTGGAGCCGATCTGCGGCCGGTCGTCGTTGGGGGCCTGCTGCCCGGAGTAGCCGGTTCGGCCCAGGTAGATGTCCAGCAGCGGGGCGATCGTCCGGTTACCGAGGATCGTGCCCACCGTGGAGGCGGCCACCCACATCGAACGCCGCCGGTGGTCGACCGCGTGCATGATCGCCCGGGCGCCCACCTCCGGCTGGTAGATCGGAGGCACCGGCTGCGGGTGGTGCGGCAGATGGGACTTGACCCAGTTGAACTGGACGGTGTTCATGCCGGGCATGTGGACCATCGAGACGCGGATCTTGCTGTGGTCGTGGATCAGTTCGGTGATCACGGACTCGGTGAACCCGACCATCGCGTGCTTGGCCGAGCAGTAGGCGGCCTGCAGCGGGATCCCCCGGAACGCAAGCGCGGACCCGACCTGGATCAGCACGCCCCGGTCGCGTGGCTTCATCCGCTTCAGCGCCGCCCGGGTGCCGTTGACGAAACCACCGAAGGTCACCGCGACCGCCCGGTCGAAGTCGTCGGGGTCGGTGTCCAGGAACGGCGCGAACACGCTGGCCATCGCGTCGTTGATCCAGACCTCGATCGGCCCCAGTACCTCCTCGACCCGGTCGGCGGCGGCCTCGACGGCGTTGCGGTCGGCGACATCGGTCAGCACACCGAGCCCGCGGTGGCCGGCGGCACCGACGTCACGGACCGCTCCGGCAATCCCGTCAACCCCCCGGGCCAGGATCGCGACGTCGAATCCGTTGGCGGCCAACTCGCGGACGATGGCCCGGCCGAGACCGGCGGCCCCCCCGGTGACCACTGCCACCCCACGGGAGGACGGCGGAGCATCCAGTGACCGCAGCCGGCTCTCGTCAACTGGCTGCTGTTCGTAGTCCCCTGGGGCCGGATCGTTGGTCGCGACGCTGGTGTCGGAGGCGGTGTCGGAGGCGGTGTCGGTCAAGAGTTCTCCTCTGGGTCAGGCCGGAGCCGCCACGATCGTGCCGGGCGGCAATACTTGTCTCAAGGCAACCTTCCGCCCGCGGTTCCCCGGACGCAAACGCTCGGCTTCCTGCGGGGTGCGGTCCGGCGCGCAACGGTGCGCGCAAGCGCCGACCGCGGAACAACGGCGAAACCGGGGTGTAAGTGGACGCTGGTGCTGACCGGTCGGCAGCCGAGACTGTGGCGCAACGGCACGTGACGGCGCTGGCGGACCTTGCCGACCTGGTGACCGAGGCGTTACTGCGCGCTGGTGAGCAGCTGGACTCCCGGATCTCCGGTCCGCAGTTGCGGCTGCTCGGTGTAGTCGACCGCCTGGGCGGCCCCAACCTGACCTCGGTGGCGGCCGAGATCGGTGGGGCGCTGCCGTCGGTCAGCCGCCTGGTGGACCGGCTGGTCGCATCGGGGCTGCTGACCCGGGCACCGTCGGAGCGCAACCGTCGCGAGGTGGACCTGCGTCTGACCCGGGCCGGGCAGCAGGTGCTGCGAACCTGGGATCAGGCCAGAAGCGCCGAGCTTGCCGCCTCGGTGCGACGGCTGTCCCCCGGCCGCCGGGTCAAGGTGGCCGAGGCGGTCATCGACGGCAGCCGGCCCGGCCAGCTGCCGCTCGACGGCGCGACGACCGTGCCCTCCGGGGTCGTGGACGCAGCTCCGCCAGGGGCCGGTGCGGGGGCTGGCGGTGCGGCCGCGGCTGGTGGGGCTGCCGGTGCGGCGGCTGCCGGACGGTTGGTCGAGGCACTGCTGGCCGCCGAACCGGACACCCTGGCGCAGGTGTTCGCCGAACAGGTGGCCGGCGCCGTGGGAGCGGACCGGGTCGTGGTCTGGCTGACCGACTTCCGAGTGGCGACACTGGTCCCGGTCGCGCACGTCGGGGGGAAGGGAGCACCGGACCCGCTTGACGTCGACGGACCGGACCCGGTCGGGGTGTGTCTGCGCGAGCAGCACCCGGTGCACCCGCCCGAGGGAGCCGACCAGCTGAACGTCCCGATCACGCTGAAGAGTGAGCCGGCCGGCGTGCTGAGCGTCGGCGGGTCCACGATGGCGGCCGACCGGGTGGAACAGCTCGGCCGCGCGCTGGCCGCCGCCTTCGCGCTCGCGCTGCCGGGCCTGACCCGCGGCAGCGATCACCTGGCCGAACTGCGCCGCAGCCGCGAGTTCACCGTGTCGGCGGAGATGCAGTGGCAGCAGCTGGGGGCGCGGGCCTTCCGTTCCAGCCGGTTCGCCATCGCCGGTCAGGTCGAACCGGCCTACGCCGGGGGCAGCGAGTCCTACGAGTGGGCCTGCGACGCCGACCGGCTGCAGCTGGGCCTGTTCGACTGCTCCGGGGACCGGGGGGTGGCGGCGCTGACCACCGCACTGGTCCTCGGGGCGCTGCGCAACGCCCGGCGCGGGGGCTACCCGACCGACCGACAGGCGACGCTGGTGGACGAGGCGGTCTGGGAGATGTTCGGCGGCCGGACAGCAGCCGAGGCATTGCTGCTGGACGTCCACCTGGACGGGTCGGGCCGGTCTGTGGTGCTGGGCACCGGTGGTGTCACCCTGTTCCGGCACCGTGACGGCCGGGTCCGGGTCGTCGACCTGGATGCCCAGCTGCCGTTGGGGATGTTCGAGGACTCCCGCTACCAGGTGCAGCCATTGGACGTCCGCAGCGGTGACCGGTTGGTGGTGATCTCCGATGGCGTGCTGCGCCCGGGCGCAGCGGAACGGCAGCATGGTGAGTTCGCCGATCTGCTGGCGACCCATCGCCGGCTGGCACCGGCGGAGCTGGTCCGGCGATTGCTGCGGCTGATCCCCGACGACCCGACCGGCGACGCCACCGTCGTCTGCCTGGACGTCCACCCGGACTGAGCCGCGCCGTGGGCCTGCGCGGGTGCCCCCGGCCGTGCTGGCGCCCGTGCCGGGTCGGACCCCCCAGCGGACCTGACCCCCAGCGCGACGCGAGCGCGGGGAGACTGGGGCGGTGAGTTCCCCCGGCGGCCACGGTGCGTGGCGGATGGCGCAGTCGATGGGCGGTGATCCGGCGGCCCCGAAACCGCGGTTGCCGCGGGGCACGGTCCGACGGGTCGCGGCCTTCGCCAAACCCTGGCACCGGATCCTGCTGGCGTTCATCGGATTGACGATCCTCGGAGCATTGCTCTCGGTTGCCAACCCGCTGTTGTACCGCGAGATCATCGATCGCGGAATACTCGGGGGCAACACCCGCCTGGTCGTCATCCTGGCCGTTGTCGTGGCTGTCATCGCCATCGGGGATGCGTTGCGCTCCCTGGTGCAGCGCTGGATCTCGGCCCAGGTGGGTGAGGGACTCATCTACGAACTGCGAGTGCAGGTGTTCACCCATGTGCAGCGGATGCCGATCGCCTTCTTCAACCGGACCCAGACCGGAGCACTGGTCTCGCGGCTGAACAGTGATGTGCTCGGAGCCCAGTCGGCGTTCACGAATGTGCTGTCCTCGGTGGTGAGCAATCTCGTCACCGTGGCCGCAACGGTCATCGCCATGGCCGTGCTCAGCTGGCAGATCACCGTTGCCTCGTTGGTACTTCTTCCGGTCTTCGTGCTGCCGGCCAGGCGGATCGCGCGCCGACTGGGGGCGTTGACCCGGACCCGCTACGACGTCAACGCCGAGATGACCACCACGACGACGGGTCGCTTCGACGTCGCCGGGGCGATGCTGGTCAAGCTGTTCGGAAACCCGGACCGGGAGCGTGCCGACTACGCCGGGCAGGCCGGGCGAGTCCGCGACCTGGGCGTCCAGACCGCCATGTACGGCAGGGCGTTCTCGGTTGCGCTGCTGATGACCAGTGGCCTGGCTACCGCGCTGGTCTACGGCTGGGGTGGCGCGTCGGTCATTCGCGGCGAGGCGGCGGTGGGGACCGTGGTGGCACTGACTGCCCTGCTGAACCGGCTCTACGGGCCGCTGACCGCGCTATCGACGGTCAACTCCGACGTCACCACGGCGCTGGTGTCCTTCGACCGGGTCTTCGAGGTACTCGACCTCGCGCCGGCCATCGACGAGCGTCCGGGAGCCCGGGCCGTGCCGGACGGGCCGGTCGCCGTGCAGTTCGACGGCGTCACGTTCGCCTATCCCAGTGCAGAGCAGGTGTCACTGGCCTCACTGGAGTCGGTGGCCGTGTTGGACCACTCGCCGCGCCGCGACGTGCTGCACAGCGTGTCATTCACCGCACCGGCCGGGCAACTGGTCGCCCTCGTCGGGCCTTCCGGAGCTGGCAAGACCACCATCAGTGCACTGGTGCCGCGGCTGTACGACGTCGACTCCGGCACGGTTCGGCTCGCGGGGCTCGATGTCCGGGACGCGACACTGGCCTCGTTGCGCCAGACGGTCGGCGTCGTCGCGCAGGATCCCCACCTGTTCCACGACACGATCGGCGCCAATCTGCGCTACGCCCGCCCGGATGCGACCAACACCGAGATCGCCGACGCGCTGACCGCGGCCCGGGCCGACGGGTTCGTCGGCGCGCTGCCCGACGGATTGGACACCGTGGTCGGCGATCGCGGCTACCGGCTCTCCGGCGGGGAGAAGCAGCGGATCGCGATCGCCCGGCTGCTGCTGCACCGCCCGCGGGTGGTCGTGCTGGACGAGGCGACGGCCCATCTGGACTCCGAGTCCGAGGCGGCTATCCAGGCGGCGCTGGCCGTCGCGTTGCGGGGGCGGACCTCGCTGGTGATCGCCCACCGGCTCTCCACGATCCGGGACGCCGACCTGATCCTCGTCGTCGCTGACGGGCGGATCGTCCAGCGCGGCAACCACGAGCAGCTCCTGGCCATGGGCGGGCTCTACGCCGACCTCTACGCGACCCAGTTCGCCGGACAACAGGCCCCGGCCTAGCTGCTCCGCCCCCGCTCTGTCGCCGCCCCACCGGCCTTGTCGCCGCCCCCGCCACTCTGTCACCGCCCCCGCCACTCTGTCGCCGCCCCCGCCACTCTGTTGCCGCCCCACCGGCTTTGTGGCCGCCCCGCCGGATGCAAAGTGGTCGGGGCGGCGACAAGGTCCGCCAGCACCGGGTGCGGCGGCGACAAGGTCTGCCCGCAGGAGAGCGCAAGCCGGCGCGAAGCGGACAGACGGTGGGGGATTGGCCGAGGTCGGTGACGGGCCGCCGCGGCTCAGGCACACTCGAACGGTCATGGCGCGGAGCAGGGAACGGGCGACGCCCCCCCGAATCGTCCCGCCGGTGCGCGCCGCCCGCGTCGTGCGCTCGCGGCTGCGGCTGGCGCTGGAGCTGACCGCCCCGGCGGTGTTGGTCGCGCTGGTCCTGCTGGCGAGTCTGGATCAGGGGGCGGTGGCGGACACCGACGCGGTCGTCACCCGAGCGCTCGAGCGCCCCGACCGGGCCAGCGACATCGTGGACGTTGCGCTGCGGGCGTTCTCCACGCTGAGCCTGCCCGTGATCGGCTGGGCGGTCGCTGTCGCGGGCGCCATCGGTCTGGGCCGCGGTCGGCTGATGCGGGCGCTGCGCCGCCCGAGTTACCTGGCCTGGGCCTTCGAGTGGGGGTCGGCGCGAGCGCCGTTGTGGGGACCGCCCCTGGGCGTCGCCATCACCGTTGCCGCAGCGGAGGCCGCCCGTCTGAGCGTTCTCGCCCTCGTTCGCCGCACGGTCTCCGATCAGCGACTGGCCAGCGCCCTTATGGAACACCACGTCATGACGGCAACGGTGGTGGTGGGTTCGCTGTTGGTGGCCCACGGCATCCGTCGGCGCGTGAGCTGGGTGCTGACCAGCGGGCTGCTGGCGGTGCTCGGCTACGCCCGGATGGCAGAGGCCGGGATTTCACTGCTGGGCGTCGGCAGCGGGTTCGCGATGGGCGCATCCGCGGTGCTCGCCGGCCGGGCGGTCGGCTTGCTGAGCGACGGGCCGGTGTGGAACCTCGTCCTGCGCCGCCACCGCCGCCGCCACCCACCACAGCGGATCCGGGCGGGCGTGGTGCTGAACCCGACGAAGTTCGCCGACCCGGCGGCCTTCCGGCACCGCGTCCGCGCGGCGCTGTCCGGTGCGGACGCGGTGCGGGCGACCCAGGTGTACGACGTCAGTTTCTACGAGACAGCCGCCGACGATCCGGGCCGGGCGATGACCGCACGGGCGCTGGCCGACGGTGCGCAGCTACTGATCGCGGCCGGGGGCGACGGCACGGTGCGCACCGTCTGCGCAACAGCGGCCGGCAGCGGCGTCCGGGTGGGCATCGTGCCCGCCGGCACCTCGAACCTGCTGGCCCGCAATCTTCGCCTACCGCTGCAGGAGGGACCGGCGCTCGACGTCATCGCCGGAGGAGTCGACCGGCCCATCGACCTGGCCCGGATCAGCGGTGACGGGGTGGCCGAGGGCGACGGTTTCGTCGTCATGGCCGGCCTCGGCCTGGATGGTGCGATCATGGCCGACGTCCCCGCCCGGCTGAAGAAGGTCCTCGGCCTGCCGGCCTACGTGGTGACCGGTGCCCGCCATCTGCGCGACGCGCCCGTCGAGGTCGAGGTCACCGTCGATGACAAACCGCCGATCCGCCGTCGGGTGCGCCTGGTCGTGGTCGGCAACGTGGGCTCGGTGCAGGTCTTCAAGTTGCTCCCCGATGCTCGCCCCGACGACGGTGTCCTGGACGTGGTCATCATCGCGCCGGAGACGACCCGCTCGATGGCACGGGTGCTCTGGAACTTCGCCCGGCGCGCCGGCGACCCGGACGTGGAGCACCTCACCGGCCGCACGGTCCGGATCCGATCCGACGGGTCGGTGCCCCGCCAGCTGGATGGCGACGTGATTCCCGGCGGTCGCGACCTGACTGTTCGCATCGACCCGGGTTCGATCATCGTTCGCGTTCCCAACCGCCGCTGAGGAGCTGGGCTGCCGGTCCGCGATCGCAGATCACTGCTCTCGGAGACTGCTCAGCCAGCTCGCGGCGTCGGTGAACGACGCCTCGGCAGTGCCCCGCCGGACATTGGCGGGGGCGCCGTCGGCGCGCGGGTAGGAGCCGAGGAACCGAACCTCGCGGCACGTACGGTGCAGCCCGGACAACGCCTCGCCCACCCGGGCGTCGGCGACATGGCCCTCACACTCCACCGCGAAGCAGTAGCGACCCAGCGCCTGCCCGGTGGGCCGCGACTCCAGCCGGGTCAGGTCGACCCCGCGGGCGGCAAATTGCTCCAGCACGTCGAGCAGCGCTCCCGGATGGTTGTCGGTGATGAAGACGACCATCGAGGTCCGGTCCGCCCCCGTCGGCGGCGGCAGTGCTCCGGCATCTGTTCCGGGCCGGGCAACCAGCGCAAACCGGGTGACGGCCTGCGTTCCGGGAGCACCGATCCCGTCCGCGAGCACTGATAACCCGTGACGCCGGGCAGCCGCGGCGGCACAGATCGCCGCCTCGGCTGCGGATGCAGGGTTGCCGACGATCGCGGCGGCAGCTCCGGCCGTCGAGCTGACCTCGACAAGCTCGGCATCGGGCAGATGCTCGGCCAGCCATCCCCGACACTGGGCAAGGGCATGAGGGTGGGAGAGCACCCGTCTCACCGAGTCCTGCGCAACCCACTGCGGTGCGGCCAGGACGAAGCGGACGGCCAGCAGCACCTCGGCCACGATGCGCAGCGGCGGGCCGTTGCCCAACGCGTCGAGGGTGCTGTTCACCGAGCCCTCGACGGAGTTCTCCAACGGCACCAGGCCGGCGTCCGCCCGCCCTGCCGCCACCTCGGCCAGTACAGCGGTGACCGTTGGGGCGGGGACGGTCCGACCCACCCGGTGCGTCAGCAGTTCGGTGGCCTGGTCGGTGAACGTTCCCGGCGGGCCCAGGTAGGCGAGCACAGCAAGCGCCGGCACGCCGACCACCGGACCCGCCTCGACGGCGGGCGGGACTCCGGTCGGGACGGCTGGCACCGACGCGAGGTTAGGCGATCGGTTGCCCAGGCCTGGCCGCGGACAGCCCACCAACCGGATCGCCGGGAGGGTCGACTGACTCCACAGTCGCTGCCGCGACCGCTTCGACAGTCGCTGCCGCGACGGGATCGCCAGTCGCTGCCGCGACGGGAATCGGCCCGGCCATCCCGATACCGTTCTTGCCGCCCTGCTTGACCCGGCGCAGCGCCTCATCGGCGGCGTCGACAGCCTCCCGGACCAGTCCGGCGGGCGCGACGGCGATCCCGATGCTGACGGTCGGCGCGGCGGCGTGCTGCCCGGGCGACCTCACGCGGACCGCTTCGATGGCCCGCCGGCCCACCTCCGCCGCGCGTTCGGTCCCGACTCCGGGCAGCACGACCGCGAACTCGTCGCCGCCGATCCGGGCAAGCAGGTCACCGGACCGGGTCACCGAGCGCAGGGCCTCACCAACACCCTGCAGGACCACGTCACCAGCCGGATGCCCGACGCTGTCATTGACCGTCTTGAACCCGTCGATGTCGACGATCAGCACCGCAACACTGTCGGCGGCCGGGCCGTCGGGTCCCGGGCCGTCGGCGATCTCGGACAGCACCTCGTCAAAGCGGCGCCGGTTGGCCACCCCGGTCAACGGGTCCTCCGCTGACAGCCGCGCCATCCGGGCATGCTCCTCGCGCAACGACTCGATCTCAAGCAGGCTCCGGGTGTCGCGCAGCCGGCGGACCCGCCGCCGCCACATCTCCGCTGCCAGGATCCGGGCGTAGGCCAGCCCGTCCGCCGCGCCGCCCGCGCCCTGGTCGGCCAGCACCCGCAGCAGCGTATGGCGGGCGTGGGCCTCCACTACCCAGTCGCCAGCCGCCGCCACCTGCACCGCGCGGCGGGCTGTTGCCACGGCCTGCTCGCCGCGATCGGCACGCTGCTGCACCCACGCCAGGTAGGCGAGCGCCCGCCGCGCGGCATCGGCAAACCGGCTGCGCTCCAATCGCAAGGTCAACACCGCCATCGAGTCGGCCAGCGGAGCCGGGTCGGCGATCTCGGCCTGAGCGCAGGCCACCAGCAGTTCGGCCCACGCCCGGTGCCGGGCCCCGACGGTTGCCAGCGTGGACGGGTGCGCCCCGACCTCGAAGGCGACGACCGACCCGTCGGCCAGCGACGCCGCGACCAGGGCGTGCTGCGCGGCGGCGGATCGCTGCTCGGCGGCACCGGGCACCGCCGAGCGATCCAGATCCTGGGCCCAGTCCAGGTGGAATACGGCCAGATTGATCGAACGCACCCAGGAGTCGGCGGGCGTTCCGTTGTGGGCGGGCAGCAGCAGGACCGGCGCCTGAAGGTGGGGCAACGCCAACTCGTACAGGCCCATCAGGTGGTAGGCGACCGCCAGACCGCGGTGCACGCAACTGCCCAGCCACGATGTCGGGGTGATGCTCTGCAACAGCGACTCCGCCCGGGCGAGGTCGACGGTGGCCGCCTCGTCCGGACCGGCCGCCTGGTCGGCCCGCAGCGTCAGACGCTCGGTTGCCCGCAACGTCAGACTCACCGCACGCCAGCCCACGTGGTCCGCGGCCTCGGCAGCGGCCAACGCCAGGTCGGCCTCCTTCATGGCCGCCCGATGGTCGCCGGCCTCCTGGTGGGCAATCCCCCGCACATAGTGCACGATCATCGCCGTCGCGATCATCGGAACCGGGCCGGCGGCAAGTTCGGCCAGCACCGCGTCCGGCCGGCCGGTCCTGGCCAGCTGGATCAGTGCCCGGGCGCGCTCCGGCTCACTCCCGATTTCGCGCCCTCCGGGGCCGGCCGTCTCGCCGGGAGATTCATCTGTACCGGCCGGGCGCTCGGGCCGGCCCGTGGGTCCCGGGTCGGCGATGGAGATCAGGCGCCGCAACGGCAACGCCGGGCCGACGACGCTCTCGGGGTCCGGATAGCTGTGACTGTCCATCCCGCGCCCCATCTCCTCGATTCCCGGCGGTTCCCATCACCGGAGTTGCGCTGGGCCGGCGGCCCGACGGACGGGCCGCAGCCAGCACAGTACCCACGTTGGGTTACCGTCTGATATCGAACCGTGATCAGTTGTGGGACCCAGCGGCCCGGTCCGGGGAGGTCGCCGGATCCACTCTGCGGGCCCGCACCCGGTTCGCGCCACCGCGGCGGCGCAGCCGGACCGGCACCACCTGCCAGCCGTCATATCCGCGTGACCAGCGCACCAGAATGATCGCCAACCCGATGTGGACCACCGGCGAGACGGTGTCCCGAACCCGGTCGGCCAGCCACTTCACAGCCCCGGATGGAGCCAACGCCGGGACCACATTCCGGGTAGCGATGTAGGCCACACACACCATCGTCGTCCGCGCGATCAACAGCATGTCCAGGGTGGAAGCCGAGATCAGCAGGAGCGGGGCCCAGGCGACCAGGTCGTACCACGGCAGGGTGTAGGAGCCGAGCACCATCCAGGCCACGGTGACGGCCGCCGTCGCCCGCGCCGCGTCGTCGACCCCCCGCGCGCGGACTCCATCGCCGCGACTGACCTGCGCCACCTCGGCCATGGGTCGGGCGCGCGCGCCAGTCCCAGGGCCCCGTCCGCCGACGATCCGGCGCAGGAGCAGCGCGGCGACGATGACCACTGACACCCACGCGGCACCCGTCACCAAGCGACGTGCCGCCCGACCGGACAGCGCCAGGTCGATCAACTCCCGGGCCCAGCGCCAGGGGGAGGCCGACGACACGAAACTGCTGTTGTCCGAGGTCTGGGAGAACACCTCCGGCCAGTGCGGAACGTAGGCCAGCAGCAGTACGGCGGCGGCCGTCAGGCACAGCAGGACCGCGGCCGCAGGACGTCGTCGCAGCGCCCACAACAACCCGAGACCGACCACACCTTCGGTGAGCTTGACCGTCCCGGCGGCCCCGATGAGCGCGCCGGACAGCGCCGCACCAGCCAGCACCGACCGGGCCCGAAGCGCCAGCAGCGCGCCCACCGCAAAGACCAGCGCCTGACTGTCGTTGTGCCCCCCGAAGGGAACCGCCCACAGCAGCAGCGGATTGGCCCAGTAGAGGACGAGCACGCGGGACCGGGCTCGCACGTCGCCCCGGACCAGCGTCAGCAGCAGGGCGCCGGCGCCGATCCAGGTCGCGACGTTGACGACCGAGAGCCACCACAGGGTCTGCTGCATCGAGGTGCCGGCCAACCGGCTGGCGCCCTCCTGCACCGCCGTGGCCAGCGGGCCGTACACGCTGGTGACGTTCTGCCAGGGGCCTTCGGTTCCCAGCCCCAGCGGATCGTTGAAGGCCACCAGCGCCCGCGGGCTGTCGACATACGGGTCACCGCCGAGCGCGGCGATCCGCCCGTAGGCGGCGTAGATCAGAGCATCCCCGCTGGCCGCCGGCGGCACCAGTAACGAGCTCAACACGGCGGCGAGTCCCCCGCCCAACCACCGTCGGGGGTTCGGCGCCCAGCCCCCGGCCATCGCCCGTAGTGCCTGCACCAGGCCCGCGGCCCCGCTGAGCAGGCCAGCGGCGGTGACCGCGATCACCACCCAGGCCGGGGCGCTGAGACCGAGGCTGTACGGCGGTCGCCCAACCACCGCCCCGGCCGGGCCGGTCGTCACGTCGGAGGGTCCGAGCAGACCGACGACGAAGAACAGCGCCACCGCGGTGCCCAGCAGCAGCGCCGGACGGCTGCCGTACCGCGTGGGTGCGCCTGCCGTTCGGGTCGGCGGCGTTCGCGCCGACCCCGGCGCAGGGGCCGGGGCGCGGCCGGGCGCGGCCACCGCTGCCGCCGAGTCGGGGGAAGCCGCCCCGTTCGCCGGCGCGACCGGTGCCGGGATCCCGTTCGCCGGCGCGACCGGTGCCGGGAGTCCGGTCACCGGTGCGCTGGTGCCGGTGCCGCCGCTGCCTGAGGTCACCGGCTGGGCAGTCGTCGCGCCACGGCCCGCAGCCCGACGCCCACCGCGGCCGCCGAGCGATCGATCACGACTCCGGCCGGGCCGCGCACCACGTCCCGCCCGAGCACCGCCCCCACGTCTGCGAGCTGGGTGGCCCGGTGCACCCGTCCGGCCAGGTCGTTGCCGGTGGCCCGGTGAAAGAAGGGGACGGGAACCTCGCGAACCCGCAAACCGGCTCGGAGCACCGCAATCGTCATCGCGGTCTCGACCCCGAAGCCACGGGCCAGCGGCAGTGCCGCGGCGACGGCCGACCGGGTCAGGCACCGCTGTCCGGATAGCGGCTGGCCGGCGCGGAACCCGGTGGTGCGGGTGATCCCGGCCCGGCTGAGCCCGACGACCAGCCCGCGTCCCCCGGCCTGGGTCCCGCCCGACGTCCGCTGCTCGGGCAGGGTCGCGATCGTCATCTCCGCCTCCCCGGCCAGCACCGCCGCCAGCAGCGCGGGCGCGGCGGCGGCGGACTCACCCAGGTCGGCGTCCAGCAGCAGGACGGCCTGGCCACCGGCTGGCAGGGCCGCGAGGCCGGTCGTCAATGCTGCGGCCTTCCCACGCGGCCGCTCGTGGGTGAGCACGTCGGCCCCAGCCGCACGCGCGAGGGAGGCAGTGTCGTCGCTGGATCCGTCATCGACCACGAACACCCGTTGGACATCGGCCACGTCCCGCGCCGCGCGCACGGTCGTCCCGATCCGGCTCGCCTCGTTCAGGGCCGGGATGACGACCAGGACGTCCCGGGGCGCGTCCGAGCCGAAGGCCGCGACCCGCGGCGCCGCGCAGTTCCCGGACACCAGCTCAGGGTAGGCGTCGACCCCGGTCGTCAGCTCATCGCGCCGCCGCGCCGGGCCGGCCGGCCGGGATCCGGGCCCGGCGCGGCTGCGCAGGAGACGGCACCGGCGCCCAGCTGTCCGGAATCGACACAACCGGGCCGAAATCGGGCCTCAAGTGCCGTTACAGGTGCCGGTGCTGTCGATTCTGGACAGGCTCGCCGCTCCCCGAGCGGACCGGGCGGATCGAGCGGACCGGGCCGACCGGGCGGTCGACGACCGCTCCACCAGCCGGGTCGGGAGGATCACCGGGCCGCCCGCCGCCAGGCCGCCCGCACGATCCAGGACCAGGCGCGCCGCCACCCGACCCTTCTCCCGCAGCGGTTGATGGATGGTGCTCAACCCGTGCTCGCCGGCGATCGAGTCGTCGAAGCCCAGGATCGCCAGCTCTTCCGGGACGGCCAGACCCCGCTCGCTCGCCGCGGCACGGGCCCCGACGGCCAGCGGATCACTGAACGCGAATACCGCCGTCGTCTGCGGGGCAAGGTCCAGCAGGGTGTGCATGCCGGCCCGACCGCCCTCGACGCTGCTGGTCTGGCACTGCACGACCGGCACGTCGGCCCACCGCAACCCGGCGCCGGTGATGGCCAGTTCCGCGCCGGCCAGTCGGCCGCGCGGAACACTGGCCCGCGCGTGGGCCTGCCGACGCAGGTCGGCGGGGCCGGGCCGGTCCCGGGCGGCCAGCCGGCTGCTGAGGATGGCGATCCGGACATGTCCCCGACCGAGTAGGTGACCGACCGCCTCGGCACCGGCCGCCCGTTCGTCGATCCCGACGAACCCGAACCCGTCGACGTCGTCGGACTGGTCGCCGGTGGGTGAGTCGACGACGACGCTCGGCAGGTGCCGGTGCCGGGCGGCCGCGACCAGCGGGTCGTCGCCGGCCAGGGAGTAGAGGATCAGCCCGTCGACGGCGGCGTTGCGAACGGCAGGGCCGGCGGAGCTGCCGGCCTCCGGGTAGGCCGGGATGATCACCAGGGCCAGCTGGTGCGGATCCGCCACCTCCGAGACCCCCTGCAGCAGCCGTACCGCCGCGGCGTCGTGGAAGGCATACGCCAGCCGCTCACGGATCACCACCCCGAGAGCGCCCGCGCGAGCACCCCTCAATCGCCGACCGGCCGGGTCCGCGCCGCCGTACTCCAACTGCGCGGCCGCTCGTAGCACCCGGTCTCGTAGCTGTTCGGAGACGACCTGCGGGCGGTTGAAGGTGTTGGAGACGGTGCTCGGCGCCACCCCGGCCAGCCGGGCGACGGCGACCACGCCAGGGCGTCCGGTGCCCATCCCGGGATCATCCGCGCCACGGCTTGACACGAGCGGAGCCTAGCGACAGGCTGATGATCTCGTAAAAACGTTGCAACGAGGCGGCGCCGTTTCGATCCGTCGAGCCCGCTCGTTGCCGACTGCCCGCGATCGCGCCGGGCGGGAAGTGAGCGACACGATGAGGTGGACATCCGGGAAATCCGCGGTTGCCGCGGCGGCCGCGCTGCTGCTCGGCGGCGCCGCTGCCGTACCGGCAGCGGCGACCCCACTGGGCAGCCCCGCGGCCCACAGCTCTAACCCGACCACGGACCGGGTGCCGCCGGCGACCCGGTCGCTGACCACCGCGGCGGGCAAGGTCCTCGACCCAGCCCGCAGCGATGTCAATACGCGTCTTCCCGGGGTGGGTGCCAACGTCCCGTTCGTCGAGATGCAGGCCGAGGATGCGCGGACCAACGGGCAGCTGCTGGGGCCGGACTGGGCCTACGGAACCCTGGCCGCGGAGGCCGTTGGACGCAAGGCCGTCAAGCTTGCGGGCACCGGGAAATACGTCGAATTCACGCTGCCCCGCTCGGCCAATGCCGCCACGATGCACTACAGCATCCCCGATTCCGCGGACGGCTCCGGCCTGGACGCGACCCTGGGGGTGTTCGTCAACGGCAAGTATGCGCGCTCGCTGTCGCTGACCTCGCGTTACAGCTGGTACTACGGGCAATACCCGTGGACCAACAATCCCGCCGACGGCGGGCGGCGTCAGCTATACGACGACGTCCGCGTCATGTTCGGCAAAACCCTGCCCGCCGGAACGCATATCCGACTGCAGGTCCGCAGCGAGGACACCGCGCCCTGGTACGTGGTCGACCTGGCCGACTTCGAAAAGGTCGCCGCGCCGATCGCCCAGCCTGCCGGATCGCTGTCCGTGCTGGCATTCGGCGCGGACCCGAGCGGTCACAGCGACTCCAATGACGCGATCCAGCGGGCTCTGGACGCCGGTAGGGCGCAGCACAAGACCGTATGGCTGCCGGCCGGTACCTTCACCGTCACCCGTCACCTGATGGTGGACAAGGTGACGATGCGCGGTGCGGGTCAGTGGTACTCGATGCTGCACGGCGACGGGGTCGGCGTCTACGGCAACTACGTCGCCGACGGCGCGAGTAGCGACGTCCATCTCGCGGACTTCGCAATCCTGGGCGAGATCATGAACCGCGATGACTCCGCGCAGGTAAACGGCATCGGCGGGGCCCTGAATGACTCGACGGTGAACGACATCTGGATCCAGCACACCAAAGTCGGGCTCTGGCTGGACGGGCCGTTCGACAACCTGCAGATCTCGCGGGTCCGGATTCTGGACCAGACGGCCGACGGGCTGAACTTCCACGACGGCGTCACCAACTCCTCGATCACCGATTCCTACATCCGCAACACCGGTGACGACGGCCTGGCGATGTGGTCGGAGAAGAATGCCGATGCCCACAACACCTTCGCCCGTAACACCGTCGTGCTCCCCACGCTGGCGAACACGATCGCCATCTACGGGGGGCGGGACAACACGGTCGCGGACAACCTGGTGATGGACACGATCACCGAGGGCGCCGGGATCCAGGTTTCCAACCGGTTCGGGGCGGTCCCGCTGGCCGGAACCACCCGGGTGGACGGCAACGTCCTGCTGCGCACCGGCAGCCTCGGGTTGTTCAGCCACATCGGCTGGGGCGCACTCTGGTTCTGGGCCGGTGATTCCGATATGACCGGTCGGGTCGCGGTGACGCGCAACCTGATCCTGGACAGTGCCTATGAGGCGGTGCAGTTCTACGGGTCCTCGGTGAGCAATGTGCTGCTGGACACGAACCTGATCTACCGGACCGGAACGTTCGCGCTGCAGCTGAATGCGGCCGGGTCGGCAACCTTCGACCGGCTGGTGGCGCTGAAACTGGGGGCGGCCGGGCAGTACAACTGCGACTCCGGGTTCACGGTCAACCGGCAGGGCAGCAACTACGGCTGGTCGGACACCACCTGCGGCTATCCCGCACCGGGGCCGTTGACGCTGAGCGCGCAGGACCTCGCGTTCCAGACCGACGCCGTCGGCCATGTCAGCGATCCCCAGACGGTGACCGTCACCAACCCGAGCTCTTCGGCGGTGCGGATCGCCTCGGTCACCACCACCGGCACCTACCAGCTGGGCACCACCTGCGGGAACCAGCTCGCCGCGGGCGCCTCCTGCACGGTGACTTTGCGGTTCGCGCCGACTGTCCGCGGCGACCGGGGCGGGGCGCTGACCATCTCCGACGGCAGCTCGGCCGGCCGTTACCAGGTCTATCTGACCGGCAAGGTGGTCGCGAGCACCGAAGGCAACCTCGCCGCCGGTCAGCCGGTCACCGCCAGCAGCGAAGTGCCCGGGTTCCCGGCGAGCAACACCACCGACTCCAACACCGACACCTATTGGGAGAGCGACGCTCACGCATTCCCACAGAGCCTGACCGTCGACCTCGGCGCGGTGAAGCAGGTGTCCCGGGTGGCGTTCAAGCTCAACGGCGGCTGGGGCGGGCGCACCGAGCGGTTCGAGATCCAGGCCAGCGACAACGGGACCTCGTTCACCACCCTGGTGCCGGCTAAGGACTATGTGTTCGACCCGTCGACGAACAACACGGTCGGGGCCAGCTTCCCAGTCGGTGGACACCGCTATCTGCGGGTGGTGGTCAGCGACAACACCGGCTGGCCGGCCGCGCAGATCGCGGAGTTCGAGGCGTACGGAAAGTGACCAGCAGCTGACCAGCCGTCAGCCGCCGATCGGCTGAGCGTGAGAACCGGGCCGGGGACCGCACCGTGAGGGTGGGATCCCCGGCCCGGCGCCGTTGTCCCGGGCCGGACCGGCCGTCAGCAGTCGAGCGCTCACCAGCCCGCCGAGCCGGGGATGCCCTTCACGGGACCGGCCGTCTGACCAGTGACCCAGCCCCCGTAGAAGCCGCCGGGCTGGGGCCGGGCCGGTTCCCCGTCGACGCTGGCCTCGCCGACCCGGCCCGGATAGAACGCGACGGCGCCGGCCAGCTGCTGGAACGGTGGCGTTGGATCGTCGTAGACCCACCCGGCCGCCGCGGCCAGCACGCTGCCGTCGGACGGGTCGACGACGTCGAGGTACCGCGCCGCACCCTTCCACTCACACCAGCTGGCTCCCGGGGCGGAGCGCAGGCAACCGTCGCCGATGTCGGCGCCCGGGATGTACCAGGTCGGTGGATGGCTGGTCTCCAGCACCCGGAACGCGTGGGTGCTGTCGGCGACCACCAGCGCAGAGCCGTCCCGGCGGGGGTCACGGCGACCCGGATCCGGCGGGTTGAACGTTCCAGGCGCGGCGGGCGCGGATAGTCCCAGACGGACTCCTGGCCGGGACCAGGCTGATCCGGAACCGGGCGCCTCATGCTGCGGTCCCGCCGCCGAGCCGGGCCAGCAACCCGGCGCGCACCTCCGGCCATTCGGCGGGGAGCACGGAGTAGTAGACCGTGTCCCGGCGGGTGCCGTCGCGTCGGGTCAGGGTCGAGCGCAGCACACCCTCGCGGACCGCGCCGAACCGGGCCATCGCATTCTGCGAGCGGGTGTTGCGGATGTCGGTCTTGAGGCTGACCCGCTGGGCGCCCAGCTGCTCGAACGCGTGGCGCAGCAGCAGGAATTTGCAGGACGGGTTGACCCGGCCGGCCCACCAGGCCCGGGCGTAGATCGTCCCACCGATCTCCACGGTGCGCTCCCGACGGTCGATGTCGAGGTAGCAGCTCACCCCGACCGGCCGCTGCTGCCCGGTGCCGGGTCGGTCCGCGGCCAGCACGGTGAACGGCACCCAGGTCCCGGCGGCGGCCCGGTCCAGCAGGTCCGACACCCACGCCGCGATGCCGTCCCGGTCGGACGGGAAGGGGACGGGCAGGTGCTCCCACGCCGTCTCGTCGCCGGCCAGCACCTCGGCGAGCGCGTCGACGTGCAGCACCGACAGCGGCACGAGTAGGACCCCGGGCACCAGGTCCGGGTCGGCCAACTCGACCGGACGAGGGTCGAAGGCCGGCGGCTTGCCGGGGCCGGCCACCTCGGTATTCCGGTCAGCCGGTAACGCGTCGGGGGTCATCGTCAACTTCCTCATCCACCCATCGTGCCCGGCGCCTGTGGGTGGCCGCCGGTGCCACCGCTGTCGGCGCCGGCCGGGTCGCAGCGGACACTGACGTACTCCGAAGCCTGATCAGCGCCGCCGAACGACGCCCGCCGGCCCGGTTCGCAGTACGCCAGCGCTCGGGCTCGACCGCGGCTGTCTCTGCCGGGGCCGTGGTCGCCGCCCCGGCCGGGCGTGCCCTGGCCACCGGCGACAGGCAGTTCGCCGGGTCACCGGCACGACGCGCGAGCCACCATCGGACACTGGCGTACTCGAGCGGCCCGACCCGGCCGACCGCGCCTCCCCGCCGGCCGTCCGCTGTACGCCGGTGTCCACGGGGCCGCTCTGATGGGCCGGCCATCATGGCTCCTCACACGACCGCGGGGCTATCGATCAGCGAGGTATTGGGCAGCCTCCGCACACTGCGGCTGGCCAGCGCGGCGGCGGTCGCCAGCAGCAGCAATGCGCCCCCACCGAGCAGGGTCGCTCGCACCCCCAGAGCCTGGGCGATCGGGGCGGCGCCGACCTGACCGATCGGGACCGCGATGAATGAGCCGAGCAGGTCATAGGAGTAGACGCGGGCCAGCCGGTCGCCGGGCACGTGCTGCTGCATCGAGGTTTCCCAGGCGACCCCGAACTGCTCGATGGCCAGCCCACCAAGGAACGCGGCCACGAGCAGGATGCCGAGGCGGGGTGCCACGGCCATCGCGACCGGGAGCGGTGCCGCACCGGCCACGCAGGCCATCCCGAACCGGAGCAACCGGTGGATCCGCAGCCGCAGCGCAACCAGACCGCCCACGATGTAGCCCACTGCAGCGCTGGTCAGGACGAAGCCCCAGCCCGCGATCCCCACGGTGTGCAGGGCGACCAACGGCCCGAGGACCCCGAGCGTGCCCGCCAGGACCGCATTGACGATGGCGAAGGCCAGGACGACCACCCACAGCCAGGTCCGCCCCACGAATTCCGACCAACCGAGCCGCAGGTCGTCCCACAGGCGGCGCGTCGTCGTGGGGGTGGCGGCGCCGGCCGGCACCCGGACCCGCGCGAACAGGGCGGCCGCGACGAGGAAGCTGGCCGCGTCGGCGACGATCCCCCAGCCCGGCCCGATACCCGCAACCAGCAGGCCGCCGAGCGAGGCGCCCAGCACGCCTGCTGCGCTGATTCCGATCCGGACCAGCGCGGTCCCCTGCTGCAGCTGCTCGCGTGGCACCGTCTGGGGTTGCAGTGCCGCGGCTGCGGGCTGATCGAAGGCGGCGACGGCCCCGTTGAGCGCGGACAACCCGGCCAGCAGCGCGATCGAGTCGGTGTCCGTCAGGACCAGCACCGCTACCGCGCCCTGGGTGATCGCGGCGGCCAGGCTCGATCCGACGAGCAGCACGTACCGCGGGACCCGGTCGGCGACCACGCCCCCGATCAGCAGGAACACGACGCTGGCCAGCGAACGGGCACCGACGACCAGCCCCAGGTCGGTCGCGCTGCCGGTCAGTCCGAGCACGGCGAACGCCAACGCCACCGGGGCCATCGCGCCGCCGAGCCTGCTGACCACCCGGGCTGTCGCCAGGTACCGGAACGGCGCGGACCGCAGCGGCCCGGGTCGCGGCGCCGCCGGGAGCAGCCCCCGCCGCGGCGGGCTGCCGGTGGTCACCGGTCGCGCCGCATCGGGAACAGGACCATCACCGCGGTGACCGGGCGGGTCCCGGGTGTGCGGGGCGGGCGGGCGGCGGCGTGCAACTCCAGCGAGGCGCGTTCGACCCGCTCCAGCACGTCCGCCCACACGCCGGGGTCGACCCACAGTTCGGCGTCGGTCAGGGTGGCGCGACCGTCCGGGTCCCGGTGCGCCTGCCGGCGGATCAGTTCGCTGGCCAGCGCCCGGACGAGGGTGTCGCCCTCCGGGCCCCGGACCGTCCCGGCCGCTGAGCCGGAGCCCGCCCCGGCGCCCGGGGCAGGTTGCGGTTCGCCGTCGCTGGTTGCCCTGCCGTCGGTGTGACCGTTGCCGGGATCGTGGCGGTAGCGGCGTGGCGCGCCGCCCCGCGCGGGGACCTCGCCGACAGCCGTGAGCAGCCCGGCGTCCCTTAGCCGACGCACGTGGTAGCTGGCGTTGGCCTCAGTGGTCCCCAGCTCGCGTGCGAGTTCGGCAGCCGAGAGCCCAACGCCGGTGAGCAGGCTCAGGATCTGCAGACGTAGCGGGTGGGCCAGGGCTCGCAGCCGCATCCGCTGGTCCGCCACGAGGGACAGCCTGACACCCAAACACTTCTTTGGCTACCGAGTTGCCGAGGGAGCGGACCTGCTTCAGGTGGTACAGGCGCTGGCGATCGCGGCGGCGAAGGCATCCACCTCGGCCCGGGTGGTGTCCCAGCTGCACATCCAACGGACCTCGCCGGTCGCCTCGTTCCAGGTGTAGAACGGCCAGTCAACCTGCAGCCGGGCGGCCACACCGGGTGGCAGCACCGCGAAGATGCCGTTGGCCTGCACCGACTGGGTGATCCGGACCCCGTCGATGCCGCCGACCGCGCCCGCCAGCCGGGCTGCCATCTCGTTCGCGTGCCCGGCCAGGCGCCGCCACAGGTCGTCGGAGAGCAGGGCCACGAACTGGGCCGCCAGGAACCGGTGCTTGCTGGCCAGCTGCAACAACTGCTTGCGGACGAACGCGGCCGGCGGCGCGAATCTGGGGTCCAGGAAGACGGCCGCCTCACCGAGCATCAGCCCGTTCTTGGTCCCGCCGAACGAGACAGCGCTCGCCCCGACCCCGCCGGCCAGATCACCGAGCCCGACATCGAGGGCGGCGGCGGCATTGGCCAGCCGGGCGCCGTCGATGTGGAGCAGCAACCCGTTGGCGGCGCAGAACTCCCCGATCGCTTTCAGCTCGTCGACCTCGTAGCGGGTTCCGAGCTCGGTGGACTGGGTAACGGTGACAACCCGCGGCTGGGCGGCGTGCACATTGCCCATGCTCGGCAGCCACGCGGCGATCCCCTCCGGGCTGAGCTTGCCGTCCGGGCTCGGGCAGGTGAGCATCTTCAGCCCCGCCACGATCTCCGGGCCGCCGCCCTCGTCGGTGTTGACGTGCGCGCCCGCCGTGCAGATCACCGCCTCCCACGGTCGGCACAGCGCCCGCAGGCACAGCACGTTCGCGCCGCTGCCGTTGAAGACGAGGTACGGGGTGGCGGCGGCCCCGAAATGCTCGCGCAGCAGGGCGTCGGCGCGGGCGGTCCACGGGTCGGCGCCGTAGCTGACGGCGTGCCCGTCATTGGCGTCGGCGAGCGCAGCCATGACATCGGGGTGGACGGCGGCGTAGTTGTCCGAGGCGAAGCCCTTCACGGGTGCTCAGCCTAGGGTTCCGCGGCGGATCAGGGTCACCTCGAAGCTGTACCGGGAGGCCCGGTAGGCGTGCCGCCCCCACTCGACGACGCGACCGGACCCGTCGTGGCCGGTCCGTTCGATGGTGACCAGCGGGCAGTTGCGCCGCTCCCCGAGCAGCCGGCACTCCTGCGCGGTCCCGGTGCGAGCACCGATCTGCTGGCGAGCGACGCGGACCGTGACGCCACGCTGGCTGAGCACTTCATACAGCCCGTTCCGCCCCAGCTCGTCCGGATCGAGCTGCCCGATATCGGCTGGGAGGTAATTCTCCAACAGGGCAAGGGGTTCGGCCTCGGCGCCGCGCAGTCGACGCAGGTGCAGCACGGGTTGCCCGACGGCGACCCCCAGCGCCGCGGCGACCTCGTCGGTGGCATCAGTGCTCTCGCACAGCAGGACCCGGGTCGTCGGGTGCTGGCCATTTCGCGCCAGGTCCTCGTACAGACTGGTCAATTCCAGGGGTCGGGAGACCGCGGCGTGCACCACCTGGGTGCCGACGCCGCGGCGGCGGACGAGCAGACCCTTCTCGACCAGCTGCTGCAACGCCCGGCGCATCGTTGGTCGGGATACCCCGAGCGCGGCGGCTAGCACGATCTCGTTGTCCAACCGCGCCCCGGGGGGCAGGACGCCAGCAGTGATCTCGGCCTCCAGCTGCCGGGCCAGCTGGTGATAGAGCGGCACCGGGTCGGTGCGGTCCAGCTGGACCCGCAACGGCCCCACGGCCGGGCGGCGGGCATTGACCACGTCGACAGTATGTCCTGACAAAGACTTGACAGGACGCCCCGCGGCGGCGAAGGATCGCGGCGTGCGCATCGGTGTCGCTGGCGTCGGACGGATCGGCGCGATCCACGCCGGCACGCTGGCCGGGCTGCCCGAGGTGGACACGGTGGTCATCGCCGACGCGGACCCGGCCCGCGCCCGGGAGGTAGCCACCGAGCTGGCGGGTCCCGCCCGGATCGAGGTGGCCACCGGGACGGCGCACCTGCTGGCCTCCGGGGTTGATGGGCTGGTTGTCGCCGCGGCCACCGACGCGCATCTGTCGTTGACACATGACGGGATCGCTGCCGGCGTGCCGGTGTTCTGCGAGAAGCCCGTCGCCCGCGACCTGGTTGAGACCATTGCTCTCGCTGACCGGATCGAGGGGACCGGCGCCTACGTGCAGGTGGGATTCCAACGGCGCTTCGATGTCGGCTACGTGGCCGCGAGAGCGGCGGTGCGCAGCGGCGAGCTCGGCTGGGTGCACACGATGCGCGCCGGGACACTGGACGCCGCGCCGCCGCCGGCGGCCTACATCGCGAGCTCCGGCGGGCTGTTCCGCGACTGCAGCGTCCACGACCTGGACATCGTCGCCTGGGTCACCGGCCGGGAGATCGTCGAGGTATATGCCCGCGGCTGCAACCACGGTGCGGCCTTCTTCGCCGCTGCCGGTGATGTCGACGCTGCGGCCGCCCTCGTCAGTCTGGACGACGGATCCTTCGCGCACCTGGCGGCTGGGCGGTACAACGCCCGTGGGTACGACGTTCGCCTGGAGGTGCTCGGTTCGCTGGACAGCATCGCGGTCGGGCTGGACGACCAGCTGCCGCTGCGGTCGGTGCAACCCGGGGTCGGGTTCCCGTCCGGACCGCCGGTACAGACGTTCCTGGACCGGTTCGCCGCGGCGTACACCGCCGAGTTGAGGGCCTTCGTCGCGCGGGTCGCCGACGGCGGTCCCAGTCCTTGTACCGTGCGCGACGCGGTGGCGGCGACCGCTGCTGCAGAGGCCTGCGAGCTCTCCCGCGCCGAACACCGCCCGGTGGGCCTGGCAGAGGTTCTCGCTACGGCCGCAGTCGCTGCGGAAGCCGTCCGGTGAGCACCCGGATCGCGGGAGCACCGATCTCGTGGGGCGTCTGCGAGGTACCTGACTGGGGATACCAACTCCCCGCCGAGCGGGTGCTACCGCAGCTGCACCAACTCGGTCTTCAGGCCATGGAGTTCGGTCCCGCGGGTTTCCTGCCGAGCCAGCCGTCCCGATTACGAGCACTGCTCGCTGAATACGATCTGCAGGCCGTCGGGGGCTTCGAGCCGGTCGTGCTGCATACCGGTGACGCCGATCCGCTGGCCGGGTTGGCGGACCGCCTTGACGCCTATGTGGCGACCGGGGCGGACACGATGGTGCTGGCGGCGGTCACCGGGCGGGATGGCTACGAGTCCCGCCCGGAACTGGACGGTCAGGCGTGGGCGCGGCTGCTGACCGGGTGCGACCGCATCGCGGACCGCGCCGCCGACGTGGGCATCCGGGCGGTGCTCCATCCGCATGTCGGCACGCTCGTGGAGAGCGCCGCGGACATCGCACGGGTGTTGGCGGGCGCTCGGATCGGTCTCTGCCTGGACACCGGACACCTCACCATCGGCGGGGTGGACCCGGTCGAGTTCGCCACCACGGCCGGGAAACGGATCGCTCATGTGCACTGCAAGGACGTCGACGCGGGACTGGCCACAGCCGTGCGCAGCGGCACGATCAGCTACACCCGTGCGGTGCGCGACGGGCTCTACCGACCCCTGGGCCGGGGCGACGTCGACATCGAGGGGGTCTGCCGGGCGCTGCGGGCGGCCGGCTATGAGGGGTGGTGGGTGCTGGAACAGGACCGGATGCTGCCAATGCCCGACTTTGCCCCCGACACCCCGAGCGGCACCCCGGCCGACGTCGCCGCGATCACCTCCGACACCCCAACCGGGATCCCGGCCGACGTGGCCGCCGATGTCACCGCCAGCCTGTCTTTCCTGCAGGCACTGCTATGAGCGATGCTCTCGAGGTCCTCACGATGGGCCGGGTCAGTGTGGACCTCTACCCCCTACAGACCGGTGTCAGATTGGCGGAGGTGAGCACCTTCGGCAGGTTCCTCGGCGGCAGCCCGACCAACGTCGCGGTCGCCGCGGCCCGCCACGGTCGCCGGTCCGCGGTCATCACCCGGACCGGGGCGGACCCGTTCGGTGAGTATGTGCACGCCGAACTGCGCCGGCTCGGCGTGGACGACCGCTTCGTGCGCGACGTGCCAGATCTGCTGACCCCGATCGCCTTCTGTGAGATCTTCCCGCCGGACACCTTCCCGCTCTGGTTCTATCGTCGTCCGACCGCGCCGGACCTACAGATCGCTGCCGCCGAACTCGACCCGGACGCCATCAGCAACGCCGGGGTCTACTGGTCGACGGTCACCGGGCTGAGCGAACAACCCAGCAGGGACGCGCACCACGCCGGTTGGGCGGCTCGGGGACGGGCACCGCTGACCGTGCTCGACCTTGACTATCGCCCGATGTTCTGGGCGTCGCGGGAGCAGGCGCGAGCCGAGGTTGCCCGTGCGCTTCCGCACGTCACCGTCGCGGTCGGCAACCTGGCTGAGTGCGAGATCGCAGTTGGAAGCAGTGATCCGGTCACGGCCGGGCGGGCGCTGCTGGATGCCGGCGTCGAGCTGGCCGTGGTCAAGCAGGGTCCACGTGGGGTGCTCGGTATGACCCGCGACCAGATCGTCGAGGTACCGCCGACCCCCGTCACGGTCGTGAACGGGCTCGGTGCCGGTGACGGTTTCGGCGGCGCGCTGTGCCATGGCCTGCTCGCCGGCTGGGAGCTGGGGCGAGTTCTCGCCTTCGCCAACACGGCCGGTGCGATCGTCGCGGCCCGGTTAGAGTGTTCGACCGCCATGCCGGACACTGCGGAAGTGGAAGCAGTGCTCGCCGGGTATGACATCGACGAGATCGCCGACCGGTCGATGCCGCGATGAGCCCTAGCGCGCCGGGCGTCGCCAGCACGCCCGAGCCGAGCGGGCTGCGGTTCGTGGTCCCGGCTGTGTCCACGACCGCCGACGGGTGGACCGTCCAGCTCACCGCCGAGCGTGCCGGCTGGCGCTACAGCAGCCTGCACGTGCTGGACCTGCCACCGGGTGGATCCCGGACGTTCCAGACGGGGCAGCAGGAGATGCTCGTCGTCCCACTGCGCGGCGCGGTCCATGTCGCCTGCGGCGCGCAGCAGTTGTCGTTGACTGGCCGGGCCGATGTGTTCAGCGGTCCGACGGACATGGCCTACCTACCGCGGGACACCACTGTGACGCTGAGCTCGCCGGCCGATGCGAGCATTGCACTCCCGGGGGCGGACGCCAGGACAACGCTGCCACTGCGCCACATCCCCGCTGCGGCGGCGCCGGTGGAACTGCGCGGCGCGGGCAGCGCGAGCCGGCAGGTGAACAACCTCGCGACCCCGGGCGTGCTGGACACCGACCGGCTCATCGCGTGTGAGGTGCTCACCCCGGGCGGCAACACCTCCTCGTGGCCGCCGCACCGGCACGACCGCACCAGCGATTCGGAATCGGAGTTGGAGGAGATCTACTACGTCCTGATCGCCGAGGCCGGGTCCCGGAGTTCGTCTGCTGCGGGCGACGCGACCGCTGCCGGCCACCCAACCGCTGCCGGGATGGGATACCTACGGGTCTACGGGGAGTCCCACCGGCCGATCGACGTGCTCACCGAGGTACGCAGCGGGGACATCGTGCTGGTGCCGCACGGCTGGCACGGCCCCGCGGTCGCGCTGCCCGGCTACGACATGTACTACTTGAACGTGATGGCGGGTCCGGAACCTGAACGGGCATGGCGGATCGTCGACGACCCGGCCCACGGCTGGGTCCGCGGCACGTGGCCGGAGCAGGCGGTCGATGCCCGATTGCCGTTCTACCCCAGGACAATCGAGCTGCCGACGGGAGCGCCGCGGTGACCGTCCGGCTGACCGTGGCCCAGGCCGTGGTGCGCTTCCTGGCGATGCAGGACAGTGAGCGCGACGGGGTGCGGCAGCGACTGATCGCCGGGTGCGCCGGTATCTTCGGGCACGGCAACGTCGCCGGGATCGGTCAGGCGCTGCTGGAGGACGAGCTGGGCGATCCGGCCGGTCGGCGACTGCCCTACCTGCTGGGGCGCAACGAACAGGGCCTGGTGCACGCGGCCGCGGCCTACGCCCGACATCGGGACCGCCTGTCCACGCTCGCGGTTACCACCTCCATCGGCCCGGGGGCGACGAACCTGGTGACCGGAGCAGCGCTGGCAACGGTGAACCGGCTGCCCGTCCTGCTGCTGCCTGGTGACGTGTTCGCCACGCGGACGGCGAACCCGGTGCTGCAGGAGTTGGAAGATCCCCGCGGCTACGACGTCAGCGTCAACGACACGCTGCGTCCGGTGTCGGTGTTCTTCGACCGGGTCTGGCGGCCCGAGCAGCTGCCCGCCGCGCTGCTGGGGGCGATGCGCGCGCTCACCGATCCCGCGGCGACCGGGGCGGTGACCATCGCTCTCCCACAGGACGTTCAGGCCCAGGCGCACGACTGGCCGGAGCAGCTGTTCGCCGAGCGCGTGTGGCACATTCCGCGACCACTCCCAGAACCCTCACAGCTGCGCCTGGCGGCGGACCTGCTGCGCCGTGCTCAGCGCCCGATGATCGTGGCCGGCGGCGGCGTGGTGTACAGCCGGGCCACGGGGGAACTGCGCAGCTTCGTCGACGCCACGGGTGTCCCGGTCGGGTTGACCCAGGCCGGGAAGGGGGCGCTGGTCGCTGATCATTCGCTGTGCCTGGGTGGTGTGGGCGCGACCGGCACCGCCGCGGCGAACGAGATCGCTGCTCACGCCGATCTCGTCGTCGGGATCGGAACCCGCTGGACCGACTTCACGACCGCCAGCCGCAGCGTGTTCAGCAACCCGCTGGTCCGCTTCGTCAACATCAACCTCGCTGCTTTCGATGCGCACAAGCTATCCGGGGTGGCGGTGCTGGCCGACGCGCGCGAGGCGCTGACCGCACTGGGCGGGGAATTGGCCGGGTGGTCGGTGCCAGCGCAATATCGCAGCGACGCGGCCCGGCTGGCCGCCCAGTGGGACGAGGTGGTGACCCGCGCCTACGCCGGCCCCCCCGGAGCCGGCTCGTCCGGGCGTCCCGTCGACGCCGACACCACCGGCCGGCTGCTGGCCCAGGCCGAGGTGCTCGGAGCGGTTGAGGCGGCCGTCGCCGACCGCGACGTTGTCGTCTGTGCGGCGGGCTCGATGCCGGGGCAGTTGCATGCGCTCTGGCGGTCCCGGGATCCCAAGCAGTACCACGTCGAGTACGGCTACTCCTGCATGGGGTATGAGATCGCCGGCGGTGTGGGCGTTGCTCTCGCGGTCCGCGACGCCGGCGAGGACCGGCGGGTCGTCGTGCTGGTCGGCGACGGCTCCTATCTGATGATGAACAGCGAGCTGGTCACCGCCGCCCAGGAGGGCCTGTCCGTGGTGGTGGTTCTGGTGGACAACCAGGGATTTGCCTCGATCGGGGCGCTCTCGGAATCGGTGGGTGCCCAGCGCTTCGGCACCGCGTACCGGCGTCGGGGCGCCTCCGGACGTTTGGACGGCGAACCCCTGGACGCGGGGGCACATCCGGTGGACCTGGCCGCGAACGCCGCCAGCCTGGGTGCGCATGTGATCCGCGCACGCACCCGACAGCAGCTGGCGGAGGCGTTGCGGGACAGTCTGCCGCGCCCGGGTGTCAACGTGGTCCATGTGGTCACCGACCCACTGGCCGCGGCCCCGGACGGCGGCGGCTGGTGGGACGTTCCGGTGGCCGCCGTCTCGACGCTGGAGAGCACCCGTTCCGCTCGCGAGCGGTACGAGAAACAACGGACCGCGCAGAACCCCTATCTGGGAATGGAGATGGACCGGTGAGCACCGAGACCGTCAGCCACTGGATCGACGGGCAGCAGACGACGGGTCTCGGCGAGCGGCGGGGTCAGGTCTATGACCCGGCGACCGGACAGGTCACCCGCGAGGTGGCATTCGCCGACGGCGCCGATGTCGACGCCGCGGTGTCGGCCGCCGCACGCGCCTTCCCCGGCTGGCGCGACACGTCGCTGTCCCGACGCACCCAGATCCTGTTCCGGTTCCGGGAACTGCTCAACGAGGGCAGTCACGAACTGGCCGAGCTGATCACCGCCGAGCACGGCAAGGTGCTCTCCGACGCACAGGGGGAGATCGCCCGCGGGCAGGAGGTTGTGGAGTTCGCGTGCGGGATCGGGCATCTACTCAAGGGCGGCTATTCCGAGGGGGTCTCGACCCGCGTGGACAGCTTCTCGATCCGGCAGCCGCTGGGCGTCGTGACGGTCATCAGTCCGTTCAACTTTCCCGCAATGGTGCCGATGTGGTTCTTCCCCATCGCGATCTCTGCGGGCAACGCCGTGATCCTCAAGCCCAGCGAGAAGGATCCGTCCGCCGCGATGTGGCTGGCCCGGTGCTGGCAGCGGGCAGGACTGCCGGACGGGGTGTTCAGCGTCCTGCATGGGGACCGGGTGGCGGTCGAGGGCCTGCTCGCGCATCCGGACGTTGCGGCGGTGTCCTTCGTCGGCTCCACACCGATCGCCCGGCACGTCTACCAGAGCGCGACCGGGTATGGGAAACGCGTGCAGGCACTGGGAAGTGCGAAGAACCATATGGTCGTGCTGCCCGACGCGGACCTGGACCTGACCGCCGATGCCGCCGTGAACGCCGGCTTCGGCTCCGCGGGTGAGCGATGCATGGCGATCAGCGTGGTCGTCGCTGTCGGAGGCATCGCCGACCCACTGGTCGCGGCCATCACCGAGCGGATGAAGGGGATCCGGGTCGGCGACGGCCGACGCGGGACGGACATGGGCCCGTTGGTGAGCGGTGCTCACCGGGACAAGGTGGCCTCCTACCTCGACGCCGGCGTCGCCGAGGGGGGACAGCTGGTCGTGGACGGGCGCGATGTGGGGGCCGACGGCGATCCGGCGGGCTTCTGGCTGGGCCCGAGCCTGCTGGACCGGGTCGACCGGCGGATGTCGGTCTACACCGACGAGATCTTCGGGCCGGTGCTGTGCGTCCTGCGGGTCGACACCTTTGACGAGGCACTGCGGCTGGTCAACGACAACCCGTACGGGAACGGGACGGCGATCTTCACCTGTGACGGCGGCGCGGCCAGGCGGTTCCAGAACGAGGTCACCGTGGGAATGATCGGCATCAACGTCCCGATCCCCGTCCCGATGGCCTACTACTCCTTCGGGGGCTGGAAGAACTCGCTGTTCGGTGACACCCACGCCCATGGTGTCGAAGGGGTGCACTTCTTCACCCGCGGGAAGGTGGTCACCGCCCGCTGGCCGGACCCCGCGCACCGCGGACTAGACCTCGGCTTCCCGCAGACCTGACCGGCCGGCCCCGTCAGGAGCGGGCCTCGTCCAGGTGGGTCAGCAGCTCGTCGGCGGCATCCTCGACCTCGGAGTGGTCGTTCTGCGAAGCGCGCTGTTTGGCGTGGATGAGCGCGGCCCGGCTGACGGTCGTGTAGTCCCCATAGGGGAAGCCGTAGCGGCTCTTGGTCTGCTCGGATGCGTCGGTATCGATGGCCAGGTGCCAGGTTCCGTAGGCGTCGTAGCCCCTCGCATCGATCAGCTCGTTCTCCTCCTCGGTGGAGGGCGCGCCGTCCGACCAGTCGGTCTCGTCGTCGTACTCCCCGTCGTCGATCAGCTGGCGGGCCTGCTCGACGCCCGCGTCGTTCACCCGGTAGCTCGTCATGGATCAACTATGCCCACCGGCCGGGCCGTCAGTTACCAAGCCGGATCAGCCGGCGCCGTTCCGTCTCGGTGACGTTGGGATCGCCGAGCCGGCGCCGCGCCACCAGTGGAATCCACCCACGAGTCGGGTCAGCCGTGGGCAGCACGTGATCCGCAAAGCTGCGCTGCAGCGCCCCGGCGACCGGCCGCACCGGCGCCGGAACCGGAGGATCCGAGGTCACGATGAGCAGCCAGCTCTGCGCCACGTCAGCGGCTGCTGGGCCTCGGGCCGCGTTGGGCCAGTCGATGACCACTGGACCGGCGCGACCCAGCAGGACATTGTCCGGGTGCAGATCGAGATGTAGCAGCTGCCCGCCCGCACCGAAGGGCTCGGGAAGCCCGTCCGGAACCGCGACCCCAGCGAGGCGATCCAGCAGCGAGCGGAGCAGACGCGCACCCGCAGCGGCCCGCCACGGCCGCCCGAGGCAGTACCGGAGCAACGTCGGACCGGTGACCCGCTCGACGACCATGACCGGCCCGGCGGCGTCGAACACCCGCGGCACGGGGTAACCGACCTCGTGGAGGTGACGCAGCACTCGGACCTCCGGGGCCGCGTCCCGGCCGTCCCGGTAGGTCCGGATAACCCGGTCCGGGCCGTCCCCGACCACATCCGCGGTACGACCACGTCCCACGACCTCCCCGCCCACGTCGTCCAGCCTCTACCGGCCAGCCGCCCAAAGCCAGCGGTCTCCGTCGGGGGGGGGGGGGGGGGCGAATATCCACTGGCGATGACCCGACCTGCGCGTCGATCACCCCTTCGCCAAATTTGTGCGCCACGATCCGTCCGAACCTCGAGAGCGCCATGGCAACCACGGACACCGATCGCGGAACTTCGAATTCACATAGGCCGGGCGCGGTGCGCCGGTCGGACACCGAGAGCCGGTCAGACACCGAGACCGATTCGGAGGCCCAAGCAAACCGGGCCAGTCACAGCCGGGCCGGTGCAGCCGAACTGATCGGTACCTTTTTCCTCGTCTACACCGGTACCGCGACGGCTGCCTCCGCGGCACTGGGCAAATCGATCGCCGGTACCCCTGCCGACTCCCTCGCGGTGGCGCTGGCCTTCGGTCTTGTGCTCACCGCTCTCGTCGCGGCCCTGGGTCCGGTCTCGGGGCCCATCTGAACGGCGCCGTCACCCTCGGTCTGGCCAGCACCGGCCGGTTCCCCTGGCGCTTCGTCCCGACCTACCTGGTGTGCCAGTTTCTCGGAGCCCTGGCCGGTGCCGGCGCGACCTGGGTGACCTTCGGCTCCCGCGCGCGCAACCAGGCTGCCCTCGGAGCCACCTACCCCGCCGGTGGAGTCGGCGGCGCCCGCGCGATGGCCGTGGAAGCACTGATCACTCTCCTGCTGGTCTTTGTCATCATTGCCACCGCGGGCAACGAGCGGGTGTCTGCGGCGGTCGCCGCTCCGGCGATCGGCTTCGCGCTGGTCGCGGCCGTGCTCATCGGCGGCCCGGTGACCGGCGGGGCCGCCAACCCCGACCGCGCGCTGGGCCCGATGGTGCTCTCACTGCGCTTCGACGACGCCTGGGCATACTTTGTCGGACCGCTACTCGGCGGTCTGGTCGCCGCCTTCGTCTACGACCGCTTCGTCTCCCGGACCAAGGCGCCGGCGGGCTGACGCCGCGGACCCCCGCGACCCCCCATTACGGGCAGGTCGGGCTCGGTCACTCCAGTGACAGCCTGTCCTTCGTCGTTCAGAACGACCGGCTCCAGGACCACCTCCGCGGTGAGCGTGTTCGCGATGTAGCAGTCCCGGTGGGCGTCCTGCACCAGCTGGCGCACGCGGTCGTGGTCCGTCCCGGGACCGACGACGATCCGCGGTCGCAGCACGATGCTGGTGATTCGCACCGGTTGGTCGCCCGCGGGCATCACCGCCTCGGCGTCGTCGTCGTAGGCGAGGACGTCGAGGCGGTCCCGGGCGGCCAACGCCAGGAACGAGAGCAGCTGACACGAGCTTGCGGCCGCGAGCAGCAGCTGCTCGGGATTGGTCAGGGTCGGGTCGCCGCGGAAGCTCGGATCGGCACTGAGGGCCAGCTCGGCGGCCGCCGGCGGCGTCTGCACCCGGTGCCTGCGGCTGTAGGACCGGTAGCCCGCGCCGGTCGAGCCGGTCCAGGCCACCCGGGCCCGGTAGTGGTGCGTGTGCGCCATTGTGCGGTGGCCTCCTCGACCCGGGGTCCGATGTAGACGGAGCAAGCTAGCCGTGGCGCGGTCCAGCCGTGGCTCCTGCTGCTCATGGTCAGCTGTCGTCGGTGGGCCAGTCGGCAGCGGTCATGCCGTCCGGGTGGCCGGGCGGCCACTGGACCAGCTCGAACCGCCGGCCGTCCGGATCGGTGATCCAGGCGGTGCGGAACCCTTCGGTGCCGTCGGGCGACGTCGCCGCTGCGACGTCAATTCCCTGTGCGGCGAGCTCGTCAATAACGGTGTCCAGCGAGTCCACCTGGATCACCAGGTGGCTGAGGCCGCCGCCTGAGCCGGCAACGGTGACGGCCGGATTATGGACGAGCTCCAGCGTCACGAAACTGTCGCCCGGTAGCCGGAGCATCGTCAGATGCCCGAGCGGCGTCTCGGGAACCTCTCCGACGACCTCGTAACCGACGGCTTTGTAGAACGCGAGCGACCGCTCCAGCTCGGCCACCTGAAGACCGACATGCAACGTCCTCATCGACTTCCCTTCATGACCCGGGTCGCGGCGCTCCGGCGCCGGCGCTCAACGTTGTACCGGAAAGACCAGGTGGGTGACCCGGTCGCCCTGGATGGCGACCGTCGGGTCGCCGAGCGGCACGTCCCCCCGGGACAGTCGGCCGAAGAACGGTCGGCCCTCGCCCATCACGACCGGCACCAGGTCGACGGCCACCTCATCGAGCAGTCCGAGTTCCAGACATTGCCGAGCGATGGTCCCGGCGGTCACGGCGACGACACGGTCGCCGGCGAGCGCCTGCGCCTGCGCCACCGCGGCACCGACTCCGTCGGTGACAAAGGAAAAGGGTGCGCCCGGATGCCCGTCGACCCACCCGGTCGGCACGTCGTGCGTGACGACGACGACCGGCAGGTCCATCGTGTGCCGCCCACCCCACCCGTCGGTGAAGTCGAACAGCGTTCGTCCGCACACCAGGGCGCCAAGCCCGGAGGTCCACCGCTGCCAGTGCTCGGCGCTGCGCGGGCTCAGATGAAAAGTGATGTCCGGGGTGGCCGTCGGGACCTCCACATCCCCGTTCTGATACCAGTCGAACAGGTGCCCGATGGTGTTGTCGTCCTTGGCGATGTATCCGTCCAGCGACATCGAGGCCGCCGCGATGACCTTACCCACGATGTTTCTCCTGACCAATCGTCGAACGGCTGCTCGCGTAGCTGTGCCGGCTCTATAGACGACGCGAGGTCCGGCGACTCATCGGCGGCTCCGCCCGGGCCGGACCATCACCCCGCCAGTTCACCGGCGCTCGGAGCACGCAGCACGCAGAACTCGTTGCCCTCCGGATCGGCCATCACCACCCAGCTGACCTCCCCCTGACCGAGGTCGACCCGTCTGGCGCCGAGGCCCTCCAGCCGGGCGATCTCCGCGGCCTGGTCCCCCTGCCCGGTCATCCCGCCGGGTCGCAGGTCCAGGTGCAACCGATTCTTCCCGGCCTTCGCCTCCGGGACCCGCAGAAACAACAGGTCGGGTGCGACCCCGTCCTGCGGGCTGCCTGCCGGGGGCTCGAGCACCACCTCGTCGGGCTCGGCGTGGGTCCGACGCCAACCCAGCGCCTGCTCCCAGAAGGTGGCGCGAGGCGGTCGGGGTCGGCGGCGTCGACATCGACAGCCTGGATCGTGAGCGGCACGCGTTCATCGTGCCCGGCGCGCTCGAGGTCTGCCGACCGTTTCGAGTCTGGGCCGTCTGCCCGGGCCGGGCCGTCCGGGCGTCCGCGGGCGGGTCGGCCCGGCATGGGAGCCTGGCGGGATGCTCAGCGAGGACGACATCCGGCGGCTCGCGCTGGCACTGCCCGGCGCGTCGGAGCGGGGCGTCCTTCGGCGGGCGCCCCTCGTGGCGCACCGCGGCACGAATGTTCGCCTGGCTTCGCGAGGACCCGGAGGCGCTGGTGGTATGGGTCGGCTCCGTGGAGGACAAGCAGGCCCTGATCGCCAGCGACCCGGGCACCTTCTTCACCACCTCGCACTACGACGGTCATCCGATGGTCCTGGTGCATCTGGACGCAGTCGACGAGCAGCAGGCGGCCGAGCTTCTCGTCGAGTCGTGGATACTCCGCGCTCCCCGGTCGCTGACCCGCGAGGTGACGGACCGCGGCGGCCTGGTCTCGACAATCCGCCGCTCCGCCCTCTGACGTGGCGGACCCGACGACGGTGCAGGATCGGGGACCCGGCAGGCGAGCAACAGGAAGGTGCCATGTCGAGCACTCCACCCGTACTGGTCACCGGTGGTACCGGCAACCTGGGCCGTCTGGTCGTGCCGCTGCTGTCTGGTAACGGCCACCGGGTCCGGATCCTGAGCCGGCGTGCGCATCCGTCGTCCTATTGGGTCGACGTCGTGGTCGGAGACCTGGCCACCGGGGACGGCATCGGAGCCGCGGTCCGTGGAGTCGCGACGATCGTGCACTGCGCGGGCAGCGCGCGCGGCGACGCGGACAAGGCCCGCACGCTGGTCCGCGCCGCGTCCGAATCGGGGGTCCGGCACCTGGTGAACATTTCCGTCGTCGGGGTCGACCGGATCCCCGTCCGCAGCCCGCTGGAGCGGGCCGCGTTCGGCTACTACGCCACCAAGCGCGCCGCGGAACTGGTCGTGGCCGGGTCCGGGCTGGGTTGGACCACACTGCGCGCCACCCAGTTCCACGACCTGATCCTCACCGTCGCCCGGCGCGCGGCGAAGCTGCCGGTGCTGCCGCTGCCCCGGGGTTTCCGATCGCAACCGGTCGACGCCGGCGAGGTCGCATCCCGGCTCGTCGAGCTGGCCCTCGGCGAGCCGGCCGGTCTGGTGCCGGACATGGCGGGGCCACGGATCTATGAGATCGCCGATCTGATGCGGACCTACCTGCGGGCCACCGACCGCCACCGGGTCATCGTGCCGATGCCGATGGTCGGGGCCGCCGCCCGCGCGTTCCGGGCCGGCGCGAATCTGGCGCCCGGACATGCCGTCGGGCATCGGAGCTGGGAGGACTTCCTGTCCGACCGGCTGCGGGATGCCCGGAACTGAGCTGCGGACGAACCGGGCGACGTGCTGCGCGGAGCAGGTGACCGCCGGATGGTGTCGCAGCAGCACGGGCAGACTGGTGAGCACGATGAGCAGCGCCACGAGGACCAGTCCGCCAGCGGGTACGTTCCGTCGATGACGTCGCTGTCGGACCAGCGCGAGATCCACGCGCCCGCGGACCAGGTGTGGTCACTACTCGTGGACGTCGCCCGATGGCCGACCTGGACGCCGTCCATGCGGGAGGTCACGCCGCTGCAGCCCTGCCCGCTTGCGGTCGGCCACCGCGTCCGCGTCGTCCAGCCGCACATTCCCGAGGCCACCTACACCGTCGACAGACTCGAGCCGGGAAGGATCTTCTCCTGGAATTCCTCGACGCTGGGCGTGACCACCCGCGCCGTCCACGAGGTCGAGCCGACGGCGGACGGTTGCCGGGTCTCCCTCACCCTGTCCTGGACCGGATTGCCCACCCCTGCCGTCGCGCTCATCTTCGGAAGGACCACCCGCACGTTCCTGCGCCAGGAGGTGGAGGGACTCAAGGAGCTGGCCGAACGGCCGCGGGACTGAGACGGCATGTCAACTGGGTCCGAACCGTTCCCGCCGGTGAGATCGGTGATGCTCACTGATCACCCGTCACCCGCCGGTCGAGCCGCCCCCGCCCGGATGGGGACGGCGACGAGGTCAAGGTCGTCGATGCCCGTGAAGTCCCGCGGATTGCAGGTGTGCAGCGCAAGCCTGGAACTGATTGCGACCGCCGGGTAGGTCAACAGAGCCGCCGGACTCCTCGAGCCGGGTCAGTCGCGCGACCGAAACCCCGGATCGGGTGATGATCGCCGTCTCACCAGCCACGACCCGGTCGATGACCTCGCCCCCGTGATTGCGGAGTTCGCCAACGCCCACCTCGCCCATCGGTCGAATGTACCGCCGGTGAGACCTCCGGAAACCCGAGGATCGGAGTCCATGGGAGGTGGGCTGGAGGGACTTGAGGCGCTGGCCGAGCGGCCCCGAGACTGACCCGGCGGGTCGCCCCGGTCCAGCAGCGGCGGTCACGACGGGGTGACGCCGTGGCGGTCGCGGTAGACCCCCGTCGGGCCGTCGGGGCCGATGGTTGCCAGCTCGACGCGCTCGGGCGCGACGCGGTGTCACGGGTCACCGGTGAGCTGGCGCGGATCAGCGTCACGGTGGCCGACGACCGGCGGCGGCTGGCGGCGGCCCGCCCGCCGGCCGAGCGCGAGCCGCGCCCCGGTAGGAACTCGGCGTGAACCCCAGCACCGTGCGGAAGTCACCGGCCAGATGGGCCTGGTCGGCGTAGCCGAGGTCCGCGCCCACAGCCGCGATGTCCGCCCCGGGGTCGTTGCGCAGCCACTCGGCGGCCTCCTGCAGTCGGCGCCGACGGATCATCGCCGCCGGCGACACCCCGACATGGCGTCGGGCGAGCCGTTGCAGGGTCCGCGCAGACACCCCGAGGCGTGCGGCGGCATCCGGGACGGTTCGCACCGTCGGATCGCCGTCCAGGAGTTCAGCCATCGCGTTCGCGAGCAGTGCCTCCGACGAGGGGGGCGGCAGGTTTTCGACCAGCCAGACCGTGAAAGCCTCGACCGCGCGGGTCCGCCGCGTCGCACCGTCACCGTCACCGTCACCGTCACCGTCCATCGCCGCGACGACAGTCGCGTGCAGCTCCGGGTGGTCGAGGGTCTCGTAGCGGTCGCGCAGCGCGGTGGCGTCAGTGGTCAGGTACGGCACCGCGGCCGGACGAAGCAGCGCGCCGACGGCCCACCCGCGCCCGGTCAGGTCCCGGAACGACCGCCGGGTGGTCGGGCCGGCGAGACCGACCAGGGACGGTTCGACGACGAGGTTGCTGGCCGGGAAGCCGATGACCTCCTGCCGCGCGGTCCGGCCGGCGGCGAGGTCCCACTCTGGGATCCAGAACCACAGCACGAGCGAAGCAACACGTGGCGGCGCCGGCAGCCGGTGGAAGCTCGGCAGCCTGGCCGGGTAGAGCACGCCGCGCCGGTCGCCGGTCACCCGTCGATCCGACACGACGCCAACCCTGCCCAGTCCTGTCGCGAATCTCCAAGCCAGCCGGTAGCTCGCGTCCCTAGCGTCATTGACCATGACTGACACCCCCACCGGGCAGACCCGCGCCGCGCATGGTGAGCACACCACCCACGGCATCCCCCACGGCGTCACGAGCCTGACCCCGTTCGTCGTCGTGCCCCGCGCGCGGGACGCGATCGCCTTCTACCGCGATGTGTTCGGCGCCCGCGTTGTCGACGTCACCGAGATGGGCGGGGTGGTCGCCCACGCGGTCCTGGACTTCGGTGACGGCCAGCTGCAGCTCGGGCAGCCGATCCCCGATTACCACCTCGTGCCACCACCCGCGGGCGAGGACGACTGCTACTCCCTGGGCCTCTACTGCAGTGACGCCGACGCGGTCCTCGCCCGGGCCGAGGCCGCCGGGGCGACCGTGCGCGAGCCGCTGAGTAACTTCGTCTCCGGCGACCGGTTCGCCAGCATCCGGGACCCCTTCGGCGTGCGCTGGTCGATCATGACCCGGGTGGAGGACCTCTCCGAGGACGAGAGCGCCCGTCGCGTCGCGGAGTGGGCGAGTCAGCAGGCCGCCGGTTCCTGAACCGGCGGCGTCCGCGACGCAGTCCCCGGCGCGTTCAGGGCACGTCAGCAGCGATCACGGACAGCCGAGCGACCTACGCTCACCGGGTGATGGCGGAACCGTTGACGCGGCCGTACCAGGCGGCCGACGACGGCCGGCTCGCCGAACTCTGCCAGCGCCTCGGTGTGGTCCTGGTGACGGTGTTAGGCAGTGCTGCCCAGGACGCCGCCACCGCTCGGGACCTGGACGTCGCCGTGCTGTTCGGGCAGCGCACGCGCAGCGCGCCACTGGAGCTGATCAACGAGCTGGTGGTCATCACCGGTACCGAAGACGTCGACCTCATGGTGCTTGACGAGGCCGACCCGATCGCCCGCTTCAACGCGACCGCTGGGGCGCTCCCGCTCTACGAGGACGCTCCCCGACGGTGGGTGACACGCAGATGGCCTACGCGGGCGAGGTCTACGACACCGAACCGTTGCGCAGAGCGGAACTTGGCGCGGATGGCCCGGCGGTGACCCCCTCACGGCTCGAGCCGCTGAGCGTTCAGGCCAAGCTGCGCCTGCTAGTGGAGCTGATCGACGACCTTGACCGGATCGGGGAGGTGGCCTCCTCGATCGCCGGACACATCGCGGCTGCCCGTCGGGTCATCGACCTACCGGGGGACGTAGGCCCTGCACGGCGGGTGCGGTTGTCGCGCAATGGTCACAGCCGCTCTGTCAGTGCGGCGGTGAAACGAGCGCCGACGTCAGCGACCGCGGCGCGCAGTTCCGGTCCACCCTCGACGTGGAACGGGAACGGCACTGTCGGTAGCCACTCCTGGGCGTACATGGCCGGATTGCTGGTGGTCCCCACGAGCACGCAGCCGTCGCCCTGCGGTTGCAGGCGTCCCATCGCCGGGCGGATCCACGGCGCGACCGCGATGAGCGGCGCGGCGAAGACCACGCGGGTCGGGAACTCCCAGCCGGCGCCGAGGTTCTCCTCCAGCGCCGCCACCGGGTCGAGGCCCGCCGGCGGCTCGAAGCCGGCAGGCGTCTCCCGGACGGCGAGAATCCGGTCGACGCGATAGGTCCGGATCGCGTCCGCGTGATGACTGTGGCAGAGCAGGTACCAGCGCCCGAAACGGACGACCACGGCCCATGGGTCGACGTCGGTCTCCCACTTCTGTCCCGACTCACCCCGGTATCTGACCTGGACCTGACGCCGGGCCGCGGAAGCCGCCACGAGAGCGCTGATCACCGCAGGATCGGGACGGGCCGCGTGCCGGTCGGGCGCGGCGGACGCATGCTCTCGCAGAGCCGTCGCCTGCCGGCCGATCCTGTCGGGCAAGACCCGGATCACCTTGCCGAGCGCTCCACCGACGAGGTCGTCGGGGTCGGTGGCGCCCGGCTGGCCGTCCAGTACCGCCATCACCAGACCGATGGCTTCGGCCTCAGTGAACACGACCGGCGGCAGCCGGGTCCCGCGCCCGAGCCGGTAGCCGCCGTAGGGGCCACGGGTGGACTCGACCGTGATCCCCGCCTCCCGGAGGATCCCGACGTAGCGACGAACGGCGCGCTCGGTGACCCCCAACCGCCTGGCGAGTTCGTCGGCCGTCACGCCGGGCCGGGTCTGGAGGATCTCCAGTGCCTGGAGCGCCCTTGCGGTTGGACTGGAGCCGGCCGGCATCCGGGAAGAGTAGGCCGGCTCGCTGGACAAGCGGAAGCCGATCGTCCGGAATATCTCCTACCGTGCCGTCCATGACCGACTTCCAGGACCGGGACCTGCGGGGAGCACGCTTCTCTCATGTGCGGCTGAGCGACGCCGACTTCTCCCAGGTCGAGCTGACCGACGCCCGGATGACCATGGTCGACTTCACCGGTGCCCGGTTGCGCAGTGTGCTGTTCGACCGGACCCGGCTGACCGGTGTCGAACTGGTCGACGTCGAGATCAGCGGCGAGTTGCGCAACGTCACGGTGAACGGGGTCGACATCGCGCCGCTGGTCGAGGCTGAGCTGGACCGTCGGATGCCGGAGCGGGCGGCGATGCGCCCGGACGACGCCGACGGCTTCCGTGCGGCGTGGGCCATCCTGGCGCGGTTGTGGGAGGCCACCCTCGCGCGTGCTCGGACGTTCCCGGAAGCACTGCTCCACCGCAGCGTCGATGGCGAGTGGTCATTCATCCAGACGCTGCGCCACCTCAACTTTGCCAGCGCCACCTGGGTGAACGGACTGATCCTGCGGGATTCCTCGCCCTGGCACGACCTTGACTTGCCGTGGGACGAGGCCCCGGCCTGGGAGGGGGTTCCCTGCGACCGCGAGGTGCGCCCGTCTCTGGATCAAGTTCTCGCGGTGCGGCGGAAACGGCAGGCGACCGTGTCCGACGTACTGGCCTCACTGACCGACGAGCGACTCGCCGTCGTGCTGTCCAGTGGGCAGCCCGGCTGGCCGCTGGTGGAGAGCGCCTCTCTCGGACACGCGCTGCGGGTCGTGCTCAACGAGGAGTGGGAGCACCGCCTCTACGCCGAGCGCGACCTCACCGAAATGGAAGGAGAGCACTGATCGTGGACATCCTCCTCATTGCCGGACTGTGGCTCGACGGGTCCGCCTGGGACGACGTTGTGCCCATCCTGGAAGAACTCGGACACCATCCCGTCGTCCTGACGTTGCCGGGCCAGGGTGACGGCGCCACGTCTGCCACCCTCGACGATCAGATCGGAGCGATGCTCGCCGCGGTCGATGCCGCCCCCGGAAGAGCCATGGTGGTGGGACACTCCGCCGCCTGCACCCTCGCCTGGCTGGCCGCGGACGCCCGGCCGGAGAAGGTGGGCAGGGTCGTCCTCATCGGCGGCTTCCCGGCCGGCGACGGGGAGACCTACGCCGACTTCTTCGAGCCTGTCGACGGCGTCATGCCGTTCCCCGGCTGGGAGAGGTTCGCAGGGGCGGATTCGGCAGACCTCGACGAACCGACCCGGCAGCGGTTCGCGGTGGCCGCCATCCCCGTCCCGTCGGGCGTCACCCGGGGCGTGGTGCGACTGAGCGACGAGCGACGGTTCGACGTCCCGGTCGTGCTCGTGTGTCCGGAGTTCAGCCCCGAGCAGGCACGGGAGTGGATCGACGCCGGCGACGTGCCGGAACTCGCCCGGGCCCGACACGTGACCCTGGTCGACATCGACTCCGGCCACTGGCCGATGCTCACCCGGCCGGCCGAGCTCGCTCGGCTGCTCGACGATGCGGCCGCCGGGGCCGACGCGCCCACCGGGACCTGACACGATCTCGACGCCCGTGGTCGCTTCGCTCGAGCGGCTGCGGGAGCAGACCGCGTGCGCGGCCCGGGAGCTGACCTCTGCCGTCAGGGGGCGACCAGCGGCACTACCGGGAAGTAACTGCGATAGCGGGCAGCGTCGCGGGTCAGCAGGCGGTACCCGCGAACCGCGGCGTGGGCGCCGATGTAGAAGTCCGGCAGAGGGGAGCGCCGTTGCCCACCTCGCCGGCGGTACGCGAGGAAGGCCTTCGCGGCGAGGAAGCCCGCCTCGTAGGGCAACGGCTCCCGGTCGAAGTCCGTGGGTGGGACAACCTCGTCGAGGTCCTCGATCCGGTCGAACCCGACGGAGATCTCGGCGTAGACGATCGGATTGATCACCAGCTGGCCGTCGTCACGGGCTCGGACGAGCTGCGACTCCGACCATCCGATCCAGGTCGGGTCGCCCGTCAGGACGTCGAGCAGGACGCTGGAATCCACCAGCGTGCGCACGCCAGCCCCTCCGACGGCAGCTCCCGCGGCCGTTTCACTCGCCACGGAGCAGCCCGAGGAGCTGGTCGGTGCTCATCGTGGTGGTCGCTCGGCCGCGCATCCGCGCCGCGAGTCGCCGGCCGCGGGTGTCCGGACCCTCGACCCGGACGATGCGCAACGCGCCCCTCTCCTCCACGACGTCCACTTCGTCGCCCGGCTCGAGGCGGTGGCGCGCACGGAGGGCGGCCGGGACTGTCACCTGACCCTTGGAGTTCAGCTTCACCATCCGCCCCTGACACGTCGTAGAGGTAGTACGTACTACCGTACTGCCGACCGGCGGTGGGCTCGGAGTCCGGAAGGCCCCTTCCCCGCGCCACACCGGCCCGTCCCGGGAACCCTCAGCGGGACCGAGGCGCTGCGCCGATTGCGCGACGAGGAAGACCACTGACGCTCTACCTGGATACGTCAAGCTGGTTGTGGCCGAATCGGAGAGCGATGCACTCGCCGCAGCCATCACGACGCAACGCCTGCTCTCCAGCGATCTGGTCCTGACCGAACTCCCCCGGGCCGTCCACCGAGCCGGAATCGGCAGGGACGACCCGGTGGTGGCCGCCGTCCTGGGCCGACTAGGGCTGGTCAGCCTGGGCCGGCCCCTGGTACGGGCTGCCGGGCAGGTCGACCCGCCTGAACTCCGGACGCCGGACTCCACTCAACCGGACCACCCGGCAGGCCGACCCTCAGGCAGGCAGCGGGAAGTCTTCCCCGGCCGGCGAAGGCCTCCAGGTCGCCAGGTACTGCTCCCACACTGGCTCCCGTCGCGCCACGCCCACCAGCAGCGCGACTGTCGGCGGCGGCGGCTTCGGGGTGAACGGCAGCGTCCAGCCAAGCTCGGCGAGCAGGTGGCTGGCCTTGCGGTGGTTGCACCGGAAACAGGCCGCGACCACGTTGTCCCAGCTGTGACGGCCGCCGCGGGCGCGCGGGATCACGTGGTCCACGGAGTCGGCGCGCCGGTCGCAGTAGGCGCACTGGTGGGCGTCGCGCTCCAGCACGGCCCGTCGGCTCAGCGGCACCGAGCGGTGGTAGGGCACCCGGACGAAGCGGGAGAGTCGCACGACCGTCGGTGCGGCGACGCTGAGCCGCTCCGAGTGCAGTACGGCCTCGGCGTCCTGCTCAACGATCACCGCCTTCTCGGCCAGGACCAGCACCACCGCGCGGCGCAGCGGGACCAGGCACAGCGGCTCGTACGACGCGTTCAGTACCAGCGTCATGGCCATCGCGTGCACCACCTTGCACTCGGCACGGAGGGGACCCCCGCGCACCAGGCGCGGCTCCGGCGCTGTCAGTGTGCCTCACCAGCCCGCCTGATGACGGACCTATATCCCGATAGCGTCTCCCGCGTGCCGCCCGAACCCACGCCCGCTCCCTTCCCCGACCGCCCGGTCCAGCCTTCGGGCACCCCGGAGCCGCCGTTCACCGACAGTGAGGTGGGCCGGCTGCGGACCGTTCTGCTGCACCGACCCGGCCCGGAACTGGCCCGGCTGACCCCCCGCAACAACGACGGCCTGCTCTTCGACGGGATCCCCTGGGTGGAACGAGCCCAGGCCGAGCATGACGGGTTCGCCGACGCGCTTCGGGCGCATGGGGTCCGGGTGCTCTACTTGCTGGACCTGCTCGTGGACGTGCTGGGCTCGGGGGCCGCGCGGCGGGTGGCCATCGACCAGGCGGTCACCGCATCCCGGGCCGGTCTGGCGCTGGGGACCCGGCTGCGAGCGGTGCTCGACTCGCTGCCGCCCGACGAGCTGGCCGGTGTATTGACCGCGGGCATCCGCAACGACGAGCTGTCGGTCGTGCAGGCGGGCGCAGGGGCGACGCTGGTCGGCAGTCTGCTCGCGCCCGATGAGTTCGTGGTGGACCCGTTGCCGAACCTGCTGTTCACCCGGGACTCCAGCGCCTGGATCGGCTCGCAGGTCGCGGTGACCAGCCTGGCGATGCCCGCGCGGCGTCGCGAGAGCTCGCTGACCGGGCTCATCTACGCCTTCCACCCGGAATTCGCCGGCGCGAGAGCACCTGTCTACCGCCCGGAATCAGAGCCCCTGGAGGGCGGTGATGTGCTGCTGCTGGGGGCCGGTGTCGTCGCGGTCGGCACCGGGGAGCGGACCACCCCGGCCGGGGTCGAACGGCTGTCCAGAGCACTGTTCACAACGGGAGCAGCGCACACCGTTCTCGCCGTTCCGGTGCACCAGCAGCGGGCCACTATGCATCTGGACACCGTGGCAACGATGGTCGACGTCGACACCGTGCTGATGTACCCGGCCGTCGCGGACACGCTGCAGGCGTGGACGGTCACCCCGGAGCGGGTCACCGGTCCCCGGCCCTTCCTGGCCGCGGCCGCCGAGGCGCTCGGTCTGCCCGGCTTCCGGCAGCTGGACACCGGGCTGGACCCGGTCACCGCCGAGCGCGAGCAGTGGGACGACGGCAACAACACCCTGTGCATCGACGCCCGCCTGGCCGTGGCCTACGAACGCAACGTCCAGACGAATGCGCGACTGGAGGCCGCCGGGATCGAGGTCATCCGCATCGCCGGGTCCGAGCTGGGCAGCGGACGTGGTGGACCGCGCTGCATGAGCTGTCCCATCCGCCGGGACCCGGTAGCGGGGGCGACCGGATGAGCCGCTACGTGGTGCTCGGCGCCGGGGCGATCGGTGGGTCGGTCGGCGTCCGACTGGACCGGGCAGGCCGGGAGGTGGTGCTGGTCGCCCGCGGTGCCCACCTGGCAGCGATCCGCACGGCGGGACTGCAACTGCTGACCCCCGACGGAGCGGTGGTCGCTCGTGCCCCCGCCGTCGAGTCCCCCGAGCAGATCGACCGACGTAGCGACGACGTCGTCCTGTTGTGTGTGAAGAGTCAGGACACCGTTGCCACGCTGGGGGCGTGGGCCGACTGGATTGGCGAGGCACCCGTCTTCTGCCTGCAGAACGGTGTCGCAAACGAGAGCGCTGCCCTTCGCTTCGTCCCGAACGTCCACGGCGCGTGTGTTTATCTGGCCTCGGCGTTCACCCAGCCCGGGAGGGTCGCGCAGTTCATGGCGCCGATGACCGGGGTGCTGACCCTGGGCCGGTATCCCGGCGGGAGCGAGGATACCGACACAAATCTGGCAGTCGACCTCGCCGCCGCGCAGTTCGCCGCCCCGGTGGTTCCCGATGTGATGCGGTGGAAGTATGGCAAGCTGCTGCGCAATCTGGCGAACGGGATCGATGCTCTCTGCGGACCGGCCGAGGTCGACGACCTGCTCGACGCCGTCCGTAGCGAAGGTCAGGCTGTGCTCGCGGCCGCCGGGATCGACTACGTCGGTGATGCCGAGGACCGCGCGGCCCGCGGGAAGCTGGTGGCCGTCCGGGAGGTCCCGGGTGTCAACCGCGGCGGCTCGTCCAGCTGGCAGAGCCTGGCCCGGGGCACCGGGAGCATCGAGAGCGACTGGCTCAACGGTGAGATCGTTGCTCTCGGACGAGAGCACGAGGTGCCGGTTCCAGTCAACGCCGCGGTGCAGTCACTGGCCCGCCGGGCCGCCCGGGATGGCGCTGCCGCCGGTTCCCTTGACCCGGATGTCTTGCGCCGTGCGGCCGGGCTGACGGGCTGACGGGCTGACGGGGCCTCGCTCAGATTCGTGCGCCGGGCAGTTCGGCACTGATCACACCAGAGCGAGAAAGACGATGACCGCTCGGCTCAGTCGCACCATGTCCTCGTCTCTGAGTCGGCCCAGTCGCGTACGAAGATTTTCCCGCGGCATCGTGGTCACCGTGTCGACCATCAGTTGACTCGCCTCGCTGAGTCCATTGGTATCGGTGACATCGATCGGCACCCCGGGCAAGCGGTGCCGCGAGCGTGGCCGGCCCAACCTCCCTTGGTCCGTCGGTCGGCGGCCACCGACCCGCACGCGACGAACCCGACCTCGCTCAGATTCGCGCGGGTACGACGGCTCGTCGCTGATGGAGTTCACCGACCCTCCGCTGACCGGGCTGCGCCAGGCGGTGGACCGGCTCGCCTCCGGAGCGGTCCGGTCCCTGATCGAGGACATCGAGGGAAGCCCCCGCTCGGGCACGGAACTGCTCTACCAACCAGAGCTGATCGTCCGCGCCTCGACCGGCCCGCCGCCGGCCAGTGGGAGCAGGGGCAGCCAGCCGTCGGGCTGATTGTGGGCGGGCCACTGTCAGGTCCGAGCGGGCAAACCCTGTTGGGCTCAGCAGTTGCTCACCGCACTTCTGCGGGCTTGCGGGGTTTCCGCTGGTGACGGCCGCGATCGCGGGGAAGCTCGGTGAGCAGGTGTCGGCCCGGGCCCGGTCCGGCAGGCTGGCGCTCCCGCGGGGGAGATCTGCGCTCCGCGGTAGGGGCGGACCCGCTGAGCCCCGGGGGCCACGGAAGGCCCGCAGCTGGTCACCGCACTCCGACTGGCCGGGGCGTGTTCGGGCTGGTCAGGGGCGGGCGCTTCGTGAAGCACGCAGCTGCTCAGTGCAGAGTGACCTGGCGGCTGACCAGGCCGGCGCGGGCCCGACGCTCGTCAGAGTTCAACGTGCCGCTCGCCGCGCGGGACTCATCCATCCGGGACCTCAGCTGCTGTAGCGGGTCGGCGAGTTCGGCAGCTGCGGTACCGGCCGGCACCTCCCAGACGGGTACCAGCAACCCGCCCGCCCGGAACGACCCGAGCAGCCTGGAATCGTCGGTCAGCGCTGCGCCACCGCCCGCATACAGCCGGGCCAGGGCATCCAGCGCGGCGTCCTCGTCGTCCGGCAGCACCCAGCGCAAGTAACAGCGTTCCCCCATCTGTGCCCAGTACGCGCTCAGATCCGGCAGCACCCGGACGCACGGAGCAATGCTCTGATTGGCACGCTCAAGGCTCGCGGTGACCTCCGCGTCCTGATCCCCCGCGTCGGCGATCCAGAAGTCGAAGGTGTCGTGCATGCTCACCTCGAACGGCACCTGCAAGTCGAGCATGTCCTGCAACCGCTGGCCGGGAGTCAGCCGCTGCGCCGGTTCGACCGGTTGGCCCGGAGCGGTCTGGAACGACCGCTCCAGGGCGTCCGCGAGCTCGCGGCTCGCGTCACCGGAGGCACCGCCACCGGTGGTCTGCAATCCCAACCACACCAGGCCGTCGACCCGTCGGATAGCCGGGTGCGCCATGGGGAGCACGCTGGCCACGCGGAGCTGCAGCGGCGGCAGTCCTGGGCGTAGCGCCGCTGTCGCGGTGGCCGCGGGCACGAACTCGCGCAGCGCCACCCAGTCGGTCTCGCCGGGCAGCCCCTGGAACGGACGCGCCACGAACGGAACCCGTTCGCCGCGATCGGAGCGGCGCTCTCGGCGCTGAACGCGGGCGGGGCCGGCGGGCCGACGTTGACCCGGTCCGCGGTTGGCACGCGACGACATGCGGTGTCCTCTCCTGGCTGGCGGATGGCTTAGGACGCGCCTGACCGCCGCCAAGCGGGCCGCACGCCGAACGGTGGAGTCTCGCATCCCACCGATCCGGGCGGGCGTTCACCGCGTCGAGGATGCGGGAACCGGCCGCCGGCTGGACGTGGAGCCTCCGGGGGCGGTCGCCGAGCGCCTGGCTCCGCCCCCGGAGGTGGGGCAACAGTAACCCGCGTATCGGGGCCGCCCCAACCCTTCTCCGTCAGAGCCAGCGGCCCGTCCGACGGCCCGAACGTTCTGCGGATGCGTTCTCGTCGTGTCGCGGACGCGCGCGGCCGGGTCCAGCCGCCCGTACCTGCAGCTTCGTAAACCCGGGCCTCGCTGGCACGCTGCCCCCATGAAGCACCCAGCCCCGCCATCCGGTGACCGGTTCCAGGGCGGACGGGTCATACAGCGCCGGGAGGTCCTGCACGGCCAGGTGTGGATGACCCACCCGGTCACGGTCGTCGACGACACCGACGGTGTCCTCGCCGTGGTGGTGTCGCCGGGCTCGCCGTTCACCTTCCCCGACCATCCGTTCGGCCCGCATCCGTGGTCGGCCTACCAGCAGTGGTTCGACACGACCGCGCTGCACCTGCACCGCGACGGCGACCCCTACAGCGCCTGGAAGATGTTCCGGGACGGTGTCTTCGACCACTGGTATCTCAACCTGGAAGCACCGTTCGTCCGCCACCCCGACGGCACCGGCGGCGGCAGCTTCGACACCGACGACCACGGCCTGGACATCGTGGTCCCCGCCGATGGCTCCAAGTGGCGTTGGAAAGATCTCGACGACCCCGACCAGATGGCCGCCACCGGCCGGATCACCCCCACCGAAGCCGCCCAGATCCACCGCGACGGCCACGCCGTGGCCCAGCTGCTGTCCACCGACACGCGCTGGTGGTCCCCCTGGGACAGCTGGAACCCCGGCGACCTGCCCCCGTCGCTGACAGAAATTACGTCGGGTCGTCCACGAGCACGCGGTGCGACGGTGGCGCCGACGGCGGGTCGTAGACGTACTCGTACACCGTCGTCCAGCCGCCGGTGAGGATCTCAACGACGGGGTCGACCAACGGGCGGTAGGGGTGCTCTCGTAGCCGCGAGACCGCCTCGCCGACCGGGACCCAGCGGGCGTCGGCGATCCCGGCCTCCGCTGCGAGCAACGGCGCTTCGTCTTCAAGCAGCAATACAAAGTTGAAGGCGAGCGTGTCCGGGCCGCCTGGAGCAACGACGCGGCTGCGCGAGGCGAGCCGCAGATCCGACGGCGAGGCGGCCAGGCCAGCCTCCTCCATCAGTTCGCGGCACGCTCCGGCGGCAGCGGACTCACCCTGCTCGACCAGGCCGGAAGGGATCGTCCAGTGCCCGCCGGCCTGGTGGGAGTTTGTCTCCTGAATCAGCGCCACGCGCGTTCCGGTCAGGACGATCACACCGGCGTACCTCACCTCGCAGACGCTATCGACCGAGTAGGGCGACCAGCATCGATGAGGCCTTCCGGAGCTGGGCTGTCCCGGGATTCGGGTTCGTCCGAGCGCGGACCCCGGCGGCGGCGGCGGGCCGGCGGTCAGCGGACCTCCGGGGCTCCGCCGTCGTTGCGGACGTAGTGCTTGCCGGCAGCAGCCCAGGCGGTCATCCCGCCGTCCAGATTGGTCGCGTCCCGGCCGTGGTCGCGCAGGAACGCGGTCGCCTTCGCCGAGCGGCCCCCGGCGCGGCAGGTCACCACCAGTGGACCCGACGGCAGCTCACCGGCACGATCCGGCAGCTCACCGAGCGGAATGTGGATGGCACCGGCGATGTGTCCGCCCTCCCACTCCTCGGGTTCGCGGACGTCGAGGATCGTGGCGTCGGGGCTGACGTCGGTCACGGGGACGGAGGGGATCGCCTGCTCGGTCATGGCCGCCATGCTGGCACCGTCGCGCAACGCCGCGCCGCGTATCAGCGGACCAGACGCGACAGCCGCCGGTCGGCCAGCGGTTTCCCGCCGGTCTGACAGGTCGGGCAGTACTGCAACGCGGAATCGGCGAAGGAGACCTCACGCACCGTGTCACCGCAGACCGGGCAGGGCTGGCCGGCTCGGGCGTGCACCCGCATGCCGGTGCGCTTCTCCCCCTTCAGATCCGCGGCGGCCAGCCCGGTCGAGCGGGTCACCGCATCGTCGAGGGTGGTGCGGATCGCGGTGAACAGCGTCGCCCGCTCGTCGACGCTCAACGAGGACGTGGGTTTGAACGGCGACATCCGGGCCGCGTGCAGGATCTCGTCGCTATAGGCATTGCCGATTCCGGCGATCACGGACTGGTCGCGGAGCACGCCCTTCAGCTGCGCCCGCCCAGCCCGGTCGAGGATGCCGCCCAGGGTTGCCGCGTCGAAGCTCGGGTCGAACGGGTCCGGTCCCAGCCGCGCGATCCCGGGCACCTGCTCCGGGTCGGTGACCACATAGACGGCCAACCGTTGCTTCGTGCCCTGTTCGGTCAGGTCGAACCCGGACCCGTCACCGAGGGTGACCCGCAGGGCGAGCGGGCTGCGGCCGCCCGGTCGCGGCGGGGCGCTCGGCTGGTCGGTCTTCCACCGCAACCAGCCCGCCCGCGAGAGGTGGAACACCAGATGCAGCGGCGAGCCACCGCCGCCTGGACGCACCGTCAGGTCCAGGAACTTCCCATGCCGGTCCGCGGCCACAACGGCCCCGCCGGCCAGCGCGCTCACGGGCGGGTCGAAGGTTTTCAGGACGCTGAAGTTGGCCGGGTCGACCCGCCGGACGGTCCGGCCGACCGCGCGCTCGGTCAGGAAGTTCGCGAGCGCCTGGACTTCTGGTAGTTCGGGCACCTGCCGATTCTCACCCCAGCGGCAATCCGGCGCCGGAGGTCGTCATCACCGCCCAGCCGCGTAGGCGGTCACCAGTGCCGCAACGCCGCGTCGGTGAGGCGCCACCATCGCTACGCCGCGTCGGCGAGGGCCTGGAACTGCTCGTCGGTCAGGGTCAGCTCGGCCGCGCCCAGGTTGTCCTCCAGGTGCTCCACCGAGGAGGTCCCGGGGATCGGGACGATGACCGGGGAACGGCGCAGCAGCCACGCCAACGCCAGTTGGGAAGTGCTCGCGCCCTCATGTTCGCGCGCCACCTCCGCCAGCGGGCCGCCCGGGCGGGCCAGCTTCCCGGAACTGACCGGTGCCCACGGGATGAAGGCGATGCCATGGTCGGTGCAGTAGTCCAGAACGTCCTCCGCGGAGCGGTCTCCCAGGTTGAACCGGTTCTGCACCGAGGCGACCGGGATACCGGCCGCACGGGCGGCCTCGATGTCGTCGACCTCAACGTTGGACAGGCCGATCTGCTTGGCCAATCCCTCGTCCAGGAAGGACTTCACCTCACCGAACGACTCCTCGCGCGGCGTCTTCGGGTCGATGCGGTGCAGCTGCCACAGGTCGATCTGTTCGACCCCGAGCCGACGCATGGACATGAGGATCGCCTGGCGCAGGTACTCCGGTCGGCCCACCGGCGGCCACTGGTTCGGCCCGGTACGGGTCAGGCCGCCCTTGGTGGCGATGACCACATCGCCGTACCCGGATCCGTCGTGCAGCGCCTCGTGGATCAGGTCTTCGGACACGAACGGGCCGTACGCGTCCGCGGTGTCGATGAATGTGACGCCGGCATCCACCGCACGCCGTAGCACCCGGACCGACTCGTCGTGGTCGTCCGGGGCACCCCAGATGCCGTCGCCGGTCAGGCGCATCGCCCCGAAACCGAGCCGGTTCACTGTCCGACCGCCGAGCTCGATCGTCCCGCTGTCCGCTACCGCCATGGCCGTCTCCTCATCCCGTTACCCGCATCGTGTTACCCGCATCGTGTTACCCGCGCCCGTCGCCCCACCAGATCGAACCGGGTCGCCGGGATTCAGCATGGTGCGCGCACCAGGTCCGCGCACCTCCGGTCGCCGCACTCGAAGTCAGCGGTTGCGCGAGGTCCATGCCAGCAGGCGTTGCACGTCCCAGGTGTTGACCACCCGATCCGGCTCCACCCCGCACTCCACCGCCCGGTCGCAGCCGAGCATCTACCAGTCCAGCTGCCCGGGAGCGTGTGCGTCGGTGTCGATGCTGAACAGGCAGCCGGCGTCGACCGCCCGCCGCAGCAGGTCCCGTGGCGGGTCCAGTCGCTCGGGCCGGCAGTTGATCTCGACGGCCACCTGGCGTTCGGCGCAGGCGGCGAACACCAGCCCGGCGTCGAACTGGCTCGGGGGCCGGCCGTCCCGGCGGTTGGAGGCACCGCGGGAGCTACTGCCGGTGACCATCCGCCCGGTGCAGTGCCCGAGCACGTCGGTGTGCGGGTCGGCGACCGCGTCCAGCATCCGCCGGGTCATCGGGGCGGCGGCCATCCGCAACTTGGAGTGCACCGAGGCCACGACGACGTCGAGGCGGTCCAACATCTCCGGCGTCTGATCGAGAGCACCGTCCTCGTCGATGTCCACCTCGATGCCGGACAGCAGGCGAAACCCGTCCATGGCTTCGTCGATGCCTGCGACCAACCCCAGTTGACGATCCAGGCGTTGCGCGGTCAGCCCATTGGCCACCGTCAGCCGCGGCGAGTGGTCGGTCATCGCCAGATAACCGTGCCCCAACGCGGCCGCGGTGGCCGCCATCTCGGTGACCGGGCTGCCGCCGTCGGACCAGTCGGAGTGGCTGTGCAGGTCTCCACGCAGGGCCGCGAACAGCTGCTCGCCGGCTCCGGTCCCGATCGCGGCAGCCTGTTCCTCCAACGTGGCCAGATAATCCGGGACCGTCCCGGCCAACGCCTGCTCGACCACGGCTGCGGTCTTCGGCCCGACACCTTTCAGCGTGGTCAACGTTCCGGCCTCGGCGCGGGTGGCGACATCGGCCGGGTCCAGCGCCGTCAGGGCCGCGGCAGCACCGCGGAACGCCTGCACCCGGTATGTCGCCGCCTGGGATCGTTCGAGCAGGAACGCGATCCGCCGCAGCGCGTCGACCGGGGCGAGCGGCGGGACGGGGGGCAGCGGGGGCACAGCCGTCACGGTAGGCCGCGGGGTTGTCCTGACCGGCGTCGCCGGTATGGGACCGTGGCCCATGCAGTGGTGGGGGTGGGCGATCGTCGCCGTTGTCGTGCTGATCCTGATCCTCGTCGCGGTGCTGTGGGTGCAGGCCCGGCGCCGCGCCGGCGGCGTCGTGGTGTCCGGTCGGGGAAGGGACGGCAACCGCCGATGAGTCTGTTGATGCGGGCCACCGAGATCGGGAAACGGCCGGTGGTCACTCTGGCCGGGGACGACCTCGCGCAGGTCAAGGACGTGGTCTACGACGACGAGGGTCAGGTGGTGGGCTTCACGCTGTCCGGGCGGGGACTGTTCTCCGGTCCGCGTAAGGAGGCGCTGCCCTGGTCCGGGGTCGCCGCCCTCGGCCCGGACGCGGTCGTCATCGACGACGAGACCGTGTTCGTCGGCCGCGACGAGGTGGCAGAGAAGGCGGCCCGCCGCGGCGGCAGCAAAGGCGGGCAGGTACTCGGATCCCGGGTACTGACCGACGGCGGCACCGACCTGGGTGAGGTGACCGACGTCATCCTACAGGTCGACGACAAGTCTGCGGTGCTGGTCGGATACCAGATCAAGCCCACCGACGCCCTCGGCTCGGACCAACACAGCGCATTGATTCCCATGCCGGCCGCGATCGCCGTGTCCGGGGAGAACCTCATGGTCCCGGCGGCGGCCACCGACTTCGTCACCGACGACCTGTCCGGATTCGGAGCCGCCGTGGACGCCTTCCGCGCCCGGCTGGCCGGCCAGTCCGGTGATGCCAGCGCGAGCGGGCAGGGCTGACCGATGCGCTTCAGTGAGGCTCAGAAGCAGAAGGTCGTCAGCACGAGCAGCGCCACCACCGTTGGCCGCGTCGACGGGTTCGTGGTCGACCCCGTCACCAGCAGGGTCGTTGCGCTGAAGCTGAAGAAGACCCCGGGGGACGCGGACCTGCTGGCCTGGTCGGCTCTGACCTCGTTCGGGACGGACGCCGTGACCGTCCCCGACGAGGGCGTGTTCACCAGCGCCGACGGTGAGTTCGCGGAGCTGGCCGACTCCGACCACGACGTGATGGGAAAGCTGGTGCTGACCCGCACCGGTGTGGAACTCGGCACGGTCGAGGACGTTGAGTTCGACACCACCGACGGGACCGTGCGCACCGTGATCACCGGCCGGACCGAGATCCCCGGTGCGGCGATGACCGGACTTGGCACCTACGCCCTGATGGTCCGCCCGCCCAGCTGAGGCCCGTACCTCGTTCGTGCCGGTGACCACGGGTAAGCCGGGCGGCACACACCAGCCAGATCCCAGCCCAGCTGCGGCGCGGCGCCGGACACTGGCGTACTCCGAAAGGGTACCCACGGCTGCGCTGGCTGCCGTATCCCCCACCCCGCGGTACGCCAGTGCTCGCCCCCGGGTGCGCGGCGTCGGGGTCGACCCCGCACGATGCTCGATATGGCCCGGCTGCGACGCGTCTCCCCCGATTCACCAGGCTTCTCCCGCCGACGCGCCGGGCGGGGTTGGAGCTATCGCGACACCGGGGGCCACCGGATCACCGAACAGACGACAATCGACCGGATCGCGCACCTGGCGATCCCACCCGCCTACCGCGACGTATGGATCTCGCCCTACCCGAACGGGCACATCCAGGCGGTGGGCACCGACGACCGGGGGCGCCGCCAGTACCGCTACCACCCGGACTGGCGCCTTGAGCGCGACCGCGCCAAACACGACCACATCCTGGCCGTGGCCCGTTCCCTGCCCGCGGCGCGCAAGCTGGTGGGAGAGCACCTGTCACTAAAGGGGATGCCGCGCGAGCGGGTACTGGCCGCCGCGTTCCGCCTGCTGGAGTTGGGGTTCTTCCGCATCGGCGGCGAAAGCTACGCGCAGGAGAACGGCTCCTACGGGTTGGCGACCCTACGCAAAGAGCATGTCCGAATCGGCCGCGGTGGCGAGGTGGAGTTCCACTACGCCGCCAAACATCACATCGAGCGCGACGTCGTGCTGCGCGACGCCCCGATCCGGGCAGTCGTCTCGGAGCTGCGGCGCCGGCGTGGTGGCGGCCCGGAGCTGCTGGCCTGGCGGGAACGCGGGCGCTGGTACGACGTCCGAAGCGCCGACATCAACTCCTACCTGCACGACGTGGTCGGGGATCATGTGACCGCCAAGGACTTCCGGACCTGGCATGCCACAGTGCTGGCGGCGGCCGCACTGGCCACCCGGTTCGAGCCGGACAGCTCGCAGACGGCGCGCAAACGGCAGGTCGTCGCGGCGATGAAGGAGGTCGCCCACGAGCTGGGAAACACCCCGACGGTGGCCCGTAACAGCTACGTCGACCCCCGGCTGGTCGACAGGTTCAACCACGGCAGCACGATCGCAGCGACCCTTTCGGCCCTTGACCCGGACCGTGCCGCCTGGGACGACGCCGCGCGCCAGCGGTTGGAGGACTCGGTCCGGGCGTTGATCGAGGCCAGCGACACCGCGGTGGCCGCCGAACGCACCGCGGCGGAAGCCCGGCGGGTCGCCGAGCAGGCGCGACGGGTCGCCGACCGCGCGGAGCGGGACCGCGACGCCGCCGACGCCGGGGTCGAACAGGCGGCCACGCGGGTCGCCGGGCAGGTCGCGGCGGCCGCGCAATGACCGAGACCCGACCACCGCTTCCGGCTTCGCCGCCGTCCTGGGATGAACTCATCGACCGTGTGAGCACCGCTCACGATGACGAACCGATGGTGTCCGGCGTCGTCCGAGCGACGGCCACTGACCCGCACATCCTCAGCGGGGGCTGGTATTCCGATGGAGCTGTGCCACCGCTAGTTGTCTCCCTCTCAGCCGGCCCGTTACATGCCTGGCGGCAGGGTCACCGACTCCGACTGGAACAGCCTCCTGGAGCACTGCTCGCCCTGATGGATGCGGACAGTTCGTGGACGTTCGAGTCCGACCGGGAACGGCCGCGCATCGGCCGAACCGACCGGGTCTGCTTCGGTCCGGGCGCGCTCATAGCCAACCGTCCCGGGGTCGACGTCTGGTCCGGGCAGGGCCCGTTCCACCACGGTGCACGCTGGCCCGTGACCCCGATCCGCGTTACTGACAGGTTCGGGCGCTCCGCGTGGTCGGTCGGCGTCCGATCGGCCGGCGGATCCGCACCGGACAACCTCGTGGTCGACGACGAGACCGGAACAGTGCTCTCATGGCGGGCGCCGGATGCCGGATGGAGCGCCCAGTGGGACGACTTCACGGTGGGAGCGCCGGTCCCGGCTGGTTGGTTCACCTGGGCGGGACCCACCGTCTCCGTGGCCGACCTCGAGGCTGGCGAGCAGCAGCGGCAACAGGCGGGGGCGGTTGCCCGGAACGAGTGGTTCCGGGCCCACGTCGGTCCAATTCCGCTGGAACTACTGCTTGCGCACGAGGTGCGCGTGGAGTCCCTGGACGAGGACACCGGCGAGTTCACCGCCGATGTCGGGTTCGGACGGCTGAACCAGCTGGCCCGCCGGCGCCGATCCGCGCAACCATGGGTCCACCCCACACCGGGGCATTGGATCGGCTGGTCGGACGCGGACTGGGACTGGGCGGTGCGGGTCGAGGGCTCGATGCCCGCCGAAGGGCTACGACTGCTGCAACAGCAGCTGCACTCGAGCCGGTGTGACGATCAGCTGAAGTCGGCCCAGATCTGGCGTTGCGCACCGTCGACGGTGACCTGCCCGCCGTAGGGGAGGATCCACTGCGGCCGGGTATGCCCGAACGGCACCCCGACACAGACCACCGCGTCGGGGTTGTATCGCCCCATCAGGTCGAGCACCACGTCCCGTTGGGCGTCTCGGTGTACTGCCCGTTCGACTGCCGTGGGCTGCCGTTCGAAGCTCGACGCCGGCGGGCGGGCGACCAGGACCGCGTCGACGGCGGCGAGCAGGCCGCGCTCACCCAGCGAGCGCAGGATCCAGCCGAACTCGGTCGCGGGGATGAGCTCCTCGCTGGACTCCAGCAGCAGCACGCCGCCGGACAGCACCGCCGGGTCGACGGGGAACCGGCCGGCGGTGAGGATCCACTGCATCACCTCGATGCAGCCGCCCCAGGTCGCTCCGGTGACACTGCGGGCGGGGCCGGACCACGTCCACGGATCGGTTGCCTCCCGGGTCCCGTACTCGGTCAGCGCGGCCGGATCCGACCACTTCTTGCCAATGTCCTCCGACTCGCCCGGATCGGTGATCTCGGCCCGTTCCCCGCTGCACAGGGCAGCGCGCAGTGCCAGGGCGTGGACCGGATCGACGCCGGGCCCGGGGCCGAGCTGGACCTGCGTCGAGCCGCCGTAGAAGCCCGCGACTCCGGTACTCCACAACCAGGACAGGATGTTGGTGTTGTCGCTATAGCCGAGGAAGGGCTTGGGATCGGCGCGGACCAGCGCCGCGTCCAGCAGGGGGACGACGGTGATCTGATCCTCCCCGCCGATGGTCGCCAGCACGGCACGGATCTCGGGGTCAGCGAAGGCGGCGTTCAGATCCGCGGCCCGGTCGGCCGCGCTCGCACCGACCCGGCGGGTCGTCGGGTACTCCACCGGACGCAGGCCGGTGACCTCGCTCAGGCGCCGCATCGCCTGCTCGTGCACCGCCGGGGCGACACCGGGCGCCGCGAAGGACGGCGAGAGCACCGCTACCGCGTCGCCAGGCCTGGCCTTGGGCGGGTGGACGACAGCGTGGGTCACGCGACATATCCCATCACGGGTGAGATTTGCCGTCGTCAGTTACCACTGGCGGGCGCGGACCCCCGGCGCCCGGCATGCGCACAGGAGGAGAGAACCGTTTGGCGATGGTGGTCAGTCGAGACATAGCGGAACCAATGCGTCGACCCGAGGGGACGGTGTCCATACGATAGGTAGGTGAATCACTTTGAGCCCGCCTCTGTCGATGCCGCCGACGCGGTCTCGGCCGACCCGGAGTTCGCTGGAAGGTGGCTCGACGAGGTGAAGGGGCGGCGCCTGAACGTGGCGCTTGCCGGGGACGGTCCGACAGCGGCGACCCGCGCCGCGTTGAAAGTACTCGGACGTAGCGAGCAGGTCGCTATCAAACGCGTTGAGTTCCGCCTGTCGTATCTGCTGGGGTTAAGCGAGGAGGTGGGGCGCGACATGCGGGCGCGGCGATTCCCGGCGTCGCTTATCGCGGAGAGCAGCGTCTGCCTTCAGGAGAACGTCGTGGAACTGGCCGTCCGCCGGTCCGCCCCGGTCGACGCAGAGGCCACCGTCACTGACCGATACGGAACTCCCGCCGTACGTATTACGCGCCAGGTGGTCGAGTCGCGGTACACGTAGCCGGGCGGCGGTGAGTGTGGGGTTGTGCATCCTCACGCTGCACAACCCCACACTGATCTACCCCTCAATTCCTGGCCCTGCTAGT
>JAABUL010000613.1_pt1 | contig 75756 bp, 129 predicted proteins | sample 5559151 | NCBI WGS metagenome assembly JAABUL01 (sample SAMN10711876, study PRJNA513368) | rock metagenome | isolation source: Antarctica rocks | place: Antarctica: Victoria Land, Pudding Butte sud | reverse complement strand
AAGGCAGGAAATCCAGTGCCAGAGCTGTTAAGAAACGTCAGACCGGGGCCTGCAAGCTAAAGACCGGCTGGATGCCATTGCCGGCCGTTGTCGGTGCCATGATTGGCAGCGACCGCAGGCGTCGGCGGCGGGGCGTCCAGCAGCGGCGGCAGCGGCGGTGGAGGTTTCGCGCAACTGCGAAACCTCGGAGCTGTAGGCGAAACCTGCGAAACCCTATGCGAAACCTCGTACGGCGAAACCCTGAGGTTTAAGCACGAACCCGGCGAGCGATTGGACAGCTGACGTGGCGACAACGCGAAGTGCTCAAGAGCTACTCGCTTGCTCTGCTTCAGTTATCGTTGCATTGCGAGTTCCTTGTTATCAGAGGCGTTTGGTATCTATTGTGCGTGTCTGATGAGCTGCGGGACGGCCGTCACTGCGTCGCAGCTGTTGTTACTTCGAGGGCCATTTGACGAGTACAGGAAACTTCGAGACCCGCAATCGCGCGCTTCGGCATTGCGTAGCTTCTTGGGGCTGATGTTTTTCAATTCCATTACGCGTCAGCTACGATGTCTCGCTTGGTGCAATACGCAGCTGTTACCCATTCATGACCTCCCGCACAGGCAGCAGTTGAAAAGTCTAGCTGCAGGGAGTATTGCGTTAGTCAGAGGAACGACTTTTGAAGCCTGTGGGATGAGAGGCGGCGTGTATGATTTAGCGGAAGCGAGTTTGCATGGACTAGCAGCCTGCACGGGCGACACGTGCATGCGGCGCAGCGGTGTATGCGGCAGCACGGGCAGGACTACAACAGGTGACCCTAGTGTATCAGGTTCGACGACTCCTGATCGCGGCTCGGGAGGCGCATGCTGCTGCGCTGGGACCGCAGTGGACCAGGGTGGGCCGCTGCTGCATGCTGACGCTGTGATTCGATATGCTATGCTCGAAGTATGAGTCGCGACTGCCACGTGATGCTGCGCGCTCGGCAGCATGAAAGCGGGCGCTGGCGTTGGCTGTCGTCGACAGGGAGATCATGGGCAGCACCCGTGAGAGACAGTAGGTACCTATGGTCACGACGCCGTATTTTTACACCAAGCTGTTTGTTGTGATAGCATTGGAAGTTTCAGCGTGTTTGGTTGTTTGTATCACCTACCTCGCCTGCCTATGTACCCCTACTGACGATCATGAACACGAAAAAACTGGTGTCCCAAGCTGGTGTCCCGTGACAAGGCGTATTGTTTGCGCGGTGCTCAATTGGCCGCCGGTCCACAGATTTGCATTCTGAGGAGCAGCGGCCGCAGACCCTAAAATTGCTGATGCTCCTCTTCGACTGTGTCGTGCCCCCTTCGCCCGTGGCACAAACTGCAGCTGGCTGCGGCCTCCATCAAACCCAGAGCCCCAGCTGCCACAGCAGGGGCGCGTGCATCACCCGTGCATCAAAGAAATAAAATACAACCCCACGAAAGGGCTGACCACCACAAGCCCATTTGCACATCTCAGAAGGAAACCAACAGGATAACTCGATGCCATGGACCCGCCGGTCCGCCTCAGAGTAACGCAATGGCTCACCACTCATTGTCTGCGGCTACCGCTTCGTCACACGCCTTTTCGAGGGACGCCTGCGGCGCGCTGCTGCGGCGCTCTGACAGGCTGTGGCGCGCCAGCGGTGACCGCTCTGGGTTCGGCGTAGCGTCCATGTCCTTGCCGCGCACGACTGCCGCCGGCGCCGCTGCCAACGCCACCGCCTTTGCGCCGTCCATCGGCAGTGTGGCGATGGGCCACAGCCGCACCCGCGCGTCAAAGGCCGCGAGCTGCGCCGCTGTCGCCGCAGGCACCGTCCTGCCTAGCGCCCCCGGCCGCTGCATCAGGTGCCCGGCCGACATGATCGCTACGCCCCACTCCACCGGCGTCATCTGCGCCGCTGCGGCGCTGCTCGTACGCTCCTGCAGGCATGTCGCGGCGCGTCAGCGGCTGGGCCTTGTGCATTGGAGTGTATGTCGGCGGCGAGATCATGCTCACATGAGCTCGAGTTTGCTATGTCGCATCGGCTTGCAGAGCTACAGCAGGACACTGTCCCTGCAGATGGTGGAGGTCAGGGACATGCAAGACGCTCTGCATTGCCGTCGCTGTAATCAGCTCCAGATCACACACCTCCAGGCGGATGTTCAGGTGCAGCAGCTCTGGCGGCATGTTGGCGGCCAGCCAGGGGTGCGCCAGCGCCTGCAACAGCGTCAGCCTGTCCGCCGGGTCGTTTTTCAGCAGCCCGCACAGCAGGTCCTGGCACTCCGGGGACACCTGCGACGCCAGCAAACTCATCAGTCAGCACTGCGGAACAGGGCGGTTCCCATCCAGACGCTGGGATAACTTGTGGCAAGAACTGATCAAAGCTGCAACGAGAAACACGACCGAGGTAGCTCTTTAATCCCGGTTGGCCTCTGAGTTGACGCACTCGCTCAAAGTCTCCAAAGCGCACCGGCTGCTGCATGTTGACGGGGATGCCGCTCATGATGCGTGGGATCATGGCGTTGAGCCGCTGCAGGGGGGGCAGCGCCTCCTCGCCCAGGGTCAGGAAGGGGAAGGCGCCGGCCAACAGCACATACAGCACCACACCCGCGCCCCACACGTCGGCCGCCGTGCCATCGTATGCGCCCGGCCGCAGTACCTATATAATGTTACCACCAAAGGCCGCAGGTGGTCAGCACAGCACTCTCGTTTCTTCAACCGTTTTGAATCTGCGATCGTGCACAGGAAATCGAAATGGAAATCGAATCTGATGCTGTCAAGACGTGAAAGACGAGGGCTGTGCAGGAGAGGATGTTGCGTTGTTGCGGCGGCGGCGCACCTCGGGCGCGATGTACTCGGGGGTCCCCAGGGCGGTGTTGCAGCAGGACAGCACCTCGTTCTTTGAAAAGCCCCAGTCCGCCAGCTTGACCATCGGCCGGTCGGGCGTCGCCAGGTCGTCGTGCAGCAGAATGTTGTCCAGCTGCGGGAATGTGGAGGGTGGACATCAGCAGGCGTTGACACATTGCCGCATGCGCTTCCACTCTGAAATGCGATTGCATCACGGTTGACGAGAAACATTGATCATTGCCTCCTTTTCAGGTCCTTCCAAATTCTTTGGACTCTGCTGAGCTGCCGCATGATACGTTGAAAACAGTGTAGGTTTTAGCTGAGTGGATGAGGTGCACCATAAGTAGCAGACGACCCTCACCTTGACGTCACGGTTGGCGACGCCGCGCTCGTGCGCAAAGTGCAGCGCCGTCATCAGCTGCTGCAGCAGACGTCTAGCCTCCATCTCGGGCAGGCCCCTCTTCTGCAGGCGTCAGAGGCTCGACAGTGTCATGCATCTGGGCAGCATGCGACGAGTTATGCATTGGCAGCGGCGCTTACAAGCTCCATCCCGCCTCCAGCAGGTCTGCCGCTGCAGTGCGGGACTTCACGGATCCACATGTCACGGTGAATGCAAGCCACACACCCCCATGTGCGCATGTGTGAACTCAAAGTCACTGCCACTGTTGCCACTTCAGGCAGTTGCAGGGTGCTCAATGCAGTGTGGGACGCTGATGGTAATATCAGATAATTGGCAGCGCACGTTGTGGAGGACGAATTTCGACATGAAGCTGGCCAGGTCACCCTGGTTGGCATACTCCATCACGATCGCCAGGTACCCCGGCAGCACGAATACGTCCTGCAGGCGGCATCAATTACTTGTCATTTGGCACGTGTTGGATAGAGAGGCTGACGCATATGCCGTGGGCTTGCGGTAGCTCTAGCACAGTGGCCCTGCAGGCTGGAAGGCACAGATGTGACAGCTTGACGCTCTCAGTTTGGCGTCTTCATCTTCGCGTGTTCGCCCAAAATTTCTCACCAGCAGCTGCACGATGTGCGGGTGCGGGCGCGGGTTGGAGCCGCCGACCCACATGCACAGGCGCTGATTGGCCAGCTCGTGCCGCACGGTGGCGGTCTTGAAGCCGGGGCCCCGCGCCAGGAACTTTATGGCCACCTGCTGCAGCGTCTGCATGTCCTGGCACAGCAGCACGAAGCCACTGCCACCGCTGCAGCAAAAATCAAGAGATGTTGGCAGCGGTTCACTTTCGCTTCTCTGCAAACACCTGTGCTGGTGCAGGACGATTACAGCCTGCATTTCAGTGTATCGAAAGGCATTGAAATGCCGCTGGAGGTTCAGCATGGCAGGCGCACATCGACCTGCGACAGGGTGAACGCATCGCTTCCGACTGCTGCGGCTGCAGCGGCGGCGTCGACAGGCATTGTGGGGGTGGCGGCAATGGAGTCTGCGCTAAGGACAGGAGGGCTGCAAGAGAGGTGCTGTCGAAGCCACGTGTTGCCCGGGCCAGCAGCTGCTGCAGCAGCAGCAGCGGCAGCAGCAGACACTATTGGCAGCTGTTTTGTTCTCACAAACTCTGCAGGTCCTCATCTGAGACACCTGCATCTGCTCTATATGGTAAAGCTTCTGCCGTGCTTGCAGAGCGAGCGCACCGGCTGATGTTGTGCAGCCGGCGATAGCGGTGGTGCCCTGCCAGCGGGTCGACAGACGGCCAGCTCGCCAGCCCACTGGCCGCTGTAGCCGGACCATTCTGCCATCGCAGGATGTGATGTCGTGAGGCTTGCGGGTCAGGTGCTCAAGCCGCCATCCTCAGGACTTCTGGGACACTGCAAAGCAGATTTCCCAGGCATGTACAACACAGTGTGTGACTGGAGCCTTTGGCAAAGATCAGTGTAGCAGGTGCAGTGGCCTGCACCTCGGCTACCGGCGGCTTGACGAAGAGGTCGATGGGCACCGGCAGCGGCTCCCGGCAGCTGGCGTCTCGCGTCATGTTGGCGGCCGCGGCGGCAGCGGAGGCAGCGGCCAAACTGAAGGTCGAGATGCGCTCGCGGCGGCGGTTGCAGGCGCCTACGAGGTCCGCAAGGCCGTTTTTCTGCGGCCAGTGCGGTGGCGGCGGCAACAGCGTCGCGGTCACCAGCCCGGCGGCCCGGGCATCCCGCCGCCCTGGGTCGGGCCCCGGTGGCGCCGCTGCAGCGGTGGCGCCGCCGGCGTCGGCGGCGTGGAGGATGCAGGAGTCGCCGCTGAACCTCCGATCCGCTTTCAGCAGCTGGTCAGAGGCGGGCGACCTGTCTGCTGTCGCAGGCGGCTCTGCTGCCGGCGCGCTGTCCCGGTCCAGCTGGTGGGCGTCCCAGTCCACCTCCAGGGCGTGGCGGGGGGAGGCTGTGTCGGACCCATGCCCACGGGCTGCGCCGGCGGTCAAACCTCCTGCCGCGGTGGCGCCACAGCCGGCGTTGCCTGCCGATGCCTGTTCACCGGCTGGCGACGAGCTGGAAGTGCTGCAGCACAGGGAACCGGCTACGTGAGGTCGTAGAAGCCAGCGTGAGACGCTGGCCGTCTAGAAACTTCGCGCATCTTTAGCGATCCACGGGTACAAGACACCTGTGCGTACCGGTCGGATACTGTAGTAAAAGGACTGCAGTCGTTATGTGAGCCCGACGCAAGCCGGGAGATGTGTGATGGTCCTCACAATTGTCGACCACAGCGCGCTCGGCGAAATCGCCTTAAACGTGTGTACATCGAGGTTCCGCCTCACTGGCGCTGGCAGAAAGCCAAGCCGCTCAGAGATGCAATTGAGCCACATGTGCAACCCAAGCAGCGCGAGCGGCCGTAACTGGAGCCTTCGGGAGTGACGGGGCTCTAGCTGGAACAATCCAGCGTGGGTACTGCTCCTGGCCGCGACGGTCTGGCCGTGCTCGACAGAGCACAAAAAGCATCTGGAGCCGATCTGGTGCAGGCGGGTGAACGACCTCGGTCTGCTGCCGGGCGGCTGTGTGACTGTGACAAGCACAACGGTACTCTGCCCAGCATCACGAACTTTGTCACGACGCAAGACAACGCGCCCTGCAGGCATGTGTCGAAGCGAAGCATGTGCCTGCACTGATTGCGCATTCTCAGCGCGCTACCATGTCACTGGGGCGCTGGCAGAGACGGTATAAGCGGTTGTGGATTTTCGCGGTTGGAGAGGCCCTCGAACGAAGTGCGCACCGCTTGCGGGCGGCCTCGCGCAGACTGTAGGCGCTCGCAAAACGGGTTGGTGCTTTAGGATCGGTGCCACTGGAGCTCGCGCTGTCGTGGTCAACGTGCTTGAGGCTGTGAATTTCACTGCTTCCGTACTGCTGGTCACCTCCTCGCAGCGGCCACAGGCAGCACGACGGGTGTGGCATATTCCGGCCGCGCACGCATGCTGTGCGGATGCGGAATGGTGTACCGTGGCCGTGTACCCGTCACGCAGACACCGCTGCCTGGTGTTACAACTTGACTTCGGCCTGAATAAACCCTAAATTCCAGCCTGTAAGTTCAGGCGCCATGAGCAATCCACATTCTGCACACCATGTGTTTCTGAAAGTCCCCACAGCGACAAGCCACAGCGCGACAGAGCTGGCCCATTCCCTTTCGCAACTGCGGCCGGCATGTGCCCGGCACCATGCAGAATGCCGCCGCAGCACCGCGGCATGCACGCCCCTGCCGCAGCGCCGCGGTATGAACGAATCAGGTTTTCGAGTAGCTTTGAAGTCGCCGAGCCGGCGATGGTATACGAGATTCAGCAGCTGGACGGAGACTTGGCAACCTTTTTGTGTGAACATGGAGCGCGTTACCATTCCCACTTGGCCATCAGACTCTGCCGATCCAAAGCTGCTCGAAGTGTCTTTAACTGAAAGTGTCCTACCGACACTTCTGGCACAAACCAAGTCGGCAAAAGTGCCCACAACAACTATGCATGACTGGCGGCAGGACGTCACGGCTTTGCGCAGCACGCTGTTGCGCGCGCCAATTGTCTGAGATGCCATACGCGGGAAACACTCTGGTGAGCACAGACGGTCACAGCACAGCTGCGACAATTGTTGGGACAACAAGCCTCGAGCAGCATGCCACGAGGATATCAACAGAGCACCAGCCAGTGGGAGGTGGCAGGCATGTGTCGCAATCGCATCAAAATGTTCACATTTAGTAATATGCAGCGGTGCTAAGAGAAGGCGGATGTCCCCAATAATGGGCAGGACATCCGACTTTGCGGTGCAATGCGAGTTGCTTCGTCTGGGTTAGGGTTTAGGGTTTAGGGTTTAGGGTTTTGGTCATTGTACCGCTGAGCAGGCAGCAGAAGAGACATCTGGTCAATTGGTTCAGGCCACAGAGCGCAAGCGATCCCGATGGACAAGTGGGACCGCTCATGTCAGGATCTCACGCGCTGCAGGCAGCCCACTGGCCGCAGCACGACCACAGTATGTCAGCATGACTGATCTGGTACAAGTGGCTGAAGGACTGAGCGACATGTGTCAACTGCCGTCATAAACCGGTGTGCACGACAACAGCGCAGCTTCCCACCACGACTTCCCACCACTGCCCACGACTTCCCACTGCATGTTTGGTAACAACAGGTTCCCTCCTCTGCAGCAGCCCCGACCTCACATAGGCGTCTGAACTCCTGCATCCCGCATGCCGCGCAGCCGCACAAATTCCCTCCACGAGCGCCGCTAGTTTGCTGTGCAACACATGCACACCGCCCTCATGTAACATATTTCAGACAGGTGGTCTAGGTCGCTCAGTCATTCCTCCAGTCACTTCTCCAGTACATGCAGGACGTACATGGTCCGACCTTATGGTGTCCAGCACCGCGAATTCCAGGCTGCGGAGCCCATCGGCGGCCGCCATCAGCACCGCGCCCGTCACACCGCGCTGATGCGCCTCGCGCAGCGGGGGGCCGCGGCAGCGCCTCAGGAAGGCAGCTCAGCCTCACGCTGACTGCCGCTCGTCCGCCCTTGCAGCCGACCAAGGACACGCTGAGCAGCCGCACACACGTCTTGAGCATTGAGACTCTGCCAGACCCTGACTCTGGCCCAACTCAAGCGCACCTGCTGGCTGTCCACCTTCCTCGACGTGCCAACCTGATTAATACACAGCTTCCTTTGGGTATTGCTATTGCTTGCTGGCGGCCTGGGTTGACGTGGACACTTTTGCTGCGGAAGCCCACGACGCCACAAGTATCCGCACGCCGCTATTGGTGACTAGAGGCCGCTGCAATTCCGCTTGTTCAGGATGCAAGAGAGCTTGATGCGCTGTGTGAGCGTGCACGCTGACTTCCATCCCATACACCCATAAGGATGTTGCCATCAGTTGCGCAGTCCTACTGACGCTGCATGTTGATCGATCGCCTGCTGGATCCGATCTGACTCGGCTGCACCTGAGTTGTCGCGTCATGGAGTACATCACATTAAGCACTGTAACAATAAGGGCAGCTGTCTGCGACAGGTGCTGCTGGTGGTCAATGTGCAAAACTGGTCCATATTCGATGTGCATGTCCTGCCAGACACAGAGCAAGCAAAGCTGTTTCCGGTCTCGACGACTGCACATGCATCACCCGCAGATCAGCACGAGCACATTTGAAATGTGCACTCTGTGTAACGGTCTCTGACAGTTGTTTGTACAGGTAGCACGTGGAGGTACGACAGGAGCAGGCAGGAGCCAAAATTCAATCGCGATACCTATAATATACCTACATAATGATGAACGCTGTGTGCTGCGAAAGCAAGCAGGGCTCAACTCAGAAGCTCGCTGTGCAGGCGAAGCCTCAAAAATCAGGAAACAACTGCCGTGCGCACAGAACGCGACGGACAGCATGGGGCTGTGGCAGCAACGCATTCGCAGAAGATACAAAGGCTGTGGTTGTGCCGATTAATAATACATAGTTGTGCATGGTCCAAGACCATGATCCGGCAATGAGAATAAATTCCGTGCACGTCCGTGTCGCTCGCGCCGCCAATTGTATACCGATGGCTTGACTGTCGCTGCGCTGAGTAGCTAGCCCGTGTGGCAGACTTGGCTTGAAACTGATCGTCGAGTGTGTCGTCGTCAACGATGTTTTCGCATCGGTGTAGGTCTGACCCGTCCGACGCTCCGCAATAACTCCCCCAACCTGCGAGGTGAGACAATGCCACGCAGCACGGGGTGACTACCGCTGCAATTATGAGAGGCCGTCACCGAATCCGTGTGGCTGGGTGTCGCCTGGGCGATGGTTGCCCGATATGGCAGGTTGCGGAGTGGCGCCTCTGGATTGACGTGACAGGCGCTGCCGGGCGTCTGGCGGCTGAAGCAGAGCGCCGCATCACATGTGCACGGCACAGGAGCTTGGAGCCTCCGCCGCCTCATCTGGAAGCCGCGTCCACTGCTGCGTCCCATGCCGGCGGGGTCATACGCGCCGCTGCGCTGGCGTCCTCGCCCTGCACACGGCAGAACATGCCCTTTTGTAAAACAGTGATATTGGGGAGCATGGCTGTGCAAGCAGGGAGCTGGAACGGGACAGAACAAGCAGCAGGACCGAGGACCTTATTCTCCACAGTAGTGGAATGCAACAGGTTTTTGGCTTCAAAACCACGCCAGTTGCATGCGCGCAGCTGGGCAGAGGAGCAGCAGCAGCAGACCTCGAGGCAGGCGTTCAGTGAGGCCAGCTTGTGCGGCAGCCCGTTGGCCAGCCAGGGGTGCTGCAGAGCCTGCGGCAGCGTCAGCCGGGCGGCAGGCTTCGCCTCCAGCAGCCCAGCCAGCAGCGCAGCACAGTCCGGAGACACCTGCCATGTGGGCGGTGCAGTCATCAACAACCGATTTTGCAATGGCCTTTCCACGATCCTGCTGCCTCCAGCGAGACCAAGCAAGCCATGACTATGCACAGGCGATGTGCAGATGCCATACTATGATAGCATCGGCGTGTTCAGGCGTGAGACCGCACTTGTCAGTGCTCAACGAGGATGTGCCAAGCAGCAGGCGTGAACACGGCAGCGGTCATTGTGTCGCCATTGGACCTGGCGACGCTCTGAGGGCACATGTCGAAAGGGGCAGGACATTGGCGGGCGAGGCTCACCGGGTGCGGCAGCTCGACCGGGCAGCCGCCGATGATGCGGGGCAGCATCGCCTGCATACGCATCACCGGCTTCAGGCGCTCCTCGCTGAAGGAGAGGAAGGGGAAGGCGCCCGCCAGCAGCATGTACATGACCACGCCCGCGCCCCAGCTGTCCACCAGCCGCCCGTCGTACTTGCCGCCGGTCAGCACCTGTGCATGCGCAGGATGGGAGCCTCGTCAGCGTTGCGCCCGGTCATGGGACATGTTCCCAGCATGTGCTTTCATAGCGGTCGGTGTGTGATGTATCGCTGCTGCTCGAGCCATAGACAAGTTGTGGTGCCGCCGCCATGCACCGCGGAGACAGAGGTACATGGTTGACAGCTGCGAGTCAGCGTCGGACACATCTGGCGGCGGCGGGCAGCGCGCACCTCGGGCGCAATGTACTCGGGCGTGCCGCAGGACGTCTTGCAGCGCGACACCACCTCGTTCTTGCTGAGGCCCCAGTCGCACATCTTCAGGATCGGGACGCCGCCCGGCGCCGCTGGATCCGCGTGCAGCAGGATGTTGTCCAGCTGCGGCGGGCATGCAGCTCGGCTAAGTCACACGTCAAGTCAGGTTGCTGGCTGCAGATGTGGCTTGTTGTGCAGCACACAGCAGCAGTGAACGGATCGTGCTTGCAGCAGCCATGTGGGCCGAGCGTCAAGGGTGCAGGTTTCCAAGGAGAAGCGGCACGGTGAGCACCTTGACGTCGCGGTTGGCGATGCCGCGGTGGTGCGCAAACACCAGCGCCGTGACCAGCTGCTGCAGAAGGCAACGCACTGCGCCCTCTGGCAGGCCCCGATCCTGCAGGCGGCACAGCATGAAATGCTCATGACCTGCGTGCATGTTGGCTGGTCTAGCGGAGGGCGCAGTTGCGTAGCAGTTGTTGGGGTGACATTTGTCAGGTCGTTGCAGACCTGAGCCACTGCAAAGCAGCAGCTCACATGCTTCAGGACGTAGTTGCTGACCCATGTGGCCAGGTCGCCCTGGTTGGCATACTCCATCACCATCGCCAGGTGCCCTGGCAGCACAAAAACGTCCTGCAGGCAAGTGCCAGCGGGCTAAGATACGCGACCTCCTTTCCACCGGCCATTGGCTGTGGACAAACTTCTTGAAGCATATCAGGTACAGGGCGCTGCTGGCCAGGGGGCCCCGCCATTGGAGGGTTCGAATGCGTGTGTACGAACATTCACTCTGCTGGTGTGCTGCCCTCAGCGTTGAGGACAGCTTGCCCCTTGTGGCCCGCCCCTCACCAGCAGCTGGATGATGTGGGGGTGGCCGCGGCACAGGCACTGGTTGGTGAGCTCGCGCCGCACGGCGGCGGCGCTGAACTCTGGCCCCCGCGGGATGAGCTTTACGGCCACCTGCAGCCCATCGCGCTGGTCCTCGCACAGCAGCACGAGGCCGCTGGAGCCGCTGCATTGAAAGTTAATAAACGCCTTCAGGTTGGGCTGCTGACACCACATGTGCACTCGACTTGCTTGACTGAATGCCAATCCGATGCTTGGCCAACGATGGATGTCTTTGCCGCATGCCAGGCTGCCTGACCTGACCTGGCTGATGGTGGCACCGCAAATCGGACAATGCTCATCCCCTCCGACCAAATTCAGGTGAACACAATGTATGAGCGACGCACACCTGCTGAGGTGCCGCAACCAGCGGTAGCGCTGGTGCCCTGCCAGCGGATCCTTGGCCGGAGAGGGCTCTGCCTTTGGATCCTGTGTTGTAAAGAGCTGCGCATCAAACACACACCCGCTCCGCAAACGCTGTGGACGGCAGTGTGTCGTGTGATACCGTAGCTTTTCTGTGCGGCAGGCAGATGATCGCACAGATATACTCTCGCGTGATGCAAGAAGAACGCAGCGGACACTAATCCAGCAGAAAAGGCACCTGATTGCACTTCGGCTCCTGCGCCTTCACCAGCGGCGGCTGTTTCCCACACGGCAGTGCGCCTGCGCCGGGTGCGTGCTGCACCAGCGACGCCGCGTGCTGCGCTGGAGGAGATACCTTCGCTGCCAGATGGAATGGGCCGCTGCTCTTGCCAGTCGTGCATTCCGATGCAGTCTTCGCTGCGGTGAGGCGCCTGCAGTGTTGGTGCTTCACATTTCAGGGTGGTGTAGCGAAAATTTACCGAACGTGTGGCGTAACCACTGTAGGCTCTGTCTCCTCAGCATGGTGAATAGTGTGCAGTAGGACAAGGGGTCTCTTCTATGGCCAGTTGCAAAATTCCCAGTGATGCTGCATCAAGTTGGGCACGCGACCGACTCAAAGTGCTGAGCCAAGAGACTTTTACTCGGACTTGTATATATAGCTGCCGGCTGCTTGGCTGAGCGCATATGAAGGTCGTCGCTGAATGTCGATGACGTCACTTGCCACGTTGCCGCGATGACGATGTTGTGCAGCGTGCAGGCCCAGAAGGGATCGGCTCCCTACTCTGACGGCAAGCCTGCATCAATTCCTTCACAGGACAGCAGGCGAGGCGTCTGGTCAGCCGTCGAGACGTGTTGAGACAAGGTTAATCACCTGACCGGAATGGCTGCGGCCGTGCTGCGTACAGCTTCACTGGGGCGAAGCTTGCTGCGCAGCGCTGTCGCATCACACCGTGCTGCGGAGGCACGCCCCTGGAATGTTGACTTGGCAGACGTGGCGCCTCCCGCCGCGTCACGGTCGCGGTCGCGGCAGAGGCTGCGCCGTCGTCGAGAGGGCTTCACACAACTCATGAACATCCTCATTTTCTCATCTGAACCTAGACTCTGAGACGAGAATATGACTCAGAAATGCGTATGATCCCACACCGACCCAACTTGCCACGCCACTGATTCGGTGGACCCACAACGACTTCAGTAATGTGGCTGATGGTCAGCCAGGTACAAGCGAAGTGTACCTTGGCGGCATGGGACCGGTGCACGGAGAAGGAACTGTAACAGCAATTGTAACATGGTCGGCACGACCACTGAACTATAATCCAACAAGAGCAGTGAAAAGCCAGTCAGCACCCAGCGGGCAGCTGTCTGCACTTGACAGGAACCTCGACGGCCGAAGTTGTCGCAGAGCTCCCCCGTCCTGCATGCGCGTGTTTGCGGAATATATATATGGGCGCCCGTATCAACATGCACATATCTTATCTGAACGGGCATGTCCAATGGAGAACCTTAACAGAGGAAGACAGTGTCTGACCCTGTCTGACAGGTGAAAGCACAGGACAGCACGTGTCGGCATTTCGCTGCGGCTTCTTTCAGCGAGATACTCTGTAACCAGCCAGAGCATTTGTGCTTCCTGTCTATCAGCTGTTGTATCTTATAGATCCACAATGCATTGCCGCGAGGAGCGCCTGCGCTGCTGACGGAGTGCCCTGAGACGCCTGAATGGTTGCCTTGACAGGCTATGACATAAACCGGGCCCTGGCGTCTGCAGGTCGACCCGAAGCCAGGTGAGCAATGCAATGACACTTCAGCTCACATGCAATGGAAATTGAACTGGGCTCAGCAAGGTGAAAACACCAAGGAGTCACTGATTGGGCAGGTGGGTACAGCGGACGAACGGATTGCGCACGTTGCTCGCCGGCTGCCCAATCGCCTTGAACAACCCGGCATCCGTAAACACCTTCATTGCGGCGGCCTTGCTGCCCAGGAACATGCCGCCTATCCTGATGTAGCCGCCTGATACCAGGGCGATGGTACGGATTGATGGACGAAGAGCTTTGCGCCTCAGGAAGAGGCAACTGTACACACTCGTCAGCCGTCCTACACTTACATGTGTAAATTTTGCATAGAAAGGCAAGGAGAAATGCTGCACAGTAGCATCTCAAGCAAAACACAGGCTGTCCATCGAGAGCAGAGAATCCTTCAGTGACGGCAGCGGCGCGCTGTCAGTGCCGTCTCCATGGATGGTGAAGTCGCCGCTGTACTCGCGAGGCATGTCCGGCACCTTCGTTTGGTACCTGCGCTGCGACGATGCAGACCCATGACCATTACATCAGTTTCATTGTGCGCAGACGGGCTTAAGATCCAAGTGCTACGATTTTCAGCCCCGCTTCGACGATTTCAGGCGCCTCTGCAGCCTGGGATCGCTGCGGCATGCGCGGCTGCGCTTGTGCGACGACTTCTGCCTTCCGCGCATACGAATCCGATGACTTGGCAGGTGGAGCACTTCGGCCTCACGGCACTCACCTCGCTGTGGCTGAAGGGTTGCAGCCAGCCCATCGCCGATGCGCTCAAAGAACGCATCGAGGCTCGATGCGTTCTTTGAGCGCCCGGCGGCGCGGTGCCGGCTCGAGGAGCGCATCCAGGGCAAGCGTGCATGGGCGAACGGGCCGCCGCGTGCCGGACGGCGTTTCCGCGCTCACCGGACTGAGGCGGCTGTTTCTGAAGCGCCTGCCCACCCTCGTGGCTCTCTGCGAATTGCGTGGCATGACACGGCTGTCTGAGCTGCACCTCGGCGGCAACGAGCGCCTGGTGGTCAGCGCGGGGCCCGGCGGCGGCATCGGCGGCGCCCCGCACCTGCGGGACCTGCGGCTCACCGGCACGCAAATACGCACCCGGGCGTGTGCAGACGCGGTGCTGGGTTTGGGGCAGCTCCGGCAGCTGAGTCTGAACTTCGAGTCTGACGCCGGCGCAGACGTGTACTGGGCGAGCTGGTGGCAGGCCCGGCTGGACGGCCGGTGCAAGATCATCGCAGCGCAGCACCAGGCACACACCGATGACGATGTGTGGTACGACCTGCCTAGGGGACCGGATGCGAAGTTCTAGTTCGTACATGAGTGCAGGCAGCAGCGGGCCTACACATGGAGCATTCACAGATTACAACTGATTGCATGCATCAGTTACCTGCAACACGCAATTCGACGGCACTGAGTGTTGGGGTACATCTGACGATGGATCACTGTCCCGATTCCACCCTCTCACAGGCTGTCGAATGCAAACTTCGTGGCGCAACCTCCCATCGCTTGTCCCCCCCGCACGAGTGCCATGCCGCGTCACGCACTGACCCCCGCCGGGCGGTTGAATGCGGCAGTCACCCCTCCATCCAGCCCAGCAGCGCGCACTCAGCAAGCCGCACATTGCTGCATTGCCACCCATCTATGAGGACTCCGGCCGGCCGCCTGGCACCAGCAGCGCGATGTTGTTGCCGTTGAGCAGGATCTGCTCCAGGTGCGTCTCCTGGCTGCCGTCCGCCGTGACCTCGTACTCCGTCACGTCCTCCAGCACCTGCAGTGTTTGGTGCGCCCAGGGGTGTTGCAAGTCATCGGAGGAGCCACAGGATACAGCATCGCAGCATCTGCAGTCTGGTAGGCTGTCCGCAACCGCCGCACAGGCGGCAAACAGCACCGCATGCCGCTCCGCTGCGCCAACCAGACGCATGCCCAGTGCGAGGCAGCCCTTGGTTGCCTGCCTCGGCGCCCAGCGTGGATGCAGAGCTGCCACAGGAGTGCACACGCGCTGCAGCATCCTACATCACGGTTGGGTCTTGTGCATAAAAACCACAACCCTCCCACCATGTTGACGAAGACGTCAAAGCCGCGCAGCGTGCCGGTCAGCTCCTTGTCGCCCTTCATGAGCACCCAGATGGGGCTGCCAATGCAGCGGTCCATCAGCTCCGCCGGCATGATGGCCGACGGGTTGCCGCCATAGTTGACCTGCACACAGTTTGCATCCGTCCGCCGTCAGACCCGAATCAAAAACACCAGCGCTGGCTGCCTCCGGCTTCAGATCCGGGAGACCTGTACGTGAAGGTCTGTCCAGAGGCCATCGATCTTTCTCAGAAGGCTGAGGGGCTCATGCAGGAACAGCATGCAGCACCACACTGCATGCTGCGCCGACCTTCTTTGGCGCAATCATGCTGGCTGGTTCTGCAGCCTCCTACGCAGTGCGTACGGCGATCAGTAGCTTGCGCAATATCAGCGAGGCCCCGCCGGGGGTCCCAAAGGGCTGCCCAAGACGGCAGCGCGCACAGTTGCTGACCCTGGCGCCTCGGTGCGTTCAGTGGGATCCAGAGCTGACTCGAAGCAATTCTCCTTCTCAGTAAAATGGCCTATCTGCGAGAAGGCGTGGCCGGTGTTGGTGAGACGGCTTGATTGCTTGATCGATCGGAAACTTGAACTACAGTATCTTTTTCGCGGCTGGCTTGTCGAGCGAGCAATGATGCTTCCGGAAGGCACTTGGGGGTTGTAAATGTGGTGTTGGCTGCCCTGCGCGGTCGCTGCAGGTATGCGCAGCAAGGGTTTAGCAAATGCACTTTGTGTCAGGTATGTAGCAGCCAGCAATAAGCTGTACGCACGCCTCTAGCAACAGTATCAAGATTCGAGATACGTTGCCGATTCTGTGACGGGAATGGCGATTCTGCACAAGTTTGTTTGCTGCCGCTGCTGTGCCGCACCTCACAAGAAACACTGCAGTCGGCTTTGACGACAACGCCACGTGAGCGTGCTGCATAGGATCATTACAGCAGTCCTGGGCTGCCTACAGCCGCAATTTCCATCAGCGCAAGACGACGTGATGTGCAATTTTCACAGCGGCGTGCCGCAGGCGCAGCTGCTTAGCAACTCGCATGTCAGCCTGCCGCCCTGCTCACGGGGGATCAGGCCCTTCCAGCGCTGCAGGATACGCGGAAGAGTCACACGCTGCGCATCGGAGGCCAACGCCAGCGGTAAGGGACCGTGCATGGTGCAACCGCGCTATGACAGCGGGTGCTAATAGAATGCTACCTTGGGGCCGAACATTGCCAAAACCGCCTCTGATCTGCACTGCATTTGTTGCTCCTGCCAGGCAGCCCGGCGGCAACTGTGAAGCTCGGCGGCAGCGTCCTGGAGGTGTCGCGCATTGGGCTCGGCACGATCCGGTGGGGCGACACAACCAAGGGCTTCGGTCCGATGTTCGACCAGGTGAGCGTGAGTCCGCATCTGCTGTGCATTTGCTTCAGTGGACTTTCGCAAACGCATGTTCTGCGGCATGCTGACACCTGCGTCGATTTCGCAAGATGTAGCCCGCATGAATGTGAAGATCACTCAAGATCGTACCTGATGAGCCTCAAAATGTCAAGTGGCACCATGCAGGAGGATCTGTACAGCGCATACGAGGCTGCGCGTGTGGGAGGCATAAACCTTTTTGATACGGCGGAGGTCAGCACTGACCTGCAACCATAAACCCTAAACCCTACACCTACTTGTCTCTTGCATTGCTGCGCAAGAAGGCCGGGCGTGACAGTGCAGTGCCTTGATGGCTCCAGAGCAGCCCGGCATCGCACTGCAAGGAACTGATCTCATCGGTTTCTCCGCATTGTCGGCTCGCTCAGCCAGTGTGTATACCTTCTGACCTGACGAGAACCGCATGCTGTCATGCAGGTGTACGGCTACCAGAGCCTGAAGCAGGGCATGCAGGCGGAGCAGCTTCTAGGCGGCTGCGTGCGGCAGGGCGCCAACCTGCCCATCGACGGCCCGCCGCCGGTCATCGCCTCGAAATACTTCACCATCCCCGTGAGTCCGAGGCCGGCATATATGGCACTGTTCGAAACTGACGCTTCATTCGAAAATAGCATGACGCCAGGAACGCGTGCGCCGCGCGCCCGCGGCGCTAACAATGCAATTGAATGCATGAGCACAGCACGAATCCTGGTCTCAATTGCGGCTTCTGCACCGAATGTTATTTACCGTCACCAAGCAAGAGCGCGCCTGCCTGTCGCAGTGGACCAACCTGCTGATTGGTGGCGGTGTGCGGCTGGGGCGGCAGGCGATGGCGGACGCGCTGCAGGCCAGTCTCCAGCGCCTGGGGACTGACCGCCTGGACCTGTGGCAGATGTGATCGTTCAGGCGTCATGCAGCTGTGCACAATGCGGAGTAGGTGTCTCGAAACACTGTTGCATGCTGTCCATGGCCATGCGTTTCGGGCGCTGACTGGTGCAGGAATGAGAGTGTGTTTTTGCCCAGTTCTGCAGACATTTCCCTTTTCCGACCTACCCGCAAAAGACGCTGGCAGACGGGCTCCAGGAGGCCCATGAGAAGGGCCAGGTGAGACAGCGTGCCCAATCGCATGTTTGGCGCAGCGTGACACCTCGATACGGAAAGCTCCTGCGTGCGGGATTTGACCCTGCGTCGCTGCAGGCGCACTCTTCGCCGTGCCAATCGAGCAACTTGCGACTATTATTCAGAGCACGCGCGCGGTGACTGTTTCAGGCCGTCCCAAGGTTCAGCACCTGACATTTTCCCCCTCTTTGGGCGCCAGGTGCGGGCGGTGGGGGTGTGCAACTACAACGCGGGGCAGGTGGAGGAGATGCACGGCCTGCTGGCCAAGCGCGGCATTCCCCTCGCCTCCAACCAGGTGCGCGCTCCGCGCACAATGCGAGTTTCCTAGCTGCTGCCGCAGTGCGCTGCGGTGGCTTGCAGAGTGCCAGTTCCTGGCACATGCTGACGGCTCGATCCCCGTGCCTGTTTTCTCCAGTCAGCATGACAATGCATGGTGCCGCCGCGTGTCCCCAGCGAGAGCCAGTGCAGTCTTTTCCGCAGTGAAGCAGCCACGCCGATGCAGCCTCTGAACGCTGCCGCCACAGGTGAAGTACAGCCTGCTGGACCGAGGCCCCGAACGCGACAAGACGGTGGACCGATGCCGGGAGCTGGGCGTGTCGCTCATCGCGCACTCCCCCCTGGAGCAGGGCCTGCTGACGGGGCGCGGCCTGGAAGTTCCGAGCAGCTTCGGCGGCAAGGCCGAGCAGGTGACGGAAATCAAAAACAGGGAGCTTCAGACCCTGAGGGAGCAAGCTGCTTTGCAGTGTCTCGAGGCGAAAAGGTGAATGGGGGAGCACCTTGCTGGAGACACGCCCTGCAGGGCAGGAACCTGGCAGCACAGCAGAATGCATTCAACGCCGCTCAGGACGGTACTCTGAAGTCGGGCGCGGCTGACTCCTTGACTCGCCATCGCTGGCACACGCAAGGTCCAAGTACTTGAACCCTGTGGAACGTTGGTGTTGTGGCACGCAGGCACAGTCCCTGCTGAAGCTCATGCAGTTTATTGGCGCACTGTCCGGCGGCCGCACCATCGCGCAGGTCGCCCTCAACTGGCTGGTCTCCAAAGGTGGGCACGGTAGACGAAATGCTGCCATGACGAGATACAAGTTGACAGCCCATTGCTTGCCACTGCGCAGTGTGCCGGGCAGCTCGCAAGCCACCGCTGTCTGTGAGGATGTTGGCGGGCGAAAGCAGAACATGATAGCCGTTGCAGCTTTGCTGTAAGGTTGCACCTAAACACCCCCAATAATCTTGCCGCAGGCGTGATCCCCATCCCCGGCGCAAAGACGGCGGCGCAGGTGAAGGAGCTGGTCGGCGGCGTCGGCTGGTCGCTGGACGACAACGAGGTGGCCATGATCGAGGAGAAGCTAGAGGCGCTGAAACTCTGAAATCTGTATCCACAGGGCAGCCCGCATAAGCGGACATTCCAGGTTCGGATATGGCAGACATTCCTGGGCGCACATTGCGCAGTTCGAATACCTCTGTTATTGAGCAGCTGCACTGGCAGGTCGCTTGACAAACAGCTGAGCGGTAATCCCGAGTAGGTGTCAGAGCGAGCCTGCGCTGGTTTGGCTCAGCTGAACGCTCATGTTTGCATATGAAACAGCACCGGAAGGCCACAGTTCCTGGCAGGAAGTGTGAACTGGCACCAGGTTCAGCGTTCGAGACGTGAGGTGTAGAGACCGGTGCACTGCTGGTTGGTCCATGCACTCTGCGAGTTACCGCGTAGTCCTACTTTGCATTTCTCAACAGAAGAAGTTCGAGCTACAGCACTTGCTGCGCAGTCCCGACGCCAAGGCCAAAGTCCACAAAAACTAGTCCGGACACGGCGTCAGACTTGTCGCCCTGCAGCATCGGCAGCTAGTAGCCCTTCCGCCACCGCCGCCGCTTGCCACCCCGCCTCCTTTCTCGGTCAACCTCGCCCCCGCCTGAGCCGCCCCAGCAGCCTCCTCACTTCTTCAATGCTTCTTGCGCCTCCTCAGGCACTATGTCCACGATGGCTGCAGTGGGGACACAAAAGGTATGTTGATCACAGGGTGACACAAGTCAGCGCATGCAAAATCGCGTCGCTCTCAAGATGTGGTCTGATTCCTGCCCAGCGCTGAGTTTGGCAGCAGCAAGCAGCTGTCAATACACGCCTGTTGTTCCAGTTGTTTCAGCTCAACTCTTCACTCTGCCTTCCAGCCCTTTGGACTGCTAAAAAACATCTGGATGACCAGCTTGCAGGTGCGAGGTGCTGTTGCGAAGACAGCGGCTCACTCGAGTGTTTTAAAGGGTCAGGACGCACTCTGCTTCTCGGGCTGGCCCTCTTTCCAGACGGCCTCGCGGTAGTAGACCACCTCGCGGGTGCGCGCCTTGGCCCGCAGCTCCGGCAGCAGCGCCGCGCGCACCATGTCGCTGCACAGCCCCGCGTACTTCAGGTAGCTCATGCCCGCCACCTGCGGCGGAAGGAAAGACGCAATTTGACAAGGCGCATACCAGCTGGGAACGATGTAGTGAAGGCGAGATAGTGCCGCATCCACGCCGTCGCTGCACAGCCCCGCGTACTCCAGGTACCTCATGCCCGCCACCTGGCGAGTGGAAGGCGGAATGCGGTCCTGTTTAGGCAGCTGATTATTTGGGCCTGATATTTGATGCCGGCGAGGTGGTGCTGCATCCTAGCCAGGATATATCCCTGCTGCGCGGACTGTGACTGGCGCACAGCGGCACTTCAGTGGCTAGCGCCACCCGGCGCAGGGGTGCGTCGCAGCATTTGAAGATGCAGGGTGGCGGATGGGCATGGCAGGAGTTCGCAGCCGGCCAGTGCACACTCGTGCAATCTCGCAGGAACACTCAGCTGGTGCCACAGCGGCATGCAGCCCAAGGAGTTTTGATGTACTGCACGCGCAAAGTGCAAGCACAGCCACCTAATTGAAATTGAGACTCTGGGCAAGACCATCGGCGCGGGACGCGAGAGGATACATGATCAAACTGGGGACTCTGCGTGCTGCTTTCTCCATCGAGACGGCATGATTGCATGCCTTGCCAGCGCATAAGAGCGACGCGGAGCAGCAGCAAGCACCCGCAGGTCCAGCAGCAAAAAGTGACAGGCGGTGCCCAAAGTACAGCACGCTGCTCACCCTCCAGTAGGCGCTGGCAGCCGCTGAGGACGACATCCTGCTGCTACCGAGGCTGTCTCAGCTGGCAGGAGGCGGTTGCTGGCTTCCTCCACGCGCTGGGCTGCGCCCCCAAAGGTAGGGCTCGATTCAGGTGTTGTTTGGTCAGTCTGGACCAACGACGAGGGGATTCGCCACCTCGTGGCCTTCGAGAGCGATCCCTGACAGCTACCAGCGCTCTTGCTATGCGGTGCGAGCTCACCATCTGCCGGGCTGGTGCTGGATCTGGCAGTCGCATCACTGGCGAGGGACACGTTTCTACGAAGCGAGCGTGCCCACCCTAGAGTCCGCGAATATCCAACCGCCCTTTGAGCAACGCTCACACAGCATTCCGCTGCCTGCACGCCCCACCTCAACACGCAAGAGCCATAAAACACATTTGAGAAGACCCACAGTGCTTCCGGTCGCGACCTCCAGCAAGCTAGACAGCATGCCTCGCAGAGGTGAGTGAGGAAGGCCTTCGTTTTCGGGCTTGGCTGGCCCTGTCGATGCAGGAAACAGCTTCGTATGACTCACGAAGTCGAAGTCGAGCTTCGGCTGCGGTTGGCAGCCCCAGATTAGCCTGCTATCAACGAGCTTAACGAGCCTCTAGAAGATGACGTGCTGGTGACAGCACCGGAGCCGCTCCGATGCTAGGCTTAGCCTGCATGCCACCCGAGCACTGTAATAAGGCTGCAGTCGTGCTCCACCTCAGGCTGCGGGCCCGTACTGGCCAGCAACTCACCAACGCCGCTGTCCCGGCGTCCGGCTTGTGGCTGCGCTGGCAGAAGCGACTGCGTTGCAGCGATGCAGCCGCGAGCAGCCATATGACCCCAGTTGCAGCTTTGTGTGATGCTGAGCGGGCGATTTTGGACAGCAGCATACTTGCTGACGGCAATAAAACCGGGCTGAGTCAGCGCACCCGCAAGTGCATCATGTCTCCTGTGTCACTTGCCTGAGTGGCGGAATGCCGTTGCAATAGGAGGAGGAGGAGGTGGTCGCGCCTCGGCGCCGCGCAGCCGCTCGCCGCCGCCAGCGTCGCGCAGCTACACCACGACGCGCGCCCCGCCCCCGGCGCAGCATGCACGTGAGTGTCCACCGTGCGTGTGTCACCCAAACATGCCGGCGCCCTGGCTGATGTGCGCATTTATTGATGGCTGCTCACCATGCATTTCCACCCTTCCGGCAGCGTTCTATGGTGAGCTAGCTGTCTCGCCCGGGTGCTGCTGCAGCGACGGCTGAGGGGTTTCTGTGTGGTGCATGTGCAGCGGCGCCCCCGCCAGCGCAGAGCGGCGGCGGCGGCGGCATGCTGAGCGGCCTCGGCGGCATGATGGCCCAGGGTGAGCGCCCTTCCGTGCCTGTTCTCCACTGCGGTGCTGTCATTCCCCAAGGTCCATCTCATCGTCGTGGGTCCACGCAGAAAACATGAATTGACTATTGCTGTGCTCGTTGCGCTTCTGACATCGCATGTCGGCAGTTCGCCATACATTGCATCATGCATCGTACCTTGCGCTGAAGGTCACAACACGTTGGCCCTTGTCCACCAGGCATGGCCATCGGCACGGGCAGCGGGCTGGCGCATGCGGCAATTGACCGCGTGTTCTCATCCAAGCACCCGGAGCCCGCCGAGGCGGCGCAGGCGGCGCAGCAGATCGCCGCCTCTCCCCAGGTGAGTGCTCCTTGTCCAGGCTGGGGCTTCTTGTGGGCCCAGCACTCCTTGCAAAAAAGCAAGTGCCCCAAACCCTAAACCCTAAACCCTGAATTCCAAGGGAGTGGTGTCTTGTCCAGGCTGCCGCTCCTCCTGGGCCAGCACCACTCCCAAAGAGGAATCGCTTGCGAAAGGCGGCCATGCCATGCAGGGTGGCAGTACCAAGTACAGCAGCGTCGAGCAAGCCTGGGGTTGGCACCTCTGTTCTGGCGGGCCTTTGCAATGTGCCGCATACCGCAGGGTTTCCTGTGTTTGGGTTAAATAGGGTTTAGGGTTAAATTGTAGGATCGTGTGCAGCCATGCACAGGAACGCGCTGCCACGCCTGCTGCACAAACTGTGATGCCTCGCAATGCGTTTTTCTGGGCCCTGCGTTGTTTGAGATGCTTCTTCTTGTGCTGCTACAGGAGGCATGCTCGTCGCAGGCCAAGACATTCATGGACTGCATGGATGCCAACAACGGTGCGGCTTGCATTTCCTGCAGCAACAGCCCACATGGTGGGCTTTTGGTGGGTGTTTATATCGGCTGTGGTTGCTGACAATGCACATCGTCTATATCTGCGCAGGCAACATGGACCAGTGCCGCTTCTACTTTGACCAGTTGCAGGTCAGCCCTGAGCCTGCTTGAGCCTGCTTGATTACGTGTGTCCTTTACCGGCCTGCAGGGTGTCTTCTTGTTTTACCGTTTCTTTTCAGCGTTTGAGGACAGTGTTTTTGACACGCTGCAGTCTTGCAAGCTGGACAGCAAGCCCTCCATGGGCTACTGATGCTCAGCAGGAGGACGGGCCCGGGGGCCACCCATTTCTCTCGCCATTTCTCTCTTCCTGCACCTATAGTTGCAGAAAGTGCAAGTGAATTCGGTGTAGTAAAGACGGCTGCGTCCCTCTAGGGGTGGCTGCGTCTTCTAGGGGTACCAAGGTACCCTTGCTACCGAGATATTGGCTCGGTGATCCCGATGCTTGACTGGGTTGAATTGTGAGCGTCACTGGCTTAACGGTAAAATTTCAACAAAATTTTGGCCGTCGCGTGAGGTGGTAACTGCCCCTGACCACCATCTCGTCATGCCCATGTTACAAACGACGTGATTAGATCCAGAGAGCGACAGTTCTGAAAGACATACCAAAGCGTGCACCTAGCAGCCAGCACGCGCAGTGCTACATTTGATGCCGCAGTTGCCGAAGTGACATTGTGCCAAAATCCTGTGCCGCTGACCCAACATCCAAGTTCCAAGCCAGAGTGCGTGAGACAATCAGGCAGCCGCCGCTGGCACGTCCACCTCGATGCCCATGTTCTTTGCTGTGCCCTCCACGATGCGCATGGCTGCCTCGATGGTGGTCGCATTTAGGTCCGGCAGCTTGATCGCCGCGATCTCCTGCGGACAGCCATTGCAGCACAGCCGTCACATCTCCGCCCTAGCCTCTTCAATGACCAGCATCTAGGTTCTGTGGCCTCCTCATCCCAAGACAGCGCCAGACTATGAACCGCCTCCGGCACACACTCCTCATGGTGCTCACAGCTGGCCCGCCCCTGCCGATGAGTCGCAAGCGCCAAAGCATGCGCCAAAACATCACTGCATGCAGGCCGTGTCGGTGTTGCTCCCTCCGTCTTTCCTCGTCCCCGCTTTCTTCAATCCTCGTTTCGTTCACCGCAACACAGCGCACCTTCAGCTGGTCCTGGGTGATGCTGCCGACCTTGACCTTGTTGGGCTCGCCGCTGCCAGACTTGATGTTGGCCGCTTTCTTCAGCAGATCGCTTGCCGGCGGCGTCTTCAGGATGAAGGTGAAGCTTCGGTCCTGGGGGAGAATGTCAGCGGCGGCGTCAGCAAAAGGTGTGCACAGGCTTCCTGAAAAAGACACACCTGAGAGAGAGCTACCAGGGATGCACTCCGCACCCTCAGTTCGCCATGTTTCGGCCAAAGCAGCACACCTCAAAGACGGTGATCTCCACAGGAATGATCTGGCCCATCTTGTCCTGTGTCCGTGCGTTGTACTCCTTGCAGAACTGCATGATGTTGACACCCTGCGCGAGCCGGCACACCCGCGGTGTCAGTTTCACTGTTGGAAGTACATACAGTCCAAGCGCGCAGCTCTGCCCCTGCGCGGCAAGCCTCGGCAAGCCCTGCGGCCGGCTTACTCCAATCGCCCCTCTCCCGCGGCGGTCCCGCAGCTGCCGCAGCCCGCGCAGGACACGTTGCCGCTGCCATGGCTGCCTGCTGTCGCTGCTCATGAGTCTGATGCACAGCCGCTCGCATCCCTCTCCGCCAGGCCGGTACCCGCTGCCGCCGCGGCCCACATGCATCATGCGATGACCAGCAGGTGCGCCTGGCACACCTTGGCGCCGAGGGCTGGGCCGACGGGCGGCGCTGGGTTGGCCTTCCCGGCGTCCAATGCCAGCTTGATGTACCCCTTCACTGCAGCGCAGAAGACGCAACAATGCTGGGCACATGAACAATTCGCCACGGCAACCCACATGAGAGCCTCCACAGGAGAGCCTTTGCAGGTGGCTGCGCCAATCTCGTTGCAGGATAGTATTCTCGCCGCGTGAGCGTGAGTGGAATCCGGTCGACGGTACACAAACATCTGCGTGCAGTGGGCAGCGCTGCAGCACACAACTCCTGGATCAAGCTGCACCAGCTCATTCGAATGCACTCTATCCTGGATCCGACGAGGCAGCGGACTATCCCGGTTGAGCTGGTATCAAGTGCTGGCCGTCCGCGAGCACGGCGCCGCGCAGCGCCATCATGCAAATCGATATAGCTTGTCCAGTCCTTCATGGCGATCAGCAAACTGCTTGTGGAGCTGGCTGCCATCTACTCAAGCCGAAGGCCGGTGCGAGGCAGAGGCGGAGCCTCAACATCTACAAGCACGACAACGACCAACCTTTTGAAGCCATCATTGTGACGTTTCGCCGGCTGCCGCTGCCATGCTGCGTCTGCCAGCTGCTGCGTCTGAGTGGTGCGCCGTTGAAGGCTGTCCGCTGCAGGGGGGCGCCGCTGAAGGCGCTGCACAGGCGGCCGCTGCATGGCGCGCTGCTCGACGGGCGGCTCGCCTCTGGCCGCGAGGCTCTGCAGGCTGGCTGCCGTATCATCATGGAGGCGCCTGCCGCAGCCATTGTGACGATCGGGTGGTCAAAACGGACGCGTGAGCTTGCGAAGTGAGCCCAGTGCTGTCGCCACATCGGCAAAGCTTGGAAGTAGGTTGGATGCTGGAAGTATGTTCCTGATTTTTCGACGCAGGACGGCATTCTGAAGTTACAATCAGCATTGTTTGCTGCTCACAGGGAAATGCTTGAGCCCAAAAAATTGCGAAGGCTGGCACTCCCGGAACTGCAAATTGGCAGCAACACGAGGTCCTGCCCCGCACAAGGGGGTACACGGTGACGCAGGCAGAGCAGGGAAACGAAAACCACAATGGCGCACCAACCGCCCTTGTTCAGTGCGGCTGATCATCAGTCTGCACACAAGTTTCAGACAGTAATTTGACGCCCCGACGGCCCCAGTGGATGGCGTGACATCCCTTATCGACGCCCGGCACTCACGTGAGTCGGCGGCCCCGGTCAGGCCCATCAAGCGATGCTCCTTTCCGCCAGCCTCCCTAGTGCTGCTGCTCCCCTATACCGGCAAGGAGAGGTGCCTCGCCGCCGTATGCAGCGCTGCATGCAGTCCCTTGCAGCTGATATCTAGGTGCTTGTTCTTCTCGTTAGAGTCTGCTGCTTTTGTTCTGTCCCTGCCCGGACTCCACTCCCGTGACCGAGGGCTGTGTGGCTGCCGGCTGGCTGCAGCGCGACTAATTGTTGACCGAGGCTTGAGCGGGCTCGCCAAAAGACTCCTCAGCCCGCTGCAGCCGTTTCCGAAGCGCTGTGCGCCGGGCCGACGCACCCCATATGAGGCGCAAAATTGAGATACAATGGGCCGCGCCGCCGCCCGGCCAGCCCGCTGCGGCGGGATCGCCAGCCGCCCTGCCTGCTGCAGCGGCCTCTGATGCCTCGCCGCCATGACCCCGCCGAAGCCGCCGCCGATGCATGCTAGCGCCAGGCCAGCGGCAGCCGGGACAGCCGCCGCGTGAGATGCCGGCGGGGCTGTCAGAGGCCGGACACCGCTGCGGTCTGAGCGGGGCGCTGCTCCGGGATGTGCGGCAGGCAGCTGCTGGGCAGCAGCGCGTCATTCAGCAGCGACAGCCCCTCCCTCGACAGCGTGCGGCCCATGGCCGCCGCTGGCCGCCCCTGCAGCGGGCAGCGTGAAAGGGCTTTACGTAAAACTCGTTGATGTGATTGTTGAACAACACATAGCCCCTGCCTGCCGCGCCCCCTGCACGGCAGCAGCGACCCAGCAGCAACACCGCATCTCTCGGATAAGGAGAGTTTCTGACAGCAGGCTGCGACCGTGGTGTTGCACGCGTCAGCTTCTGCAGGAAAGACGGGGGGCACCTCGCGCTGCATGCGGCGGGGCGGCGGCGTGTCCCGGAAGCATACGGTGATGACCGACACGTTGTCTGTCGTATGCAGCTGCAGGGCGTGGTCCACCTGCAGTAATATGCCAACAGGACTGTGAGGTGTTGCGCTGAGCAAGGACCACACTGCAGCAGGAAAGGGGAGCTGCCTCATATGCACAATGATGCTCCCACACTGCCTCCTCATTCGGAATCGCAAGCACAGCGCTGCATCTGCCGCGTCGGGCATTCCCCATGCAGATATCACATGGCTGTGTGCTGCTTTGGACGTCTGCAAATACGGCGTCCCCTCACCAGCTCGCGGCTGCATGCGGCGGGGTCGTTGTGGATGCGCAGCCGGGAGCGCGCAATGTCCACAGCACGTTGGCTGCTGAGCACGTCCCACAGCCCGTCGCAGCCCAGCAGCAGGAACTCGTCCTCCGCCGCCAGCGTGTGCGTCACCACCTCCGGCTCAGCGGTCAGCGGCCCGTCCAGGCCGCCGCCCGCCGCCACCTTCAGCGTGTCCAGGTGGAAGTCGCCTGGGGAGATTGCAAAGAAAACTGCAGTGAACGGCGCGAACTGTTGGCACATTCGTGTGCGTGACCACTCCAGCCGGCTCTGTGGTCAACAGGCCGTGCAGGCCGCCGCCCGCTGCCACCTTGAGCATGTCCAAGTAGGGGCATGTCCAAGTAGTCGCCTGCGGGTTTGAAGACAAGAAGTATCTCAAGCACAAGATAGTGGGCGTGTTGCAGCGTGACAGCGGGGCACGTCGTGGGTGCGCGCCACCGCCCAGCTGTGGTGCGAGTGCTCAAGACCAGGTCCAGTGCCTGTGTTTCATCAACTGCATGTGCATGGGATTGCGTGCTGACCTGCATAGGATGCAGCGTACTTATAGAGCCCCTGGCTCACTGCAAGAAGGCCTGCCGCGCTGTGGGCTGCTGGCGTTCAGCAGAGTAGGGTGCTGCCAGTTCGAACTTTGCAGGAGCTCCCCACCTATTGACCGCGCGACGGTGAGCTCGCCGTTGAGGCGGCCCTCGAGGCACACTGCGCCGCCGGCGTCAATGATGCGCGCCCGCTCCGCCGGCAGCAGCGGCTTGTGATCGGTGCTCAGCGTCATGGCCTTGCCGCCGCGACACAGCACCGCCCTCGAGTCGCCGGCGTTGGCCACCAGCTGCAGCAGAGGTGCAACCGGACTACTGCCGTCAGTCCATGACAAACCCTCCAGAACCAGGACATCGTATGGGCAGCAGCATGGTCTCGAGCAGCCTTCTGGGCAGAAACCCTCTACGTTCCTGCAGAAAGGATGAACGGACAGCTTTGCCTCATGATGTCTGCCAGGCCTACCCACCAGCTGGTTGCCCCAGACCAGCGCCGCAAGCGCCGTTGAGCCGGAGGATGCCACCCGCCCGGCCGTCACCTCTGCGTAATACTCGTGGTCCAACCGCAGGAAGGACGCCTTCTGCAGCATGCCACCAAGAGTGCAGGCGTTCAGGGTAATGCGTGGTGAGCCCGCAGTATTGCTGAGGTCGCATGTGCACCTCGCCCTCGCAAGACCCCAAGGTGAGTTGCAGGCAGAACAAGCTGTGTATGTGCCAAAAACTGTATTCCAGCCTTGGCAGCAGATCCAGCCTTGGCAGCAGATGCATCGAGAGTGAGAACACGGCTCGCCAGTGCGTCTGGGAGGTGTGTTGGAAAGGAGGACTCTGCAATTGTGAAATCCAGCAGGTGCTCGCTCGCGAATTCTGCTGCCGCCACACCGCCGTGGCCGTCGAACACCTGCAGCGCACAGGTTCCGGATCATGTGGCTGAAACCTTATGACCAGATTTGCTTCAGCGCAACATGGAACCAGTGGCACAAGACACCAGTGACGGGCGCCAACAGGCAATGGGGGATGTTCAAGTTGCTCACCGCATAGAAGGCGCGGATTGTTGGCAGGACCGCCGCCGCAGGTGCCGCTGCTGCTGCCCTCGGCAGTGCAAAGTCGTCTGAGCCCACATGGCAGTCTTCCATGGATGACCTGCTGCCGCGCGCCGCTGCTGCGCCATGCCGCAGGCGTGGCGAGAACGCCTCTGCCGCTGCCGCCTCCTGCGCACCGTCCAAGCAAGACTTCAGCGTCCGACTCGCGTTCCGCACTCTCTGGAGCAGGTCTACAGGCTGTAAGTGGCGCAGGGCAGCCACCAACCGAACGTCTTCGAGGACACCGCAGAGCTGCTGACTTGGACGCTGGTGCGCCCATGAGGGACGTCTGGCCTGCAGTCCGTCCGCGCCTGGCCGAGCGCGCGGCAAAAGGTTCAGCTGGTAGCAAGTAGCCTCTCCGAGGCCAGTGCGAGGCGTTGCGGCCTTTGGGCCAGGATTTGAAATAGTCATCCGATTGCGGGAGCAGCTGAACACGGGCTCGAAGGACAGGCACACATGCCGCTGTACCCCTAGAGGATATGCGTTGCATGCGACACCGGCAGTCTTGGAGCAGAAGGAGCGGCCGACGTAGTGCACTGCTGCGCTGCGTTGTGTCCCGTCCAACAGCGCCTGGGACAGCGGCCTGGGGGAGCCTGCCAGCGGCGCGTGAGCACCCCATGACTACGCCAGCTAGCAAAGAAGCGGATACCACCGGCAACGCGCCGTGCGCGCCGCACGAGTGGCAGGAATGGCATGTAGCCAACAGCCGTCGACAGTGTCCAGCACTGCACAGCCTTCTGGCCCCACTCACCGCTTCGTCTGAATCCGTGGATGACAGGTCCACGGCATTGCCGGCTGTCCTCTCGTCCCTGCTGTCCGGCGGCAGCTCGCCTGGGCCGTTCGACCTCCTCCGCCAGGCCATCTTGAGCGAAGCTGTGTGTGAACACCCCTCACGCGCGGGTCAATGCGTATGCTTGCTGCGCTGTTCGTTCAAGATTCTGCAGAAAGAACGCTGTCCCAAGAAGCATCCAAACGGAGTTGTCGCCTCTGGATCGTCTTGAGGCCATCAAGTTGAGGGTGAGCAATCACGTGGCGTGTTGTCGTCAGGGCCGAAGACTTTAATCGTGAATCGACAATGCACTTTTGCAGTTTAGGTGCAGAACTCAGCAGAAGACGACTTCAGATAGACGCCCCACCAGACATGCAGAAGACGCGGCCTGCTAACTAGCCTGCCTTAGGGCCGCAGCGGCTTCCGCCGCGGCGCAGCGACTGGGCTGGTTATCTGTGAGAAGAAAACCTTGCGGGGGTGCCCTGCTCGCCGCTGGCGTACAGTCTGCAGTCCCTGCAGGCATGACGGCATCGGGACACTTCCTGCTGCTATTGGCGGTGCTGTGCGGCGTCCAGCTGCTGGGCATGGCACAGGTGCGCTCCTCTACGAACTTGAAGGTTGGCCTCGACAGGCACTTTTGGCAGCGGCGCTCGCGGCCGACTAGCTCGCAGCGCCCACACCCAGCCCTGCGCGGCCGATTATCCATCATCAGTCTGTTCTCGGGGCCTCTGCGGGCGTCAGGACACGGCGGGATAGGCAGGTGCTCAGTACGACGAACTTGGGAGTCGAACACACTTATACTTGATGTGGATGTGCAAACTTCACGGCGCATGCAGGCTGACGCATGTCTTCTCACGACTGGTACCGCACTCCTGCGCCCCCTCGAACTGTCGACGGCCATGCTCAGAGCTGTAGTGTCGGTCGGGAAACGTTTCCATCAGTCTTGGTGTTGTGGCGGTTCGCAGCTCATGCTCAATCTCGATGTGCACTGCCGCGGCTCCCCGATAGACGATCGGAATCCGTTGTCTGGTTGAGAGGCTAGTGGGTTGGCTTGCCGCTCTTTCCGCAGCGGTCACGTTAGTTGGCTGACGAGGAGCAGGCATCACTGCACCAGGCAGTGCACTGGGCACTGAGCAGCTGGCCCTTTGCTCTCGTGGTAATCCATTTTCGAGCAGCTCCTCCCTTGATCGTTCATGTGGCTTTGCAGGCGTCGAGACCCGGGCCGCTGCTCCGCGGCGGCATGGTCGTCATCAGGCTGCGCCAGCCGCAGCGGGGCGCCGCCAAGCAGCCCTTGGACGCACTGTTTTACGACATTGGCGATGCAGCTCAGTATGATGCCTCGGACGAAGCCTCCACCTCGGACGCCGCGCACCAGTGGTACGCTGCTCTGCATGCTGGGGCATTCCTTGTGCCTGCGGTCTTGCAGCCCCGGCCCCGCGCCAAATGGCCAATATGAATGACTGGGACAGCCATGCAGCGAAGGAAGGAAGGAAGGAAGGACCCCCAGAAGGGGTGGGAGCATCGGGTTTCCCCTAGCCCAGAACCCCCCTAGCGACGGTGTTGAGGTGGCGCGATTGCTGGTGCATGCTGCTGCTGCTGCTGCTGCTGCTGCTGCTGTTGTTGCAAGCTAGCTAGCTGGGAGGACGGCGTTTGTACCGTTGCCACAACACATGTACCCTTTCATTCTTGCATTCGTGCCTCATCAAATAGAGGAAGTCGTGCCAAACCTGCTGCAGGCTGCACCGGCAGACGCCGCTGGCGGATCTGCTGGCGGCGCGCCGGCCTTGCCCCTTTGCGGAAGAACGCCGCCTCGCTGAGCCGGACACTATGGCGAGGTCTGGCCCAGACGTGCTGCAGGACCCAAAGCCGGTGTCGGAGGTGAGGCGCGGCTCTGCGCTGCGGCCGCCTGGCTGTTTGTGCGAGCCACGCCACCGCATCAGTCGTACGAACACACACTGCCTCTTGAAGCTGCAGCCGCTCCCGAAGTGTGGTATGGAACCAACATGTACATGAACCACAGCTGCTTACTCCGCACTGCAGGTGGAGGCCTACCGGCCACGGCATGGAGTCTCCGCTGCTGCGTCGCACAAGGCGACGGTCGCGCTCGAGCAGCAGGCGGCGGCGCAGCAGGCCAGCGACGGCGAGTATGGAGAGCCGCAGCTGCCGCTCGAGATTGTGGCGAAAGCACGGGCCGCGTCTCGGGATGCCAACATGACAGAGCTTCAGCGGGACGGCTCCGCTGATGCTCCGGCGCTGGCCGAAGCCTGGGCCGAGAAGGAGCAGCAGGCGGCCCCTGCCGCACAGCTCCTGGCGCCCAACGGCGTCGTCGGCAGCGCCGCCGATGTCGCCGGCACCGACCTGAGCCAGGGCTTCAGCAGGGCGCCTGAGCGCTTCTGGTACAGTGGCACCAATGCGGTGCAGCTGCGCTTTGCGGTGTCCAAGCACGAGGCCGAGCCCTTCCTCGACTTCGACAAGCTGCCGCGCGTGCTCATGACCTCCTACAACGTCAAAGTGACGGTGCGCCCGCCGCACACCATGCCAGCTGCTTGCCGAAAATCTGATCGATGCAGTCTGGTGCGCCTCTTGATTGACAGGCAAGGTCAGTCTGAGCAGCTTGTGGCAGCCCTGTAGTCATGGCATGCAGCCAGCAGGCCCCAGCGGGCCCGCCCAGCACATCTGTCATGCTGACCTAGCACACTTCAGTTCTTGTACTGCCTCGCGCCTCTGTATCCTACGTGTGGGCTTGAATGCGTGCAGGTGGACGTGGACCAGCCGTGGCCGCTGCTTATCCTCTCTGGCAACCGGGCTGGCGTCGCCGCCGCCGCGGAGTTTGCTCGCGGCTCCATCGCTCGCAGCCAGCGGCACCGCGACGTCGTCCAGCAGTGGCTCATCCGGCGGGGCCTCATCGAGCCGCCCGCCCAAGGCCCGCCATCGGAGCGCTTCATCGATCTGCCGCCGGCCGTTGCCGCGCGGCTGTCCGGCGGCCGCGGCGCCGGCAAGCTCGCCGCGCTGAGCGCCGCCTTCCGCGTGCACATCGACATTCTGCCAGACGGCCCGCGCCCCGCCATCATGGCCATCACCGATGCTGGCGGCGGCAACTCGGCGGACGCCGCCGAGGCGGAGCTCCGGGCCGCGCTCGCCGACGATAGCGCCGCCGCGGCGGCGGCCGCGGGCGCGGCGGCGGCGGCCGCGGCGCACGCGGCGTCGCCCGGCGTCTGGGCGCGGCATGCGCTCGCCCGGCTGCAGCGCAAGCTGGACTCAAGCTGGTGGCCCGACCGCTCGCGCACGTACGCCATTTTTGACCTGGACCGTGCCGCGGTCGCCAGCCTGGTCGTCAATGGCGCTGACGGCCTCAGGGCGCTTCAGGCCCCCCACGACGCCGTCATCCAGGTGTGCGCTGGCAGGCACCCTGAGACCGATAGAAGCCCTTGAATTAGCACTTGCACGGGCTCCTGAGAGGCCTTGAGCAGACCCATCGGCACACGGCTGGAGTTCCGCCTGACAAAGTCCAGCACTCTTCGTGCCTGAGCTCGGCCCAAGTGCCTGAAACAAATGGCGCCCTGACCTTTCATGGGCCTCCTGCGCGCAGATGTCGCTGACAGTGTGGCCAAGGGTGTACATCACCGCTGACGAGGCCGAGCTGGACGCTGTCACTGCAGAGGCAAAGGCCATGCTCGGTATGCGCAGCAGCGCTGCTGGTGCCGGCGCCGCCGCCGACGCCGCTGCTGACATGGATGCGGATGCTGCCTACGCTGTCGCAGCAGACACCGGCGCCAACACAGAATTCCCCAATGCTGCCGACCCCGCGGCCGCTCCTGGCGCCTACAGCAGTATTGTACAGCAGGTGCTGCTGCCTGAACGATTCTCCCCCGTCAAGGCTGCCCTTGGGCCCTGGTTTCGACTAGCTCGCTGAATCTGCATGCTGGGCGGGCATCGGGGAGCTGCTAGCGATGATACTTTCTAACTTTCTAACTTGCTAAATTGCCACGGGGCCGTTGCACAGCTGTCGCAAATTGGTGACTTCTCGGCTGCGACCTGCAAGGCCTGCATCTGCTCTATGCCGCCCTGTCCCATGTGCTGTCGCATGGTGACTTCCCATCCGTGGCGCACAGCGGTGGTGAGCATCAAAGGCTGAACACCGCCACCTACAGTGTGCCTGCTTTCAGATCCGATACCTTGCTGCAAAGCTCTGAACGCAACCACCATGTTGCCCGCTGAAAGACTGATGTCGGATTGCAGGCGTACGCTGTGGACGCCGCCGCTCCGTACGCTGGCGGTGCCATTTACGCTGCCCCAGCAGACGACGACGCCACCGCCGAAGCCATATCCATTGGCGAGGCACACGAAGCAGCAAACGCCGCCTTTGCCCAGGCGCCTGCCGACGCCGCCGGCAACGTCGTCGCCGATGCCTACGCCGCTGTCGCCTCGAGGGTGGCCGGCGCCGGCGCCGTCGCCGCTGCCGGCAGTTTCACGGTGAGGCATCAAATCCTGCTCAGCCTGCATGGTCTGGGACCGAAGCAGGTGTCGGCATCGACTGCGAACTGCGAACTATTCTAGACAGGTCGCCAGGTAATCCGTGCTGCCAAATGTCTGGCGTCTTGAGGCGCGTTTGCATGTTAAGTGATGAAGATGTACCCATAGTCCTGTCGACTCTCGGTTCACGAAAATCATCCTGCATTGCAGCCGCGCTGTGCTGCAGGCAGCCTGCGCCTGGCACTCTGTCTTGCGAGCTGTCTCCTTTCATGCTGGCAGGCTTTCGGTGGGGCTGCCAGCACCCCCAGCCTATTGCCGTTGTCCCTTTTTTCAGCGGGTTGTTGCACAGCTGCTGCTGTGTGCATACTGCACCCCCGCTGGCTGAGTTCCATGTTAAAAGCCTGCATCTGCTGACCCTGTATCCTGCGTGTGCTGCCACCAGTGGCTTGTCGATCTCCAGTCGCGGCGCAGCGGCCGCTACTCTGAAGTGCACAGCAATGCCATCTGCAATGCGTCTCCTGCAGATTTATGATCACGACAGCGTGTTGCACGGTGCTGACAGCGACCACAGTGTTGCTGAATTATGTTTTTCAAACTGTAGGCGCGGGCTGCAGACACCGCCAACATCCATGCCAATACGTTTGCCACCACTCACGTTGCCAAGGCCTACGCACCTGCAACAACATACGATGCCGACGCAGCCGTCACCCAAGATCATGCTGAAGACGCCACCCGCGGCGCTGTTGCTGCCGACGCCGACATTGCGCAGGTGAGTGGCTGCTGCTCAGCCCGCACGACCAGGTTCATGGCCAAGGCTGTCTGCCTCGATCTGGGGGGCTGTGACATGCCAGTCGAGAGGGCAAACAGATGGCACAGCCCTGCCCGCCGCCGTTCTTCATAGGACTACGGTGGGAACGGGCTTTGGGTGCGAATTTGCAGCATTACGAACGGCATACCGGCTTGGTGCATGGCTGTTTTGATGCGCCTGCGCTGCTATGTCTTCCCCACATCAGCCCGCATCCTCTGCTTCACACGACGCACTGCTCTGCTTGTGACCCTGCCACGCAGCGGCTGAGGAATCCGAGAATGGCCGCCGATTACCCCGTCTCTGAGGCCGTCGCCGCCCGCCTGGCGGAGGGCCATGGCGCCATCACAGCACTTGAGCAAACGCACGATGTACGCATCACGCTGTTTGTCAGCCACCCGGACGGAATTCCCTCGATCGTGATGGTCAAGGGGCGCTATGCGGGAGTGACCGCCGTGGCAGCTGCGCTGCGTGCCTTCGAAGCCAACATTGTCGACGCCAGGGGCGCCGCCGCCGCCTCCGCCAATTCTGACGCGACTGATGCCGAGGTGAGGCGGCAGGCGGCTGCTGAGTTGAAACAATTGTCGCACGTAACGGCTTAAAGTGAGTGAAGAGCCATGTATGGGGAATTTGGTTTCGTTGGGGCACCTGTAGAGTCCAAAAATCTTCGCAGATGGCAACAAATGACAGCCAAGTTCCACTGCGTCTGCTGCTGCTGCTGCTGCTGCTGCTGCTGCTGTTGGGTTTGAGGAATAAGCAAATTCTGCTGCGCCCTGCCCTCAGCTCCCGAGCCATGAATTATTAGCGGCTCACCTCTCTTTCTGCGCCATGCAGCTGGCGCAGTCTGCAGACGAGCCGATCATCTACGGCTTCCTCGCCTCGACAGCCGGCACCGAAACACTGACTGCCGCAGACGGCGTGCGTATGACGGGGCTGGAGCGGCAGCACGTCGTCCTCATCTCGCTGGAGCGCAACGAGTCCCAGTCACACGTAACGGTCTCTGGAAGAGCCAAAGATGTGCACGCCGCCGTCGCAGTGCTGCAAGCTGCCGGCGTAGACGATGGCGGCGGGGGAACTGGCTCCTCTGACGAGGGCGCCGCGGCTCGCCCCACGCTGGACCTCGCCGGCGCTGACTACTGGGCCGGGGAGCTTGGCGCGAGCGGTCCCGCCATGTGGTGAGATGTCTGCGCCAATGTGTGCCCAATGCTATGTGACAACGCAGCAAGAGCCTTGACGTGTGGCTTTCGCAACTTGTCGGCTGCGGTCACCTGCTTGTGGGACGGGCTTGCCCTCACATGTCGACGTTGCTGTCCACAGCTGCAGCACAATCAGCTGTGCTCCGCTGGCGCATCTGTTCCTGCTCTTGGAGCAGCGCGCTTGCGTGGACGAGCTGCAGAGAGGGTGTTGTGATTGGGCCCTAAACCCTAGAGAGGAGAAGGACATGGTCCTGCATGTCCTGTGGCGCGCCATGCTGGTGCCTGACAAAGTCCTGATGACAGCCTCAGGCGTCCGTGATTGGTGTTGCCACCTGCTGCAGGGAGCCCGAAGCCGCCATGTCTGCAGCGGACGACTACTACAACCAATCGCCGCGGCCGACATCAGGCGCCTCCTTCTGGGCCATGATGATGGACCAGGGCGGGGTGCGCAAGTGCTCCTCAGCTTTGATACGCAGCTGGCATCACTACCAGAAACCCCGTGTCCCCACACTGATCTGCTCTCGGTCTGCACATTGCCACCAGCCTGCATGTGCCTCCCCAACGTATATGCCATGCATGTGCCTGCTTATATAAGGTTGCCGCAGGCAGCATTGTGGCACATGCTTGGCGTATACGATGGGGAGGCTGCGGACATAATCATGTCCGCAGCCCTTGTGCTAAGGCGATGCTGGCCGTGCCTCCTGTGAGCGTCCCTGCACAGCAAGGATTGTAAAATCCACGTCCTGAGCTGTTCGCTTCTGGCACTTCCTGGCGCATGTGTGAGCTTTCGTACCCTGCACCACCTGGCTGACTGTCTCCGATTGCCTGCGCGCAGCTGACCTTCAGCGTGTGGCTGTTCGTGCTTCTGTGCGGCTTCTGGGTCGGCGTGGTGGGGGGAGCGCTGGCGATTCGGTGCGCCGGCCGCCGCGCCTTGAACCGTTCGGAGCAGGCCTGTGGCCGTGCAACCGCCGTCGCCGCCGCCAGCCGCGCCGTCGCCGCCGCCGAGCGCGCCGTCGCCGCCGCCAGCCGCGCCGTCGCCGCCGCCGAGCGCGCCGTCGCCGCCGAGCGCGGCGGCCTGGAGGCGCCGCTGCTGAATGCCCTGCAGCAGGGTGTGCTCCCTTGCGACTGCTATGGGGTGGAGGTGGCAGCCGCGCACGCAGCGCCGCCGGCAGACGCCGCCAGGGTGGTCATCCTGCAGTGCCCGCCGGTTTGGAACAAGCAGCAAATGCCTTGAAGGTAGCGGCGTGAACCGTCCGAGTGACTGCGGCACTGCTGTGTACCGCCACTCCAATGTTGGACAATTCAAGACAGTGTGCGTTCATTTGACATTTTGCTTCATTCTCAGGCTGAGTTCTTGGTGTCCATGTGATGCACGCATCCAATATATCTGTCACATACTGCTTGATGCATGAACTGACGCATTTATGACAGTTGGTTCAGCGAGCATTTCATTCCATGCACAAGCGTTCTGTAAAAGGCCGAGAGCGCCTTTTGGCTGCTGCAGCAGCAGAAGCTGGATTTCCACGTTCGCTCTCAGATGTAGTGGTAGGAACCCTTCCCACGCAGACTGATGTCCCTCACAACGCACATGCACATACTGTGCAGCAACACACACAAGAGCCTCGCAGCCTTGCAGGCACGCAGCCCTGCGTCCGCCGTGGCAGCGTCGTTCCGGCCCTCCAGGTTCTTTCGGCATGGAACTTGACAGTCGCGACTAAAAATCCTGATATCCAGGTCTGCACGTGCATGCTCGCAGACAAACCTGGCATCCAACTCGTGGCCGTCCATGTGGCTATCGGGCAGCGCTGCCGACGTCGCCATCTCAGCCGCCGCGGTCCGCGCCCAGCTGGCTGCCAGCCGTGGCCCATACAACTCTCCGCACAACGGCATGACACGCCTTGTGACCTGCCGCCGGCCGCCGCGGCACACGTCATGGACGACTGCTGCGCTGGCAGGCCGGCGGCGCTGGAAGCGGCCCACGGCGTGCGCATCGACATCCTGCCAGGCAGCCCGGAGCTGGATCCCCGCCTTTCCCAGCCCCTCGGCCGGCACAGGGCGCCCCTCAATACCCCGCGCCCTGCCGCGCCGGTCATAGCCGGCGCCGGCGCGGACGCTGCGGAGGCGGCGCTCCGGGCGGCGCTCGACGACGGAGCCGCCGATGCGGCGACAATGGCGGTCGCGGCCGCCGCTGATACCGAAGCCGCAGCCGCCCCTGCCGCCGCTCAACGGGTGAGGCAACGTTCTCTGCCCATCAGAGAGTCCCTCTGCCCATGCGTGCCAGTAGCGTGTATGAGGTGGTCGGTCCCTCCAGGTAGGTTGTTCATATTGGAAGCATCTTCAAGGCTTGCGCCCAGCGCAAGAGCGTAACGGTTGTATCGTATGAAGGGAACTAGAACCATCACAATCAGGAATGCACCTGAGGCAAAGAGTGCATCAACAGAGATGCACTGCTTGGAGGCTCCTTTGCTGAGCCGCTGCGGTACCTGCACCTCCACTGTGCTATGAGGCCAAGAATTGACTCCACTTTTGCGTGCATGACTAATCATATGTGCCTGTGCATCATGCCTGTTGCTGCTGCTCAGGTGCCTGGTACAGCCATTGGCGCTGCCGCCATGACGGGTTTCGAAAGCGAATACAAGCGAGCTCTGACGCTGGACAGATCCATAGTCAGCGAGTGGGCCGCAGGCACAGCCGGCGCCGCAGCTGTCGCCGCAGCTCCTCATGTGTATGCAGACGAAGATGGGCATTGGGTGTACGATGGCCGGGTCATTGACTTCCAGACCTTCCAGGAGTTTCTGGCTGCTGAGGAGGCATCTTGGCACCTAGGCTTGGTCGAGGATGCCCCCTTTCTTGACCGTGCCACGGTCAAGGTGCTAACCTCAGTGAGGTTAGCATTATTCGCGAATCAGTGCCATCAGTCTGGCACTGCAGTGTTTGTGCTGCTGCTGCCTTCCCTCCCACATCCCGCAGTGTGCAGTTGCGCATACCAGATGAGCCTCTGGCATGACGGTCCCTTCTCTGAACGCATCTTGTTTGCCACGTGCAAATGGAGCGTCCGTGCAGTCTTCCGTGCTACACATACAATGAGCCACATTTGTTTTCTTGCGTGCAGTTCACACTCTGCACCAACGTCTTCTACCTTCTGTGTGGCGCCTGCATCGCCGCGTGGGCAAACCTGCTAGCGCATTGGTGGGCATGCCGGCGCGCTGCACGCAGTGTCCAGCTGAGCCGCCGCACCGCCGCCGCAGCCGTCATCAGTGATACTGACGGAATGGCCGCCGCCGCCGCCGTCGAAACCGGTCTTGAGACGCCACTACTGAGCCTACTGCAGCAGGATGGGCACACAGATGCAGCATGCTACAGGGTGGAGGTGGCGGCCGTGCACGCCAACATGTCACCAACATGTCGCCGCCAAACGGCTCTGTTGGGGTGGTCATGCTCCAGTAGGACTACCTGCCGCTTCGCAGCGGGCACGGTGAGAATGAACTGTGACCGCCGGCGTTTATGGCCTCCTCTGAACAACAGACAGCACACGCCCCTGTGCTTGTACGGCATCAGATGATGGAGATGATGATTGGCTGCATTTGCGGCGTCAGGCAATACATGGTGTTGGGTCTCAATCCGGCAACGTGGCAACGTTCACCTAAAGATTCGCCATGCGAGGTCACTAGCAAATGACCTCGCATAGATGAGTTTCTAACCTGCCAACCCTAGTGTCAGCTGTGAAATTCTTGCAGACTCGTCTGGAGACTGTGCGTATTCCGCACCGACCCTTTTCGCCCTGTCACCATCGCTAATCGCGTGAGTGAGAATGCCCAGAATTGTGCACAGACTTGTGCACAAAGATTGTTGCATGCAACAGACGCAACGCGCGGGCTGTACACCGAACATTTTTCTGCGTCCAACAGCTTGTGGATCCGGTGGGCGGGCCCCGGAGCAACCAGCTAGGGGCCTGCTGGAGTGACTCGGCTTACGTGGAGGACAGTTGGCGGTCTTTCGCAGTCAGGGGCGAGCAGGCAGCATGGTGACGGCACGCATCTGCCGCGTGCTACTGCTGGCCGTCTGCATCGCGGAGCTGGCGCTTGTGCCTGTACAGGTGTGACTCGCTGCCTTCTCAGCTCCTCACCAGAAGCTTCGTTAAGAACGCCTCGAGGTGGGTGGCGAGAACGCATCATCCGGAACGGAATCACAAGCAACTTGCTCAAACCTACTGCGGCTTCGCAAGCTGCTTCGCCGGGGGCCGCCTCCAGCCAGTCCTGTCAGTCAAGTTTTGTCACCCTCACGGCAGAACGACAAACGCTGCAGGCGTGCGTGCGACGGGGATGCCCCTTTTAAGCTCATCTGCTTTGGAATTTCCTCTGCACATTGGTTGACAACCTGCACCTTGACAACACCGGGAGAAGGCCGGCAACGATACGCAATGCAGCAATTGGAGGTGCAGCGGCGTAGCAAGCCTGCTGCACCGTGTGCGCGCAGCTCAGTGGAGAGCAGTAGACCTTAGGCATGCGCTGTGAGCGCGCTAGTCGCAGCCGGTGCTGCATTATGACCTCCCCTGCAGCCTGCCTTCATGCTGCGATCGGCAGCACATGAGAGCAGCAAATCTGCTGCTGAGCACCGTACTTGGCATCAGCATGCCACACACCTGGCAATGATCTCTCGTGCCCTGTCATGCTTGGCAGGCATCGCGGCCGGGCCCCATGCTGCGCGGCGGCACGATCTTATTGCTGGTGCAGCGACCGCGCCACGGCATGCTCGTGCACTCGACGCAGCAGGGCCGCGGCGTCATTATTGACCCGGACACCCTGGACCGCATTTTCGACGGCCCCTCCATCTTTGGACCCTCCATGAACATGTGAGCATCTGTTCCTGACCACTTTTCTCATGCTGACTCTTTGATGGCATGACATCAAACCCGCATCTGCGGGGGCCTTACCCTCTGCATCCGTCATTCTGGCGGGTCTTCATTGGACCTGAGCCCACAATCTTGGCAGGCAACCAGCGACATGAAGCTGAGGTGTGTCATGTGTTGCACACTCTGCAGATTCGACCAGCAGTCGCCGCTAGTCGGCATGTCTGGCGAGCCGCGCCGGCCGTGCCCCTTCGGCAAGCACCGCCTGCAGGAGCAGGATGACATGATGAAGCGCATGGCCGCCGCCCGCTTCGGCCCGAGCCTGCTGTCGAGCCTGCTGTCGGCTGTTGAGGTGCGGTTGCGTTTCTGAAGCCAAAAGCTGCATGGGGACTCCCAATGCATGCCTTGATGCATGGGCACACTGCCGCTGCATGTGCCGCCGACCAAAACTTTTCTTCCAGCATGAAGCAAGTGTTCACACTTGACATGTGTTATCACAGGACGAACGCCTCGATACCGCAGCGCTGGACACGCCTGTGTATGCTGTGAAACCCGCTCACAAGGTGTGCACGCACAGCCTAGCCTCCTCTTTTCAACTTGTTCAGAACTTGTTTTTGTGCCTCACTGTCACATGATGTTTTGTCAGGACGCATGGTCCTGCTACACCCTAGACCACTAACATATGTTCTATCCTTCCCTAGTCTCAACATTTCGTTCAATTCCACTGCAGGTCGCAGCGGAGCAGCCGCGGCGGCTGGGCTCCGTCACCCAGCCCCAGCCGCGCCCGCAGCAGCGCACCTTTGCCGTTGCCTCGGAACGCTTTGGCATCCCGGCGGACGCCGCGAGGCGCTTCCTCGCCGCCGGCAGCGCCGACCCCGTCATGGCGCGCCTGCTGCGGCAAGGTGTGGACGTCGCCATCGACCCCCAACCCCAGCGGCCGTCGATGTCCATCTCCGGGGATCCCCGCGCCGTGAAGGCCGCGGCCGCCGAGGCGCTCGCGCTCATCTACGGCGACAAGAAGGCGGCGGGAGCCTCCGACGAGGTGAGGACCGTGTCCATCGTGCTTCTTTTCGCTCAGCATCCCTGCTTGCAGTAGGCCAGAGGCTTTTTGGGGCGCTGCCGAGGCGGTCATCTCCGGCGATGTCAAGGAGGGAGAACCTCCTTTTTCAATTCAGTGTGCGCTGTTCCCGCACCTCGGGCAAGCGGGTCGGAGGTGGAAGGCAAGCTGACGGTTTCGAGAGGCAGGCCCTGCCGCGGGGGGAGCTGCTGTGACGCCTCTCACCCGTATCTGCTATTCTAAAAGGGTGTACTTGCCGTCGGCAGCTGATCGAGACTGCACCCCGCCGGCATGCCGCTGACCATTGGCACCATGCTCACACTGAGGAGTTAAGAGCGCCTTGCATTTCCGCGCTCAACATGCTGTTCTCCGACTTTTCATACTGGCTTTCATCCTGTTTCCAACACATCCTCTGTGACGCCACAGACCGCTCACCGCATGCTGCCGGGGACGGCCGCGGCCGAGTCCGAGCCCGTGCAGCAGGTGCTGGCGGGCGCCAGCTGGCGCTTCAAGGATTTCGTGTCGCGCATCGGCGTTGAGGCGGCGGCGGCGGCGGGCGACAGCACGCAGCGGGCGCGCTTCGAGGGCGCCACGCCCCAGCAGCCCGTCCGGTGAGGACTGTCAGCAAGATGGAAGATGAAAGGAGGACGGATGAACAAGTTTTCTGTGGTCATCCGCCGTCCTGTGGCATGGATCAGCCTCCCGCACGCTCTGCTCGCATCCCAGCTTTGCTGCTACCAAATAGCATCGCATTCTCTGCAGACTCTCGCAGCTGCACCAGCTCGCTCCACAGTGACACCCAGCCTGTCTGCTGCAGGCCGTCGCACATATGGTTCAGCACATACAGCGACGGCGCACCGCACACTGCACGCCCGCACCTGGCGCAGATGCCCACGCTCTCGTGGGACATCTTCCAGGATGACGGCCAGGTAAGAAACGCTCGCTCGTCAGCTCGGTGGCTTTTTGCTTTGCCTTCTACGAGAGACCTTCTGCCTAGCCGTGGAGCTGCTCTGGCAAAGCTGGACCCAGGCCCACCTCGCGGCTGGCTGGCAGCGCCAACGCTTACGGCGTGCGTTGCAGCATACAAGGGTCCAGAGCAGCGGTTCTGTTTCATCGCAGCCACGCCGCCCTGTCTGCAGCTCTGAGGCAGCAGCCCCTGCCTCTGCACCTTCATGCTGGATGAGTTTGGGTTTTTCTGCTGTCCTTGCTGACCTTGTACCTGTCAGTCGATTGTCCTTGCTGACCTTGTACCTGTCAGTCGACTGACTGCTGTGCTCTGCCCTGCGCGCAGCTGAACGGCGGCGTGCTGATCTTCCTGCTGCTGTGCATCGCATGCGCGGCGGTGTGGTCACGGCTGCTGCTGCTGTGGTGCACCTTCCGCACCGCCTCTGGCTGCCGCGGCGGCGGCGCATTCGGCCGCCGCCGCCGCTGCTGCCGCTTTGGCCGCGCGGCCGCCCTGGCGATCCACGACGACATCAAGGAGGGGCTGGAGGCGCCGCTGCTGAACCCCCTGCACCATGAGGCCCCCATCACAAGTGCGTTTGCCTGCCTTTGTGTTGCCTGCGGGTCAGCATGGAGCTGCTGAGTGCGTTGAAATCCAGTCGGGACTCCTAGGAGGTGAACCATAGGCGTCGCTGTGCCATCTGCTGCCCCCTATTCATTGACAGAGCAGCAACGACAGACGTGGTTTGTGAGAATCTGTGCTAAGAATTGGCAAACATTCTAACAATGCCTTTCATTAATTACGGTGTTCATGACTGTGACAGCTTTCCGTTCGAGAACAGCAGAGACCGTCGCCTGACCTGCCCTTAACCCTAAACCCTGCTTGCTGTGCTGCGTGCAGGCGAGCCATACAACGGGGTGGAGGTGGCGGCGACGCACGCGGCGCCGGCGGCTGGCTTCGTCACCCTGCAGTATGTGCCCCTCAAGGGCGAGCGTTAGGGGAGGGGCAGCTTGGCGCCGCGCCGGCGCGCTGAAACACCGGCTTCCACCTTTCAGCTGGGCGTCAGCCGGCGGCGTCTGCGTCAGCGCCGCCGCCGCGCAGCGCCTGCCGGGATTGATGGAGAGCCGGTGGTCTACTGGTTCGCAATGCAGCAGCCAGGGGCAGTTGCCCGTCGCGCCGCCTCCAGTCGCCCATGGCGGCGAGGCACAACAGAATGATTGAGGACAGAATGATTAACAACAGAATGATTAACAACAGGGTGATCAAGCCTGCATGCCAAGCGGATCATGGGCGCCCACATGGGCAGCAGGCAGCCCCAGCCGGACAGCAGCATGGCACCTGCGGGGCTGGTAGGCTGCATAGGGGCGCGTGGGGCAGACGCAGTGGATGTGTAATTGTCGCGGCACCTGGCAGATTCTGATGTGTTGCCCTGTTCTGTTTGCTGGACATTCTCAGCTCTTGCCAAGTCGATGGTTCCTCTGTTTGCTTTGCGTGTTCAGCAGCGCCATGTGAGTTACGGCCAGCAGCAGCGTGCCTGCATGACGCAACCTTTTTTTGTTGCCATTTTCTCAAGCTGTTACACAGCCTGTCCAACAGCTGTATATATATATATACTGGTCCAGTGTCCTGTCGAATGTACACGCGTTCCAACATCTTACGGTAATCCGCTTCAAACCAACATCTAAAGTCATGAAATCGACATATTCGAGACTGCCACACAATTTGAATGTCGTGCCAATGGCAACATGCAGCATCCGTTGAAGTTTCCAGGTGGTGGGCGTGAGTTTGCGACCTATCGATCATGACGCACAGCCTGTCAACTCAATGCATCCAATGTGGCCGTTGGTCCCTCATGGAATTCTGACCGCACAAACTCCCATAATCCTCCAGATCATGTGCATCATTGTAGATGCACGCAGCTTGGTGTGGTACATGTAAAAACGCAGCCGAAAAGGAGTAGAAGGCCCACGGCAGGTGGGCGGCGGCCAGCTGCAGGGCGCCTAGTTGCATGAGGGGACGTTGCACAGGCCGCCGCATGACACGTAGTAGTCAGCGACATCTGCACCATCACAGCGACATTCTGATCTGCTTGCGCAACTGATGTTCAAATGGCAGCAGCATTGGCAATAACGCTTTACGCGCATACGCGATTAGTAGCAAATTCCGCAAAGTGTGGGGTTAGCAGAGGTCAAGATACGCCTTGAAATATGGCAAGCAAATGAATTACTCACATCCCTGGCGCGGAGAAGTGATGACGAGCCACCTGCAACCAGACACAGCGGCAGCTAGTCGAATTCTTGCATTGGCGCCTGACATCAGATGCAATGCATGTTCAGAAACACTCAATGTTTGCGCCAGACGGAACATGAAGCCTCGATGGTATACCATGGTACGTACCTGCGGTCGCCGTTGATCGACTGGCCTGCATGTGCAGATGGCATGAAGCGTCAGCGCAGAGAGCGTCCCAGTGCGCGGCGCAAAGCCGGAGGCATTTTGTCCTCAGCCCAGCTGTTTGATGCGGCTGGAAATTCTTCTGGGGATTCCGATGCTGATGATGAAGGAGGCCTACCGTTCACATAGCACAGCGCGGTGACGCGCGTTCCCTTGGCGAGGGTTGTGGCCACCTTGCAGCAGGAGTTCGCTCCCACGGGGTTGCACTGGTTGTCTGTGCCAGCGAATGGGCACAGTAAGTGCGCACAGCAGAAGGCAGACCGCGTGCTGCACGCGGGTTGTCAGATTCCGGATTCCAGAGTGTACGACGATGTCGTACACTCTGGCAGGTCAGGTGCAGCTTCTAATAGGGACACCTTCGCAGGAGCGGGTAGGTTCACGAGCTTCCCAGTGACATGGAAGTGCTTCAAAGCAGCTGCAGCACGACGGGGCCTCGATCGTCGGCCAATACTACACGCACCGGTGTCCACGCAGTTGCCGGGGGAGGTACCGCAGCACCGCACGTTGGTGTTACTGTTCAGCGGCGCCGTGATGATCGCCTCAGAAATTGCAAACATCGCGATCAATGTCAGCATCACCAGTCCGCAGCCCGACTTGCGCAGGATCGCCATTTCGACTGATCGAACCTGCTGTCGGGCAGCAGACATCGAGCAGCAGTTAATTCACTGGCTGGTCTCACAGCACGTACATATCAATGATACTACCAGTCATGTCTACGCTGCATAAAAATCCGCGAGTATCAGCACCCGTTGCACGCCTGTTGGTCAGCAGTGATATCATGCATCAGCTGTTGGTGGTGCTGCCAACGGCGGCAGGCGACATTGTTGAGCAAGGAGACACGGAAGCGCGCGCACCTTGAGCGTCGGAGTAGTTGGATTGAATGGTGTCGGTGTGTGCGCCTGAGTGCAGCCGATGGCTATCCAGTGGAGAATATATCCTCCGTACGTCATATGAAGATTCGATTTGTTCCGAGCATCGCATATTGCTGAGATGTCGTGAGCCAGCTTCCCATGCGGCCCCAGCAGGTCTCAAACAATCATTGCACTCACCAATGCATGTGCTGCCTCTGCCGGAATCTAGTGTCTCCAGTCATACTATGTAACTCTGGGCGCTGGGCGCACTATATAGGTGGTTCAGTTTCGTGCAGCACCAACTATCATCAGCGCCGCACGATACTGATTTCAGTTCACCAACCAATTTCAGGCGTGGTTGCCACAAGTCGCTGTCCCTTCGCGTGAATGCCAGTGATTCGAACATCATGCTAGCGTGCTTTCTGTGCTGCCGGTCAGCTCAATCTGTCTATGTGCGTTAACCCAACATACGATAAAAATAAATAAAATCCAATCAAATCAACAGTCAACAAATGTCTCGGGTGGTTGCGCTGCTGCCAAACAATGGCAGATCAATGCTGGCATTGTTCCGTAGCTGCCATGCACCACCCCCTTTTATTTGTTTCCCCATACCCCGGCTTCCATATGACGCTCTCACCATGCACACCGGTGGCGGAGGGCAAGGGTACCCTTGCCCTCCGCCGCCTCATTCTCCGGGCTTGAGCGATCATTCTCCGTGGCATCTTCACGCTGGCACCGACCAGCAGACCCGAGGGCATGTGGGAAATTTTCGCTTAATCAGCTGTGCAAACTTACCCTGAAAAAACGTATAAATTTTAAAAACTATGTACTTGTTGACAATATTTTCGAGACAGCAAGTGCGAGCTGCCTGCAAGGGACACCTCATTGACTGCACAGGCAGCGGCCGCCGGCGCAGGATTGTGTCTGCCTCGGCCACAAGCATCACAATCAGCAGATGCGGTTAGCAGAGGCATCACCGGGGCCTCCAGGGAAGGCTCAGAGTTTAGGGTTTAGGGTAGCCATAACGCTCTTGGTGCCTGTAAGCTGCTGCGTGTTTGCCGCTGAGTCATGAAACCTGCAGCACGGTAATGCGTCAGAATGTGCTTGTGCACACCGATGCCGGCGGTGTAGCAGCAGTACTGCGCGACCAGCAGCCGCTTGGTGGTCCGGTGAGCGCCCGCAAGCTCTCCCAGGAGTGCCATTCCAATCGCGCCGCTCCGCCGCCGGCGGTCAGCGTGCACAGTGTGGGCTGCCCAAGTTTTGAACCAAGTTTACATGCGCGAACGTAACGTAGAACCGTGTGCAACATGCGGATGTTGTCGTCTAACGCAGCGCGTGGTGAAGTACCCGGCAGTGAGCAGCGCTGCACACAAATGCAATCAACCGACATAATCTTTTGGAGATGTTCCCAGAATAAAGCTGGCACTTTTTGCTATCCCAACAGAAATGTGGGACGCACCATGAACCACGCATGCCATCATGAACACGCTTGCCGCGATTGGTCCAGCCTGCATGAAAGAGAAGTAGCATCTTCTTCCTGCTTCCATGTCGTCAAGCACATGCAGCATTCACTTGCGCTTTTCGACACAGTTCGACACACTGATACGCAAACATCGAAAGTGGAACACAACAGATGGCGCCAGCCAAGGCCGCACGCCGCTTGCGCGGTGGGATCAACAACGCTTTCGCTGAAATGCAGCACGTGATCAGGCCTTGAGGGCTGCTCGCCGGCCACAGCGCGGCCTGAGGGGCCTTGCGCCCCGATTCCGTGGCATGGACGAGGAGGCGGTGGCACTGCTGCAGCGGCGCGTCCTGTCATGGGACTACTGGGAGATGTATGACACCAAAGGCCTGGCAGGCGATGCGGCCGAGCGGCTGACGCGGCCGCCGCAGACCTTTTCCAGCGCAGAGGTGTTCATCCGTTATATCATTCTGTCGGACGTCATTCTCAGAATCCCTACAGTCTTACGCCACAGCAATGGCACAGCTGCCCGCCGTCATGGCGCCGCCGCCCGGTGGAGCCGCCACCATGCCCTCCTCCTCAGATGCTGCCTGGCTGACGAGTATTGCAGCAGCTATGGCTTACGAATGCAACGTCGGACCTTGCCGCAAGACCCTTGCAGGAGTACATGACGGCAGTCCGGCCGCTGCTGCTGGACAAGTGCGCGGCGCAGCCAGGCCCCTGTGATGAGGTCGTACACCAGTTTTCAAATGTTACAACCCTTGCAGGATTATGTGGCGGCGTTCAGGCCGCTGCTGCTGGACGAGTGCGCGGCGCTGCTGCTGCGCGAGGGCGGCCTGGAGGAGGCGACTGGCCCCGTGCCCTGTACGCCCAATGAAAAACCCGAAGAGGTGCGATTCTTTCGAATTCTTGCTCAGTTGCAAGCCGATGATTTTGCCGGAGATGACACGTCTTGAGAGGAGGGGTCCGGTGCTGGCCGCGCGATCCGCGCCCGACGCCATGTCGAGGAGGTAGGACTTTTTAGGTTGCTTGAAATCCAGGGTTTCAGTGAAACTGAAAACCTTCATTCAGAAAAAAAAAGCATAGCTAGACGAGTTTGTACTTGTACAAGGACTCCTAACAGACAATCTGCTGACCATCTGCCGTGTGGCCTTGCTGACAATCGGCTGCGATATGCGTGAGTCGCGGCCTGACCGCCGCGCCTAGCGGCGTCGTGAAGGCAACAAGAAAGAAGATATTGTCGTGTTTATCTTAAGTTTTTGGGTTTGTTCACGGCTTCTTCACACCCTGTTGAAAGCCTGACAGCAACCCCTCATGCGGCAGCCGCTCCCAGGCCGCGGCCAATGCCGTCACGGGCGTGTGCCGCCCAACCGACCCTCCAGGCGACCTGCTGAGTGCTGTTTTGCATCGGCAGACGGCTGCTCCAAGTCTCATCACAGTCCGCAAACCCTGTAAGCAGAGCTGTAGCGCCGTGCCGCCCAGGCAGATGCCGTGCCATTGCATACTGGGGCGCGTGAAACCGCTCCTCAGGCCAGCCTGCATTGCCACCGACATGCTCTGCACACTGACATGGCGACTGACATGGCGACTGACATGGCGACTGACATGGCGACTGACATGCTTTGCCAGCGCCGCCGCAGGCGGACGGCTTCACGGACGTGCACCTAACGCTGGAGCAGGGCCACCCCCGCGGCTTCTCCGACAACGACTGCGTGCAGCTTTCGCTGATGAATCCGGAGGTGTGCAAACCGCCCTAAAGTAGCGGGAGATTCCTTGCGGTGGTCACTACTCCCCCGTGAGACGGCGCTTCCTCCGGCAGCTTCTCCGACAACAGCTGCTGGCAGGTTTCGCTGATGAACCCCAAGGTGTGCAAAATTAATAAGCAAGGTCAATCCCGGAAGGAGTACATTCAAAGTCAGCTTGTACATACATCAGTTGGACACTGTAGATGTCGAGGAGGTTGCCTCTCACGGCTTTCCGACGACAACTGCGTCCAGCTGTTGCACCCCGAGGTAAAGCACAGCATTGAAAGGAGGTCGTGTACCCAATTCAACAAACTGTTCCGCATTGAATTGCGCACTCCCGCGGCTTTTTCAACAGAGTGGCTGCGCGCAGCTGTCACTGATGCACCCGGAGGTTTGGCGGAGTACTTGGGCCGGATGGTGCATGCAATCTGCGGTGACCTCTGCGACATTCCAGAACCCACTCACCGACCCTGACCGCTGTTGCATGGTTCTGCTGTCTGCAGAACGAAAATGCGGCCCAGCATGCACACGCGCTGGGGTGGGTGAGGCACCGAGAAGGCCCAAACGGCATCCTACTACGGCTGTCCCTTGCGGCGGCGGTCGCGCGGAAAGGCAGCCAGGACAGGTGCGCCTGTTCTCCGCTTTCTTTGCCGCGTGTTTTTGGCAGGAATCGACTGCTGGCAGGGTTGAGACATCTGGATGCAAGGGTGCCTCGAACAGAACGAGCGCCGGGCTGCTGCCAAAAGGGTTTAGGGTTTAGCCCGTTTTCACCAGTATGCATTTGCCGGAGTGGCACCGGCTCCGACCGGCCTTCCTGAAGCCTTCTCCGCCGGTTGCGCTGGCGCCGGACGGCGTGGCACGTGCAGCCGATGCTAAGCATTGCTTACCAGCACATGCAGGGGCACAATCCTCTGGAGTCTCACTCCTGTTAGGCGCCTCGCAGGATGGCGAAGGTGCGGGACGCGCTGCAGCTGGAGGGCACGGTGTGGTTCGCGCAGCCGATCGCGAGCATGTCCACCATCGCGCGGGAGTGGGCGGCGCTGCACCGGACCGAGCGCGTCCCCGTGCTGCGCACCATCCTCAGCGGCCAGGTGCACAAGTACATGATGAATGTAACGATACATGTTAGAGAGGTGTTAGCGACCCTGTCATTGCGTACTAGCATGTGGGCGGCGCTGCACCGTGCGGAACGCGGCCTCGTGCTGCGCACCACCCTCAGCGGCCAGGTGCACAATCAATTTGTAACTGTAAGTGAAAAGCCGATTGACGACCGTACGGTTATTCCCGTACTAGCATGTGGGCGGCGCTGCACCGCACTCAGCACGTCCACGTCCTGCGCACCATCCTTAGTCACAGGTGTCTAGAAGGTTAGTCAATCGTTTCATTTGCGACTCAGCGCAACGGGCGCGTCCCCGTCCTGCGCACCATCCTCACCGGCCATGTGCGCGATTCCAATATGGGCCTGTAGCTTGGGTGTAGGGTTTGGAAACCCTAAACCCTAAGGACCTGCACCGAATGCGATCCGAGCAGACCGGGCTGCGCACCTTCCTCAGCAGCCAGGGGGCAAGTGCACGACTCAGAGGCGTCACACACCCGCAGGCGCCGACGACGGCGGTCCAAGAGAAGCGGTGCTGCCGGCGCTGCGGGCTGCCTTGGAGGCGGAGGCCAACAGCAATAAGAGGCAATACATGTCAACCGACTCGCAGCAACTCTTGTCCTTCCCTAAAAGCTTTACAGGAAGGATATTGAGGGCTGGTGTCCCCTCTCAGCCCACAACAGCCAGTCAATGCCGCAGGCGCCGACGGCGGCGGTGCGGAAGAAGCAGGCGGTGCCGCCGGCACTGCAGGCCGTTCTGGAGGCCGAATTCAACGACAGTCAGCGCGCCGCCATCACTGCCAGCATGGAGACCAACGCGCGGCTGGTGCTGGTGCAGGGGCCCCCTGGTGTGTCTTCTGACTAAACCCTAAACCCTTTGCGAAGCAGTCCCCATGGCCCGTGAGCAGTCCAGTGCATGTCCAAGAGCGTGACCAAATGACGCTTAAGCATGACTTACGGAGCCACAGGGTCACTGAACAGCTGGCACTGCTGCACCACAGCCTGTCCTGCACGGGCCGGAGACCTCTTGCACCAGCTCACGGCTGTTTCATCCCACGCTGGTGCAGGCACGGGCAAGACGAAGACGATCCTGGGGCTGCTCAGCGTGCTGGCCAACGCGGTGCCGGCGGACAGCCCGCAGCTGCTGCGGGTGGCGGCGCCCGCGGGCGGCGGCGTGGCGGCGCCTTCGCGGCGCGCGCTCTTTGCGCGGGCCTCGCCGTGGATGGTGCGCAGTGGCGACAATTTCAGGTGCTTTTTGGCTGTATCATGGCCCTGATATATAGAGAGCTGGGGAAAAGGTCTCTACTTGAGGGACCTGCTTTGGCATTGCTCTGGTACGTGCGGATCAGCGGCAGATTCAAACGCTGTCCCGCTGCACTATCGGGCAGGTGCTTGCCACTTGGGCAGGCTGCAGAGCACGCGTTGATGCTGTTACGACATGCTCGTAATGCGCCAAGGCTCGTTCCGCAGCTTGCTCCTCAGTGAACGGAAGGACTGTTCAGCAGAAGATTGTACTAGACCCGATGCAGCAGCCACTTCGCCACAAAGGTCACTCGGTGTCTTCACACCTGCGAGTTGTTTGGCACCGTCATTTCGACTGGAAGCCACAAGCGCCGAGCCGCCTGCTGCCCGCAGGAACCTGACGATCGCCACCGTCGACAGCAGCACCGGCGCGCTGGAGGATCCGCTCTTTGGCATGCGGCCCGCCGCCGCGCCGCAGCGAGTCGGCTCCGCAACACAGGTGTGTGTTTTGCACTTTCTCATCGCCTGCTGCCAAGGAGCAGGCTGGAAATTCGACAGCACCGGCCCTCGGGACAGCCTCAGGGTGTGCTCAGCATTGGCGCGCTGACAACTGCAGGATGATCTCAAATGAAAGAAACTCGCTCTCTCATCTCGCGTCTGCTGCAGGGCAGGCCGCACCTGCTGCTGAGCCCGCCCGGCGACTCCGCGCTAGGCGAACTCTCCGACTGAAACACCAAACACCAAAGTTCTGTTCGTGCGGCGCCGCCTCATCTCGCTTCTCCGCTGCGCAGGGCAAGCCGCACCTGCTGGTGTGCGCCCCCAGCAACGGCGCGCTGGATGAGATCACCATCCGCCTGCTGCGCACCGGGCTGCTGAACGGGCGCGGGCGGCTGTGGACGCCCATGATTGTGCGCGTCGGCGTCAGCGTGCATCACTCCGTGGAGTCTGTTTCCCTCAACGCCTGGGTGGCCCAGCGTATGAAGAAGAACGAGGTATGCCCTCTTCGTGCGCCGAACCCCAGTCCTAGAACGCCGGCAGAAGCAATTCGAAAACCGTGTCGCTCGACGCTGGGGCGGGCCAGCACGAGGAGACAGCCGCTCCGTCCTTCGATCTGGACACCAGTCGTGCTCAATTGTGCACGCATCTCACCTCTGGTTGGCGCACCGCCTCCAATGCCGGAATGCAAAGGGTGCATGGGCGGGTCCCCCGCGTCCTCGTTTTCACTTTTCCTGGCGCTGGCGCCTAAGGGGCACCAAGCAGCAATGCGTCAGCTCTTTTTGTTGAGGGTCATAAACAATGTTGAGGGCCCTAAATAGTTGTCTAGACAGTTTTATCTTGCTACTTCTCAGGATTAGGCTGAGTTCGGAGTGCTGGACAAGGCTCACATCATGCTGCTCCATGCTGAATGATCTGCCGGCGACGTTTTCAACATACATCAGAGGACACTACAAAAACATAAATATTCAGAATCCAGGATGCGGAGCCGAGGGCAGAAAAGGCGGAGCGGGAGCGCATCCAGACGGAAATACTGGACGAGGCAGACATCATCTGCTCCACGCTGAGTTTCGCGGGCAGCGGCGTCTTTGCGCGCATGGCGCGGCCGATCGACGCGCTGGTCGTTGACGAGGCGGCGCAGGCGGTGGAGCCCAGCATCCTTATACCCCTGACCCTGGGCATCAAGCAGGTGGGCATTCTTCGGTAATTCGAAGGCCGAAACCCATAACAGTTGACGACAGTGAAGCGGCGGCGCAGGCGGTGGAGCCCAGCATCCTTATACCCCTCACCCTGGGCATCAAGCAGGTGGGCGTTCTTCGGTAGTTCGAAGGCCGAAACCCATAACAGTTGACGACAGTGAAGCGGATGGCGGCGCAGACGGTGGAGCCCTGCACCCTGGTCCCATGCATGCTGGAGCATCAGAACTTTGCCTCTACATCGAAACAGAAGAAGCGGCAGCGTGAGACCTGGCAGTGCCGTCCCGCTGGCGCCGGGCGCCAAACATGCCGGCGCCGGGGGGCGACTGCCTGTCTCGGCGAGAAGGCGCACCTGTGCTTTTGCTGGGGCATCGCTGTGCACACCGTCCTGCGACTGTCGGACCGCCTGGCTTCAGCTGCCGCGACTGCAGGGAGAAGGCGCGTGCAGCGGGTCAGGCACTCGTTCGAGCGCAAGGCTACCTTCGTTGAAACCGCGCTGCGCCTCTGCGCCCAGGTGTTCTTGGTGGGGGACCCCAACCAGCTGCCGGCGACGGTCATCTCCAAGGAGGCGTTGGAGTACGGTTACGACGTCTCCCTCTTCCAGCGGCTGCAGGCCGCCGGCCATCCGGTGCAGGTAATGACCCATGCGACGGAAACCACTGCAGCAGATTCTGCTCGGGAGTGAAAGGAGTCGCACGTCTCGCTCTTCCAGCGGCTGCAGGCCGCTGGCCACCCCGTGCAGGTGTGCAGCAGCACTCGCCTTTGGTGCAGGCACTTGCGTCAAATAACACATCACTGGGCACATGTGCTTGGCTAAGACGAGCCTTAGTCCGAGTCGCTGATCGTGCATGGCTCAGCAGAGCAGAGCTCGCCGCCTTTCCATGCAGTCTGCCTTGTGAGAGGGTCGAAACATCAATGAGTGTGCGGCCCTGTGCCCTCCGCAGATGCTGAACATCTGGCTTCGCCTTGAATTCGGGAGCCTCTTTAGGGTTTAGGGAGCACGCGTGGTCCTCCGAAACTGCTTCACAGCTGCTCCACAGCTGCTTCAAGACTGCGTTGGATTTGACAGTTCTGCCTCCGCAGATGCTGGACACGCAGTACCGGATGCACCCGCTCATCTGCGGCTTCATCTCACGCGCTTTTTACGGCGGCAAGCTGGCGGACGCGCCCGACATGGCAGAAAAAACGGCGGCGCCCTGGCACGCCGCCTCCTGCCTCGGCCCCTTCGCCTTCTTCGACGTGTCAGGTGCACCGCAACACAAGGGCAACTGCGCCTCCAATCCGCAATCTTTCCTTGATTTAAAGTGCACATTTGACTGGCTATGCAAGCCGCGAAACACATGAAGTATGCACGAAAGAGCGCCAGTCATTCGGTGAGATGTCGTGGCACGCCGCCTCTTGCCTCGGCCCCTTCGCCTTCTTCAACGTCGCCCAAACTGTGAGCACTCATGAAGTACGAAAATCCCGGGTGTCCTTACAGAAGCCCTGGCACGCCTGTCTCCTGTCTCGGCCCCCTCGCCTTCGTCAATGTTATGGGTGCGCACTCAGAGGCGCAGGAGGGAGCTGCGTCAGTGCACAGGCGGCGCTTGCTCGGCGGGCACATGCCTGTTGAGACGCGTTTCTTTACAGCAAACGCTCGAGTTTCATGCAGCATTGTAAAACTCGTATCTACAGGCAAGGAGGCGTCGGTGGGCACGTCGTTGGTCAACCGGGTGGAGGCGGAGATGGTTATGTGCCTGTTCAAGGAGCTGACCAGTGCGGACCCAGCGCTGCGCTCCCGCCCCGCCATCGCCGTCATCTCCCCCTACAAGGCGCAGGTACGCTTGGGGCACCTGTCGCGGGATTCTTCCGCCGTAACTCAAGCTACCGCTGCGTCGACACTTGTCATCAAACTCGTGGTTTTCAAAACACCGCCTGTGCTGCAAGCGTGGATGTGCTGCAAGCCTACTGCAGGGAGGCGCTGGGTGACATGTGTGGTTTCGCTACGTCAACAAAACAGCTACAGAGCGCTATGGAACAACATCACTGTGAATTAAGCCCTAAACCCTAAACCCTAATTTCCTGGCCTGTAGGTGGACCTGCTGAGGGCAAAGTTCAAGGAGGCTCTGGGCGACATGGCGCGACATGTGGACATTAACACCATCGATGGCTTCCAGGTTTGCCAATTGCCAACTGCCAATTGCCAACTGCCAACTTCCAATTGCCAATTACCAACTGCCAATTGCCAATTGCCAGTTGCCAATTGCCAATTGCCAAAGTCCGAACCGAGTTCTGCCCTTGTGCCATGCCCCTCTTCCGGCCTTCGAACAGCCCGCCAACCCTACAAGCGCCTCTGCGGCAGTGCCTTAGGGCTTAGGGTTTAGGGTTTAGGGCGCCTCTGCGGCACCGCCTCGACAACGCCGCACCTGCAAGCGCCCTCAGTGTCGGCTTTCAGCACCATGGCAGCTAGAGTCCCGGCAGGTGGCCTGCCGACGGTCTCAGCACCATGGCAGCTAGAGTCCCGGCAGGTGGCCTGCCGACGGCATTCCCTTGATCTTCACGTGCCCGCCCCTCCAGCAGTTTAGGGGCGGCAGATGAAACTCCGCATCTCCAGCGGTGTACTGCAGCCACGCTGACCTCGGAACCCCTCCAACCAAATCGATCTGCTTGTAGATCTGCACAGGGGCGGGAGGGGGCGAGGTGCATCTTCACCAGTACTGCACATGAACGCTCCGACAAGTTGCTGGTTCACCTGCGCAGGGGCGCGAAAAGGAGATCTGCATCTTCACCACGGTGCGATCCAAGCGCAAGGGCAGCATCGGCTTCGTGGCCGACGTGCGGCGCATCAACGTGGGCCTGTCGCGCGCCCGCAGCAGCCTGCTGGTCGTCGGCAACGCGGCGGCGCTGCGCAAGGACAAGCAGTGGGCCGGCGTCACCAGCTACGCCAAGTCCATCGGGTGAGCGTTTCCAAAATCCCTTCTGATGTCATACGGCGAAAACGAAAACGTGGATCCGAAGCGGTGGCGCTGCCCAAACGGGCAGGCTGCCCGTTCGCCTGGTGCAAGAATGGAGCCTGCCAGGCAGAAGGCAACACAGCCACAGACCGTCTTGCCGCACGAGTCACAGATGCTGAACTACCACTAACCGGTGTGTCATCATCATACACGTTCGGGTGTGTCAGTACAGCCCGTGATTGTGCACTTGTGCGATCTGATTCCCCCGATTTCAACCCTGAAATCGGGGGAAACAGGTCGCAGAAATGCACAGTCATTCCTGCACTGTCCCCATGCAGGTGCCTGTATAATGCAGAGAAGCCTTTGCTGCCCTTCCTGGCGGCGGCCGCTGGGTTTCTTCCAGTTCGGAACCCGCTGGGCGGTAAAAACGCCAATTGTGAACATCCTCGATTCCCCTGCAGAAGCCTCTGCGAGGGAAAGCAGGCGTTCCTGCCCGACCCGGCGGGCCCGGCGGTGGGTGCCCGGCGGGCCCGGCGGTGGGTGCCCGGCGGGCCCGGCGGTGGGTGCCGAACCTGTCAGCAAGCAGACAGTCACATGGGGAGACGCCCCTTCAACGCGCCGCCTTTGCCCGTGCAGGTGCCTGTACAAGGCGGAGAAGCCGTTCCTGCCCTTCCTGGCGGGTCTGGCGGCCGGCGCCGACTTTGGGACGACGCCGCTGGTCGCCTCGCACGGGGAGGACTTCAGCGCCGACCCCGAGGCGGGGGACTACGACGACGAGGACGACTACAGGTGAGGGTCATTCATATGGCGATTTCATCTCCAATTGTTGTCAGACATTTGAACATCGGTAATGGAGGGGACTCGGACGGGGACCCAAAGGGAGGGGACTACAAAGATGCAGCTGGAAACGGGTGAACGACACGTTCTGCAATTGTTTGGACATCCTCGTGGACAACCTTGAGCATGATCGAGCTTTTCGGACAGCATCCGGAGGGCAGTTTGTCCTGGCCGCCCCTCCGGATGACAGGTCAGCATTGGCAATGTCAGCCGCGCCAGGGTTGCAACTCAGACGCCAGTCTAGGCGCCCTCGGTCTTGGGCATCCCTGTCACCTCTGCTCATTGCGCCAGAGCAATCATGATGCCGGCGACGCTTGAGGCGCCGGCGTCTACCACGCCGCTCCTGCATCTGTGAAACGTGTTGTGTCTCTGACACCAGCCGATCGTCCGTGTCTTGCAGTGACTACGAGTCGATGCCAGCGACGCTGGTGGCGCCGGCGACAGCCGCGGCGCCCGTCGCGCATGCGGCCCTCCAATCAGCCAAGGGCGGCAAAGCGCGCGGCAGAGGCAAGCGCAAGTCCGCTGCAGCTTGATTCTCGACCTGCAGGGGTCATGCATGCACATCGTTTGCGATGTGCTGGTAGAAAGCTGGCTGGATGACTGAGTGCCGCCGCCATGCGCCCGGTTGTCGACGCATCCATTCTTCAAGTCAGCAACGTCGAACTGCCATTCTATTGAGCTTGAGAACTATCAGCGCGGCGTGGTTTGTTTGATCCCGGAGCCCTTCATAGAGGTGGAGTCATCAATATCTCGTTAGTGGCAGCGCTGCTTCACAGTAAGTAGCATCGTTTAGGCGAAGTCTCTGTTGCGTTTTTGGCAGGCGAAATCGACCGCATTAATATCCGAAACTTATAATTTGGACAATGCAGTCACCCGACTTGACCTGTTATAAACCTCATCAGTCTCTCATGGCTCAGGTCCCGAGCTCGGAGGTGGAGGTCGATGTCAGAACTCCGACAGCTCCATTTATAGCATTATACTTCCTGCTGCGAGGTGTCCTTTCGACGCACAGATCCTGCGCGCACAGCCAAATTGCCAAGCAACTCAATTGTCACGCACTTCAACCTGCCAGCAAGGTTTGTGGTGAGTCTGCGCCGACTTGTGCACGCGTGGGACATGCAGCTGCCTCGGAAATGATCTTTTGCAGCCAAGTGCAGGAACACCCACAGGCCTGATTCGACACCGCGTGCTGGCGCAACACAGGAACTCATGGCCCCTATGTGTTCCTATTGGCAGATTCAGCTGCTGAGAATGAGCCTGCTGCGGCTGGTCGAATTGACGCAGCCAGGCGAGCGAGACATACCATTGCTGAGCGGCTATGCGCGCGGACGAAGATGCATGAGTGAAGGTGTCATGGCCAAGCAGTTACTCAGTGCTCGAGGTAAGCGGAGTCGTCAAACAGCATGGTTCGAGCTGAAAACTGCTATTCCGCCCGTCTATATATGTATGTCACATTCCATGTGCAGAAACGGCAGTCACGCCGGTGGTGCAAGATTTCACCGCGGCGTAAGACGGCGGCATTGGAGCGTTCCCGTGCGCGGTTGGAACTGCCAGCTGCCCGGCGGCTGGCTGGATCTGGAGGCCCTGGATTAGCAATTTGATGTGACGGCGCCCGTCAGTGAGGCCCTCAGGCTGGCGACCTGCCGCCGCTGCGAGGCTCAAGGTCACGGCATAGTTGCGCATGTTTTTGCACATAGATTGCAGCCCTGCTTCGGTCAGGTGGGTGCTCCGAGCCGCTGGTGTGCACCAGCCGGCGGGTCTGTAATGCCACTTTAAAGTGGCATCATTTAATTAAATTTAATTAAATATTGGGATGATTGAGCTACCCGACCTTCCGGCAATGGCTGGGATGCATGCAGAACTGATGAAGCTGCTCCGCCTGGGAGGCTGCAGCCTGGTGGGAGTGGTACTCCTGGCGGGCAGCAAGTGCCGCGCTGTCGTCGCCACCGCCTATGATGGCCTGTAAGGTGCATTCTAAGTTTGATGATTTTACCAAAAAGACCATTTCACCAATTTAACAAACAAAATAATCCTGTGCTCTTAAACATGTCATATGCAAGAAAAATTGAATATTCTCGAGCTCAGCTATCACCGTGAAAAAACCATAAGATGACGAGAGGCTAAAACGACTTACTACTACATTACCGATTTGTACCAGAGCGAAAAACATCACGAAGGACTATAACACTTATGTTAACTTGCGCATCAGAAGATATCAACGTCTAAGCGCTCAAAAAAAGAATCAAGTGAAACCGCCAATATTTTCATGACCAGCTTCCACACGCATTTGCGTCTCGAGACCCAATCGTGGCCAGTAGTCATGCATGTCATCTTCACCCGGCAAAGTGCGATATCCATCCTGTCTCACCATCCTGACATCGCATTGGCGGCATCACGTTTGCCGTGGACATGTCGTTTCGCTTTGCTTGGCTGTGGTGCAGACCGCACAGCTGGAGCATGATCCCAGTGCATGGACGCAGCTGCAGTAGTCACTGAGGCAGTTGTCTGCTCAAACGTGCTGCAGGCAGTGGTCATCGGACTGCAGTTTGCAGCTCACAGCCCGGGACCAGTGGCCGCGGCTGCAGATCTCGCTGGCGCTGTGAGCGCTAACATGCTTCGTCATGGGGGCGTTCTGCTCCACAAGCTGAATGCAGCACGCCATGGCGCGTATCACCTGATACTGTGTGTATCATCTATAGTTGCGCTTTCCGTTGATATTTGCGCAAAAAACAGAGGATTGACAGTGATGTGCAGCAAGTCCCGGGTGAGCGCTTGTAGGCAGCCGGGAAGTTCATCGCGGCAATGATGTACAAGGCGGCAGGGTCTGTTATTGTTTCTGCGACTTCTGGGCATTCGAGATCGTGCACGATCTACCGCATCGGCGGCTTCCCCCGCGTCACACCAGCGACGCCACCACGACGCAGTCCTTATTGTCATCCTCATAAGGATGTTCCCTGCAGTCACCCGGCCAGTCGCCATCCAGCTGCCACCCCGCGTCCGCAACCTGGCCGCCGCCGATCTTGCAGTGCGGGCAGGGGATTCCGTCCCTCATGCCGGCGGCGGTCTGCACGGTCACGGGCCGAAAGAGCGGCAGCGTCGCCAGGCAGAAGAGCTGCATGAGAAGTTCCAGAGCACTTCATAAGGGTTTCCACTTTCGACTTTGGTTTCTCGCACATTATCGCCAGAGGAGAAACGACCCCATGCAACATAGATAGGCGCCATTTCTTTTTCACAGAGCAAGGTAAGAGAGCGAAAATGTGTTGTCCTACTCTTTTTCTCTTTGTCCAACACCTACCTGCGCTTCCGGGCCGCCGCGCACCGCCGTCACCGGCAGGCTGGTGTCGCAGGGCAGCGCCCCCAGCGGCGCCGGCCAGCCCGCCACCTGCCCGCCGCCCTGCGGCGCATCGACCGAGCATTGAATGTGCAGCATATCTTTGCGGTAGGCGATGCGACTGCACATGGTGTTGGTGTGCCGCTGCGCCACCTGCCGGCATAGCGGCGGCGGAGTGGCGTTGCAGGACATTGCCCCAGCGGCGCCACTGGCGCCACTGGTTGGCCTGGCAGGCCAACCGCTCGCCAGCAGTGTTCCCATTTCCATTCGGAGTGCAGTGGAACCAACATCATCGAGAACTCGCACAGACGGCCTGGCGGCTCTTCACGGCTCACAGGCCGGCCGGCGCCGCCGCATCTGTGCCACCCAGTCTGTCAGGCAGACAGGAGGTGGGAGCTCCTCAAGCAGCAAGGTTAAGGAGTTTACAGAGCACAGCACCTGGTCCGCAATCGAGTCCCACTGCCTTCTCACCTGCCTTGCGCAGCTGTCGGAGCACAGCCAGCAGCCAATTCCCTCCCCTGGCAGCGCCCAGGCCGCTCCAAAACCGCCGTTGCCGCCGCCGCCGCCGCCGCTGCCGCCGCCAGTTATGCCGCTGCCGCCGCCAGTACTGCCGCTGCCGCCCTGCCAGCCCAGCGTGCGGCTGAGGTCCCAAGTCCAAAGCATGCCGTTCTCGGCGCGGCCCACCAGCCGGTCCCCGTCCGTGTCCAGGAACAGGCCCTGCAGCCAAAGGCGCTAGGCTCAGGGGGTGGAGGGGTTGGAGGCGGCACAAAAAAATAAAATATAATAAATGCCTATACTGCTGAAAGGCTGCATGCGATCCTGCCATGAACAGCCGCTCCGTCGTGGGTGGATCGAAACCTAGACCGCAGTGCGCCGGCATTAAGGAACACACAGAACTCCGGCACCAAGCTCATCTGCTCCTGCGGTGCGTGTTTAAGCGCAGGGCTGGGCAGCCCGGCATGGAGTTTGGTTGATTGCATTTAACAACTGATGTGCCCGAAATTCAACCTCAATCTTCTGCCTCGATCAGTCCCAAAAATGTGTTCCACTGCTGACCTGCTCTGTGGAACACCGGGCCAGCTGGCAGTCAGGAGTTTCGGGGACATCAGTTGTTGAATGAAACAGGCATAAGATTGAGGTCTGCATATCTTGCTCGTCCAAGCTGACCTGGTGCTCCGCCGGCCGCGTCGGCGGCGGGAAGGGCAGCCAAGCGCAGTGCCGTGCCGCGGGGAAATTACCCAAGTACTCCTCCTCGTATACCGGGCAGCTCATGCGCCTGCACATTTGGCGCGAACATTTGGTTTGTGATGATATGTGGGAGTGCTCCCTTTGAAATTGGTATCTGGTCGCGCCAGCGGAGATTGCCCCAGTTACTCCTCCTCGTAGACCCGGCAGCTCATGCGCCAGGAAACCAGGTCACGCGAGGTTCTCAGAAAGCTAGTTTGTGTGATACGGGTGTGCCACATTAGGTGTGCCACATTAGGTTTGCCACACCACATTAGGTGTGCCAGCAGACACGCGCAGCTGGGAGGTGGCCCATGTACTCCTCCCGTACACCGGGATCGGACTTTCGCTGTGGTGGGGACAGTCGGACACCTCCTCCAAAGCCGTTTTGTTTGCAGGCTGTGAGCCAGGTTGCCGTCCAGAACGGGAGATTGCACAATTTGACAGGTGGAGGCGGTTTATGCCGACTTCGGCTGTGCCCTGTCAGCTTGCATCGCCGAAGGGGAATGCAAGATCGGATTCAGACCTGCGGTCCCAGACGGCCAGCGGCGCGCCGGCGTGACTGGTGAACACGTAGTGCCGGCGCACTACCCGGATGTTGGGGTACAGGCTGCGCAGGCAGACAAGATGTGGCGCTTTCAGTTGCCACATTTCAACGAATCCCTTCCCACATCGCAGTCCTGCTTCTTGCCCAAAAAGGAACAATGAGGCATGCATGGAACAGCACGAGACAGGAGCGTTTGTTGATTCCAAAACCCTTCACGATACAACGCTTTGCTGACCAGCGACGCTCTGCGCAAACGAAAACAAGAACCCACCTCCTGTGGTGGGTGCCGAAGCGGGCGACGGCGGCGGGCGCGGCGCGCGCGTCAAAGACGCACAGTGTCGCAGAGTGCGCTGTCGACTTGTGGCAGCACAGGCTGGGCACGCCGCTGCGGAAGCACCGCCCGCAGAACCCTGACAGCGGAGAAGTTGCAGAGGATCAGGGTACCAGCCCTGTGGACTCGGCGCAGCAGCGGCTGGGCACGCCGCTGCAGAAGCACCGCCCGCAGAAACCTGACAGCGGAGAAATTGCAGAGGATTAGTGTACCAGCCCTGTGGACTCGGCGCAGCAGCGGCTGGGCACGCCGCTGCAGAAGCACCGCCCGCAGAACCCCGCAGGTATACCATGTGCGCTTTGACAGACGTGGTCAACTTTTTGGGTCGACTCGACCCAGGCAGCGCCCATCGAGGCGGCGGCCCCGATCCCAGACAACAGGAAGGCTGCACCCGTCAGCAGAAAGCAGGCAACTCACCGCCGTGCACAGCGCCGGCGATGACTTCGTTGTCGCCGGCACCGGCGTCCGCCATGTCAAAGGCCACCAGCTCGTACGACTCCATGAAGTCGGCCACCGTCCCAATCTCAGTCTGCAGTGCGCCAGCCGAAGTGTCCAGTTTCTGGATTGGGTGCTTGTATATCAAACTTCCTGCTGCTGCATTTGCCAAGTCAATGCCGCCAGCTCGCACGGCACCAAGAAGTCCGCCACCGTCCCGATTTTTGACTGCAGCGCGCATTGGAGATGCTCATTTTCATTGGTTGCTTGTCTCAAAACATCCTGCTGCATTCGCCTCGTCAGGCCACCAGCTCGGTACGACTCCAAGTTGCCACCATCCCAACATTCACCTCCGCCTGTGGCGCGTGCAGGAACCGATGCTTCTTATTCAATTCGGACACGCCAGGACTACTGCAGCATGGATCTCCATCCTTGTACCAGGTGTCTGCCACCCGTGCAACCAAGACCGCAGCGCCTAGCGGACAGCACAAACAACGGGAAAATTTCTGGATTGGAACAAAGCTCCGCCAGTGTTCTTTCCGGAAGGGCACCCGCAAACCCTAAACTCTAAACCCTAAACCCGCAAACCCTAGTGAAACGATACCTGGCGGTCCAGATCGATGGACCGCAATACATTGCGCTGCGGCAGCAGCGGCGCGCTGTCCATCGAGAACGTTGCGTCGTGCAGCGCCAGCAGCCGGCCGCCGCCGCACGCCCGCATGTCCACCACCGGGCTCCTGGAAGTCGTTGATACACGACACACGTCAATGCGCTGGTTGGTTTTAAAGCAGTGGCCACTCACCCAGAACATCGCATTGTGCAGCGCCAGCAGTCAACCGCCGCTACAGGCTGTCATGTCCACCAACGGGCTCGTGCAGTGCCATGATGCATAGGTTATGGCATGCAACCTAATGATGGCGCTTCATAACGGCGCTCCGTCTGCTGCGCAGCTGCGTCCCATCACACTGTGGCTTTCAACAGCTACATGCTCTTGGGCGCCGCCCACACCCAGCGGCCGCTACTGACAGGCGCATGTCGGAAAACCCACTATGCGGCATGCAGCAGTGCGCACCATATGTCCGGCGCACGCAGTGGCCGGCTGCGATCAGTGTCGGCATCAACAGGGTTGGCATCGGGTGGCAGCGCTTGCGGCGTGAACACCTGCAACAGACACAGCTGCTTCTTTGGCAGTGGGCACTTTGACACCGCTTCTTTCGCAGGTTCACTGTGCACCGTCTGCAATAACATACAAAAGCGTGCCGGGCAGGGCCAAGTCGAGGCTGCAACCGTTCTGAAAGACACACACTGTTCGTCGGACACGCAAGCCCGGCTTAGACGCCCACTGCAAACCCAGTTTCGATCTTCAGTCCACTTCTCATGACCGTGTTCCTCTTCATCAAGGTCCGTGATACTAGACGTCACCTGCACAGCGCCGTCCGAGCGGCCCACTGCGACGCGGCCCGCTCCCACCGCTGCAAGACTGTACACAATGTCCCGGCTGCCGAGGCTGCTGCCGCGCAGTCGGCATCGAGTCCAGCCGTGCGTGCCTGGAATACAGGCGGCGAAGCCGAGAAACCCTAAACCCTAAGCTCAGCCCCTCCATGCAAGCCTGCCAAGCCTGGGTCGATTCGACAGCTGGCAATCATCGTTCTGGGCACATGCCCCGGAAACAACTGGCCGCTGTCTGGCGGACAACAACTGCACTCGCGTCTCGAGCATGATCTGTTACTTCACATATGCACCTGCGTCATACACGTCCACGCTGCCAGAAGTAGCCAGCAGCACCACGTCCTCTGTATCCACATCGGCAAAGCCCGCAGCCGCAGCGGGCGCCACCGCCATGGCCGACACGAACTCGCTGTCCTCCTGACGTTGACATCACAGGCCAGCTGATTGGCAGTTACTGCACGTGTGGCAGACCCCTCAAACACTGGTGCAGATCCTGCGCAGTCCATCGCAGCAGGACAATGAGATGCACCGTCATGGAAACATAAGGCGTGTAGTATCTGAGGAGCTTCGCTCTCTTTGCGTCACGTGCGAGCTTCAGCTCACCTCAAAGGAGGAGGGCAGGCGGTTGCAGCGGAACGCCGGCGCGGCCCAGCCGTTGTCAGACGCATACAGGCGCTGCCAGTCCCGTTTGGGGGAGCCGCTGGCAGCTACGGGTGCCGAGGCCCGCCGCTGCACCTTTGCTGGGCGCTCCTCGGCGCCTGGTGAGGTTTGAGGTGGCGGCTGCGCCGGCGCCGGCGCCGCGTCAGCTTCCGGCACGGCGTCTTGCGGCTGGTGTATGGCGGCGTCGCCGTCTGACCGCCGCCGCTTGCGGCTGCGAGCCGCCGGCCGCGTTGCCGGTTCTGGTCCCGCGCCAGGCTGAGGCGGCAGCAGCTGCTGGTGCGGGAGCGGCGGCGGCGGCTGCGTCGAGTTGGCTGCCGGCTGCGCAGTTCCCATGGTCAGCAGCTCTTCGATTGCCCGCTGCGCTGCATCCTCTGCCGGCACAGCCGCGGCTGGCAGGCCATGACCGGCATGCGGGGGGAGCGATTGCCCGAATGCTACCGCCACCTCTGCCGCCGAGCGCGCCGCTCCCCGCGGCTGCTGCCGTGCCTGCCAACCCTCCTGTAATGCCGCCTGCGCTGGGGGGCGGGCGCCAGGCTGGAGGGCGGCAGCTGCCCCACAATCAGCTGCCACCGCCGGTGCGCGCTGGTAAGCAGTCGCGCGAGCCTGCCGGGTCTGTGTCAGCTGCAAGCCCGGCGCCCATCCAGGGGCTCGTGCCGTCCTTGCGGACCCTGCCTCGACACCAGCATCTCGGTGTAAAACCGTCGGCAAACACGCTGCAGCTTGCCAAACCAGCTTACACCGGGCAAGCAGCTGCGAGGACACAGAACATGAAGAAATTACTGTACCTTCACCTGCGGTGGAGGCAAGGTGCAGCAGGGGCCGGCGCCAGCGGGCGGCGCAGAAGTCGCACCACAGGTGCGGCGCCGCTGCGACTGTGTGCAGCCTGTGGCAGGTGCCGCCCAGCGCTGCCACGGATCCAGGGTCCAGTTGCGCGCATATCGCCAGCAGCGCGTCGTCCGGCAGCTGCACCAGCGGCCCCGGCCATGCTGCTGCCGGCTCTGCCTCTGGCACCCGCCACTCCCTTGCAACAGCTGCGGGCCGGGGCGGGTCAAGCGGCGGTGAGCCAGGAGGTGGTGGAGGTGGCTCGTCAGCTCCGCTGCCGCTTTGAGATGCTGATAGGACCTGCATACTTTGCTGTTGCTCTTCGGAGTGCTGGTAGGGTTGTGGCGCGACCAGGGTCCGCACCGGTGTGGCAAGGTACTGAACCAACCCGCTGGATGTCAATGTCAATGGAAATATCAGTCAAAGTCTTCAACGAACAGACTCAAGGACAAACACTCCTTTTGTGCGTGGGACTGCAACTCGTTGTTACAGCAAGTCTGTTGCTGGCATCAAACTCGGGCGGATACCAGGTCGTCAACCGCAATGATAACGTGTCGTTCTAAGGACTGCGCAACGTCAATTTGCAAGCATGTGAATTGCATTTTCTGCCGCTGCACATCGCCCGTACTCCTGCAAGAAGCGGGGGCCTGTGCGGGGACTGCGCTGGGGCTCAAAAACCACTGCTCACATCTTTCGCTGCGACTCCAGAAATTCTGAAGCAACACATGTAGATACGTGTGTTGATCGACGTTTACCACAGCTGACAGACCGCAAGCACCACTTGCATGAATTTATAAAACAAAAGGTCACAATTTCAACTTGCTCAAAGCAGTCGAGTGGTCGCAGTGCCACTCTGCCGGTGACCGCCCCTGCAGCACATGTACCTTGTGTCCATGAAGCTTGAGGTTTCGTCTCGCCGAGCAGATAGTGTCTAACAGGTGCAGACGAGAGAACAGACTTGACACCTGAAGATCGAACAGTTGCAGCTTGGTCATCCGAATCGCAGGTGCCTTGAATCGCAGCAACATCACATATTCGATGTGCTCCAGGTACTGCTGGCTGATCTAGCAAACTCAGGCCTGCCCGGCTGTCCTGGCAGGACGAAGGACGGGGCCGGCTGAACGACAGTGCACAGGCAGCCGGGTGCTGGTGGAATCCATCAACGATTCCCGAGCTGCCGGCGGATGGCGTCTTGCTCCATCTGAAGGCCCAGTGGCTGCAGCCGGCATGCAGCACGCATCAGCCAGCGGAGCCGGGGCACCTCGAGATGCCGCATGCACTGCCACACCGGCTGCCGCAGCTCTGCCATCGGTCGAGACGTCGCAGGCAGAGCGGCTCCTGGCGGCAGACAGCTCGGTGTCCACTGCAGACGTGCCAGCTCTCGTGCGTCGCCTGGCGTGCACGGTGGCGCGTGCCACTGCAGCATGTGCAGGCGCGTCAAGTAATTGCCTGACAATCATGCCTGTCCCACGAGGTGCCTAAGCAGGGAACGGTCGTCATGGCAGAAACAGTGATGCGCACGCATGTACATGCAGGCAGCGAGTGTGACGGCATGGATGGCACTGCAGGTTCGCAGGCCGACGGGCGATCATCACTGCCTGCGAACACGTGTCGGGCACTCCAAGCGCATGCCTTTGAGATACTCCTCGACATGAACCCGGTGAGCAGGCTTGACTGATTGAGAAAAGTAGTGCAGGGCAATCGAGCATTTCCCTCTTGAAGGACACCTCGACATGCTGAGATGCCGTTTGTGCGGCCTGGATGCTGGTGAATTGAAAGCTTACAGGGCACGTGCCTGCAGACGAACGACAGGTCGATGGGTGTTGATGCGTGGACAGCGTTGCTCAGACGCTGGTGATACATGTTTCAATTACCACTGCAGGAGCCGTTTGCTGAGGTGGACGATGGTGGCCGCATCGCAAACAACGAGCAGGCTGCTGCTCAGGTGCGTGGCGCGGATTAGTCAGCGGAATGGCTGCCTGTCCTGCCTGTGCACGGGTGTGCAGCAAGATGCTGACTTGCTCATCTGTTTTTGAAGCGTCAAGTCTGTCTGTGCATCCAACATGTTGAGAAGCAATGACAATTGCGCCACGAGAGCCTGTTCAGCTGCACCACCGGATGGGCGCGTGTGGTGCTGCATTTCTGCAGGTGCTGGAGTCCCTGGTCGCCGGTGGCCGCGGCGGCGATGCTGCCCATCTGCAGGCGGTGCTGCGGCGGCTCGCCGGCGGCGCGCATCCTGGAGAACCAGGGTGCGGCGGCGGCGGCGGCGGCGGCAGCCCAAAAGCTGGCGCCCGCCACCCTGACGTGGCAGTGCTGGTGTCGCTGCTGCTGCAGCTGCGGGTGCGGACGAGAATTCTGACGCGAAGATCCCATGCAGTGACGACGCTGAACTCCTGCAGATCTGCCAGGCATGCAGCGCCGCAGGCGGCTCGTCATGGACTGGCGCTGGCGCTGATGTGGGGTCAGAACAGGGGGAGTATGCATCGGCACCTCGAGAGATCTGCTGCTGCTGAGACATAGACTGGCGCCATCCGCTACAGAATTTCAATTTCTGATTGATCTTCGTGTTTGCAGGGCGGTGTGCGGCCGCCACCGGACGTCATGGCGCGCTACCAGATGGCGGCCGGCGCGGCCGCGGCCGGCGCCCTCAATCCTGCCGACGCTGGGTTTGGCGGCGACAGGCGAGCCTGTGCAGCATTGGCTGCTGGCAGTGTGCTGCATGCCATTGTGTCAAGTCCCACATGTTCTGGTCAGTTGCTTTTGCACCCCAGCCACGACAGTCCATCGGAAATGCAACAGTCTCATGCTGTTGAAGGAACCTGTACTGCTGTGAGCGCAGCATGCATGTGACATAACACACACAGAAACATTACTTAAAAAACATTACTTGAAAAACATTACTTGAAGGGTGCAGATGTCGTTGTCGATTGTGCTCGCAGCCTGGCGGCAGCTCTGATCAGGGCCTGCAGCGAGCTGCCGGATGTCTTCCTGCTGTCAACGGCGGCGCCTGCCGCTCAGCAGCAGTCGCAGGTGGCGGCGGCCACCGGCGCTCAGCAGGCCGCACAAGCACCAATCGACAGGCACCAGGACAGCAGCGCGGCAGCGGTAGCGATGGGCGAGGCGGCAGCCGCAGGCGCAGGCGCCTTTCCCTGGGAAGTCGCGGCGATTGCAGACCCGTTTGCAGATGCAGATGGTCCGGGGCGCGCCTTCCGGCTGTCGGCGGCGCCAGAGGAGACCCTCGGCCTCACACGATCCGGTGGCACACTGCGGGGTTCGCAGCACGGCCACGGCAGCGCAAGCGCCGCAGCCGGTGGCGGCAGCAGGCCGGCGGGCTGCCGCGGCGCCGCCGCAGCGCTGGCTGCGCAGCTGGCAGCAGCCAGCGCAGAGCCGTGCTGGCCGCTGCACGGCGGCGATGCCAGCACAACCTGCGGCAGCGGCACCGAGAATGATGCCAAAGCCAGCAGCATGGGCAGCATAGAGGAAGCTTCCCTGCAGCGGAACGCTGCGGCGGCGCCGCCGCAGCCGGCGCAGCAGCTGATCTCGGCCATGGCCTCAGAGCCAGGCGCCGGCACCAGCTTCAGCAAGGGTTTAGATGACGCGGCCGGCGACGCAGCAAATGACGCCCCGCCCGGGTCGCAGCAGCATGCACCGGAGCAGCAGCAGAGAGCAGAGGAAGCGGTACCAGCGGCGCCTGGCACGCCGCAGCGGCGCGGCGAGCGGCCAGCGAGCCTCGGAAGCCGCCATGGCAGCAGCGCCGCCCCGGCATCAGCCGGCAGCAGCCCAACGAAGGCGAGGCGACAGCCAAAGATCCAGCCGTCGGCTGCGTCAACGCTGCGCCATGATTGTGCCGCGCCCGGCAGCTCTCCAACACAGCTGCGGCAGGGGGGCGAGGGCGAGGCTGCCACGGCGACGCTGCTCAGGGTGCAAGTCGAGGAGGCCCGCCCGGCGCAGACGGCGCTGCTCGCTCTCCAGGTGCACTTGCCATTTTGTTCTGTCGGAAAACAAGATGGGCAAGGAGACAGGGAGTGCGATCAGATTGTGCGTGAATGCTGGGCAGTGCCAGCAGCCAATGGCAAAGCCTGCATGAGCCGCATGCAGCAGGAGGGTTCCACAGAGGTGTGGTGATGCATGCGTGTGGAGAGTTGCCGGACAGCACTGATGGACGCACACTCATTCGCTCATGTCTTAGGGAGTCCACGCCGCGGTCAGCCAGCTGTCAGGCGCCGGCGATGGGGGGCAGCCGCTGCCGGCGGCGTGCGCCGCAATGCTGCGGCGGCTGGCGGAGGCAGGTCGCCTGCGTATCGCGCTGGACGGCTTTGCGGTTGCCTGCGAAGCCGGCGGCGGCCATGTGCAAGCAGACGCCATTCTGCAGGAGCGTCCTGCTGAGTCTTTCTTCCCGCGGAGCCTATTCTGAAGTCCATTCCGAAGTTTGTTTTGAAAAGATGAAGTGGCCTGCGCCTCTTGGGCGCCTGGATGCGATTTTGATGAACGACCACTCTTTCTGTGTGCAGGGCTTTGGCGCGGCTCTGGCCGAGGTGCTGCGGAGGCACGATGCCGCGCTGCAGGCGCTTCCTGCTTCTGCAGCTGCCGCTCGCAGCGCCTCTGTGAGCGAGGGCGCGGCAGCGGCGCCCGCAGCCTCAAGCGCCAAGAACTCACGACAAGAACTCACGCTGATGGAGGTGGGGATGCACGTGGCGACACCATGTTCAAACAGAGGTTGCAGGAGTCGAGATGCACACCTGGAAGCGGCAGTGCAATCGTGATCGTCATGTCGAACCAAACAGTCGTCCATCCTGGTATTTGAGACACACAACTAACCTTCATAAGGGCCGAGGACATGCCCGCGTCCATTTGCATGGTGTTTATTCCTTATGTCTGTGTGTGTTTGTCATCTGATATGATACCGATACTGCATCCAGGTGGCGGTGCGCAGCACGCGGCTGCGGGCGGAGCTGCAGGCGCTCGCCGGCCTGTGCGAGGGCGACGTCTCAGGTGCGGCGCCTGGAACGAACTCAGTGGTCCTCAGGGATGTGCCTGGACCCGGATCACTCCGCTGTGCCCTTACGCGCCACCCTCGCCTGCGCGCGCATCTGCATCTGGCTCTGGGCATGCCACAACAACGCGATCAAACAATAGCATCGCCGAAGCAGATGTGGTCCCTAGGACGCTTGAGCACGAGACTCGGACCCTGTTGTATAATGACGACCTGTATGCTGAGTCAACGCATTCTACATGCACTGCTGCAGAGTCGGGGCTGCAGCTCCTGGAGCGGCTGTGGCGTGCGCTGCAGACGGCCTCCGCCGCCGACGCGCCGCTGGCGCGCTGGCTGTTCCTGGGGGCGCTGCGGCCGTGGCTGGCGGCGGCGCGCACTTGGGTCTTCACTGCATCGCCGGCAGCGCCACAGGCGCGGCAAACCAGAGAGCACATCCGGATGCCCTTCCTGCTTCAACGAACTGCTGATCGTGTTGTTCGTGTCAGCCTGGCCTTTGTAGGTTGGAGTTGCACGCAGGATGCACTGTGGTCAGTATTCGCCCCGTCCACTCTGCCACCGTGCTTCCATGCGGTCAGGTGCAGCGTGAACAGTGCTGAATCGGCATGACGAAGTCAGATTCACGCTGGCTCGATGCAGGTGGAGGCGCCAGCATTCATGCGGCATGTGGCCAGGCCGCTGGAACGGGCCGGCCGGCAGCTGCGCCTGCTGGCGAGCCTGCAGCCACAGCTGTGCGCCAACCTGGCGCCGCGGCTGGCGGCGTCGGCGGCAGAGGAGCGCACAGCAGCTGCCGCAGTGGCCGCTAGCGACCCGTGGGCGGGTGCAGCGGCCGGTGCTGATGCGCCATATCCTACGCCCTTCATGGCGCACGCTCTCCACCAGGTCAGATTTTGGAACCCTGGTTTCGTGTCTGTGGCAGCTGCAGCATGTGCTCGTCTGGATTTTGAGCTTCCTTCCTGACGGCGGTGCAGCCTTCTGCTGCATGCCCCGGTGCGGCAGCCATTGTTGCGGTTGTTGCAAGCTCGACATCGCAAGCATCATCGCGCAACAGGTGCGGCGGATTCACGGCGCGGCCGCGGCGGAGCGGGAGGCTGCGGTATCCGAGATGCTCGCGGAGCTGCGGCGGCAGCGGGACTCTAAGGCTGCAACCGCAGCTGACGCAGCAACGCTCAGGCGCACTGCCTCCCTGGCCGCGCGGTGAAAGGCGAAACCTGGCCTGATGGCAGCTGCCACGCAACAGCAGTCCGACATGTTGCCTCCTTGGCTGTTGGGAACCATGCGTGCTGCGCATCAGGTGTCCCGAGAATGCAGACAGTGAAATGGGTGCAGCTGCGACAAACACGATGGCTGTGCGCATGTGACACCCCTCGTGGACTGCTGTGGTTATGTGTCCTCTGACATACTAATCATGTGGTGATGTGTCCTCTGACATACTAATCATGTGGTAATGTGTTCTCTGACATACTAATCATGTGCTGCAGGCGAGAGCGGGACATGGAAGCAGTCGCAACGGCAGCGGCGCTGCGGCGGCAGAAAAGCGACCTGCTGCAATTGCAGGCTGCCGCGGTGGCGGAGTCCCGAGCCAGGGTCGTCTCGCAGCAGCTGGCAGAGCAAAGGTGCAGTATGTAGGGTTTAAGGGTCCCCTCTCAGATCGCTGTTGGCCATTTCTGCCACTGCAGCAATGGCTTGCACTGATGAGGGCACAGTTTGAGAAAACTTGACAGCAACCCATGCTGGATGTGTTTCATGATGAAGCCCGACGACGTGACGACCGTGAGGCTGTCAAGGGAGATGACTATCACACGCAGGCAGAAGCATTGCCAAGGCGGCCGCGGCATTTGCCGCTGGCGGCCTTTGGACCAAATCCAGGCCCTGCGTTCAATTGCAGACTCTCATCTGCCGGTGGCCTAATTTTGACAGGGAGGAGGAGGCAGTGGTGATGGTGGCGGCGCAAGCGGATCATGCCGAGGCGTCCGCGGCGCTTGCTGCGACCGCCTCCTCCGCTGCTGCAGACCTGCAGGCCATGCTGGCCGCAGAGCGGCAGGCAGGCGGCGGCATCGGCAATGGCAGCGCGGCCACAGGCGTGGCGGAGCAGGCAAGCTCCTTGATCCAGCAGGCAGCTTGGTTGCAAGATATGCTATCCGAATTGCAACACAGCCGAGAGAGTCACCCGGCCGCAAATGCAGGTCACCAGCCTGCATGTCTAAACCCTAACGACAGGACTGTCCACATGCGCACTGGTATGCTGCCCTAAACCCTAAACCCTAAGCCGTAAACCCCAGTGAAACGAACGATAAAATGTGCCACAGGCTGCCGCAGCGGGGCTGCCAGCGCTCCTGCAGCAGGCGTCGGCTCTGGCGGACGCTCACGTGGATGCCCTGGAGCACGCTTTCAGTGCTGCAGGTGTGAACCCCTGTCGCTCGAGCTGCATGTGTGCAGCGCAATCATTCTGCTCTGTGCGTGGTTGGCGATCTGGGCTATTCGTAGGGTATTCCAGCCGCCTCCCAGGAGTGAAGTGTGCGTAATTTGCAACATGTTGGAGCAGCGGCAGTTCTGCGTATGCACAAACCGCCTGGTCAGCACCAGGTCGGTGCCCGATTACAAACCCACATGGTCTCATGCCTTACAGGTGGGCTCTTTGCACCACCAAAGCAGCTCGCAACGCACCTGTCCAACGTGACAGCAGCGCTGGGCGGCAGCGGCGGCGCCGCCGCCGCCGCGGCCGCCTCTGACAGCATGCCAACGCTTGGCGTTTCGTCAGTGGCAGAAGGTGCAGCAGCAGACGCGGCGGGCGGCTCAGCAGCGGCGGATCCCAGTGGCAGCCAGCTGGGCCTCAGTGGCTCTGTGCCGAGCTCGCCGCCGGCTCTGAACCCCTCAGGGCAGGCGCCGCCAGCGGCGGACGCAGCTCCGGTGGCAGACGCAAAGCGCCGGCTGCGCTTTGCTGACGATAGCGCAGCCCCGGGCAGCCCAGGCGGCGGCAGCCACGACAGCTTTGGCGGCGGACTTGGCGGATTTGGCGGTGGCGGCGGCAGCGTTGGTGGCAGCAGGATCACCACCGTCGCGGCGGTGGCGACCCTTGGCGGCCCCAGTGGCACAGCCCACAGCGACCCAGCGCAGATGCCGCCGCCGCAGCCGCCGCGGCGCCTGGAGGAGTCGAATGCGCCCGAATCCGCATGTGACGAGGCGGCCCTGGCGCCTGCCACCGCAGTGGTGCACGCCGTCGTCTCGGCGCCGATCGCGGCGCAGCATGCCTGCGTCAGCCGCGCCTGCCTGGGGTGCGTGTCAGGGAATTGCGCCGCCTGCTGCGAGCCAGTGCAGACGATGGAAAATCGGAATGGCAGTACCAGATTCTCCTTGCGCTGCCTGCTTGTCGAAGCCCATTCAGGGAGAGCCCTAACTTTAACCCTAATATCAAACCCTAATATCAAACCCTGATATCGCAGGCGCTGTGCAGCTGGAGTGCTGAATGCTTGTTTCACTGAAAGTGAGCATCTGCGCTGCAGCATCCTGTTCGAGGAGGTGCGGCTGGGCGAGCCCCTGAGAGATGCTACAGCGCCCTTGGACGGACCAAGAATGCCCACGATGTCTCACCTCAGTCACTGTGCGAGCTTCCAGGATCCTGTTCGAGGAGCTGCGGCTGGCGGACTACCTGGAGCTGCTGCGGCGGCTGTTCCTGGGCGGCGCCGGCGACTTTCTAGATGCGCTGGCGGGGCGACTGGAGGCGGCGCTGGCGAAGCAGCGGGGGCGCCTCACGGCGGCGGCGGTCGACGAGGCTGTTGAGGACGCGCTGGCTGTACGAGTCTGTCGACAGTGTCCTCAGCGAGAGCTGTTCCAACTGCAATACGGCACTTCCATATTGCCGCTGCATATTAAGTGCAGTGCAGTGCACAATTCGAGCACGCTTTCATCATAGATTGCACGCGTTTGTGGGACGCAGATGCCAGGACGCCCACATGGCACCTGCCTTGCCCCAACCTCTGCCCACTTGCTGGCTGGGATGATGGCCAACGGCAACGCTGCCCTTCTGCGTCCGGACAGGAGTCGTCGCTTGCAGCAGAGCCACTGCTGGCGGGCCTGCGCGGCGGCATAGCAGAAGCAGCAGCTGACGACGGCGACGCTGCCGCTGGCCACGACGCTTCTGCTAGCGCCGAGGCACTTGCGGCGCTGGACTGCGTGCGGCTGCGCTGGCCGCTGGTATGGCCGCTCACAGAGGTCGTCACAGAGGTGGGCGGCGTGCTTCCGCACGCGCCAGTGCGATGTGATATGTAGTTCTCTTTTCTGATCGAAGCAGGGACCATGGCATCGCCATGACGGCCTTCCGCCATCTGCACTGCCCGACGCGACGGCTCCAATCCCAAGATGTGCTTCCGGTTGCCTAGGTCCAAAGCCCTGTCAGCGATCAGTTCCAGCAACTGAGCACCAGTAAACCCCACACGGTTC